>WNFY01004615.1_pt1 | contig 12668 bp, 11 predicted proteins | sample 5400091 | NCBI WGS metagenome assembly WNFY01 (sample SAMN13153364, study PRJNA577476) | soil metagenome | isolation source: 60 cm soil or saprolite under grassland replicate 1 | place: USA:California | collected 2016-06-15 | reverse complement strand
ACGGAGAGGACTTGGCAACCCGCGGTGAGCGCAGTCTCGACAATGTCCTGGAACTGTCGGTCCGTCACGTAGCCGCATACCACCACCACCTGCGCACCCGATCCCGCGAGCAGCAGCGAAAAATCCCTGAGGTCACCGAGTGCACCGGGAGTGCTCGGGGCGTGGCTATCGACGAACCCGATCGGGCGGTGCTCGACACTCTCTGTGAATGCCGGGCTTGCGATCGCGCTCAAGCATTCCGTGCCGGAGCCGACAAATAGGGTATCGAGACGGTCGCGCTCCGGCGGTTGCACGCGAGCCACGATCCGATCCACCACGCGCCGCTCGGCCACGAGCCCCGCCCATACCAGCATGGTCGTGATGGCGTACTGCACAATCACGGGCGCGAGCCCGCGGGTCCAAATCGTCATCCACAAAGGAAGCGCCGTCGCGAGCGCGCACGCGATGAACAGGCGCTGCGGGTTACGCCGACGATCGCCGCGCCCGTAGTTCCCGGTGAGAAGCAGCCCCACGAACAGCGCCGCGGCGTACTGCCAGCCGTTCAGGATCCCGGGCGGCAGCGCACCGCCCACCTGCGCCGCGAGACGATCGCCCAGCCACGCGTATTCCCGCACCGCACGCACCACCTCGCGCATCACGTAGAACGAGGCGAGATCGGCTACGACCAGCACCGCGAACCGCCGCAGCGCCCGCAACATGTGACGCCGCAGGTTGGTCGCCGCGCGCTGCTGCAGGTCGAGCCGGATCCGCACCGGGGTCTTGCGCCCAGGCGGCGCGGCCGCGGGCTCGACGGATGTATACGTGGCATGGAACGGCGGGTGCACCGCGGGTGGCGCCGCGCTTGCGCTCATCAGGGTAGCCGATGTGGACAACTCTGCCGTCAGCTCACGAGGCAAGGATTCCACGCAACATCCCCCCAGAGGTGCACAAACTGCCCGCGGCCCGAGCGCAACAATCGCGCCTGACCGGCCACCTGCGCGGCCATGTCTGTCTTACGGGAGCCCTACCACCCGCCGCCTGCTGTCGGACGACCACTGCGGACAGCCACACCACCGACCACCAAACCCGCCGCAAACCCGACCAGCCGGACGCTTCCCCCGCTCAAGGGCGCACGGTAGCGGTCCGTGAGACGGGGGCTGAATATACCCGTCCTGGGCCAGTCCGCCAGGGCATTTGGCCAGAAAAAATGTGACGGCGGTCACGCAACACAGTGTTGCGGAAAAGCCACGGAACTGGGGGCTCGGGACTCGGGATTAGGGCCTCGGAAAGGCTCGCAAACGCGCGTCAAGACCCCTAGCCCCGAACCCCGAGCCCCTAGTCCCCCCAGTGACCACCGTCACGCCACCCGCCCGGTGTGATGCCCAGCTTTTCAATTCGTAACGCGCCCTGACTGCTGCCCTCCCACTAGCGCCCTGCCACCTGCTACGCGGAGGAGTTATGAAGCGCCTGCTGCTCCTTGTCATGACGCTCGGCGCCGCCGCCGTCGCCGCGTGTAACCTCACCAGTGCGACCTTCACGCTCGAGTGCGCCGCCCCCGACTCGTCGAGCTACATCAAGGTCGCCAACGGCTCCGACTCGCTGAGCCTGCACTGCTTCCAGAAGGCGAATCCGTAAACGAGGGACTCGGGATTAGGGGCTCGGGGCTCGGGGTTTCGAGTCCCGAGTCCCGAGTCCCGAACCCCGAACCCCGAACCCCGAACCCCTACGCCGCCGCCGCCGGCTCCAGTCGCGGGTGCGTCGCGCGCCGCGTGAGATAGGCCAGCCACTCCGCCACCGTGCCGCTGTTCGGGTCGAACGACGCCGCACTGCGCCACGCTTCCCGCAACGCCGCCGCCACCGCCACGTCCGCGGCCTCACCGTCGAACAACCGACCGTAGGCGAGCGCATACAGCGTCATGCCGTGGCGCGCGTCCAGCTCGAGCAACGCGGCCCGGTCACTCAACGCCGCCATGCGCTGCACCAGCAGCGCGTCGGCGAGAAGATCGGGGGAGGAAGACATCACCCTTAAAGAGCACGCGCGGGGCCAGAAGTCACGTGACCTGCGTCACGCGCTGGAGGGAAGCCCCCATCCCAGCTGTCCGCAACGCTTCGGACACAGGTGCGATGATTGGGTTATGCGTCGCGGTGGCATTTGCGAAGATTCGTCAGGTCCTCTTGACCCGAGACTCCGCGGTGATCGACAAGCGCAGAGCCCAGCACCTCCTCGGCGAGACGATGCGGGACATCGGCATCCTGGTTGTCGTGTTCGCGCCCCTGGACGCGTTCTTTCGGCACGAACGCACGGCTCTCCTGCCGCTCGGGCTGGCGGTCGCTGGAGCATTGATTTTGATCGTGCTCGGCATCATGGTTGAGGCAACGGAGTGAAGGATCGGTGCGAATGAGTTTCGCCATGCATTGGATACCGAGCCTGGCCGTGGGGTTCGTGCTGTTGATCGCCGCAGTCGTGCTGGAGGCGCTCATTCGCGCCGAGCGTCGCCGACAGGGTCCCCACGCGAGATCCCCTGACCAGACCCAAGGTCCCCCCGTTTAATAACAGGAGGCCCTTCGCTCGCGCGCGTGCCGCGCGCTCGGTCCTCACCCCTTTGATCCCTTCTCGGGTCCTCACCCCCTGTCCCCCTCTCCGCCATGCGGAGAGGGGGGACGAAGCACGACCTTTAGTGCCCCCTCTCCCGAAGGGAGAGGGGGACAGGGGGTGAGGACGGAAGCGAGCGAGCGTGTCATCCTGAGCGCCGCAGGCGCGAAGGACCTGCTTTCGGCCCGTGCCCGACGCGCGTCCTGACAGCAGATCCTTCGCTCGCGCGCGTGCCGCGCGACGATAGAGCCCCCTTGGCACTCTGCGTGACAGCAGATCCTTCGCTCGCGCGCGTGCCGCGCGCTCGCTCAGGATGACAACGCCGCGCGGCTTCGGGGAAAAAGAAAAGGGAGAGTGGTTTTTGTTTCGCGTTGTGTGGGAGGGACTGGGGGACGACCCCGCTTAGCGTAGCACGCCCGCCACGGTAGCCGCTGGCCCCCGGTATGCCACACCACCGGGGCATGCACCGAACGGTCGCCCTCACCCTCGCGCTCGCCGCCTGCACCCGCGGACCAACCGATGCGGCCGCCCGGCCCGGCCAGCCCGCCGCCGGCCCCGTCCAGCTCGCGAACCCCACCGCGACGTTCAATCAGCTGCAGGCGATCAGCGCGGTCACGAGCACGCCGCTGTTCGAGAGCTTCACGGTGCTGGCGCCGCGCTTCGCGCCCGCGGGCAACGCCATGACACGATCGCTCGCGCTCGCGACGCTCTCGCTCGAGCTCGCGGCACGGTACTCTCCCTGGCACCCGAAAGTCCCCCCTCTCCGCATGGCGGAGAGGGGGACAGGGGGTGAGGACCCGAAGGGAGCGGGGATCAAAGGGGTGAGGACGAATCTCCCGACGGGAGACGGGATCAAAGGGGTGACGACTGCCGCCCTCGGCACGACCTTCGTGTGGGATCCCGCCACGAACAGCTACGTCGCTTCGAGCGATTCGGGCGCCCCCGCGAACGGCGAGCGCTTTATGCTGTATGCGCTCAGCCAGCGCACCGGCCTGCCGTCCGTCCCCCTCACCTCCATCGGATACGTTGACCTCACTGACTCGAGCGCCGGCGCCACCGGTGTGACACTCGTCGGCACGCCCGCGGCCGAGCCCCCCGCCACCTACGCGAGCTACAGCGTCGCCGCCGGCGGTGCATCGCTGGCGGGATTCGTGACCGACGGTACGACTCGCCTCGACCTGAACGTGCGCGCCGACTCGACGACTTCCCCCGGTACGCTGCGCGAGCAGACGGCGATCGCCGTGGCCGGGCAGGATCTGCACGTCGACGAGAGCGTGACCGTATCGGGCGGGGGCGAGAACGGTGACACCGTGCGCATGACGACCGATCTGCGCGTCGCGAGCGGCGGCGAGGTCGTGCGCGCGGCGGGCGACGTCACGCTCGACACGACGACAAACCTCGGCTCGGGACAGATGGCGGTCAGCGTCAACGACAGCGCGTTCGCCACGATCACCCTGGGCGGACCCGACCTCGCGTTCGCGCCCGCGCCGGACGTGACACTCTCGGCGGCGGACGAGACCACGCTGCGGGCGCTGTTCAGTACGTCGTTCGAGCTGTTCGGGACCACCCGATTGCTGCTCGTGCCGGCTACGTCCTCACCCCCTGTCTCCCTCCGCGCACCCTTCGTTCCGCAGTCGTCCGCAAGCGGGTCCTTCGCTCGCGCGGTTTAAGGAGAATGAAGGGGGGAGGGTAGTTTCTCTTTTTTCCCATCCCCGGAGCGAGCGAGCTTGTCATCCTGAGCGCCGCAGGCGCGAAGGACCTGCTGGCCCACAGATGCGAAGGACGTTTGTCGGGCGCGGCAGGCGCGAAGGATCTGCTTTCCCACGGATGCGAAGGACGTTTGTCGGGCGCCGCAGGCGCGGACGACCTACGTTGCGGCGTCGAAGAACAGCAGGTCCTTCGCTCGCGCGCGTGCCGCGCGCTCGCTCAGGATGACAACGCCGCGCGGTTTAAGGAGGCGGTTTAAGGAGAATGAGGGGGGGAGGGTAGTTTCTCTTTTTTCCCTCCCCGAAGCGAGCGAGCTTGTCATCCTGAGCGCCGCAGGCGCGAAGGACCTGCTGGCCCACAGATGCGAAGGACGTTGGTCGGGCGCCGCAGGCGCGAAGGATCTACTGGCCCACAGATGCGAAGGACGTTTGTCGGCCGCCGCAGGCGCGAAGGACCTGCTGTGCTGAGCGCCGGATGCCCGCGAAAGAACGTCCTCACCCCCTGTAGCGCCCCCGCCGCAGTAGTCCGCTAGCGCAGCACGCTCTCCCGCTGGTCCCAGTCTTGCGGCCTCCCCGCGACAACCTCGGAGGCAGCCGTGTCCCGACTCTCGCGCAGGCCGACATTCGCGTGGGTAGCGGTGGTCCCCGTGCTGGTCGCGGCATGCGGGGGCGGCACTGCGCCGGCCACCCCGCCCAAGCTCATCGACCCCGCCCGCACCGCCGCGCAGCTCGGCTCGGTCTCCGCCCCCACCGCCACGCGCCTGTTCCTGAGCTTCACCCTGTTGGCGCCCTCCTTCTTCCGCACAGACAGCACGCCGCTCATCCCGGCCGCAGCGCTGGCGCTGCCGCCGCTGGGACGCTGGTCGTTGCCCGGGAGGGTACGGCTCCCGGCTCCCCGCTCCCAGCGCATCTCGGCGACGCTCTTCCCCCCCGGCACGCTCGGGAAGACCTTCGTCTGGGACACCACGGCGAAGGGGTACGTCGCGTCGAGCGATCCCGGCGCCCCGGCGAACGGCGTGCGCTTTGTGATCTACGCCGTCGGCGGACCGCTGCTCCTGCAACCGTCGCTCCCGCTCACCCCGCTCGGCTACGTCGACCTGACGGACCGGAGCGCCGGCAGCAACGCGGTCGTGGGCATCACCCTCCTCGGCACCGAGGGGGGGGCGGCACCGGTCACCTACGCGGACTACACGCTGGGCGGGCCGGCCGGCTCGGTCGCCGCCACGATTTCGCTCGCGGGCTTCCTCACCGACGGTCTCACGCGACTGGACCTCACCTCGGCGTTGACCTCGACCTTGAGCACCTTCACGACGCACACGACGGCCGACGTCGCCGCCCAGGACGTGCACCTGGTCGAGACCGCGTCGCTCGCCGTTGCCACGGCCGCCGAGCTGACGCTCGACTTGAGCCTCACGAGCGGCGGCGAGACGCTGCGGGCGACAGGCCGCTTCGTCGGCGACACCGCGGTGGCGACCGCGGGCGGCGAGTTCGCCATCACGGTGAACGGCCGGCCGTTCGCGACGGTGACCCTCGGGCTGCACGGCAACAGCTACACCGCGGCCCCGGGCGTCACGCTCGCCGCCGCCGACGAGCAGGCGATCGACCGCTTGATCGGCACATCGTTCGGTCTGCTCGGCCTCGTGCTGGTGCTGACCATTCCGGGGCTGGTGCTGGGCGTATGAAAACAGCACTGGTGACACTGCTCAGCGCCGCGCTCGCCGCATCGCTCCCGGGGCAGCAGCGCGACCCGGTCGTCGGCGTCGGCATCACGGTGCCGGACTTCGGTCTGCTGCTGCCGCTCAACGTGAGCCCGCATTTCCGGCTCGAGCCGTACGTGTTGTTCTATTCGGCCCGCGCCGACTATCCCGCGAGCTCCGACACGGTGTGGGAGTCGCACACCCGCGTCGGGCTGGGCGTGTTCTCCGTGACGCGCCCGAGCGAGAGCGTGCGCGTCTACTTCGGACCCCGCGTGGGGCTGTTGTGGGGCTCGACCAGGGTCGACGGCCCCACTGCCGGGCAGGCAAACAGCACCGGCAACGGCTGGTTTTTGGGTGGGGCGATCGGCGCCGAGTACAGCCCCGTGCCCCACATCGCTCTCGGCGGCGAAGCGTTGATCGAGTACGAGCACACGTCGCCGTCGACGAGCGCCTCGGTGAACCTGCCGTCCACCACGTTTGCGCGCGCCTGGTTCTCGAGCGGGTCGCTGGTGGTGCGGTTTTATCCCTGAGGGTCGATCCGGGACGCTTCGTTCCGCGGTCGTCCGCCAGCAGGTCCTTCGCTCGCGCGCGGTTTAGCGGTTTGAGGGAAAGGGGGGGGTTGTCTTCGTCCTTCCCTCCCCGAGGCGAGGCGAGCCTGTCATCCTGAGCGCCGCAGGCGCGAAGGACCTGCTTTCCCGTAGGTGCGAAGGACCTGCTTCTTGTGAGTGCCGCGCAACAGCAGGTCCTTCGCTCGCGCGCGTGCCGCGCGCTCGCTCAGGATGACACGCGCCGCGCGCGGTTTGAAGAAAAGAGAGGGAGGAGTGTGGTTCCTCTTTCCCCCGCGAAGCAAGCGAGCCTGTCATCCTGAGCGCCGCAGGCGCGAAGGACCTGCTTTCCCGTAGGTGCGAAGGACCTGCGTACTGAGTTTCCCCTCTCCCGAAGGGAGAGGGGATCGAAGGGGTGAGGACTACGAAGGGAGAGGGGGACCTACACCGCCCCCCGGTGATGCGCCACCGCCACCAGCACCGCCGCCCCGGCGAGCGCGATATTCTTCCAGAAGTGCGCGTGTTGATTCGCCTTCATCATCGGATCCGACTCGGTCCAGTAGTTGTGGATCATGAACGCGGCGGGCAAGAGGAACAACACCAGCAGCGCCGCTCCGATGATCGCATGCCAGCTGAACAGGATCAGCACGCCGCCCGCGATCAGCATCGCCCCGCTCACGGGGACGCCGACGGCCGCCGCCGGGACTCCCTTGGACTGCGCGTATCCCGTTATGCCCTTGGCGTTCTTGAAATGGTTCACGCCGGACATGATGAAGAAGAAGGCAAACCCGATGCGACCGACCCAAGCGAGAATGGTCCAGAGAACCACGGCGGCGCTCCTGTGGGAGGATGGCGTGAATGATAGGGGGAGAAGCAGGCCGCACGTAGGGGCGGAGCATACTGCGCCCCTACTGGTCATGCTGGCCCTCCTCGCCGCCTGCTCCTCCGGTCCCGGCCCCGGCCCCGAGCACCCCGTCGCAGTCGCGGCTGTCGCCGTCAGCCCCAGATCCCTCGTCGTCCGCGTGGGCCAGACCGCCCAGCTCACCGCGGTGCCGCTCGACGCGCACGGCACGCCGCTCGCGGGACGAGCGGTCACCTGGGCAACGACCAACTCGAGCGTTGCGACGGTGACCGCCGGCCGCGTCGCGGGCGTTGCCCCGGGGCCCGCCACGATCACCGCGACGAGCGAGGGTCGGACCGGCGCGACCGCCGTCACCGTCGCGGCCCCCGGCGCCGGCGCGCCCGACCCCACACTGCTGCCCGAGGCGACGCCCTCTCAGGCGCCGCTCACCGCGTTGTACGACCTGCTGCACGTGCCGGCGCTCGCGGCCGGCGGGTCGTACCTCGACCCCACGACGGGTGTGACTGTTTACCGGCTCACCTCCGCCACATTCCCCACCACCAGCACCAACTGGGGTCACGACTACGCCGAGGGGGGCGACGAAATCTCGCTCGCGTACCATGACAGCACGCGCGCCGTGCTGGTGCACGGCGACGGCGGCTACTGGCTGGTGGACTTCACGCCCGGCGCACGCGGTGCAAGTGTAGGCAATGGCCGCCCGCTCACGGGCGGCTTCGCCCCGGTGCACGATCAGGCATTCGCGTTCTCGACCAATCCGGCCACACCGTGGTACGCCTACGTCAGCAACGGCTCGGCGGTGCGCCGGCTCGATATCCGCACCATGACCGAAGCCGCGGGCGACGGCTGGCCCGTGGCCAACGAGCCCGAGGCGGTGTGGCTGCAGCAGAGCGAGAACGACGGCCTGTTCGTGTGGATGCGGGGCCAGACCGGCCCCACCGTCGTGGGCTACGAGCCCGCCACGGCGACGCTCAAGACGTTCAGCGATTCCGGGATCGACGAGCCGCGTATCGATCGCGCGGGCCGCTACGTGGGGCTGACCATGGCCCGGCCCGCGGAGGCGCTGTATCTGTGGGATTGGAGCGCGGACAGCATCGTGTGGCGCACCAGTGGCGATCCCGGGATCCCGTTCATTCACGTGGCGAGCCTCGGGCACCGCTGGTACGGCGTCGACTGGAACGAGGCGCGTCCCTACCAGTACGTCGTGTTCGATCCGGTGGCGCAGAGCGCCACGCGCCTCGCCGGTCCCGCCAACTCGGGGGACGAGTACGGCAACGGCAACTGGATCCAGCATCCCGCGGACCTGAACGATCAGTGGGCGCTGTTCAGCCATTTCGAGGGGCTCGCCCCGCCCGCGGGCGACGGCTGGCTCGCGCCGGGCGGGATGGTGTTCGTCACCGCCAACGGCCAGCGCCGGCTGCTGGGACATCCGTATACCACGATCAGTGAGGCTGTGAGCTACGCGCTCGCGTCGTTCGTGCGGCTCTCATCGGATGGACGGTACGCGATGTTCACGTCGGATATGAACGGGTCGGGAAGGACGGATGTGTTTCTGGTAAGGGTGCCGTGAGCACGGGACTCGGGACCCGGGACTCGGGACTCGGGCGGCGATGGAAGGGTACGGTTCGCAAGAATTGGGTGGGGGCGGGCAGCGCGACTCTCGCAGATTGTACGATGTGCGCGCCGTTTGAGGGGAGGGTGGTTTCTCTCTTTCCTTCCCCGAGGCGAGCGAGCTTGTCATCCTGAGCGCCGCAGGCGCGAAGGATCTGCTTTCCCACGGATGCGAAGGACGTTTTTCGGGCGCCGCAGGCGCGAAGGACCTGCTTTCCCACGGATGCGAAGGACGTGCCCTTTTCAACGCCGCAGGCGCGAAGGATCTGCTTTCCCACGGATGCGAAGGACGTGCCCTTTTCAACGCCGCAGGCGCGGACGACCTACGTTGCGGCGTCGAAGAACAGCAGGTCCTTCGCTCGCGCGCGTGCCGCGCGCTCGCTCAGGATGACAAGCGCCGCGTCGCCTCGGGAAAGGAAAAAATGGAGGATCAGGGAATGGGAGGGTCGTTTCCCTCTTCCCCCCTCTGAAGCGAGCGAGCTTGTCATCCTGAGCGCCGCAGGCGCGAAGGACCTGCTGGTCCACAGATGCGAAGGACGTTTTCGGCCGCTGCAGCCGCGAAGCATCTGCTTTTCGCAATGGTTGCGGCGGGACGCCGCTCGGGAGCAGGCCGCTACGACGCCCCAACTCGCGCTGTCACCATGTGTTAGCGCCGCGTTCCACGGGGCACGACGCCTGCACGAGGGCTAGGCATCCCAACACGTGGAGAACTCAGTGAGAATGGGTCCCCGGAGTGTCGCGGCAGGCACACTGGCGCTGGTGAGCGCGGCTGCATCAGGGCTCGCCGCGCAGGGCGGCCAGCGCGTGGCGCGGTCTGCGCAGGTGTCCGTGGCGCAGAGCGCCGAAGCCAAGCTCGCGCCGGCGCGCGGTATGCTGCGCACCCTCGCGGGCACGTGGCACTTCGAGATGCGGTTCGCGGGCAACTTCGACGGCGCGGCCGACGTCTCGGGGACGCGCGTATTCAAGCAGCTGTTCGACAGCCTGCGGCTCGAGTGGACCGAAGTGCTGGACCATTCTCCGGTGCAGGGTCGGGGCGTCGTGGGATTCGACGAGAAGAGCGGCCGGTTCTTCAGCTCGGGCGTCTACAGCTCGGGCTCGACGCCCGAATTCCTGATGGGCATGATGGACGACGGCGAGCCACTCGTCACGTTCACGCCGCTCCCCTTCATGCCCGACGTGGGGCGCGCGCCCGGCCAGGCGTTCGCGCTGAGCGTGATCGACGCGGACCACTTCACGGTGGTGGCGCTCGATCGCGCGTGGCGCGCGGTGTTCACGCGGCAGCAACAGCACTGACGTACAGGGATGGTGTTGTCCGTGCGCTGAAGCGCCGGCTCGGCCCCACGTGCGTCCTGAAGGACGCCGACCCGGGGCGCCCTTCAGGGCGCACCCTGCGCCGAGCCGGCCCTTTAGGGCACGCCCCTACCGCCTCCTGGGCGTCCGTTGCGGCGGGATCGGCAGATTCACCGTGAACGTCGCCCCCTGCCCCACTGTCGAGCGCACTTCCACCCCGCCGCCGAACATGTCCCGCGTGATCTGGCTGACCACCGTGAGCCCCGTCCCGGAGCCGGAGCCGAACTCGCGCGTGGTGAATCCCGGCTCGAAGATGCGCTCCAGGTGCTCGGCCGGAATCCCCACGCCCCGGTCCGCGACCGCGAGGTGCAGCAGCTCGCCCGTCTTCTCGAGCGTCACCACCACCGGCTGCTTGGTCTCGAGCGAAGCGGCCACGGCGTTGCGGATCAGGTTGGTGAGCACCTGATACAGCGCATTGGGGTCCCCCTGGAGGAACACGTCGCTCACGGTCACGAGGCCCTGCAGCGCGACGCCGCGCTGGCGCGCCAGCGGCCGCTCGAGCGCGACGCAGGAGCGCACCACCTGCGCCGCGTCGAACCGCTCCGAGCGGGCCAGCGTGCCCCGCGCCCGGTCCTGAATCGAGCGCAGGAACTGGATCGCCTGGTCCATGCCGTCGCTCACGCCCGCCAGCTCGTCGAGCAGCGTGGCGCGGAATGCCGGGTCGACCGTGTCCGCCTCGCGCACCAGCTCACGCGTCAAGTCGAGCGCCGCGAGCGCCGCGGTGAGGGGATTGGCGACCTCATGCGCGATCACACTGGGCTGGCGCGCCAGCTCGAGCAGTGCGTCGGGCTCGGCGCGGCGCGGACGAGTGGTCGGCGTGGGATGATCGAGCAGGCCGAGGCAGAGGCCGGCCAGCTCGAGCGTCATGCGCTCGCGGCTGCGGCGCTCGACGCCGTCGGGAGGGGGAGCGGGCGGCTGCTGTCGCACCGGCGCCACACACCACGGTCCGGCACCGTCGCCGTTGTCCAAGCGGCATCCGACCCAGCGGCTGCCCTGGATGATGGGAGCGGACCAGCGATGCAGCGTGCTCTCGAGATCGAGCCGTATGTCGCCGGGGCGAGGCGCGGCGGCGCTCGCCATCACGGGCACCACTTCGGCGCTGGGCGACACCTCCCACAGCGCGACGGTGCGCCCCGCGAGGGCCACGCTCGCCTGGCGCAGCACCTCGCGGCGGCGCAGCTCGACAGCCGCGGGCGCGGTGTGTTTTTCCACTGTCGTCACAGTATGAACAAGCGCGGCGGCGCGATAGGGCGTTTTTGCGGCACGAGCGGGCGGAAATGCGGCAGAAACGCTATTTTGGGGGCATCATGAACGAGTCAGCGCCGGGACTGTACAGCTTGCCGCACGCGGTTTTTCTGCGCCGCCTGGCGGGTGCCACGCGAGGCACCTCGCTCGACGCCCGGCTGGGCCGGGCGGCGTTCGTCGCCCTGCGGCTGATCGACCTGCTGGCCCCGGACGAGCCCGCGCTGCCGCGCGACGCCTTCCGTTATCAGCACGCCGCCACCGACCGCGCCTGCCGCGGGCTCCCCGCCGACCTGCCCGAGACGAGCCACCTGATCGGCGTGGTGCAGAGCACGGCCGACGCCTATCACACGCACGACGTGGGGCTCTTGTTCCCCGCGCTGTTCGCCTATGCGCACTACCTCGAGGACGAGATGTGCCTGGAGGAGGCGCTGGACGTGCTGGAGACGCTCGAGCGGGTGGGCGGGGACAAGTACCGGGCCGAGGACCAGGTCGCGGCACGGCTGCGCACGGCGCGGGTGCTGCGGAAGCTGAACCGGTTCGATGAAGCGGAGCAGGGCTACGAGGAGGCGGGGGCGCTGGCGGCTGGGATCGAGGACACCCACTCGCGTCTGCTCAGTCGAATCGGGCGGGCGAATACGGTCACCGCACGCGGCAACCTGGCAGAGGCAGAGCAGTCCCTACGGGGTGCTCTTGCAGACGCCGAGGCGGCTGGCAATCGCGACGCACAGGCCCTTGCCCATCAGGGCCTGGCTGTTGTTCTGAGTACCAGCGGGCGACCGGCCGAGGCCATTCCACACGAATGGCACGCATACGAGTTGTACGACGACGAAACGGCGCGAATGCGGACGCTCACGGACCTCGGCGTGATGTTCTTGACCGTTGGTGATGCGAGAAGTGCAGACCTGGCACTCACGACCGTCGTGCGAGAAGGCAACGGCAGAGACGTCGTGGACAACGCGATGATCGAGTTGATGCACTGCGCGTCGTTCCGTCGGGATCGCGTGGGATTCGAGCGGTGGCGGGAGCGGTGTGAGGCACGACGAGACGATATGCCTCCGAACGTGCTCGTGGACTTCACGCTGA
>WNFY01006683.1_pt1 | contig 12670 bp, 9 predicted proteins | sample 5400091 | NCBI WGS metagenome assembly WNFY01 (sample SAMN13153364, study PRJNA577476) | soil metagenome | isolation source: 60 cm soil or saprolite under grassland replicate 1 | place: USA:California | collected 2016-06-15 | reverse complement strand
GAGGCCTCCGGCGCGCAGGCGGTCGCGGCCGAGGCCCAGATGAAGGCGGCCGAGGCCGCGGCGTCGCGGGCGCGGCTCCTCGTCGAGGAGTGTCAGGTGCGCGCGCCGCGCGACGCGGTGGTGGACGATCTGCCGCACGAGCCGGGCGAGCTCGTCGGGGTGGGCCAGACGCTCGTGAAGCTCGTCGAGCTCGCCGAGGTGAAGGCCACCTTCTACCTGCCCAACGCCGAGCTGGCGGCGGCGAGGCCGGGCGCGAAGGCGACGGTCGTCGCGGACGCGTGGCCCGCCGAGCGCTTCGAGGGCGTGGTCCGCACGGTGTCGGTCAAGGCCGAGTTCACGCCGCGCAACATCCAGACGCGCACCGACCGCGACCGGCTCGTCTACCCGGTGGAGGTGCGGATCGCGAACCGCGACGGCAAGCTCCGGCCCGGCATGCCGGTGCAGGTGCAGCTGTCCGGGACGGAGCGGTGATGGCGCAGGCGGCGCTCGAGGCGCGCGGGCTCGCGAAGCGCTTCGGCGCGGTCGAGGCGCTGCGCGGCGTCTCGTTCGCGGTAGCGCCGGGCGAGCTGTACGGGCTCGTCGGCCCGGACGGCGCCGGCAAGACGACCGCCATCCGCGCGCTGGCGGGCCTCCTCGCCGTGGACGGAGGCGAGGCGCGCGTGCTGGGGCGCGATCCGGCGCGGGGCGGCGCCGAGGTGCGCGAAGCCCTCGGGCTCATGCCGCAGCAGTACAGCCTCTACCGCGACCTGACCGTGGCCGAGAACCTGCGCTTCTTCTCGCGGCTCTACGTGCTGCCGCGGCGCGTCTTCGAGGAGCGCGCGCGCCGGCTCCTCGCCATCACGCGGCTCGATCGCTTCACGTCGCGGCGCGCGGACGCCCTCTCGGGCGGCATGTACAAGAAGCTCGCGCTCGCCTGCGCGCTCCTGCACGAGCCGCGCGTGCTCATCCTGGACGAGCCCACGAACGGCGTGGACCCGGTCTCGCGCCGCGAGCTGTGGGCGCTCCTCCACGAGTTCGTGGCGGGCGGGATGGCCGTGCTCGTCTCGACGCCGTACATGGACGAGGCGGAGCGGTGCAGCCGCGTCGGCCTCATCCACGCCGGGAGGCTGCTGCTCGAGGGCGCGCCGCCGGCGCTCCTGGCCGGCTTCGAGGAGGAGGCGTACGAGGTCGCGGGCGGCGACCGGGAGGCGGTGGAGGCGGCGCTCGCGGCCTGCCCCGAGGTGCACGCGTCGTCGCCGGCCGGCTCCAGGCTGCGGGTCGACCTCGAGCGCGGCGGCGCGGAGCGCGTCCGCGCGGCCCTCGCGCCGCTCGGCGCCGAGCTGAGGCCGGTCGCGCCCGCCTTCGAGGACCTCTTCCTCGCGCGCATCCGCCGGGAGACCGCATGAGCGCGCGGCGCGGCCCGGCCGGGACGAGCATCGCCGCCGCCCACCTCACGAAGCGCTTCGGCTCCTTCACGGCCGTGGACGACGTCAGCTTCGAGGTGGAGCGCGGCGAGATCTTCGGCTACCTGGGCGCGAACGGCGCCGGGAAGTCGACCACCATCCGGATGCTGACCGGTCTCCTCGCGCCGACGGCCGGGACGGCGCGCGTCGCCGGCCACGACGTCGCGGCCGACCCGGACCGCGTGAAGGCGTCCATCGGGTACATGTCGCAGAAGTTCTCCCTCTACCTCGACCTGCCGATCCGGGAGAACCTCCTCTTCTTCGGCGGGGCGTACGGCCTCGAGGGGCGCGCGCTCAGGGCGCGCGCCGAGGAGGTGCTCGCGCTCACCGGCCTCGCCGGCATGGAGGGCGCCACGACGGGCGCCCTGCCGGGCGGCATCCGCCAGCGGCTCGCGCTCGGCTGCGCCATCCTGCACCAGCCGGAGGTCGTCTTCCTCGACGAGCCGACCGCCGGGGTGGACCCGGTCGCGCGGCGCTCGTTCTGGCGGCTCATCCGCGAGCTGGCGCGCGAGGGGACGACCGTGTTCGTGACGACGCACTACCTCGACGAGGCGGAGTACTGCCGGCGCATCGGGCTCATGGTCGACGGGCGCCTCGTCGCGCTCGACACGCCCGCCGCGCTGAAGCGCGCCTGGGTGCCGGAGCGCGTGGTGGTCGCGCGCGGGGGCGGGCTCCTCGGCGCGGCGGCGGCGCTGCGCGGGCGCCCGGGCGTCCTCGCGGTCGAGCCCTTCGGCGCCGGGCTCCACGTCCGCGTCGCGCCCGACGCGCTCGACGTCCCCGGGGTCGCGCGCGCCCTCGAGCAGGCGGGGGCGACCGGCGTCGAGGCGGAGGAGGGAGAGGCCACGCTGGAGGACGTCTTCCTGGCGGTCGTCGGAGCGGGGGCGCCGGCGGCGCCCGCAAAGGAGGCGCCATGATGGAGCGCCAGCGCCGCTTCCTCGTCCGCGTGGGCGCCATGGCGGCGAAGGAGGTGCTGCCGCGTTCTCTCAGTCGAGGGAGTTCGAGGTGGTGGCGCGCGTCATGCCGGACGACGCCCAGCGCCTCTTCCGGCGCGGCCGGGCGCAGGCGGCGCTGGTCGTCCGGCCCGGCCACGCGCGCGACCTCGCCCGCGGCGAGCCAGGCCATGCCGAGCTGCTCGTGGACGGCAGCGACGCCACCACCGCCAACCAGATCCTCCAGAAGGCCGACGCCATCGCGCGGGCGGAGACGTTGCGGCGCGCGTCGGCGGCGGGGCTCGCGAGCGCGCGCCCGCTCGAGGTGCGCACCTGGACGCGCTACAACCCGGAGGCGCGCTCGGCCGTCTTCCTCGTACCGGGGATGACGGCGTACCTCATGGCCATCGGCGCGGTGCTGCTCACGGCGCTCGCGGTGGCGGGTGAGTGGGAGCGCGGCTCGATGGAGCAGCTCTTCGCGTCGCCGGTGGGCCGGTTCGAGATCATCCTGGGCAAGCTCCTGCCCTACCTCGCGCTCGGCATGCTGCAGCTCCTCCTGGTCGTCGCGGTCGGCGCCTCGGCCTTCGACGTGCCCATCCGCGGGAGCCTCCCGCTCCTCTTCGTCTTCGGCCTCGCCTTCCTGGTCGGCATGCTGGGGCAGGGGCTCTTCATCTCCGTCGTGGCGAAGAACCAGCTCGTCGCGACGCAAGCGGGCGTCCTCTCGTCGCTGCTGCCGTCGCTGCTGCTCTCGGGGATGCTCTTCCCCATCGAGAACATGCCGCGGCCGCTCCAGGTCATCTCGAGCGTCATCCCGGCGCGCTACCTCGTCCACGGGCTGCGCGGGATCCTGCTCAAGGGGAGCGGCTTCGCCCTCCTGTGGCCGGACCTCGTGGCGATGGTGCTCTTCGCCGCCGGCATCCTCGGCCTCGCGACGGCGCGCTTCCAGCGGAGGATCGCGTGACGCTCGCTCGCGCCGGCGGCCGGGGCCTCGGGCTCGTCCAGTACCGCGCGGTGGTGCGGAAGGAGGCCTTCCAGACGCTCCGCGACCGCCGCATCATGTTCCTGCTGGTGATGGCGCCGCTCATCCAGACGGTGCTGTTCGGGTTCGCGGTGGATTTCGACGTGGATCGCGTCCCCACCGCCGTGGTGGACCTCGACGGCAGCGCCGCCAGCCGGGAGCACGTCCGCCGGCTGCTCGCGGACGGGACGCTCGTCCGCGCCGCGCAGGCGACGAGCGGCGCCGGGGCCGACCGGCTCATCGACGACGACCGCGCCGCGGCGGCGGTGATCGTACCGCCCCGCTTCGGGGACGATCTCGCCGCCGGGCGGACCGCGACCGTCCAGGTCGTCATCGACGGCTCGAACCCGACCCGCGCCAGCGCCGCCGCCAGCACCGCTGCGCGCTACTTCGGCGAGGTGGGCCAGGGGCTCGTGCGGGCGCGGCTCGCGGCCGCCGGCAGGGCGACGGTACCGGAGGTCGAGGTGACCCCGCGCGTGCTCTACAACCCGAGCCTCAAGACCGCGGTCTACGTCGTGCCGGGCATCCTCGCGATGCTGCTCGTCATCGTGACGACCATCGTCACGGCCATGGGGCTCTCGCGCGAGCGCGAGGTGGGAACGCTGGAGCAGGTGCTCGTGACGCCGGTGAAGCCATTCGTGCTGCTCGCCGGGAAGATGACGCCATTCGTCGCCATCGGCCTCTTCGACGTGCTGCTCGTGCTCACGGCGATGACGTGGATCTTCGCGGTCCCCGTGCGCGGCCCGCTGGCGGTGCTGGGGAGCGGGACGCTCTTCTACCTGTGCTCGACGCTGGGCGTCGGCCTGCTCATCTCCACGGTGTCGTCGAACCAGCAGCAGAGCTTCCTGGGCGGCTTCCTCTTCGTGCTGCCGGCGGTGCTCCTCTCCGGGATCATGACGCCCATCAGCGCCATGCCGCCTTGGCTCCAGGCGGCGACCTTCCTCAACCCGCTGCGGTTCTTCGCCGAGCTCGTCCGCGGCGTGCTGCTCCGGGGGTCGGGAATCGCCGATCTCTGGCCCCAGGTGCTGGCCCTGGCGGTGTACGGCGCGGTCATCCTCGCGATCGCGACGCTGAGATTCCATCGGCAGCTCGGCTGAGCCTCGGCCTGCGGCACGTTGCCGCGGGGAGAGCGCGATCTTTCCTGTCAGGATTCGGCGCATCTCCGCTGCGCGGGTCGGGGTGATCACGGGGATGGTTCCGCGCAGCGGTCCACGTCTGCGAGCGAGGGCACCTCGAGCTCTCGTCGCGTGCGGCGCTGAGGGGCGCCGCGCTCGGGTGAGGGGTCGATCCATGCGCTGGCAGTCCCGTGACGTCACCGCGACCGCCTGCGTCTTCGTCTCCGGCGTCGCCGCGCTCCTCTACGAGATCGTGTGGCTCCGGCTCCTGGGGCTCGCCTTCGGCCAGACCGTCCACACCGTCACGAGCGTGCTCGCCGCGTACATGGGGGGCCTCGCGCTGGGCAGCATCGTGCTGGGGCGGCGGGCCGATCGCGTCCGGCGGCCGCTGCGCCTCTATGGCCTGCTGGAGCTGGGGATCGGGCTCTTCTGCCTCGCGACGCCCTGGTTGTTCGGGGGCTTGAATCACCTGTACCTCGCGCTCCTCCGCTCCTGGGCGCCGTCGCCGCTCGCGACGGGCGCGTTGCGGCTCGCCCTCTCGCTCGCCGTGCTCGTCCCGCCCACCGCGCTCATGGGGGCGACGCTCCCCTTGCTGAGCCGAGCCCTGGTGCGCGAGCCGGGGCGCGCCGGCGCCGACGTGGGCACGCTGTACGCCCTCAACACGTGGGGCGCGGTGGTGGGGACGGCCGCGACCGGGTTCTGGCTCCTCCCGCTGGTAGGGGTGCGCGCGACGGTCGTGATCGGCGTGGCGCTCGACCTGGCGGTCGCGGGCGTCGCGCTGGCGCTCGCGCGGAGGGAGCGCGACCCGGTCGCGCTTCCCGAGGAACCCCGCGCCGCCGAGGCGCCCGAGCCGCCCGCCCCGGAGGCCCGCGCGCCGACGCGGACGCAGGTCGTCGTCGCGCTGGTCGCGACCGGCGTCTCGGGAGCGGCGTCGATAGCGTACGAGATCGCCTGGACGAGGGCGCTCTCGCTCGTGCTCGGCAGCTCGACTTACGCCTTCACCGCCATGCTCGCGACGTTCCTCGTCGGGCTGACGCTGGGCGCGTTCGTGATCTCGCGCGGGCTGCGCCGCTGGCGTCCAGGCCTCTCGGCCCTCGGGATCGTCGAGGGGTCGATCGGGCTGGCCGCCCTGGCGCTCCTCCCCGCGCTCGGCGAGCTCCCGGTGCTCACGCTCGCGGTCCTCCAGCGCACTGGCGTGAGCCACGAGGGCGCGCTGCTGGCGCAATTCGCGATGAGCTTCCTGCTCATGATCGTCCCGACGCTCCTCATCGGCGCGACCTTCCCGCTCGTCCTCGCGGCGCTCTCGCGCGGGTTGGGCAGCGTCGGGCGGGACGTGGGGCGCGTGTACGGCGCCAACGCGATCGGCACCATCGTGGGCTCGGCGCTGGCCGGCTTCGCGCTCGTCCCGCTCGCCGGCATCCAGAACGCCATCGTGATCGCGGCCGGCGCCAACGTCGCGGCCGCCACGGCGCTGCTGGCGGTGTCCGCGCCGCGATGGCGGGCGCTCGCGGTGGTCTTCCCGGCCGGCTTCGCCGCGCTCGCGCTCCTCGTGCCCCGGTGGGACGCGACCCTCATGACGGGCGGCGCCGCCGTGTACGCGCCCGGCCTCGTCCACGCGAAGGACCTGACCGCGTCCCTCACGAGGGGTCGCGCGCTGCTCTTCTACGAAGAGGGCCTCCACACCACCGTCTCGGTGCAGCGCAGCGGCGCCATCACGAGCCTGCGCTTGAACGGGAAGACGGACGGGTCGAACGGTCGCGACATGATCGCGCAGCGGCTTGCCGGGCACCTCGGGCCCGTCCTCGCGCCCGGCGCGAGGCGCGCCCTCGTGATCGGCCTCGGGACCGGGGTCACCGCCGGCGCCCTGGCGCAGCATCCGCTGGAGCGCATCGACGTGGCGGAGCTCGAGCCCGCCGTCGTCGACGCCTCCCGCTTCTTCGAGGCCGAGAACCGGCACGTGCTCTCCGATCCGCGCGTGGTGGTGAAGGTGGAGGATGGGCGGCAGGTGCTCGCGGCCGGGCAGGAGCCCTGGGACATCATCGTCTCGGAGCCTTCGAATCCCTGGATCGCCGGCGTCGGGAGCCTGTTCACCCGCGAGCTCTACGAGCTGGCGCGCGCGCGCCTCTCCGAGCGCGGCGTGATGGTGCAATGGTTCCAGGGATACTCGATGCGCCGCGAGGACATGCAGATGGTGGCGAACACGTTCCTCCAGGTCTTCCCGCACGTCAGCCTGTGGCAGGCGGTGAAGGGCGACTACTTCCTCGTCGCGACGCCCGACGAGCTGGAGCTCGATCTCTCCGAGCTGGACCGCCGCTACCCGCCCGCGGCGGCCGTCCGAGCCGATCTGGGGCGCTACTTGCCGTGGCCTCGTGGGCTGCTCTTGCATCACCTCCTGACGGAGCACGACCTGCGCCGGTACGCGCGCGGCGCGGCCCTCAACACGGACGACCACCCGCGGCTCGAATTCGCCGCGCCGCGCTCGCTGTACCTCGACACGATCGAGGTGAACGACCAGCACCTGCGCTGGTTCCGCTCGGTGGAGAGGCCGCGCGTGGCGGGTGCGGCCGCGGAGCTCGGCGCCGCCGACGCGCGGATCGAGCTCGCGCGACAGCACTGGATCCTCGGCAACGGCGAGCTCGCGGCGGAGCAGGAGACGAGGCTCGGCGCGCTGGCGAGCCTGCCGCGGCGGACGCGGATGGAGCGGGTCAGGCTCCTCTTCCTCGGGGGCGCCGTACGCCAGGCGCGCGCCGATCTGGAGGCCCTCGAGGCGGAGGCGCCCGGCGACGCGGCGGTGGGGCGTTACCTGCGAGCCGCGCGCGCATTCCCGCCCGGCTCGGAACCGACCGGTGTGCCGTACGCGGCGATGACGCTCAACCCGGCCGAGGCGTACGACGCCGCGGGCAGGCTCTTCCTGGAGCACGGGACGCGCCGCGGCTCGAACGATCTCATCGCCGTCGCGGCCGAGCACTTCGAGGAGGCCGTCCGCCACGACCCGCAGGGCTGGTCACTGTTCAACCGCCTCGCCAAGGCTCGCCTGGCGCTGGGGCAGCTCGACCTCGCCGTGGAAGCCTATCAGCGCGCGGTGGGCCTCGCGCCGCGTGTCCCGGAGCTCCGCTACGAGCTGGGCCTCGTCTTCGAGGAACAGAAGCGCACGGCGGAGGCGTACCGCGCCCACCAGGAGGCGCTCGCGCTGAGGCCGGGCTGGGATCTCCCGGCGAGGCGGCTCGCGGTCCTGTCGCTGCGCTACTGAACAGCTTCGCCGTCAGCGCCCCGCGTCCGCCGCCAGCTCGCCGCCCACCCCGCCCTGGAGCTCCTCCAGCTCCGTGCGGAGCAGCCACTCGTCCGGGAAGCGCCTCGCCTCGCGCGCGACCTCCGCCAGCCGGGCGCGGTCCGTCCGGCCCGACTCGCGGAGCGCGCGCACCTCGGCATAGAGCGCGGCGACGGCGGGGGCGAGCGCGCTCGCCTTGTGCGCGCGGGCGCGGGTCTCGCCGTCCTCGTCGCGCGCCGTCGTGCCGAAGTGCCAGTCCCACGCCCCGGGATCGCCGGCGCCGCCCGCGACGGAGGGCAAGGAGGGCGTGGCGAGGAGCACCGCGCGCGCGGGCACCTCGAGCTCACGCGACCCGATGCTCGCGCGCAGCTCGGTGGCGACGCAGCCCGCGACGCGGCCCGAGACGGAGACGCCGCTCGCGAACGCGAGGCAGAACGACCCCTCGGGCGGCACCCGCGCGTCGCCGAAGGCGATCACCGCCGGCTCCTCGGCGGGCGCCCCCAGCGCGCGCCCGTCGCGCGACAGGAGCGTCGGCCCGCGGACGACCGCCAGGGCCGTCCCGAGCCCGGGGCCCGCCGGCTTCGCCCCGGCGTGCAGCGTCTCGACGACGCCCGTCACGGCGGTGCCGTCGGCGAGCACGAGGTGGTTCACGCTCCGCGCGGCGCGCGCCTGCTCGAGGCCGTGGTCGCCGCCGCGGCGCCAGGAGAGCGTGCGCGCGAGGTGGCCCACCACCTCGGTGAGCTGGCCGAAGTCGCGCGCGACGAAGAGCTGCGGCTGCATGCGCGTGATGTCGTACTCGACCTCGGCGGCGCTCACGTCGAGCGGGATGCGCTGCACCTCGTCGGAGAAGCAGTGCGTGCTCTCGCCGATCGAGCTGAGGAGGCCCGCGCCGTAGATCCGGGGGTCGTCGAGCGTGCCGACGAGGCCGTACTCCGCCGTCCACCAGTACAGCCGTGAGGCGCGCGTCGCCTCCGAGACGAAGCGGCGCGACGCGCTCGCCTCCTCGAGGCGCCGCTCCGCCGCGGCGATCTCCTCCGCGCCGGCGGCGGGATCTTCCTTCACGATCGACAGCGCGCGGATCGCCTCGTAGACCTCCTGGTCCTCGACCGACCCGATGGCGCGGAAGCCGAGCTCGCCGGCGGCCCTCAAGAACGCTGCGTAGGCGGGGTCGGCCAGGATGGGCGCGTGCCCGGCGCTCTCGTGCACGATGTCGGGCGCCGGCGTGTACTCCACGTGCTCGTGGGTCCGGATGTCGGCGGCGATGGCGAGGACGCGCTGCGCCTGCAGCTCCGTGAACACGGCCGGCGGGATGAAGCCGCGAACGGCCACGGCCGACCAGCCGAGGCGCGCGAGCTTGTCGTTCATCTCGTCCATGCTCGGGATGCGCTCGGTGCCGATCCCCGTCGCCTCGAGGCCGCGCAGATACGACGGGTGCGCGCGCGACGCGAGGTGCCGCACGAGGCGGCGCAGGATGTGCCGCCAGACCGCCTGGTCGCGCGGCGTGTAGGCGTCGTAGTCCTGCGCGACGACGTACCGGCGCAGGTGCGGCGGCAGCCTCTGCATGGCTCGTTCGCTGGACGAGAGAGCGGTCGTCACGACCACCTCCGCGGGCGGCGGACGAACCCGCCCTTGCTCCAAAGGTAGCGATGTCGGCGCGGCGCGGCGCGGCCCAGGCGAGATGGCGTGGTGCGTTACCGAAGCACGCCGCGGGCGCGGCCGACCTTCGTGAACGCCTCGTTCGAAGTGGGGGGCCGCCTTCGCCAGCCCCCCACGCCCCCCTCGCTCCGGGGCAGCCTCATCCGGCTGCCCCTCCGCTCATTCTGGATGAGGGGGCGCGATGAAGCTGCGCCCCCTCATGCTCCCCTCGCTCCGGGGCAGCCTCATCCGGCTGCCCCTCCGCTCGTTCTGGATGAGGGGGCGCGATGAGGCTGCGCCCCCTCATGCTCCCCTCGCTCCGGGGCAGCCTCATCCGGCTGCCCCTCCGCTCGTAGCGATGATCCCATGGGCGCGGCCGACTTTCGTGAACGCCTCGACCGCCTGCGTCACGTGCTCGGGCGTGTGCGCCGCCGAGAGCTGGACGCGGATGCGCGCCTGACCTCTGGGAACCACGGGATAGCTGAAGCCGATGACGTAGATCCCCTCGGCGAGCAGGTCCCTCGCGACCTCGCCGGCCAGCCGGGCGTCCCCGAGCATGATCGGGACGATGGGGTGCGCGCCCGGCTTCACCGCGAACCCGGCGCGCGTCATCGCCTCGCGGAAGGCGCGCGCGTTCTCCATGAGGCGGTCGCGCAGCGCGGTCGAGCCCTCGAGGAGCTCGAGCGCGGCGAGGCTCCCGCCCACGATCGACGGCGCGAGCGTGTTCGAGAAGAGGTACGGCCGCGCGCGCTGCCGGAGCAGGTCGACCACCTCGCGCCGCGACGCCACGAAGCCGCCCGCGGCGCCGCCGAGCGCCTTGCCGAGGGTCGAGGTGAGCACGTCCACGCGGCCCTGCACGCCGAAGTGCTCCGGCGTCCCGCGCCCGGTGCGGCCGACGAACCCGGACGCGTGCGAGTCGTCCACGAGCACGAGCGCGCCAGCGCGCTCGGCGAGCTCGCAGATGCGATCGAGCGGAGCGAGGTGCCCGTCCATGGAGAAGACGCCGTCGGTGGCGACGACGACGAGGCGCGCCCCGCCCGACCGCGCCTCCTCGAGCCGCGCCGCGAGCTCGCCCATGTCGGCGGTCGCGTAGCGGTAGCGCCGCGCCTTGCAGAGCCGGATGCCGTCGATGAGCGAGGCGTGGACGAGCGCGTCGGAGACGACGGCGTCCTCCTCCGACAGGAGCGCCTCGAAGACGCCGCCGTTCGCGTCGAAGCAGGAGCCGAACAGGATCGCGTCCTCGAACCCGAAGAAGCGCGCGAGGCGCGCCTCGAGCTCGCGGTGGCGATCCTGCGTACCGCAGATGAAGCGCACCGACGACAGGCCGAAGCCGCGCTCGTCCAGGGCTCGCCGCGCGCCCGCGAGCACCGCCGGGTGCGAGGAGAGCCCGAGGTAGTTGTTCGCGCAGAAGTTGAGGACGTCCCGGTCGTTCACGCGCACGACCGGCCCCTGCGGCGAGGCGAGGACCCGCTCCTCCTTGAACGTGCCGGCGGCGCGGATCTCGTCGAGCTGCCGCCGGAACACTTCTCGCGCGCTGTCGAACATCTGGGACCTCGGTCAAAACTGCAGCAGCACCTTCGGGTGTTGGTTGATCTTGTCCTCGAAGCGCGCGGCGTCGAGCTCGCGGAACGGGACGATCGTGCCCTCCCCCCGCTGGAGGATGACGTCCCAGACCAGGTCGTGGATGTTCGGGTCGCGCGACTCGAGCAGGTTGCGCGTGATGTGCCAGGTCTCGAAGATGCGCCGCCCCACGACGCCGTGGAGGCTGATGCCGTCCACGATGACGCGGTCGAGGCTCTCGATGACGGCGTCGCCGCTCTTCAGCCCGAACAGGATGACGTGCCCGCCGCGCCGCACCGCCGCGAGCGCCGTGTTGAGCGCGGCGTTCGAGCCCGACATCTCGAGCGCCACGTCGACGCCCACGCCCTCGGTGAGGTCGCGGATCTCGCGCGTGATCTCCTCGTCGTGGACATAGGCGGTGGCGTCCTTCTTGGCGGGCTCGACCACCGCGTCGGCGCCGAGCGCCCGCGCCATCGCGATGTGCTTCGCCATCGGCTCGACGCCGATCACCTGACGCGCGCCGAGGGCGCGCGCGATCACCACGGCGAAGAGCCCGATCGTGCCGCAGCCGATGATGGCGACGGTCTTGCCGCGCAGGTTCACCTTCGTGCAGGCGTGCACCGCGTTTCCGAAGGGCTCCTGCAGCGCCGCCACCTCGGGGCGGATCTTGCGCAGGTCGGTCGCCCAGAGGGTCTGGGCGGGGAGCTTCACGTACTCCGCGAAGCAGCCGTCCTGGCTGATGCCGATGATGCGCGCTGTCTCGCAGACGTGGTTGTCCCCGATGCGGCACTGGTAGCAGGTGTTGCAGACGATGTGGCTCTCGGTCGAGACGAGGTCGCCGGGCTTGTACCCGTAGTCGCGCGCCGCCTCCGAGCCGACCTCGACCACCTCGCCGAGCAGCTCGTGCCCGATGACCCGGACGTCGCGGCCCTCGCGATCGAGCGAGCCCTGGATCATGTCGCCGAAGGCGCGGCGGAACCAGATGCCGCGGTCCGAGCCGCAGAACCCGGCGTAGCGCGGCCGGATGAGGACCTGCGCCCCGTCGCGGTAATCCCGGTCCGGGTCGAGGCGAGGGCGCTCCACCTCCTCGCGGCGCAGCCCGCGCGACGTCTCCCAGGCGTCCTTCGCGCGGTCGTAGACGAGCGCCCACATCGTCGCGTGCAAGTGGCCTCCAGCTGCCCCTCGTCTCGTCTCGGCAGCGCGCCTGAGCTTAGCCAGCCGTGCGAGGGGCGGCCCGCGAATCGCGCCCCGCGCGCGTGCGGCTGGTCGCCTCCCTCCTCGCGCGCCCCCGGCAGGTGGTGTACGAATGCCGGATGGCCCCCGGCCTCCTCCACGACCGCCGCTGGCTGCTCGCCTCCGGGCTCGTGGCGCTCGTCATCGCGTGGGTCGCGGTGCACGGGATGCTCGGGCCGCAGGTGCCCGCCTACCGCGTCGCGCGCCAGGACCTGGTCGCGCGCGTCATGGCGGGCGGGCAGGTGATGTCGCCGGCGCGCATCGCGCTCGGGAGCGCCTCGGTCGGCCAGGTGACGCAGGTGCTCGTCGAGGAGGGCGATCGCGTGGAGCGCGGCCAGCTCCTCGTGCAGCTCGACGACGGCGAGCCGCGCGCGGCGGCCGCCGCGGCGCGAGCGGCGGTGGCGCAGGCGTCGGCGCGGCTCGAGCTGGCCGCGGCCGGGAGCGAGTCGCGGCTCGCCATGGCGGCGCTC
>WNFY01004614.1_pt1 | contig 12670 bp, 11 predicted proteins | sample 5400091 | NCBI WGS metagenome assembly WNFY01 (sample SAMN13153364, study PRJNA577476) | soil metagenome | isolation source: 60 cm soil or saprolite under grassland replicate 1 | place: USA:California | collected 2016-06-15 | reverse complement strand
TTCCGAAGAGGCCAGGTGGGTCGCAACTCCCTCAAGCTTGAGATGTGAGGCTGATCGGAGCGCCTTCAGCACATGCGGCAACTCTTCCGTCGTAGCGCCCAGGCGTCCCATGCCGGTGTCGATCTTCAAATGTACGGAGTGCTGTGCTACGCCTACGTGTGCTGCGGCCTGATCCATAAGCTCGACGTGACCAACTTCCCAAAGTGTCGGAGTCAGCCCAAGCCTCACGATCTCCTCCTGCTCGCCGCGCCAGAAGCCTGTCATTAGGAGAATGCGGGTCGCAATGCCTTCTTCGCGCAGAGGAATGGCTTCATCGAGCGAAGTAACGCCCAGCCACGTGGCACCTTCATCCTCCAGAGCTTTCGCGCACTCAACCGCGCCGTGGCCGTAGGCGTATGCTTTCACGACCGCACAAATTGTGACGCCCTGCCCCAGATATTTGCGCAAAATGCGATAGTTTTCGCGTAGCGTCCCTAACGAGACTTCCGCCCATGTAGGACGGGTCGCGACGCGCTTCGCGATTTCGATGGTTGCCACGTTTGCGATTATAGTTCCCGTTCACAGCGGCAACACGTTACTGCGGTGTCACTCCCGCACCCAATTCACCACGAAGGCAAAGAGTCACAGAGAGAACAAGAAACTCCTTCCCTCGGATTAGCACGGACCAACGCGGGTTGCAAATCTGATTCAAATCCCGGCCATCTTGCGAATCATCGGAGAGAAAATTGCTTCTTTGTCGACTCTGTGACTCCTTCCAGAAATCACGTTTAGCGGGTCAGGTAGAACTTGACACTGATTTCAGTTTCTACCTCCACCGCCTTGTCATTCAGGAAATAAGGCCGATAGCGCCACTGTTGGATCGCATCCAGTGCGGCCTTCGCCAACAGAGGCGACCCGCTGACCACCTGCGCCTGCTCGATCCTGCCCTGGACGCTGATGATCGCCTTGATAAGCACTGCACCCTGCACTCCAGCAATCTTCGCGATGTTCGGGTAGGTCGGATCGACACGGCGAATCAAATGGCCCTGCATGGGCCGAGACACGATTGGAGGTTTCACGGTTGCTGGATGCACAACCGGGGGCGTGGCCGTGCCGATGGGTGGCCCCGTTAGCACTGAATAGGGCCCAGGGCGAAAGTCCAAGTTTGGAGGGCCTACTGGCCCTGTCTCCACGCTGGTTGGGGCCGCAGGACGAAACATTGGCCCTTGGCTCACGAATATCGGGTGAATCGGCACACTCAGTCCGCCGTTTCCGCTCCGAGGGTGTGGATTGGCTGTTGTGGTTTCGACCGCGGGCCCGCTGATCGGCACAAAAATGCGACGATGTGCAAATGCTTCCGGCAAGTTCGTCGGATGCAAAAGCGGAATAACCAGCGCTGCGGCCACCACAGCTGCCTGCAAAGTGAACGAAGCCGGGGCCGTCCATCGCCGCCGCGGGATAACCGTGACTGCATCGATTCCTGTGAACATAGACGTCTTCTCCTCAGCAAATCTGCTGCGGATAAAGACACCGTCAGCCTCACAGGCGCGCCGTGACAGGGGAAAAAATAAAAAGACCGCGATTGCTCGCGGTCTCAGGAACAAAATCGCCGGCGCGGTGTCGCTATTTTGGCGGCGCGGTTGTCGCAGGAGGCTTGGTTGCTGGATTTGTGGACCTCGTACTGGGCATTGGCCTGGTGGCTGTGCCGGCGGCAGGGGCTGGCACGCCAGACTGGGCGTTATACGCGTCCACAATATTCTTCGTAATGTCGATGGATGCGGGATTTGCCCAAAGCACGGGACCATTCGGCCACGGCGTCGAGGTATCGATGATCATGCCGAGAGCGTTGTCCTGCGCGTACTTCATGATCACGGGCCCCATCTTCTGGAAGATTCGTTGACCGATTTCGCTCTGCTGGCCCTGGAAATCTTCCTGGGCATCCTGCCGGGCGCGATCAAACGCCTTCTGCTTCAGCTCGACCTCGCGACCGAGTTCAGCTTTCCGCGCCTCGGTAACGCCGGCGGCGGACGCCTGTTTCTTGAGCGCGTCAATCTCGTCGTTCTTGACCTTCAGGTCATTGGTCTTGGGCTCAAACTTCTTTTGCAGCGCGCCCATATCACGCTGGCCTTCGTTGCTGGCGAAAATAGCCTGCTCAACATTGATGGCAGCTAGCTTTGTGGCATTCGGGCTGGGCACCATAGGTGCAGGCGAATCAGCGGCGGTGCCCGGCGCTGCCGGCAATGCCGTAGAAGGGTTGCTACCCGCCTGGGAAAATGCAGCGACCGAAAACAGAACGATCGCGGCTGAGATGGAACATATAAACTTGGGTTTCATGGGATTTGCTGTAACTCCTTAAGGTACTGCTATTGAACTCAAAACTGGCCGTCTCGACATGCCACTACCCTGCCACTTCCAAATCGTAATCATGTACAGGGCTTCAGCCGGCATCATTCTCGCTTGCACAAACGGCACAACGCCAACGCGCAACCGGCCACTCTGGTGTGGATATTCCATTATAAAAACACCCGGTCAACACGGTCAAACCCTTAGAACGTGGTACCCACAGTGAAACGGAACGTCTTTCGCGGCTCCCTTAACAGGTACTGCGGCGAAAAAGTGTTCTTGGACAACTGGTAAGTGTAATCGCCAGCAGCACAGTTCGGCCCCGGGCAGCCCGGAAACATACTTCGCGAAATAGGAATCGGCGCTTGCGATATCTGATCCATGCGGAGCGGATTGTAGGCATAGTAGATTCGGAACGGGGCGTTGACAATCGGCAAGAACACTTGCAGTTCCAGCCCTGTCGAAACTCTAGGCTGCCAATTCGTGCTGCCTACAATATTCAGCTCCTGCGAGAAATTGAAATTTTGGCCCCCCAGACACTGTCCGCTCACCGGATCGACCGACGGGCATCCGAAGGGCAACTGGTTCAAGGAAGCTAACTGTCCGGAGTTGATGCGCAGCTGCGATCTCCTCACGACCGGGTCGAAGCCAAAATCGATGAATGGCGCGATCGCCACCGGACCAGCGATTGTGATTCTGTACTCTGCGTTGGCAACCAGGCTCAGATCGCCGCCCGGAAATGAGATCTGATCTACGGGTACCCGAATGGTATAAGCCGGGCTTAACGGATTCGTCGGGTCTCTCGGAACGATGGAGCCGTCGGGATTGCGCAGCGAAATGCTCGAAGCGGTCGGCAGGAACGCCACCGGCGATACGGAACGAATGTCAAACCCGCGCAAATCGTTCTCGCCACCCATGTAGAAGCGCTGGAAGGGCGGAGCGACCAGCCCGCCAAATCCCGACATGAAGGATCCGAGGAAATGAAACCCGATTGCATTGCGCTTGTTCTGCACCGGAATGTAGTGCTTGTAATCGACTATGGGCCTGATCGAGCGAACCGTTCCGCCCAGGCCCGACAACTCGGCTCCGAGGAAGAGTTCACTTCCGGAATGAGGGTACAAGGAAGCGTCTAAAGTGTTTTGGGTGTAACTGAATAGGACCTTGCTGGTGACAATTCCATTCAATGCGTTGGGGCCACTGATTCCGCTGAATGCCAGGAAGCTGAACAGATTCTTCGACGCGTCGGTCAGGGCCACCAGTGAGGAAACATCGTATGTGTAAGTCAGGCCCACTCTCTTTCCGTAACCGAAACGCCGGGCTGGAAGAGGATAGGAAGCGTTGACCGTGAATCCCTTGCTGGCCTGCGTGTAGTTCTGCAGACTCTGCAATTGGGCTTGTGAGACGTTCAATACCTGGCCTGTAATCAATGCGTTCTGGCGGGCCTGATCATAGGTCAGCTTGGTGCCATAGATGGTAAAACCGGCTGTGAGCGGACGGTCGAATAAGTACGGCTCCGTGAAACCAAACTGAATGCTGCGCTGCAGGCTGCCGAGGTTTGCCTGCATGCTCAGGGTCTCCCCCAAGCCCAAAAAGTTATTAGTCGTGTAGCTGAGCCCGATGAACGAACCGGACAATCCACTCACGCCGCCCGTCAGGCCGATCTGGTTCTTACCTCTTTCTTTCAGCTTCAGTGTCAGATCTACGGTACCGGCCTTCTCATCCAGATGCCGCTCGGTCGTCTGGGGGTCGTCAGGCTTGATCTGGTCGAAGAAGCCCAGCTGGTTGAGGCGTTGAATACCGATCTTCCAAAGCTGCTCGTTGTAAAGTTGACCTTCTTCCAGCACGACTTCGCGGCGGATCACCTTGTCTCGCGTAGTTGTATTGCCCTGGAATTCGATTCTGCGCACGGAAAATTGCTTGCCTTCGTCAATTTCAATTTCCCAGGAAACCAGCTTTTTCTGTTCGTCGAATGTGGGCGTTGGTACCGGTGTGTAGTTGATGAATCCCTGAGTTCCGTAGGCGTTCTTAAGGTTCTCGAGACCCTTGGCAAAGAGCTTCCGGTTGAAGGTGTCCCCATCCTTGATGGGGAACACGTTCCTCAGTGCCTTGGCATTGTTGAGGGTCTTGTTGCCTTTGAAGGTAATGCTGCCCAACCGGTACTGGTCCCCTTCGTCGATGGCGACGCTTATGTCCATGGCCTTTCCTGGACCGTGCTGCAGAAGGGGAATGTGAAAACCAGTGTGACCGGTGTCACGAATCCTGGTCTGAGGCTGGCCAACATTGGCTTTGAAATATCCGCGATTCTGTTCCTCCTCACGCACCAGTTCCATGTCGTCATCCAGTTTGCTGGCGTCGTAGGTTTTGGCGAAGAGGTTCTCCAGGAAGATGGAATGCGGAACTCCAACAGGCCGGAGAAAATGCATGGCATGGCGCAAGTCGCGGCTACTCACGTGCCGGTTGCCTTCGAACCGTATCTTCCCGACTTTCACCTTCGGCCCCTCGCGCACTACGAAGGTCACATCGACGCCGGCAGGAGGCAGTTGTCTGATTTCCGTACGGACCGTGGCGAACTGGTGGCCGTGCTCCGATTCAAGCTGCCGGACCACAACTTCTGCATGCTTCACCTTGGTGTAGTCAAACTGCGACTCGGGAGAGAGCCCCACCTTCTCCTGCTTGAAGCGGTCGAGAATGTCACTCTTCGAAATGGCGTTAATGCCCAGATACGAAATCTGCTTGATGCGGGGCCGTTCCTTCACGTAGATGTGGAGAATCCAGCCTTTCGGGGTGGCCTCTCGCTCGAAACGAATGTCTTCGAAGAAGCCTGTGTTCCAGAGCGAGTTGAAATCGCGCTCAATGGCCGCGGGATCGTAAATGTCGCCTGCCTTGGTGAAGACGTGCGCCCGAATGACATCGCCGGGCACGCTGCGATTTCCGTGAGGCACGATTTCTACGATCACATCAGGCTGTTGGGCGGCCGCCAACGAGGACATCAGCAACAGTACAACTATCCAGGCCAGACATAGCCCTGCCCAGCACCGGGGGGAAATCCCTGGAAATGAACGGGTTTCGCACCTGAAAGAAGCGGCGGCCGGTTGCCCGGTCGAGTTCTGCCCACAAATTACAGGCCTGTCCTGATAAACGCGAAGAATCGCACTACCTCAGTCAGATGGAAGTATGGAAAACCGCAATTATACGGTAGAGCTGTGGAGAGCGTCCAAAATCCCGCCAACTCTTAACGGCGGGGGATTGTGTGCTCTCAGTTCGTATCGGGCTGAAAAAGCCCCACTTCAACCAAGACGGAATAAAACGTGGCAGAGTTGCCCATGTCAGTGAGTTTTTCAGATGTTAGCACGTTTATGTTCGCGCCACCGGGTGTAAGTTTTGCCCAGTTGAGCTTCGCGGCGACCACTCCAGGCGAAACGCTCCCGTTCACTTTCGCCTTGAGCTGAATCTCTCCCCTATTGTTGAATACACGCACTGCGTCGCCGTCTCTGATATGGCGCGCCTCAGCGTCAGCCGGATGCATCTCCAGCAACCCCGATTCCTCCATCGTCTGAACACTTGGAAGATTTGTAAATGTTGAATTCAAGAAGTTGTCCGCCTTTCTGGCAAGCAACTCCAGAGGGAATGCCTTCGCCCTCGGCGTGTGTCGTGATTCGTCCGGAGGAACAAAGGACGCGACAGGATCCAAGCCTTGCCTCCCAAGCTCCTCGTTGTAGAGGAGCGCCTTGCCAGTCGGCGTACGGAAGTTTCCGTTCGCGTACGGCAGGAATGGACTGGAATCGGGTTGCCCCACCCTTCCGCGTTCTGTGCAGAGGGTGGGTAAATCACCCTTTCCGCCGAAGTTCAGTCTGGCATGGCCTTCGCTCTCCAGTCGTTCGCGCGTCAATCCCTTCAGCCAGGGGTTGGGAGACTCTAGCGCCTGGTCCATCATTTCGTCGGCGGAATCGCAGAAACACTGGTCATCAAAGCCCATCTTCTGCGCCAGTCCACGAAAAACTTCCACATTCGAGCGGCACTCGCCCAGGGGTTCGATCGCCTGGTGGGACATCTGGAGATAGTAATGTCCATATGCGGATTGGAGTTCTTTATGCTCGAAAAATGTAGTGGCGGGAAGAACGATGTCGGCGTAGTCGGTGGTGTCGGTGAAGAACTGTTCATGCACTACGGTGAATAGGTCGGGTCTCATCAGCCCGCGAATCACGTCGTTGTGGTTCGGGCACACCGCCGCTGGGTTGGAGTTGTAAACAAACAAAGCCTTTATCGGGGGACCGTTCACGTCGTTCAGAGCCTTCCCAAGCTCTACCATGTTGATGGTGCGCGCAGGACGACCCAGCGACTTCGTCATCAGGTCAGGACGTTCCAGCGCAGTGTTATTCAGGCCATAAGCACCGCTGGTGGAGAGCTGCAGTCCGCCGCCAACTTCCTTCCACGACCCTGTAACACAAGGCAGCATTGCGATCGAGCGGGTAGCCATTCCGCCGTTCTGGGACCGCTGCACGCCATAGTTCATGCGAATGACCGCAGGACGCACGGTGGCGTACTCACGGGCAAGCTTCTGGATATCGGCAGCGGACATCCCTGTCCACTGCGCGACTTTTTCCGGGGGATAATCCTGCACTTTGGCGCGAAGTTGGTCGAAGCCGATCGTGTGTTGCGCGACGTAGTCAGCGTCGTGCAGATTCTCGTTGATGATGACGTGCATCATGCCCAGCGCGAGAGCGACGTCAGTGCCGGGGTTGATGGGAATATGCCAGTCAGCGCAAGCCGCAGTTCGCGTTCGATAGGGATCAATCACAACCAGTTTCGCGCCGTTGCGGCGGGCTTCCTCAATAAACGGCCATAGGTGAATGTTGTTGCCATGAATATTCGCTGCCCAGGCAATGATGTACTTGGAGTGGCGAAACTGCTCAGGCTCGGTACCCATGTTCACGCCATAAACGGACTTTATGCCCGTCGCACCCGCCTCGGCGCAGATGTTTCTGGCTAACTGCGATGCTCCCAGCCGATGGAAGAAACGCCGGTCCATGGAACCAGAGTTGAGCTTGCCCAGCGTGCCTCCGTATGAGTACGGAAGGATGGATTCGCTGCCAAATTCTGAGACAATGCTGCGGACACGGGATGCAATTTCGTCGAGAGCTTCGTCCCAGGAGATGCGGCGAAAATTCTGAGGAGTTGCTGCGGAGCTCTCCTCCGCATGGCCGGGCGAGGGCGCCCGTCCCCACACAGCCTTTGCTGGTCCCTTCGGCACCACCCGCTTCATCGGGTAAAGTACGCGGTCTGGCGAATACACCCGGTCGAGATACTTCGCCACCTTGGCGCACAAGAACCCACGCGTCACGGGATGAGCGGGATCGCCCTTAATCTTAGTCGCCTTGCCGTCCTCGACCGTGATCAGGACTCCGCACGCGTCGGGACAGTCGTGAGGACATGCCGCATGGACAACTTTTTTCACTGTGTCTGATTATACGGGAGGGGAAAGAGGCTTCAGGCTTCAGGCTTCTGGTCTCGGTCGTCGGTCGTCGGTCGTCGGTCGTCGAAAACGCTCGATTCCACCGCTTGCGCATGTCAAGGGGAACGCTGGATGAACGATGAAAGCTACCGGCTGAAAGCCAAGAGCGCAAGCGCTAGCGCAAGGCCAACGACTAACGACCGACGACCGTCTTCTATATTTCCATGACCTCTTTTTCTTTCGCCGCGCACATTTCTTCCATTTTCTTGATCTCTGCGTCGGTGAGCTTCTGGATTTCGTCTGTCGAACGCTTGGACTCGTCCTCGGTGATTTTCTTGTCCTTCAGCGCCTTCTTGATCGCCTCATTTCCATCGCGCCGAATGTTGCGTACCGCAGTGCGGTGCTCTTCGAGAACTTTGTGGAGGTGCTTCACCATTTCCTTGCGTCGTTCTTCGGTGAGCGGCGGGACGGGCACACGAATAATCTTGCCGTCGTTCATCGGATTCAGCCCGAGTTCCGCGCTGCGGATGGCTTTCTCGATTGAACTCAGCTGCGATGGATCGTAGGGCTGCACCGTAATCAGCTGTGGCTCAGGGGAGTGAACGGTCGCAACCTGGTTGAGCGCCATTTGGGATCCATAGGCCTCAACGGTAACGCTGTCAAGCATGTGAACAGAGGCGCGGCCCGTTCGCGTTCCTACCAGCGCCTTGCGGAAGTCGTCCACCGCCTTGTCCATGCGCGATTTCAGCTGTACGTATGTCTCTTTGAGTCCGGGAACAGCAGCCATCGTCGGCTGGGCCATTGTCAGCTCCTCAGGGAATAGATAGTGAAACGGTGAATTATAAACTGAAGGACGAGTGCGGATGACTTTTTGCTTCGCGTAGAAGCGAATCGGGGAACGCAAGGGGTGCTTTCGCTCCAACAACACCGGGGAGGGCACGAGTTGACTCGGGCCGAATGGGCCTTTGTATTGATTTCGCGCTTTAGAGCCTGATGTTTGTTACGCAACAAAGCTCACCTCAGCGGCTAAAGCCCGAGCATCATCCAGACCTGAGCGGCACGAGTGAACTCGTGCCCTTCCCGATTCCCTCGATCACGTTTCTTGTAGCTAGTGGTAGCCATGGCCCTCCACAATACCTCCGAAAACTCGAGAGGCTCACACGAAGAACTTCTGGAAATTTGCGAGCACTAAGTCAGGCAAGTCTTCCTGCTTCTTCTTCCCCTTGAACCCCAAATCGTGGCCTGCACCTTCGACGACAACCAGTTGCGTTTTCGCCGGGATCAACCTCCGCGCCCCCTCGATCTCCTCGATCGTGCCAAATGGATCGCGCGTTCCGGATACGAACAGCGTCGCAACGTTGAGCTTCGGCAGATGCTGAATGCGTGGCTGGTCGGGCTTCGCGGGAGCGTGTAGAGGATAGGACAGCAGCAGGAGACCATCCGCGAGTTTCTCTTCAGCGAGCAGCATGCTCGCCTGCCGTCCACCGTAGCTCTGGCCACCGAGAAAAACGCGCCCTGACACAAGCTGCCTCATCTCAGCAACAGCATTCTTCAGCCCATCACGATCTCGAGCGGCATCTCCGGGACGCGGCGGGCCGAAACTGCGCACCTGCCGAAACGGCAAATCGCATCGCAGAACCATGAAACCCGCGCCAGCAAAGCCTTCTGCCAGGGCGACGAGGAGCGGCATGTGTGCATTCCCACCCGCCCCATGCGTCAGAACCAGACCGTCGCCGGATGGAGCTGCGGGCCGGTGCAAGAATCCGCGCACCGGAGGATCGAGTGAAGTATCAGAAAGGCGCTCGGAAGGACCCATTCAATCTAAAGGTTATCAAAACTACCGGGATCGGACTGGCTCAGCGAAAAACACTGGAGAGCACATGGAAGAACTCTGCCGGTGCGGCAATCTGCAGAGATGTCCGCCGGGCTACTGCTTTTGTGAAGTGCTTTGTGTTGTCGGTCAAAAGCCAGTCGGGGTTGCTCGCCGTGGCAGAGAGGAGCACTGGAAGATCTGCCTCTGCCTCGTGCCGGATGAGGTGTCGGTTCGATCGAACGAGGTCTTCGTCTGGATACGGCACCAGTTCAGGATCCGTGAGCTTGATTAGACGGCGATAATCCTCAATTAGTCCTTCGGCATCAGTTGAGGACAATTGCTCTGCATGGATGAGCAGGTTTTCTTCGACTTCGTCACGAACCACCTCGGCCAGAACCAATTTACAAACTTTCGCGGCACACAAGGACAAGACAGCTTTATCCAGCCCCCACGGCGAGACAATCCCGCTCAGGAGCACATTCGAGTCTAAGAAGAGCCGAAGTCTGCGCCCGGCGCTCACTTTCGCCGGGCAGCCCGACCGCGGCGGCCAGGGTTTCGCGCTTTGCCGTAGTGCCGCGCGTAAACACGTTGGCGAGCGGCGCCCAGGGTCGCGAGAGCGTCTTCAGGCCGCAAGCCAATCCCCACAAGCCGGGATCCGATTTCCCTGCACAGCCGCTCAAAACGCTGCTGCTCAGGAAGGAGGATCAGGCCGTCGCCGAGTCGTAGCACGGCAAACGGCGCTCCTGTCCCGAGGCCGAGGTCCTCGCGGAACTGTTTCGGAACCGTAAGCTGTCCCTTTTCGCCGATCCGCGTGGTGGCGAGGAACTCCAGAGTTGGAGGATGCGGTGCCATGGTAGGAAAATCCTACCACGTTCCGACCATTCGGAACAGGCCATCCGGGAATTCGGCAGCCTCTCTATCCTCGACCGCAGCCTGCTTCGACAGCTCACGATTGTGCTATAACTTGCCACAATGCCTACCAATCAAGGCTCCATTCGGCTCTTTCGATTTGCCGGCATCGACGTATTCCTGCACTGGTGGTGGTTCATCGTAGCGGTTTACGAGATCCAGCAGCGCGCCGGCAGGTATTCCTCGATCAGGTGGAACATCCTCGAGTACCTGGGATTATTCCTGATTGTCCTGTTGCACGAATTCGGTCACGCTCTCGCATGCCGGCAGGTGGGCGGGACGGCAAATCGCATCGTCCTCTGGCCACTTGGCGGAGTCGCTTATGTCGATCCTCCTCCTCGTCCCGGCGCCACGCTGTGGAGCATCGTCGCTGGCCCATTGGTGAATGTGGCGCTGGTTCCAGTCATCTTCGCGCTCGGATATTTCTGCCGCCACGCGGGCCTATATCAAACGCTGCCCGACCTGGGTCGTCTTTTGCGCTCGATCCTCGTGATCGACGTTGTCTTATTCGTTTTCAATATTTTGCCGGTTTACCCCTTGGACGGCGGCAAGATTCTCTGGTCGCTCTTATGGTTCATCTTTGGACGGGCTCGCAGTCTGATGATTGCGACAATCCTTGGCTTCGTCGGCATCATTGGCTTCATCGGCTTCGCAATTTGGTCTCGGGACGTCTGGCTTGGGGTGGTGGCTGCCTACATGTTGCTGAATTGCTGGGGCGGGCTAAAGCATGCCAGGGCACTGCTGAAGGTCGCCAAGCTACCGCGCAGAGACGGCTTTTCTTGCCCCAGGTGCAATTCCAGGCCTCCACTAGGGGCGTTCTGGAAATGCCCAAATTGCCAGCAGCCGTTCGACACTTTCGAAAGCGGCGGAAGCTGTCCTGCGTGCAACGCACGTTTTGCGGTGACACAGTGTCTGGATTGCGGCGCATCGCACCCGATTGGCGAGTGGGCTGCCGCGAACGTTGCGCCGGGCAGGTAAGAAATCACAATTGGACCACTCCAACAGGAATTGCGTTTCACTTGGCACGTGTGACTCGTCATCTCATTGCATCGCTTGCTTGTACAACCGATCAATCCATTCTGGCTCTCGAGGCTCCTGTTTTATCTTCAGCCCCTTGGTAAACGCCCACCGATGTAACCAAGAAATCCCCTCTGGGCCGACGTAGCTATCCGGCACGGCGTACGCCTTATCCTGGAGCGCTTGCTCCAGTGTTATGAACGAATACCCGCGCCGCTTCATCATCTTAGCCAAATCGTCAAAGCAGTCTGCGTTTAGCGGATTGTCATGCAAAAGCAAGATTTGTTTGACCTCGTAGCCAACCACTTCGCGGGAGAGCCGCTCGAAAAATCCAAAAACCTCGGCCATATAGACTAAGTATGCTCCCCTAATCCTCAGTGATAACGCAGCATCGTGTTCGTGGACGGCTCTGGCATAGACCTCCGCAAACATCCATTCTTGATTGTCAATTGTCACTGGAGCCAGTCGATAGTTTCGCGCAGCCAGGAATTTCTGGATTTCCGCCTTCGCTACGGCGTCATTGCCAGCATGCAGATATGGATACCGGAAATACTCCATCCTCTTCCCCTTGGCGCCTAACAATTGATTCGTTACGGCCTCGCCGCTAAGGATGTCTCTTTCATAAGCGGAAACCTCCGTTTTGTTGAGGTCAAGATGGCTGTAGGTGTGATTGCCTAACTGGAAACCGCGGTTCAGCCACATACTAAGCAAACCGGGCAACGCCTGCCTTTGTTCCCCGCATAGCCGGGACTCAACAACAAATCCAATTACGGGGACATCGTTGCGCTGAATGCGGCTTAAGAGTCTCCGGTTCAGGCGTTCCAGCGCATTCGGTTTGCAGTTGTCCCCATCGGTTTGCACTCCTGGAACGTCGTCGAAGGTGACGGCAACTTCTCGGCGTGTGTTTTCGGGGATCGTTGCTGTCTGCGCACAATCTAGGGAGGGCGCCGCAGAGACAATTGCGGCAAGAACCAGCATGCGACATACGAGCGGCCGCGGGCGCATTTTAGCGCCCATCCACGACATGCAGCCGCATGAAGTTGGTCGAGCCGCTCGACATCTGCGTTCCTGCCACAACGCCCAGTACATGGCCATGCTTGACCTTCCCTGTGCGCAGCAGCTCCTGCTCAGCGGTGGCCAGCATCTCTTCCGAATGC
>WNFY01004612.1_pt1 | contig 12672 bp, 10 predicted proteins | sample 5400091 | NCBI WGS metagenome assembly WNFY01 (sample SAMN13153364, study PRJNA577476) | soil metagenome | isolation source: 60 cm soil or saprolite under grassland replicate 1 | place: USA:California | collected 2016-06-15 | reverse complement strand
GCCTGAGAACGCACCCCAACTCGCCAAGGGCGCAAGATCTGCGGACGCGGCCCACTCGACGCTCGCGGACTCATGCGACTACAGAAAGTACCCAACCGGATTGGGCCGGACGACCGGCAGACATCGAACGACCGGCGGCAAGAGCGAGCCCTTGATCATGGATGGCGCAGGGGTGGCGGCACTGCGAGGCGGTCCTCTGTGCTGGCACTCGACGGCACCATCTGGAGGCTGCGCGAAACCACAGCGACGGTTTAGCTGACCTTGAAGCGGTTGCCAGCAATCGGCATCAGCGTGAGGCACGGTGGCTCGCCTCGAGGCCAGGGTGCGAGTCGAGCGTTCATCAACCAGCGTCCGACGGCGGCGCTGCGGAGCTCCGAACAACGTCGCCAGAACGACTCCGAGAGGTGGATCGAGGTTGAGGTTCCATCCGGGAGTTCAACAACGACTTCCGTCCAGGCGCGGCTGAAGAAACGATCCCGGTCCACCTGGATGATCTTCAGCCCGTAGCCCGCACCCGAGGGAGTCGGACTTCCGTTGCTCCAAGCCGTTGCATGCACGTGCCCCTCCGGCTGGAAATCCTAACCCACCGGGCGGGCGCGGCCCACCGGCCAACGGGTTCTCGCGGGGTCGCTGTGGCACCCTCGGTTGCCGTGACGAGTTCTGCGCCGAAGGACGGCTTCCGGGCGATCGGTGACGCGTTGGTCTGGCTGTACGAGGCGTTCGAGCGTGTGCGCGCCGCGAACGACTCCGCCTGGCTGCCAGGGTCACCCGCGGCCGGCGAGATCCGGGCCGCTTCCGGGGTGACATGGAAGTCAGACGACGTGCGCAACGCCTGGGTTGACCTCATGCTCCCGCTCGCCTCGGCCGGAGATCACCTCATGACCCTGGCCGACGTGCTCCGGGGATCGCGCGGCCAGTTCGCCAGCTATACCCTGGCGCGCGGCGCCGTCGAGGCTGCCACCAAGACCTGGCACCTGGCGGAGCCCGGCGTCGATGCGGACGAGCGAGCCCGGCGGAGGGCCAACGACCGACTGGCCAGTCTCCAGGCGCAGGTGTGGCTCTTGGAGGGGGCCGGCGAGGACGCCTCCAAGCTCCGCGCCCGGATCGATGCCATCCTGAACTCCGCCCGAGGGCACTACGCCGTCAAGGTCGCCAAGGGCTTCGGGAACCCGCCGTTCGTTGGTGCGAAGCCGCCCACCGAGATGGAGTTGCTCCGGGGCGTTCTGGGCCAGGCCAGCCAGGGCGTCGACGTGGGCGGTACCACCTACCGACTGCTCAGCGGCGTGGCGCACGCGGCGGGCTACGGGCTGGTCCAGATGATCGAGTCGATGGGACCCGACGCGCGGCCGGGCGTCGCCCAGGGCCGCGTCAGGCAGAGCAGTCCGATCGCCGCCGCGCACTTCCTCGCCGTCCCGGTGACCTACGTGGAGGCTGCGAATCGGGTGATCGACGGGTACGGCTGGGATTCCTCCGCCTGGACGGATCCGATGGTCGAGGCGCTGACCGTGTGGCGGGACCACGCTCGGCAGGTCTGAGCGGTTGCTCGAACTCCCGGTCGTCCGGGTCAAGGGCGAGCCGGACCAGGGCCAGCCTGATCGCCCACGGTTCGACCACGCCCATGACGCTGTACCAAGCCTCCCGGCGGAGTCGCGACGTCGGGATGGCCCAAGTTGTCCCCTGAGCGACGTCCGGGCAGGAAGCCGTGTCACCCCCACCCCCCGGCGTCCCGGCGCCACCCAGTACGGCCCGCACTGTCGCCTCTAGTCGTGCGTCAGCGGCGGGAAGGTCTCGACCAACCATCACGTTCGCCGGAATCGCGAGCGCGTCGAGCAGATAGTCGCGGATGGCAGCGGGGCGCTAGCAGCCCACCGCCGCAAGCCGCGGCGGATCGATACTCGGTGAGCAGCCGACATGACGGTGCGAAGCCGCTCACCCACGCCGGATCACCCCGCAGCTCGGTTACCGACAGTGCCGGAAGCCGAATCGCTGACACCGGCATCGCGGTGAGCAGCCGGCGGCAGAAGCGCCCACTTGATCATGCATCCCGCCATCCGGCTGTGCCGAGCTTGCCATGCCGGCCGTTGCCGGGCGGCTTTGTCCGGGGCGATGCCCGAGACGCTGTCTGCCTACCTGCAGCACGTCAGGGTTTTGGAAGGTGGATCCGAATGGAAGCTGGCAGCGGGTTGAGATCGGCAGCGATGGCGGCCTGATCGAGGACTGCGCCTGGCCGGGCACCCCAGGCGACAAGTAGGACGTCGCTGGCCTTGGTCCAGTCCTCCACGGCAGAGACGAGGATCTGCTTGACCCGCTCTTTCGTCTCATCGAGGGCCAAGTCGATGAAGCTTTGGCAGCGGTTGAGCTGGTCGCCCCGGCTGAGGCACAGCACGATGCCGATCATCTGTAGGCTTCGGGCGACGAGGACTGCCTTCGCGTCGACAACGGGGATTGGAATCCGCTGAGCGATCTCCCTGGCCGCGCTCCGCGCGAGCCCGCCGCCGCCGAGTTGGCCGGTGACCCATCCAGCGAATCGTCCGATCAGTTCGTGCAGCTTGTTCTTGGCGGCAAGGATGGCCCTGGCCAGGTCTGCGAGGGCCTTACAGTCTCGTCGCCGTCGCCCGCGAAACAGTCGATTCCAGGTCCTCGGCGTGAGGCAGTCGGCGGCACGGCCGGCAACCGCGTTCTGCCATCCATCCGTGACGACGTCGGCACAGAACTCGACGGCTCGATCGACGCGGTCCTGTTCCGACCTGGTCAGGTTGTCCGGGCGCCGTCGACGAGGAGCTGCAGGCTGCTGGGACGGCCGCTGTCGAGGAGTTGCCTGCCGCGGTGTCGCCTGCGGCGGCCGCGCGGATGGCGGAGCCGAGGGCGCCGCCACCCGCCACTGCTGGTCCGAGCTGCTTCGGTGCGAGGTGGACGCCTGAGCGGAGCGGCCCGGCGTGAAGGACGATCCGTTGGACGCAGATCGACCCGACGTCCGGCCTCGGGTCGAAGTCGGACGCGGGCCGCCCCGTGGCATGCCGTGGTGCAGGTGACAGCGGTCACCCGCCTGCGCGACTCGGTTCCGACAGAGGTGGTGCGGAGGCGTGGTGTTTCGTGCTCCGCACCGTGCCATGGGACGAGTGTCGGAACTGGCACGATCGGTAAGCAAGCCATCGCACTAAGTTACATATGCGTAATCTGCGACAGGATCCGCCTGAGGTCATGTCCTGAGATCTGCCTGTCAGATCATCGCTGCAGGATCGTCGTGGCGGCGGGTGATCACACCACTCCAGCGGAGCCCTGATCGCAAGGCGGCAATTCCGGATGGGTCCCATCACACAACGGATGCTCCGGCGGCCCCACGCCGCGGCTGTGGTTCTTGCCAGTCCGCTGACTGTCAGCCGGCCACGGCGCCGGCCCGGCGCAGTATGTCGGTCACCACGTCGGTCTTGGCGTCGGCGTAGTTCTGGATGTACGTCCAGTCGCGGGTGGCCAGCTCGCGCTTGGTCCGGTCGTACAGCTCGCGGTCGGTGTCATGGGTGCGCAGCCAGTCCCGGAAGGCCAGCATGCGCTCGACCTCGGGGCAGCCGGCGGAGAACACGTGCAGGTTGACGTTCGTATCTGGGCCCTTCAGGACGCGGTGCTGGTGCCAGCCCGGCTCTCGGATGACCAACCGGTAGCCGGCCGCCTGCAGCGCCGGCAGATACGCCAGCTCGTCGGCCGAGTTGGCAACCACCAGGATGATGTCGATGATCGGCTTCGCCGCCAGGCCGGGCACTGCCGTGGAGCCGACATGTTCGATCAGCAGCACCCCGTCGCCGAGCAGATCGCTGATCCGGTCTGCTTCCCGCTGGTAGAGCTCTGGCCACCGCTCGTCGTAGTCGACCAGCACCACCGGGCCGGTCAGCTTCGGCCGGTCGCCGTCGACCCACATCGCTGCAATCTGTTCCTCGGTGTGCTGCTCTCATCTGCCATCCAAGACCCCCTTCCGCCCGCGACACCGAGGGTAGCCAGTACAACCACCAGGCCCGCCATCCGAGACGGCCAGAGGCGAGCGACCGGCGGCAGATGCGGTTGAGCGATCTTGACTGGCCGGCGTTGGCGGCGGAGCTGGTGAGCATGTCATCACCGAACTCATGCACGAAGCCAAGGCCGGCAACATCGTCGTGATTCCGGCGAGGTGGCCGCCGTGCCTGGGGAGCGGATCGGCGGCGACCGCTGGTGGCGGCGGTCATCACCACACGAACTGGCCGGAGACGGGCAGACCGATCACAAGATGTGACTTCGTGCCGAGCTACGGCCGCTCCGGATCTGCCGTTGGGCACGCTGCCGGTCGGCTGGCTGGCCGTTGAAGGCGGGCAGGAACGGGTGTTCTGCGTGCGCGGGAGTCTTCGAGATCAGGTTGTGGGGATCTGAGCTGCCCGTTGGCGCCGCCCGGGGGTGGCGGGCAGCGGGTCGTCATAGATCGCAAGCTGGGCACGCGGGAAGCCCGGCTGGTGCGCATCATGTCCTACGTCACGCGGCGACCGGTTGAGCCGGGGCGGGCCCGATCAGGTGAAGCCGACGGTCAGGACGAAGTGCCCGAGCCTCAGATTGAGTAGTCCGCCGCCGGCCCAATGCACGATGTACGCGAGCAAGACGATGGCCAGGATCGCGACGACCAGCCAGAAGAAGAACACGATGATGCCGAGGATGGCATACCCGGCTACAGTTCGCTCTAGCCATGGCCACCAGGTACCCACCGCCGCCCGACTTATGCGGCGGGTCAGGTTGCGCATGAAATGACGTCGGGCCGCCTCGCCCGGTTGCACGTCGCCGTTGAGGTCCTTTCCACCGTTTGACCTGCCGTTCACAGTGCAACGGTCAACACACGTCGACCAGGGCGTTCTCGCCCCTGGGCGACGCGGTCGGCCTGAAGGGGTCGGCTCGCTCGGGGGGCCGCTGTGCCCGATGACGTTGTCGACGAGCACGGCAAGGCCTCGCCGAGACAGGCCTCCCGGGTCGGTCCCGGTGGCCGGGATGCAGATATCGTCCCGGGTGCCCTGGTTCGGGTCGTACGCCCGCGCGGTGACCTCGGCCGCCGACTGCTCGTAGTCGTAGGCCAGCACGTGGTGGTTGAGGGCGAGGTCGGCCGGCTTCGCCGACCTGACTGTCACCAGGCCGAGCGCGGCCGGCGTGCCCCCGGCGTGCCCCGGTCAAGGTCGGCCCTGATCTGCGCCCACTGCACGTTGATCGTGTGCCAGGCCAGGCCCCGCTCGATGGTACGCGCCGGCCGAACACGTCGAACCCGGTATCTCCGTCCGGAAGGTTCATCCACTGTAGTACTGCGCCACCCCGGCGGGCACGGCAATTGAGGACAGGTCCGATGATGCGACTCCCCGCCTCGACGGTACCGGGCGGCGGCTGACGAAGCTCGCCGGTAAAGTAGCGTAGTTCCGGGTTCCTCCGACGTATCGATTAGGTGTGCGACATGGCGATCGACAAGTACTACCTCAACCTTGCCGTGAATATCGAACCGCTGCCGAGCGCCTGAAGCGCGAGATCTTCGCCACGATCACGTATGGCAACAAGAAGGGTGCCGACATCTACGCTATCGGACCGAACTGAAGAACAGCCGTAATCGAAGTGAAGGCTTCGAACTCCAACCGATTCGTTACCGGCTTCTACCAGAAGTACAAGGATGAGGCACAAGAGCATCCTGACTTCTGGGTGTTGTACCGGCTAGCACAGGACACGAGCGAGGAATTCTTCGTGCTGAGCCACCAGGAGATGGCGGTCGCATAGGCTGTGAGAAACTGGCCGGGCGAAGATGTCAGCTGGGTGCTAGCGTGCGGAGCGCGTGCTTCATGGCGTCGACAACGTCGAGGCTAAGGATCTTCATGATCACGCGTCCGCTTGGCACAAGATCGTCCAGTGGTGTACCACCTGACTTCCCGGTTCGCGGCGACAGTCGAAGGGATGCTGGTGGCCAGGTGGACCGAGGCCGCCCGCGACGAGGGCACTTGCATCCATCGGTACACGCACACCGAGGAGGCAGACGACTGGAAGATCGATGCAGCGCCGTTCCGCCCAGCAACTCACGAGTCGCGGTTCTCGACCAGGTCACTCATCGTGTCCACCGCGTTCAACGGCGACCGCGCTCCGCGCGGCATGACCGCGTATTCAGCTGGACCTCGCCCACGCATATTGCATTGAGGGAGCCGGCGTAGGGCGAGAGGTTCGTGGGCCGACCGTGGACATGGCCATCGACTGCTGGGCTGCGGCGGTGAGCGGCAGGACGTCGGAGTCCTTCGGCCGGACTGCCGACCGCTTGGCCAGATCCAGCGCGCACCGGTAATCCCTCGTGCTGTTCGTTCGTGTGTTCGTTCTGCCGCTGAGGGCGAGTTCGTGCCGCTGGCACGGTCGGCCGTGGTGTGCCGGAGAGAGGCTGGCTCGATGGCTGGGATCGCGGATGAGGATCTTCGGGTGTTTCATCCCGGTGGGGGAGAGCTCGATGCGGGCCTGCGTGTCCGTGGGCGGCGTTTGGCTGCTGCTTTGCCGCCCGCCACGGGGGTGCTGCTGGGTTTGACGGGGGTTTTTCCGTCGATGAGGAGGCTGACGAGTTGCTCGGCGAGTAGGTCGGTGACGGGTTCGCCGCTGACCAGCACGCGGTAGAACACCGCGCCGGCGTAGATGTCCAGCAGTAGTCCGATGTCGACATCGGGGGGTAGTTCGCCGCGGTCGGCGGCGCGGCGGAGGATCTCTACGACGGCGGAGCGGCGTGGGCGGATCATCTGGTCGCGGAACTGTTCGGCCATCTCCGGCTCGCGGATGAGGTCGGCTGCCAGGGCCGGGATGACGGCGCCTTCCGGGCTGCGGGCGAAGGTGTGCACGACGGCTCGGACCGCGGTGAGCAGGTCGTGGCGCAGGTCGCCGGTCTCGGTGACCGGTGGCGGGGGCAGCGCCGCGCTGAGCGCCTCGATGACCAGGGCGCCTTTCGACGGCCACCATCGGTAGACGGTGGCCTTGCCGACCCCGGCGCGGGCGGCGACGCCTTCGATGGTCAGCGCGGTGTACCCGACCTCGGTCAGCAGCCGGGTGGTCGCGTCCAGGATGGCCTGGTGCGAGCGGGTGCTGCGGCGAAGCGTCCGCGCGGTGACCGTCGGTCGTTGGACCGGGTCCTGATCGCCCATTGCTAGATCCACTCATTCCTTGGGTAGCCCAGCCGCCGACTCGCCAGCCGGCGCCGGTTCCGGGAGACCGGTACCGGCACCTGGTAGAACGATACGTTCCGTCTTGACTCGGGGCAAGCCCGGGCGTAGCTTCGGTGTTGCGCGTCCGTTCCGACGGCGCCGACCCTCCTGCCCGCTGTGACGCAGCGTTTAGCTGGCCGACGCTCCGGCCCCGGCAGGAGTTCTCTTCATGACCTGTTTTCCCGCACGCCGCAAGCTCACCGGCCGGGCGGTCGGTGCAGCGCCGCACACCCATGGGACGGCCGCGCCGGCTGATCCGTCTCGCCGATAGCCGTCGACAACCACCACTCCTACGACCCGGCCGGCGCCGGACAGGTTTCGCGCAAACCCCGATCCGTGAGCGAGACCAGCAAAGAACGCACCGGTGCAGCATGTTTCGGCGCGGCGATCACACTCGCCCGCCGATGCACCCACAACGAAAGGAAAGCGCATGACCGATCTGGACGTGTTCACGACCGAGAGCGCGGGACTCGCGGAGGCGTCGAACCCGAGCGTGCTCCGGCTGCGGGACGGTGACCGCGTCGAGTTCAGCATCGGTCCGGTGCGCAAGAGCATCGACGGCGCCGAGCTGCGCATGTTGGCCTACAACGGGTCGATCCCCGGCCCGACCCTGCATGTCGATCAAGGGTCGGAGATCACCGTGCGGGTGACCAACGACGGTGACACGGACACGACCGTGCACTGGCACGGCCTGCGGCTGGAGAACCGCTACGACGGGGTCCCGCATGAGACGCAGGAGCCGATCCCGATCGGCGGGACGTTCACCTGTCAGGTCCAGTTCCCCGACGCCGGTTTCTACTGGTACCACCCGCACATGCGCGAGGACTTCGCGCAGGAGATGGGGTTGTACGGCACGATCCTCGTGGAGCCCGCCGACCCGGCGTACTGGCCTGCGGTCGACCGGCAGCTGACACTGACGTTGGACGACCTGCTGGTCGAGGACGGGCACATCGCGGCGTTCCGGCGGTCCGGTCCGACCTTCGTCGCGATGGGCCGGTTCGGCAACGTGATGCTGATCAACGGCGAGACTTCCTTCGCCGGCCAGGCCGCGGTCGGCGAGGTGGTCCGGCTGTATCTGGTGAACACGGCGAACACCCGCATCTTCAACTTCGCCGTCCGCGGCGCCCGGGTCAAGCTGGTCGGCGGTGACAGCGGCCGGTACGAACACGAGACGTTCGTCCAGGAGGTGCTGCTCGCACCGTCGGAACGGGCGGTGCTGGACGTGCTGTTCGACACCCCCGGGCAGGTGCGGTTGGAGCATCGCACCCCGGATCGGGTCTACGACCTCGGCGGGTTCGCCGTCGCGACCCCCGCCCCGCCCACAGCCTCCGGGGCCGGCGAGGCCGCCGGGTCGTTCCAGGCGCTGCGGGCCGACCCGGAACTGACCGCCGAGCATCAGTCGATCGGCCACGACGTGGCACGTCCGCCGGACAAGCGCCTCGCGTTCTCCTCCCGGATGCCGCTGCTGTACGGCGCGGATGACGCGCCGGCGTCCGTCTACGGCTGCCCGATGCACCCGGAAGTCACCGCCGCGCAGCCGGGAACCTGCCCGAAGTGCGGGATGCGGCTGGTGCCCGCGCCGGCAGCCACCGCGACCGCGTCCGTCTACGCCTGCCCGATGCACCCGGAGGTCACCGCCGCGCAGCCCGGGACGTGCCCGAAGTGCGGGATGCGGCTGGTGCCCTCCGACTCGGCGCCGGCATCCGCTGCGGAACCGCAGCAGGGTCTCGAGCAGGACGGGCACGAGCACGGTGACGGGTTGGAGTGGGAGGACCTGATGCCCGAGATCAACCGGGCCTCGGATCCGGGCAACATGATCTGGCAGCTGATCGACCGGGAGACCGGGGCGGTGAACGGGGATATCTCCTGGGCATTCACGGTGGGCGACCGGGTGAAGATCCGGCTGGTCAACGAGATGGACTCCGATCACCCGATGCACCACCCGTTCCACATCCACGGCGCCGGCCGCTTCCTCATCCTGTCCCGCGACGGCCACCCGGAAGCCAACCTGGTATGGAAGGACACCGTGCTGCTGCGCGCCGGGCAGACCGTGGACATCCTGCTCGACGTCAGCAACCCCGGGCTGTGGATGGCGCACTGCCACATCGCCGAACACACCGAAAGCGGCATGATGTTCAGCTTCACCGTGGCCCGCGACCCACAGCCGACCCGATGAACCCCACCCCCTCGGACCCGCCGCTGGACGTGCTGGTGATCGGCGCCGGCCAGGCCGGCCTGGTGATGGGCTACCACCTGGCGCAGGCCGGCCGGCGCTTCCAGATCGTGGACGCCGGCGCCGAAATAGGAGACGCGTGGCGGCAGCGCTGGGACTCCCTGGCGCTGTTCACCTCGGCCCGCTACGACAACCTGCCCGGCCTGCCGTTCCCGGCCTCCCCGGACAGCTACCCCGGCAAGGACGACGTCGCGGACTACCTACAGGCCTACGCGGCCGCGTTCAACCTCCCGGTCCGGCTGAACACCACCGTGACCTCGCTGACCAGAACCGACGGCCGGTACGTCGCGAAGGCCGGCGAGCAGGCGATCGAGGCCCGGCAGGTGGTCATCGCCACCGGACCCTTCCAGACCCCGCTCCTACCACCGGTCGCAGAGCACCTCGACCCCGCCGTGGCTCAGCTGCACAGCGTGGACTACCGGCGGCCGGAGGCGGTTCCGCCTGGGCGGGTGCTGGTCGTCGGCGCCGCGAACTCCGGATGCCAGATCGCCGCGGAGCTCTCCGCGACCCACCAGGTGGACCTGTCGGTCGGGCAGCGGCTCCCGGCGATCCCGCAGCGGCCGCTGGGCCGCGACGTGTGGTGGTGGGCGACCGGGCTGCGGCTGGACCGGGTCACCGTGAACTCCCGGCTGGGACGGCGGCTGGCCGGCCGCGACCAGGTGATCGGAGCCGGCCCGCGCAGACTCGCCCGCCGCCACGGCATCCGGATCCGGCCCCGGGCCACCGGTGCGGCCGGGCGGACGGTGACTTTCGCCGACGGCGGCTCCGCCGACTACGACGCCGTGGTGTGGGCCACCGGCTTCACCGCGAACCACGCGTGGATCGACATCCCCGAGGCGAAGGACCACCACGGACACATCGTGCACCGCCGGGGCGTGACACCGTCGGCCGGCCTCTACCTGCTCGGCCTCACCTGGCAGCACACCCGCGGCTCCGGGCTGCTCGGCTGGGTCGCCGCCGACGCGGGCTTCCTCGCCGCGCAGATCGCCGCCGCGCAGGGATGAGGCAGTCATCGGCCGCACCAACCCATGTCGCCCAACACCCCGCAGACGCCGTCGCCACCGAACAGCCGCCCGAGGAGGGCACCATGTCCCTAGCCGCCACCCCGTATCCCACCCAGCTCGAATTCCACGGCGACCTGCGCATCGCCCGCTGGCGCCCGCTCGTGCAATGGCTGCTGGCCATCCCGCACCTGATGGTCATCTACGTGCTCAGCATGGTACGCAGCGTGCTGACCTTCATCGCCTTCTTCACCGTCCTGTTCACCAGGCAGATCCCCCGCTCGCTCTTCGACGTGATCGCCATGACCTTCCGCTACGAATGGCGGGCCACCAGCTACGCGTTGTTCCTGCGCGAGGACTACCCGCCGTTCGACTTCCAGCCAGCCGCCGCCGACGACGGCGCGGACCGCAACACCCTGGTCACCTTCGCCTACCCCGAGCGCCTGTCCCGGTGGCAGCCGCTGGTCAAATGGCTGCTGGCCGTCCCGCACTACCTGGTGCTGCTCGCCCTGGGCATCGCGGCCATCTTCGTCGTGATCGCCGGGTTCTTCGCCGTCCTCGTCACCGGCCAATACCCTGAGAGGGCTCGGGACTTCCTGGTCGGTGTCTACCGCTACAACCTGCGCGTCCAGGCCTACATCGGCCTGCTCACCGACCAGTACCCGCCGTTCGCCCTCAGCGCCGGGTCGTGATCCCGGGCGACTCCCGGCCGCCTCAACCCGGCCGTTCACATCGCGTTCGTGCTCCATCTGAACTCACGGTCCGGAACCTCATCATCCCTTTCCAGGTGCTCATCGGCAGGAAGCTACGAATCTCCACGTGACCATGACCGGGCGCGACCTACCAGAGTCCGGGCGTCCGGCGCCGCCTTGCCCGTGCTCCGGGCGGCGCGGGGCCGTCCGGCGCTGCCCTGCCCGGCCCGGCGGCGCCGGAGCAATGGCCGCGAAACGGGAAGCCCGTCGGCCGCCGGACGCCGCCGCCAGAAGGCTCGTCGGCGCCGACGGGTCGGTACCGGACGGTCCTGTCGTCGTCGCGGTCGTGTCCGGCGCCGGCGGCTCGGTCCTCGCCGGTGCGCTCACACCCCACGAGGTTTCCGCCCCGTTCGCCGACCTTCTCCGTGTGCACCGTGTCCGCGGCGGGCGACCCGATCTCCGGTGGGCTGGCCCCTCACGCCGGACTACCCCCTCGACCACGTGGACACTGGCTCGGCGTCCGACTCGGACATGGTCGTGTACCGGCGCTGATCGGCCCAGCCTGCACGAACCAGGCGCCACTGCGCGAGTGGATCACCCGCCGGGCCGACCGCGGAGCGCGCATCCTGCCCGACTGCTCCGGCTGGGCGCCGCTGCCCCGGCGGGGCCACGATGACACCCATGCACACGCACAGTCCCTCGGTTGGGCCGTCGATACGTACACCCGTCCTATGGGGACTGGCATTCGGCGGAATCCAGGCCGCGTCACCGCTGGCCATCCGATGGCTGGACCAGGCAACCGTCCAGGCACTCCTGCTGAGCCTGATCGCAGGCGTCTACATCGGATTCGCGGTGGCCGACGGAAGGCCCAAAGTCATCGCCGTCGAAGCCGCCGTCGCTGGCGCCTTCGTCCTGGTCGCCGCGACCGCAGTAACAGCATCGGGCTGGCTCCTCGTGCTCGGCTACGCCGGCCACGGACTCAAGGACTTCTGGCAGGAACGCCGCCACTACGTCGCCAACACACGATGGTGGCCCCCGTTCTGCGCCGCCGTCGACTGGCTCGTCGCCGTCATCCTCCTCATCGAGATCACCGCAGGCGTCAGCCTCCACCGCTAGCGACGCCTGGCCGGAGGGACGTCGCCCGGTGCTGCTGGTCGGAGTGCGAAACCCTGTGCGGTGGCGCCGGTGGCCTGGAACGCGCGCCGGCGGCTACCCCATCGCCGGCGAGTCCTTCGCTGGTGGCGCCAGCGTGCGCCCGGAGAGGTCATCACGGTCTCGCCCCCCGGCCCCACCTCAAAATTCTGCATGAAAATGCACAACTAAGCATCACCATGCTGCGAGTAAACGCACGACTCTCGGCAGGTCAGCGTGCAGCGAGTTGTCTGATGCTACCCAACGCCGGGTAGGCGGGACGCATTGCTGCGTCCCGCCCCCCTCAGAACCGTGCGTGACACTCGTTGCGTCACACGGCTCAAGCAAGCCCGAGGGCGGCTCAGGTGTAGAGGGCTGCTGGGTCGTTGCGGGCGCCGTTTGCC
>WNFY01006370.1_pt1 | contig 12675 bp, 13 predicted proteins | sample 5400091 | NCBI WGS metagenome assembly WNFY01 (sample SAMN13153364, study PRJNA577476) | soil metagenome | isolation source: 60 cm soil or saprolite under grassland replicate 1 | place: USA:California | collected 2016-06-15 | reverse complement strand
GAGCAATACCTCCTGCAGTTCGCTATTCTGCTTCCTATACTCAAGGGCGCGGCGCGCCTGTTCTTCCAGGTAGCCCAGGCGTGGCTCGATTTCACCTGTGATATCGCGCAGGCGCTCAAGATTCTGCTCTGTCTGGCGCAGGCGACCTTCGGCCTCGACTCGCTGTACCTGGAATGGACGTATTCCAGCAGCATCTTCAAACAATCCACGCCGCTCCTCAGCTCGCAGGCTGAGCGCGGCATCCACCAACCCCTGACCCACAACAGTATAAGAATCATGGCCTATCCGCGCTTGAGCCAGCATCAATATGACATCCTTGAGGCGCACTTTCTGCCGGTTGATGAGATACTCGTTCTCGCCTGAACGGTAGCTGCGTCGTGTTACCGTGATCTCACTATATTCCGAGGGTACCCAGCCCGTACTGTTATCGAGGGTCAGTGAGACTTCTGCCATCCCCAGCGCTGACTTGCCATGTCCCCCAGAAAAGATAATGTCGTCGCTTTTCTTACCACGTAGTTGACGCATGCTTTGTTCGCCCAGCACCCAGCGAACAGCATCAGCGACATTCGATTTCCCTGCCCCGTTCGGCCCCACTACAGCCGTTATGCCTGTACTGAACTCCAGTATTGTGCGTACTGCAAAGCTTTTAAAACCGAGCATTTCCAGATGTTTGAGATACACAGCGTAGCCCTATCCTCCTAGCGCGAGCTTTTGTTCATTTTCCCGATGATACCATAGCGCAACCCAGGCGTCGAGTAGTTCCTGGCCAGGAGCTTTAGCACGGAACTATTGACATAGTAGATAAAGGCATTACAATGGTAGCGATATCCGCTCCACGCCGTCTTGTGGAACGACACAAAAGAGAAGTGTGAGCTACGCCATCCGGCGCAGGTGAACTAGTTCATACCACTACCGGCAAAGAATGTATACGATATGGGACGGGAGAGACAGTGCTGCATCACTTTCGCTTTCCAAAAACGCTACAGCCAGAGTTACATGCAGAAGGAGGAAAGTTTTGATTATTCGCCTGCTTATTTCGGCACTCCTCGGCGGAGCGCTTATCATCTTCGGCGTTTTATTGGGAGTCACCTCACACCAGACCACTTACAAGGCAGTGAACCAGGAGACCATCGCGCATTTCCTATCCGATGATAGCCCATCATCCGATAAGAGGGGCTTCCTACAATTTGAAAAAGACTCTAGACTCTATCTCATCAATGAGAGCGATTTCACCCCTAAGGTTGACGGCAACAGCTTTGGTGATGGCGACGTCATCTCTTTCGTTTATCGGACAGATAGCCCAACCAACATCGATGTGAAAGCCTCGAACACTAGCACCCACCTGGTGGGTGATGCTTATACGATAGAGCAATTAACCGTTCCCGGCAGTAATGGCCAGGGTTCGAAGGTATACACTTCCTCGGAGTACAGCCAGAATCCCAAGGGCTTTTACCAGAATAACTGGCCTATAGCGGCTGTCGTGATTGTGCTGGGTCTCATCATAGCCGCTCTGGCGTTCTTCTTGCCCATGTTACGCGACAGGAACAGGAACAAAGCACAGCCCGCCAGTGTTGCTTCACCCATCAGCATGGGTATGCCTTTCGGAGCACAGCCGCCGGTCAATGCATATGGCCAGAACCCTAATCAATTCCAACAGTATCCCCAGCAGATCCCTGCGCAGTTCCAGCGACCGCCATTTACACCACCTCCTGGCCAGTTCAATACACCGCCGCAATACCCGCAACAACCTGGCCAGTTCAATAGGCCCGTGCAGTATCCACAACAGGGCGGTTCCTATGAGCCAACTCAACGAGCTGATCCGCCGCGGAACTAGCATACCTGGTTTAATCGCTGTCCAGCGGCGCCTGATTGGAGGCGCTCGCTGGACGCTACTGCCAGTCACCGTTTGCCAACTTCAAACGAAGGCAGCAATATCCAGGTCATGAACCGTTCTATGCAGTGGGGGGAAACTACTTTCTTCCGACCGGGCTCGTGAATAAACGCATATCTGCAACCCATTTTCGCCGGTTAAGAACGCAGCATAGTACAATAGCCTTATTTGGCTGATAGAATGCGCGTTAAGCTCAAGCTCCTCATTGCTCAGATATACTCATATCCGAGAACAACGCTTATAAATATATCTATCTTAGTGAGGAGAGATCGCCACGTAACTGTCGTTCTGTATATGCAGGATGGCATTGTAGTAGATATTGAGAAGCCTACATCTCCACCTGTCATTACAGTACCGCATTCCTGGTACAAACGATATCGTATAGTGCTCTCTCTCGGCTTCTTGCTCATGTTAGTAATCACGTTGTGTGTGCAAACGAACCTGGCCGGAGGAACATTACGGAACCTGGGTATCAATCTCCTCGGCTCCTCCCAGGTTGATGACCTGCAGACCGCCAGTCATTCTTCGATGTATGACAATCATAATGCCTCGAAAAGGCTGGTACGCATAAGCCAACTCGACCCGGCCCAGTATAGATCGTCCGCCGAATACAGTACCTGGGCGTACTCAGCCTGTTCGACGGCTGCGATGACCGAGGTGTTCAATGCTTATGGCTATCACCTGCGCATCACAGATGTTTTGAAAGTTGAGGCGCAGATAGGCATGATTACACCCGCACTTGGACTGGTAGACCCAAGTGGCATCACGCGTACTGCAACCTACTTCGGCTTTCATACCAACTGGGGTACGTCCTGGAACATCAATCAGCTCATCAACACCGCGAATAGTGGAAAGCCCGTGATCATTGACTTCCCTCCAGACCGCTATGCAGGTGGGCACCTCCTTGTGGTGACCGGGGGCGATGCCAATTACGTCTATCTCGCGGATTCATCTAGCTGGAACCACCAGCAGCTCACTCACGCGCAGTTCCTGCAGTGGTGGGCAGGCTACGCCGCGGTCGTAACGCCACGTTAGCGATCATATATTTCATTGCTCCAAGGAGGATAACTTGGAAAGCAAGGTCAAACTACTGGGCCATCCTCTACACCCCATCATGGTCGTGTTCCCGCTTGGATTGCTGGTAACTTCTATAATCTTTGATATTGTCCATTGGATCACGGGCAACAGCTTCTGGTCAGAAATTTCTTTTTGGATCATCGCTGCTGGCCTGGTCGGCGGAATTATCGCAGCAAGTATCGGTACGATCGACTGGATAGAAATACCTTCTGGAACGCGTGCCAAAGTGGTTGGACTACGGCACGGCGCCGGCAATTATATCATCCTGATCTTATACGCGGTGAGCTGGTTTATCCGCTCGGGGGCTCCTGGCAACCCATTTTTCGTTGCGTACCTGCTTTCTTTTCTCGGTGCAGCTCTTTTAGGGGTAACAGGCTGGCTTGGCGGAGAGTTGACACTTCGACTGGGCGTGGGTGTAGACGAAGGAGCACATTTGAACGCCCCCAGTTCACTATCAGGACTACCGGCGAGGCAACATATGACAAATACCGGCAAAGCTAAGGAAGGCTCGTCGTGAGGTGACCGAGGGTCTCTCCTGTCATCTCATCATCTCTCTACACGCTCTCCCCAACATTTGCAGCCCTCTCCAGGGAACGTGCTCCCTTCACCCACGCACATCAAGGAACGCCCCAGGCAGCGTTTCAGAAGCGGTAGATGCACTACACTCTCATCGAGACGAACAACGGGCGTTTCTCATTCTCCTTGCAGAGCATATCAGTGTTCTGGAGGGAAAGAAGCTAACGAAAGGAAATGAGCATGGGCAAATCATACCAGAAGCTTCATTCCCATCTATTTACGGTGCGCGTGTGGGAAGAGGAAGTGGGCAACGGTGAGACCGAGTGGCGTGGCAAGGTGCAACTGGTGACCGGAGGAGACGTACGTTACTTTCGTGGATGGGCAGCGCTGGCGCCACTTCTGATCACAATGCTCTCAGAATCGGAGCCTGGGCCGGAACAAAGAAAACGGAAAGAAAGGAATCAGCAATGAAATAGGCAATGTAGTTCTTTCAAAGGGAACCAGGAAGCAACCATCCCTGACAGGGCTTCATATCCTGTGATAGGATTCATGATATAGTGGCTGTGGCAGTCAGGTTGGAGGCGAGAAGAAAACTAACGGGGAACGTTATGAAGAGCGAAGAGAGAACCAGGGAGCTAATGGAACGTAATCGCAAGCATGATGCAGTAAATAAGTGGTCAGGATTGCGCACGCGCATGACTATTTCATATGTGGCAGTGACCGTTGTCACTGCGCTGCTGCTGGAACTCCTGATAGGCGGGACCATCGTTTTCGTGTTGTCCAGTACTTCAATATTAGACAAAGTGATTTTGACCACGACAAGACATACGGCACAGGTCTATGCACTGGAGGCAGCAGTCAAAGCCGGTGGAACTGCTCTTGACCCTCATACTACCTTTCAGCCGGGGCAACCTGCTTCAATCGCTCTGGAGGCAGGAAATGCCAAACAGACAATCCCCTACATTGATACCCAGGTCCCCTACATCGATCCTCGCTCCCCCACTCCCAAGCTGGCAGCGTTTGCCCTGCTCATCGCGCCATCTGGCCAGGTGCTTGCCAGTTCTTATCCGGCGCGTTACCCTATTTCAACGCCTGTGACTCGATTGCTACCCGGCCAGGTGCATTTCATATTCGATGCCCTGGCCGGTAGATCGGAGAGCATGATAGACTCGCAAGGTCGCATTGCTTCTGCTGTTGAGCCTGTCTGGAGCAGGGAGAAGAAACCGATTGGAGCAGTCTATGTACAGGTACCTGGAGTATCAGGCGGCGACATCTTCATGACGTTTGCTGGAGGATGGGCCAGGAGTGGGCTAGGATGGTTGCTCATCACGGCTCCAATTGGCGCACTTTTTGGTGTGCTAACGACACGCCGCCTGGTCCGTCGTGTCCACCGCCTGGTGCAAGCTACAGCGCAATTTGCTAACGGCGACTATACGCAGCGTGTCCCGGCCACAAAGCAAGACGAAATCGGGCATTTGGAGCGGCAATTCAATAGTATGGCGCAACAACTGGTCGAGAGTATTGCGCAGCAGAAGGCGCTGGTTGAACAGCAGGCACGCCTCGAGGAGCGCGCACGCATCGAACAGGAATTGCGCGCAGCTCAATACATTCAGCGAGCATTACTGCCTAAAGATGTGCCTACCCTCCCCAGCTGGCAGCTCGCGCCGTTCTATCAACCCGCACGGGAAGTCGGTGGTGATTTTTACGATTTTCTCCCCCTTGCAGATGGTCGCCTGGGGCTGGTCATCGGCGATGCGACCGATAAGGGTATGCCGGCAGCCCTGCTGATGGCCACCACATGCACCATGCTCCGTACCGCTGCACGAGAAACAGCCTCTCCAGGCGAGGTGTTAGCACGGGTCAACGACCTGCTCTATACCACCGTTCCATCCGGGATGTTTGCCACCTGCTTCTATGCCATTCTCGACCCAGAAAGTGGACGGTTGCGCTACGTCAATGCAGGGCATGATTGCCCGTATTTACGACACTGTGAAGGTGTCTCTGAACTACGGGCAACAGGCATGCCTCTCGGAATGATGCCGGGTACTCGCTACGAAGAACAAGAAGCGACGTTGGCCCCAGGCGAGAGCCTCCTCTTTTTTAGTGATGGTCTGGTTGAGGCCCATAACCCAATGCATGACATGTTTGGTCTACCACGCCTGATGGCCTTGATTGCCACGCATCCAGGTGGCAGCGCGCTCATTGATTTCCTACTCCGCGAACTGGCCACCTTTACGGGGAATGATTGGGAGCAAGAGGACGATGTAACGCTGGTAGCATTAAGCCACAGATAGCCCATTTTTCATACAACAAGAAGTCAATGCAATGCCCGGACAAACTGCGACACCCAGTTCATCGCTTCAGCGTTTTGGTAGGATATTTTATGATACACTATGAGGGAGAGATGCAAAGCACGTTTTCTCGTGGGGAATCTGGCACCTGCCCTGGTTATCCGTTCCCGGACAGGATTCCTGTAAGGAGTGCCCTCCATTCTCAAGACGACGGGGCGATCGGGCGCCAACAGTGGTAGCACTTGTACCTGCCAGGTCCTACGCATCCAAGAGGTAATGCAATGCCTACTCTTTCTCATGTCAATGAAGAACCTGTGTTCCCTGGACAGGGTTCCCGCAAGGAATACGATTCCATTTCCCCGGCGCGGGAAGAGGTTGGGCGTCATGGAGGGGAAAGGCTTGTCACTATCCGGCATCGTGCCATTCCCGGCACCAGCACGGGGTGCTACTACACGTGCAGGGGTATGGACCAGCGCCATGTAGCCAGATTCCTGCTCATCGTGCTGCTGCTCAGCTTGAGTGTGCTGGGAAGTACTGGCTCGCCAGTCTATGCAGCAGCCAGGGATGGGCTCAGTTGTAATCCCTGGAGCCTTATCCCCAGTCCTAAAGCCGGCACCAGCAGCAACGAACTGGAAGGGGTAGCTGTCGTCTCGGCGAGCGATGTCTGGGCGGTGGGAAGCTATTTCAATCTCAACCTCAACAGCAGCCAGACGCTCATTGAACGCTGGAATGGCAGCACCTGGCAGGTGGTAACCAGCCCCAACGTGGGTACCGGCAATAACGACCTGAGTGGGGTGGCCGCCGATCTCTTCGGCAGCGTCTGGGCTGTGGGCGGGTTCACTAACTCCGCCCAGGGCAATGATCAGACGTTGGTCGAACACTGGAATGGCAGCACCTGGCAGGTGGTAACCAGCCCCAACATGGGTACCGGCAATAACGACCTGAGTGGGGTGGCCGTTGACCTCTCCGGTGGTGTCTGGGCAGTAGGAGATTATTTCAACGCCACCCGCAATCACCAGCAGACATTGATCGAGCGTGAGCATGGCGGCAACTGGCAGGTGATAACCAGCCCCAACGCTGGCAGGAGCGACAACGACCTGAAAGGGGTGGCGGTCGAGCTTTCAGGCAACGCCTGGGCTGTCGGAAGCTACTTCGATCCCAGATTCGCCAGTTTCCGAACGCTGATTGAACGCTGGGACGGCGGCAGATGGAACATAATGCCGAGCCCCAACATCGGTAAGAGCGACAACTGGCTGAGCGGAGTGACTGTTGACCTTTCAGGCAATGCCTGGGCCGTGGGCGAGTATTTCAACCCCGCCCAGGGCAACTTCCAGACGCTGATCGAGCATTGGGACGGCAGGAGCTGGTACGTGATACCCAGCCTCAATGTCGGCATCGGTGACAACCAGTTGAACGATGTGACAGTCGATTTCTCAGGCAATGCCTGGGCCGTGGGAGATTATACCGACCCGAACAACCTGTTCCAGACGCTAGTGGAGCACTGGAATGGCGTAGGTTGGCAAATAGTACCCAGTGCGAACCGCAGAGCGCGGTACAGTCTCCTGCTAGGGGTAGACATGGGAAGCATTTTCTCCCCCATCAGGGTTGTCAGCCGAGTGTGGGCCGTGGGGTATAGTGGAAACCAGACATTGACCGAGGCTTCGCCAAACCAGGTTGCATGCTCGTAGGTTGGTCCTTTTCAGATATAAAAAGGGCTTGCTGCACTGCAAAGTCTCAAATGACAGGCACACCTATAGCGAGTCCAGCATCGCCCGTATAAAACCTACTGCAATAGAGAGCCAGTCAAACGAGCGCGTCCATGTCACCCACTGCTCCTGTGTAGGCCAGCCGGGCCTGTAACGCGGAATCAGCTCTCTGGGCATCACAATAACCCACTTCGTTCCCTGTCCCAACCCGCCAGGAGTAATGCGTACCGCAATATTGAAGACATTTTCACCAGGCAGGTGGATTTTCCAATCAGGCATACCCTTTAGCAATGGATCACGTCTCCACGCACTGAATAGCGCCGGGTCCTCAGGCGCTCCACTCTGCGAGCGCCGCAAGGTGACGACCTGGCCCACTACCGCGGCGCGCTCCCATTCAGGAAAGCGCAACCATACAGCATAGCGATACTCATCAAGTCCCGCTGCAGCGATGAACGCGCGGTATCCCTCGCGCTCGATACGCCGTTCAGTATCGCTTTGCCAGATTTTGACCATGGCATCGAGACGCTTCTTCTTTTCCTCCTCGTTCAGCTTAGCAAGAGGACCCGTGTTCTGCATCGATTCTCCTCAGGGCATTACTGGCCTCACTATATCGCTACTCACTACTTAACGTCAATGGAGCGCCTTGAGAGGTTACTGGCATTCTTCTACAAACAGGGTAATCAACTCTTGCAACTGATCCAGTTTACGTTTATGATAACGGGGGACACTTACAGTGACGACTCCCTAGGGCCGAGGCCCAGGGCTTCTATGGACTTTCACCAATGGCATGTCGCCCCATGCCGTAGCAGTTCAGGTTTCATGCACATCGGCGGGCGTAACTCACAGACCGATGTATCGCATGGCACGGCTTTGAACACGGGAGCGTTTTTACCTCTGACCCTTCGTCAGAGAACCCACTGAAACGCTATTACATTCTTCACGTGCAACAGAACTGAAGAAAGTATACAACATGTTAGAACAAATGTCAATTGTATTACCGCCTACTACGGGCGGCACGGCTTTCCTCCCCATAGCTGAAGCTAGGGGCCTTTCGCCGCGATTCTAGTAAAAAATTATTCCAGGCAGGGAGGTATTTCCCCAATGTACAACGATCCGAACCAGCCACCGCAGCAACCACCCTATGGGCAACCACAACAGCCCTACTATGGACCACCGCAGCAACCACCTTATGGGCAACCGCAACAACCGCCCTACGGACAGTCGCCTTATGGGCAACCACAGCAACCCTATGGACAGCCGCAATACGGCGTGCCACCTGTACCGGGTTATGTACCGCAGCCGCCACCCAAAAAACGCCGTACTGGCTTGTGGATCTTTCTCGGCATTCTCGCCGTCCTGGTGCTTGCCTGCATAGGCGGCGTCGCTGCTTTGTACTTTATTGGCACACACAATCCTGCTACCGATGTCGCCAATAAATATTACACCGCCATTCAGAACCAGGACTATGCTACTGCATACTCATACCTGGATGCAAGCAACATTACATTCGACAACCAGAGCCTCACACAAAGTTTATATACCCAGGCCGCACAAGCAGTTGATGCACAAAAAGGCAAGGTGACGAGCTATTCCATCACCAGCACCAACGTCAATTCCTCAAATGGGGTGAACACAGCTTCCATCACAGTCAACGTCACGCGCAACGGTTCCCCATATGACGTCCATCTCAAGCTGCAACAAAAAGGCAGCGACTGGAAAATCGTCAGCATAGATAACGTCTAACACTGCCTGCTACGCGCCCGGCCACGATGGAGTAGCCGGGCGTAGGCAACGAAGGAAATAAGGGGCTACGGAGAAGTCTCTTCCATGGTGTGCCATGCCTGCCACAGAGCAGGTGAGTACCGCTCCATCCACAATCTCAGATCATCTGCCATGGGTGCGACAAACGTGCGCACGGCATTATCCGGATAGCGCCGTAGTTCCAGGCTATAAGCATGGAGGAACTGTCGCTTCAAGGCAGCATGCGGTGTCCCGGCTTTGGCCAGCAGCGCGTACGTCTGATCACCTACAATCGCACGTTCCAGCGCTGCCAGGTGAGCGCGAATCTGGTGTGTGCGACCCGTGATAGGTCGTACTTCCAGCAATGCAAAGTCTCCTTCAACTGCCAGGGTTTTCAAATAAGTAGTGGCCTGCCGCCCCTCCGGGCCAACGATACAGCGACGGCGATCGTCCGGGTCACGCTGTAACGGACCATCAAGCACAAACTCATCACCAGGCGATAAGAGGAAAGAAGGCATATCAAGCTTTATTTCGTCTACTCCTTCTCCCCACCTTCTCATAATGAACGTAGTGCGAGGTCGGGACCAGTCCGGAGCACCGCTCTGGACAACAGCGAAGTAGCGCTTGACGATAGTATGTTCCTCGAACTGGCGTATAAAGTGACGACGTGCGCGTTCGCTGCGTGCCAGCACTACTACACCTGACGTGTCCTTATCCAGGCGGTGCAGCAGGCATGGACGTGGCAATAGACCCTCCTCTTTCCACACGCGTTCCCTGCGTTTCTCTCGCAACCTCACTTTCACATCTTCCGGCGCAGCTGCCCATTCAGGCTGGTCAGGCAATTCAGGCGGCCGCCAATCGTCGCCACCCTGCACTTCCAGGACCGCTAAAAGTGTATTCCACATCGTCCCACCAGCATGTTTATATGTAGGATGAATAACGACTCCAGCCGGTTTATTGATGACGAGCAAGTGGTGATCCTGGTGGATGATAGTAATCTCTTTCATGTCGAGAGTATATGACCAGGATGGCTGATCGTCAACAGAATGCAGCCAGATGCCCATCTTGCTGTAGCCTGGGAGTTCCCGGCTCTCTTTAGTTATCCTCTCCCGTTTGCTATAATTGGATAAAGGTTTTCTTTCGCGTAAACTAAATCAACCAGGAGCAGTCGATGAGTATAACTACCAGTCTGGTCCGTGGATTCCTACTTCGTTGTCCCAATTGTGGCCGGGGAAAACTTTTTCGCAAAGGTTTCACTATGTATGAAAAGTGTCCTGTGTGCGGCTGGCGTTTCGAGCGCGAGGAGGGATACTGGACGGGTGCTATAGCTGTCAACCTCATCGTAACTGAGTTATTGATAGCCCTCGTCGTAGTGCCGCTCGCAATCGCCTTGGCCGCCGCACATCAACCACTTACCCTATTGCTCATCGGTCTACCGCTGCCCATTCTTCTACCATTCCTCTTCTTCCGCCACGCGAAAAGCATGTGGATGAGCTTTGACTTTATAGTTCACCCTATCGATCCCGAGGAATATTCGTCTAGATAGTTTCTTGAATTATTCAATTCTTACTGTGATGGTTATGACTATAGGAAGGCTACTGTCACTTCATCTCCTCTTCTCAATCGTGGTACAATGGTGCCATGTATATCCCTGCGCACATATCTGTAGGATCAGGCGCATAAAGAGGTAATAGAATGACCTTTATACAATATCGCAGACAACCGGTATTACGCAACCCTGTGATTGTTGCAGCCTTTGCTGGTTGGAATGATGCAGCAGACTCAGCGACAACAGCTATAAAATTTTTGGTTGATAGATGGAAACCGGCAAAACTTGCAGAGATCGACATAGAGGAGTTTCTAGTTTTTACAGAGACCCGGCCTACCACTCGTCTCGTCAATGGAGAGCGCGTCATTATCTGGCCAACGAACCAGTTCTTGTATCACAAGACTCCTGAACTAGATCGTGACATTATATTATACCTGGGTGTCGAACCACAGCTCAAATGGAAGAAGTTTGTCAGTGGTTTTCTTGAAGTTTGCGAACATTTCAACGTTTCGGAGATATTGTTTCTTGGGGCATTTCTGGCTGATGTACCTCATACGAGAGCAGTGCCCATCTCTGGCTTCTCATCGCGCGTTAAATTAGAGGAACGCCTCGGTGGGCTTGATGTAAATACCTCGCGCTACGAGGGTCCTACAGGTATACTCGGTGTACTGCATGATGCCTGTCACCGTGCAAATATGCCGACGGCCAGTTTCTGGGCAGCAGCTCCGCACTACCTCGCTGCTACACCCAATATCAAAGTCGCATCGGCCTTCCTGAGTTACTTGAACTCTTTCCTATCCCTCGGTCTGGACCTTAGTGATATCCAGGCCGAGGCCATGCGCTTTGAAGAGCACATTACGGCTCTGGTGGCACGCGACCCCGAAGCAAGCGCGTACGTGCAGAAATTGGAACAGCAGAGCGCTGGCCTGGGAGATGAAGATGACGAGGATGATGAGGACGACGATGGAGACATCATCTTCAATCCTGATAGACCAGCAGGTACAGGCCCGTTGCCAAGCGCTGATGTTTTGATTCGCGGCGTGGAAGAATTATTGCGAAAGCAACGCGAAAATAATCAAACAGATTCTGACGACGACGAGGATACTGAATGAGCCTCGCTCCCTACACCCTGGAGGAGGTATTACACCCTCGCTCTGTCGCCATTGTAGGTACGTCACGGACTCCGCGCAAATGGGGACACGTTGCTGCCAAACAACTGCTGGCAGGGAATTTTCCCGGTGCTACCTACCTTGTCAATCCTTCCTTCCCCGAAATACTAGGTCACGCTACCTACCCCAGCCTCAGCGCTATAGCGGCTCCGGTCGATCTCGTGGTTATCGCTACCTCGTTCGATCACGTACCACGGGCAATTGACGATTGCATCGCCCATGGCGTCAAAGGCATCGTCATTATCACCGCCGGGTTCGGTGAGACAGGGCCTGCGGGTCGTGCTCTGGAAGAGCAGATGGTGGCTCGCTGGCGTGAACATGGCATACGCGTCATTGGCAGCAACTGTATGGGACTATACGTCCGGCATGCTCACCTCAATACATTAGGCATGGCCTTTCCACTACCCGCCGGTCCCTTTGGCCTGGTATCGCAGAGTGGCAACCTTGGTATGTATTTTTTCGCACAGGCCCACCTCGATGGCCTTGGCTTTACTACCTTTTTAAGCGTGGGCAATGCTGCCGACGTCACCTTCCCCGAGTGCATACAATACCTGGCCGATGACCCGGAAACGCATGTCATTGCTGGCTATTTCGAAGCGATCCAGGAAGACGTATTACGCCATGTCACCCACGACATGCTTAAGCGCGGCAACTATAAACCCGTCATCATCTTGCTCAGCGGTGCAACCGAGGTCGGCGTGCGTGCTGCCCTCGCTCATACAGGCACACTGGCAAC
>WNFY01005848.1_pt1 | contig 12680 bp, 7 predicted proteins | sample 5400091 | NCBI WGS metagenome assembly WNFY01 (sample SAMN13153364, study PRJNA577476) | soil metagenome | isolation source: 60 cm soil or saprolite under grassland replicate 1 | place: USA:California | collected 2016-06-15 | reverse complement strand
TTAATCTCAACCGGAATTTCCGCCGGCGCTTCTTCGTCAAGCAGATAGACAAACCTCCAGCCCATCAACTGCGCGCGAAAACTCAAATCCGTATCCTCAGTCAAAGTATCGTGTTGCCAGCCGCCGCTCATCTCGATTGCCTCACGTCGCCAGATGCCTGCGGTGCCGTTGAAGTTGAAAAAGTTTCCGCTGCGATTGCGCGTCGTTTGTTCGACGACAAAATGTCCGTCGAGCATGATTGTTTGCAGCCTCGTCAGCAGATTGTACGAACCATTGATGTGCGCCCAGCGCATTTGCGCGCAACCGATCGTCGGATCAGTAAAATGATGAATCAGTTTCCGCAGAAAGTCCGGTTTCGGCACAAAGTCGGCATCGAAGATCGCGATGAGATTTCCTTTCGCTGTCTTCATACCGTTTTCCAGCGCGCCTGCCTTGAATCCAGTCCGGTCGCTGCGGTGGATGTAATGAATATCGAAACCTGCCCTGCCATATTTTTCGACGGTCGCGCGCGCGATAACCATGGTTTCGTCGGTTGAATCGTCGAGCACCTGGATTTCCATCCGATCGCGCGGGTAATCAATTTCCGTCACTGCCTTGACTAATCGCTCAACCACGTACATCTCATTAAAGAGCGGAAGCTGCAACGTGACGTGCGGCAGTTCGCTTTCGGCGAATGCTGCTTTCGCTTTCGGTGGGAACTTGCGGTAACGCCAAAACTCAGTGACCTGCTTGACACGATACACGCCATAGATCGCCAGGATCGTCAAGATGCCAAAGTAAACAATCAACACCGTCCAATCCAAAGCATCGAGCTGATATAGCGAGCTGATATTCGCGGAGGTCTTGTAGTACCATTCACAGAAACCCGGTGAATCTACGCAGAGATCTCCGGTCGGAGGATGACCGATTGGTGCGAGCAAAGCTAACATTAATAATTGTTCCTGAAGAGCCTTTTGAAAAGTCCTTGGACTGAAGCTAATCTGGGGCTGGAATTCTAACGCACTCAGTCGACCGGCTCAAAGTTAACCGACTCACTGCTACTCACTAGTCAGTTTGCTGCTTTAACTCCCTCTCCCTCTGGGAGAGGGTTGGGGAGAGGGACTTAAGGCTCGCGCCTATCATCAGCTCCGCCCCTCTTCCCCGGCCCTTCTCCCAGAGGGAGAAGGGAGAAAGACCAGGAACAACTGCCAATTGACGCGTAACCACTGACTTGATCAGAGTTTCCTGAAGTTTGTCGGATTTGCATAGAAGTGACCCACTGCCAACTCACTATGTCTGCGTGAATGCACTTCAGAGCACATAGCTGCGGCGAGCCTTCAAAGCGCAAATAAAGCCGGCACTTCTGATCGTTCAGATTGAAAGTCGCGACGCCAAACTGACCAAACCTTTATGACAGAGGCACGCGCGATGAGGGATAAAACGGGCCTTTTCCTCAGCAAATTCGCAATTTTGCCGTTTGGAACGTCCATTGCCATCGCGCGAGACGGGTGCAGAAGGTCTTTTCCTCTTTCGTTCGAACGAAGTGAATAGAAGTCGCTTTCATCTGCTTTACATTTGGCTCGTCATCGCCTGCGGCGTCACAGCCGTGGCATTTGCTGCTTCGCACCTGACCTTCAACTGCTTCGCACCTGACCTTCAAACAACTTGACCTCCGGTTTCTTTTGCTTACGCTGGCCACTGTTCTGATTGGCCCGCGATTGAGCATTCCGATCCCTCGCGTCAAAGCTCGTATCCTGGTGTCAGACACCTTCATCTTTCTGGCGCTGCTCCTCTTCGGTGGCGAGGCCGCTATTCTGCTGGCTACAATCGAGGGACTGTGTTCTTCGCTGAGCCTGGGCAACAGAATTAGAACGGACCTCTTCAACGCTGCCGTCATGGCGTGTGCGACTTTTCTTACGGTTTGGACGTTGCGTCTAACTTTCGTCGAGGCGCTCATATGGCACGACGTCTATCTGCAGAATTACTTGGTCGCTCTTTGTGTCATGGCAGTGGCGCAATATCTCGGTAATTCTCTTCTCGTGGCTACCGGTTCGGCATTAACCGCCGATAAGCCGGTGTGGCTCACCTGGCGCACAAATTTTCTCTGGACTTCGATCACTTACTTCGCGGGCGCATTTGCCGCGGGCATAGTTGCGCGGTTCATTGGCAATATCGGCTTCTTTGCTTTCAGTGCCACGATCCCCATCGTAGCGATCGTTTACTTTACTTACTGGACCTACATGAAAAACGTCGAGAGTGCCGCCTCCCAGGCCGAGCAAGCGCGTCGACACGTTGAAGAACTCAATCGCTACCTTGCTGAGCAAGAACGCATAGCTAAGGCGTTGCGCGAAACCGAAGAGCACTTTCGCAATGCGTTCGATTATGCTGCCATCGGTATGGCTCTGGTGTCGCCACAGGGCGGATGGCTGCGAGTCAATCGATCGCTTTGTGAATTGGTCGGCTACACCGAGGAAGAGTTGCTGACCTCAAACTTTCAGGCAGTCACACATGAAGACGATGTGGGTAACGACCTGGCCAATCTCTATCGGTTGATGCAGGGGGAAACGCCGACTTGTCAGGTTGAAAAGCGCTACGTGCACAGACTCGGCCAAATCGTCTGGGCGCTTAATAGCGTTTCACTTGTGCGCGACTCAGATAACAATCCAGTGCACTTCATTTTTCAGATTCAGGACATTACGGAGCGCAAGCGCGCCGAGGCCGCCTTGCAGAGTTTGTCGGTGATTGACGAGCTTACTGGACTCTATAACCGGCGTGGGTTTCTGGCAGTGGCCGATCAACACCTGGCAGCAATTCGACGTGACGAAAAAGTTGCGGCGATTCTCTATGCGGATCTCGATGGCTTGAAAAAGATTAACGACTCGCTCGGTCACTACGAAGGTGATCGCGCGCTGGCCAAGGCTGCTGAAATTTTTAAAGATACCTTCCGCAGCTCCGACATACTGGCCCGAATGGGAGGAGATGAGTTCGTCGTTCTGGCAGCGATCGATCCGGAAGAGAGTAGCGACTCGCTCGCGGAGCGCCTGAAAGAAAAGTTCAGGGCTAGTAACTCGCTTAAGAATCGCGCTTATGATCTATCGATCAGCGTCGGCGTGACCCACGTTAACGTCGGTGAAACGCGCTCAATGGAAGAACTGATGGCGCGAGCGGATCGCGCGATGTACGCAGACAAGCGGCACAAGCACTCGCGTGAAGTGTTGTCACCGGAATTCATCCGGCCGCAGATTGAAGCGGTAGCGTAGTTAACACACTGATCTTCCTGGTAAGAAGACGCCGGCTTGGCGGCTTTGCCGCCCAGCCAGTGCGGAAAGGCTTCGCCTTTCCGTCGAATGCTTCACGAGTCTTTCTGCGAGCCTTAAGCCTCGCAGAAAAGAGGTCGTTCGACCAGCCGGAAAGCCGCAGGCTTTCCGCACTGTGGAGCGGCATAGCCGCAAACCTCTTTGTGTAAGTGCCGACCCGGCCTTTGCGCTACAATTTCCCGCTTGCGAAACCCGACTTCTTCATCGAGTGACGGTTCGAGTGAACGTTGGCGAATGCTCGCGCTGCTCGCTATTGCTGAGTTGCTCGGCATGTCTCTTTGGTTCAGCGGCTCGGCCGTTGTGCCGGCGCTAACTAAAGAATGGAACCTCAATGGAGAAGCCGCCAGCTGGCTTACTTTGTCCGTGCAGCTTGGGTTTGTTGCTGGAACGCTGCTCAGCGCCTTTTTTAATCTTCCTGACATCATCAGTCCACGTCATCTGTTCACGCTGACGGCGATTGCCGGTGCATCTGTGAATACAGCGTTTGGATTGTTTGCGCATGACGTGTCCCTCGCAATGCCATTGCGCTTTTTAACCGGACTGTTTCTGGCCGGGGTCTATCCCCCGGCAATGAAAATTCTCGCCACCTGGTTTCGTCACCGTCGCGGATTGGCGCTCGGTGTTCTGGTAGGCGCGCTGACGCTCGGCAAAGCGATGCCTTATCTGGTCAATGGCATCGGAAGCTCGAACTGGCGTCATAACGTAATCTTTGTTTCTGCACTTGCGGTTGCCGGAGGCCTGTTGGTTCTGTTTTTTGTTGGCGATGGCCCATTGGCGCTGCCCGCTGCGCGATTCGATTGGAAGCAGGTCGGCAAGGTTTTTGGCAATCGTGGAGTGCGACTGGCCAGTCTCGGATACTTCGGGCACATGTGGGAACTCTATGCGATGTGGACGTGGATTCCGTTCATGATTCGCGCCAGCTTGTTACAGCGCAAAAGCGATCCGGCGTTGGCTGAAGTCGGTTCGTTTCTGGTGATTGGCTGCGGCGCCGCCGGATGCGTGGTGGCCGGATTGATCGCGGATCGAGCGGGCCGGACCATCGTGACCTCATGGGCGATGGCCATTAGCGGCACTTGCTGTCTGATTATTGGCTTTCTATTTGGCGCAAGTCCGATCGCGCTCTTGATCGTCGCAGCGATCTGGGGAGCAAGCATAGTAGCTGACTCGGCCCAATTTTCAGCTTGCGTAACGGAGCTTGGCGACCCGCATTACATCGGCACCGCGTTGACGATTCAGACATGTCTCGGATTTCTATTGACTACAATTTCGATCGAGTTGATTCCTCGCTTCGTCAAAATGGTCGGCTGGCGCTATGCCTTCATGATTCTCGCGCCCGGGCCACTGTTCGGCGTGATTTCAATGCTGCGTCTGCGCGTTCTGCCCGAGGCGATAGTTATTGCGCATGGAAGAAGATAGTTCGGAGTACCGACGTCAGTCGGGTCTTTGTCGAGTCGAACAAAACTCAACTAAAGTTGGTACTCTAAACGATGATCATTTGCAGTCATCGCGCTGCCGGAGTTTAATATAAGCAGAAATGATCGGCGCGAAACTGGGGAATTATCGAATCCTCGAAAAAATTGGCGCCGGCGGGCAAGGCACCGTTTATAAAGCGACCGATACAAAACTCGGACGCGCTGTCGTAATCAAAGTACTGCCGCCGGAATTAACCGTCAAAGAGGCCAACCTCAAAAGGTTCGAGCGTGAAGCGCGGCTGGCATCGGCGCTCGACCATCCGAACATCTGCACGATTTTTGATCTGAATGAGATTGAAGGCGTCAACTTCATCGCCATGCAGTTTGTCGAAGGCAAGAACGTCCGCGAGCTTGTCAGCGGTCGTCCCCTGGACCTGCGGAGCGCGCTTTCGATAATCATCCAGGTCGCCGATGCTCTGGCCATCGCGCACTCCCGTGGCATCATCCATCGCGACATCAAGGCCGGCAACGTCATGGTCACACCTCATGGCCAGGTGAAAATCCTCGACTTTGGATTGGCAAAGCTTCTGGACGGTGAAGGGCCGGGTGGCATCCACCAAACCGATCTGACCGAAGTAGGTATTCCCTATGGAACCGCGACATACGCAGCGCCAGAGCAAGCGCGCGGTGATCGCGTTGATGCGCGCGCGGACATCTTCTCAACCGGCGTGCTGCTTTACGAAATGTTGACGGGTACCTGGCCCTTCCAGGGAAAGACGAGCGTGGATGTACGCCATGCTGTCCTTCATCAAGAGCCTCCGCCGCTCGCCCAGGCGCGACCAGGCGGAGCGCCCGGGCAACTACAGGAGATTCTGGATCGCGCGCTGGCAAAAGATCCGAAAGATCGTTATCAGAAAGTTGGCGAGATGCGCGATGATTTGCGCGCCGTTCTGCGCGAAGTTGAGTCAGGAACGTCGCAGTCTTTCACCGCGCCGATTATTCCGGTGACGCCGCGTCATCTGTCGGGAACAGGGCGCATGGGCCGCGCGCTGCGCTGGCTGCGGGGCGTGACCGGCGAGCGAACTTCACCGCAGCGTGTCTCAACTTCCGACCGTCCGATGCATGACACACCGGCAACCAGCCTCGGCGATCGCGAGCGCAAAAGCCTGGCCATCTTGCCTTTCAAAAATGTCAGCAACGATCCCGGGTCGAGCTTCTATGAGTTTTCCCTGGCCGACGCGGTAATTACGGAACTTGCGCGCGTGCGCTCGCTGGTTGTGCGCCCCTCGTCTGAAATCGTCAAGTACCAGGGCCTTCAGGTTGACCCGCGGCAGGCCGGGCGCGAAATGAGTGTGGCGGCTGTTCTCTCGGCGGGCTTCCTGCGCGCCGGCGATCGCATTCGCGTTACGGCGCAATTGGTTGACGTGAACTCCGGCGATTTGCTCTGGAGCGATCGCATAGACGCGGACGCAACCGACATCATCAACGTCCAGGACACGATCACACAGGAAATCTGCGAAGGTCTGCGTCTGGAACTGACTTCTGATGAAAAAGATCGTTTGGAGCAAGGCAAGACCGAGAACGCGGAAGCTTACGAAGAATACCTGCGTGGGCGCGATTGTCTGGGACGGTTTATCTATCACACGATCGCGCGCAAAGACGTGGACGCAGCGATCGAGCATTTCCAGCGCGCGGCGTATCTTGATCCTGTATTTGCACTGGCACATTGTGGGTTGGGCAGCGCCTACGCTAATCGCGTGATTAAAGGTTTTGGTGACGCCGGGGACCACGCGCTGGCGCAGCAGGCTTTCGATAAAGCGCTAGCGCTTGATCCGCACTTGTTGGAAGCGCGCATGCACATGGTTTTCCTCGACCTCTCGCGAGGCGAAAAACAGAAAGCTCGCGAAGCAGCGGAGCAATTGGTGCGTGAGGCGCCCAACGACGTTGGAGTTCATTTTGTGCGCGGCGTGGTCGCACGGCTCGACGGCAACTATGATAAATCGTGGCGCAGCTTTGATCGCATGGTTCGCTTGAATCCCGCAGAGCGCGTCGTCGTCAGTTACAACCGCGCGCGTCTGCTCACTTATCAGGAAAGGTATGACGAAGCGCTCGCCGAACTGGACAAAGGAGCCGCGATCGAACCTGACCATCCACTGATCAAAACTTTCCGAGCGCGCCTGCTCTATTATCGCGGCGAACCGGTGAAGGCGGCAGAGATTCTTGAACAAGTGCTGGAACAGCATCCGCAACTGGAAGGTATTCGCCCTATTTACGCAACGTTTTTGAGCGCCCTCGGCTGGCATGAAGAAGCACGTGCGCAGTTGACTGACGAAGTCAAAGAGACCGCCGACACCGATCATGATGTCGCGTATTGGTTGGCGTCAGCATATGCTCTGGAAGGCGAGCGGGACGAAGCATTGAAGTGGCTCAGACGAGCAATCGAATTGGGAAACGAAAACAAACCCTGGTTCCGGCGTGATAAGAACTGGGACTCTCTGCGCCAGGACCCTGGATATCAAACGATCGTAGGCGCATTGCCTGAGCCACCGGCAGCGGACGAATAGCCCGTTACAGAACCGCTCGCGGTAGCGAGCGGGCAGGCGAAGCGCAGCACTCATTACAATTTGCACGAACTGGCCCGGCAGTTGAAAGATACTGACGCATGAAAACATTCGTCGTTGGCGACATTCACGGCCGTGGCGCGCAGCTTCACGCCATCCTCGACATGCTGCCGCGCGATGAATCGGCCGACACTCTGGTTTTTCTCGGCGACTTGATCGATCGAGGACCGGATGTGCCCGGCAGTGTTGAGCAGGTCCTTGGGCTTTGTAGCGAGAACCCCGAACGCGTGATCTGCCTGCGTGGGAATCACGAGCAGATGCTTTTGGATTTTCTCGATGAGGCGAGCACGATTTGGATGGAAACAGTCACCGGGGGCGACCAAACATTCGAGCAGTATGCCGAAACCCCGCTTCGCTTGCGCACGGAAGCGGACTTTGACGAGGCGCGCGATGTGATCGCGCGAAAGATTCCCGCGAAGCAAATCGAGTTCTTTCGAAGCTTGCCGCTATATCACGAAGACGACTTTGCGCTTTATGTTCATGCCGGCCTCGAAAATGGAAAGCATCCGAGCGAGAGTTCTCCACACGCGCTGCTTTGGACTCGCGATATGGATTTTTACAAAAGCTATCGCGGCAAGCCCTGCGTGTTCGGCCATACCCCCACGCCGTTCCTGCCATGGCGCGGTCGGCTTGGACGCCATGGCATCTATCTCTTCAATAGCGCCATTGGTATCGACACCGGCTACAATCTTCATTCGCCCCTATCGTGTCTGTCGCTGCCCGACTTCACTCTCTATCAGACATTCGCCGATGGCCGCACTGCGACCCATCAAATCACTTCGTTCATTCCGGAAACTTTGAAGGAAATGCAGCGCAAGGCTGCGGGTACTATGTGACGACTCCCTCTCCTCTGGGAGAGGGCTGGGGTGAGGGGCGCAGCTGAGCGGATGAAGTAAAGGACCAGACCAGCTTTTATTCTCAAGCCCTCTCTCCGACCCCTCTCCCAAAAGGAGAGGGTGAAAACTGCGTCATTCGTACCGTAGACACTCAATCGGATCAAGGCGTGAGGCCTTGCGAGCGGGCCAGACGCCGAAGATTAAGCCCACTCCTGTGCTGACAGTCACACCGGTCGTAACAGCCCACATCGGAATTGACGCGGGCAAGCTGGGAACGAGCAGCATGACCAATTTACTAATACCGATTGCCAAGATCACTCCAAGCGTGCCGCCAAGAAAAGTCAACGTCATGGCTTCGAACAGAAATTGATTCACAATGTCGCGACGCCGCGCTCCGAGAGCCTTGCGAATCCCGATCTCCGCAGTCCGCTCAGTAACGCTCACCAGCATGATATTCATCACGCCGATACCGCCGACCAAAAGCCCCAGACTTGAAATCGCGATTGCCACCAGACCGACCATCGCAAAAATGCTGTCGAATTGTTTGACGAAATTGTCCGCTGTCTTAATGTCAAAATTGTCCGGGTCGCCAAACTTCACGTTACGACGGCGGCGCAGAATGTCTTCCGACTGGGTCAGCGCATCGTTCAATTGCCCCGAGCGTGCCTGGATGACGAACAAGATCCAGCCGCGACCGGGCGCAATTTTTTGGGCCGTTCTAAATGGAATCAGAACGGCGTTGTCTTCTTCGTTCTCACCGAAAAAACCCGCCTTGCGCTTTTCCAGCACGCCGATGATTTCAAAGTTGTAACCTCCCATTCGAACTTCAGTGCCGGCTATATTCTCCTGCTTGCCGGGAAACAGCGCATCGGCAGCATTGACGCCGATGACCATGACATTACGTCGCTGTTCCTCGTCTGCTTCGGTGATGAATCGCCCCTCACGAACAGTTACATTGACGATGTTGGCATAATTCGAAGTGACGCCTTCGGTGTTTCCCCAGCGATAGTTACGCCCCTGGTAGCTGATGTTGTCGTCGAAAGGTCCGCCGGAGTAGCCGACATTTGGAGCACAAACCGCAAGGTCCTCGACGGCGCTCGCCTGTGTCTTAATGGCGTCGGCATCTGCGACGGTCAGCGATTTGCGTAAACGCTCGGACCGATCCACGCTAACGCGCGGTCCGGTCGTGAGATGAAAAGCGTAGATATTGTTCGTGCCGTATTCCTCAATGATCGCAATGATACTCTGGCGCATTCCGGTAAGAATCGAGGCGACAACAATCGCCGCCATCACGCCGATGACAATGCCCAGCACTGTCAGAAAACTGCGAAACTTATTAGCCCTCACGTTATCGAGCGCCATCATGAGTGTTTCCCGCGGAAAGATTTTGGGAAGACTGAGTTTCATCTTAGATTGGACTTCTGATTTGCGTTTGTCTTTCACTCCCTCTCCCTTTGGGAGAGGGCTGGGGAGAGGGTAATGAGAAGGGTATGATGGTTACACCCTCTCCCCGACCCTCTCCCAAAAGGAGAGGGAGAAACGAGTTAGTCATGTGGTCTTCGTCAGGGCAATGATTGGGTCCAGCCGCGCTGCCTTGAACGCCGGATAAATCCCGGCGATCATCCCAATCACACTGGAAACAATCAGCGCCAAAAGAATGTAACCAATGGTAATTGTCATGGTAATTCCTGCCAGCGCTGTGATCAGTCTGACTACTCCATAGGCCGCCAATAGTCCTATCACGCCCCCGATCGCGCACAACATTCCCGACTCGATTAAAAACTGCATCAGAATCTGCTTGCGCGTCGCGCCGACAGCTTTGCGCAACCCGATTTCGAAAGTCCTTTCCGTCACGCTCACCAGCATAATGTTCATGACCACAATTCCTCCGACGATCAAGGTTATCAGCGTGATTGGAACCACTACCGCAGCGATGCTACCAGTGAACTGATCGATCTGGTTATTGAGCTCTTCGACGTTGACCAGGCCGAAGTCATCTTCTTCGTTTCCTTTCAGACGATGCTTGTTGCGTATCGTCACGCGCGCATCTTCAATTGTCGGTTGAAAGGTTTCGCGGTCAATAGCCTTGCCGTGAATCTGTAAGCCGTTGCGGCCAAAAATCTGTAAATGTGTTGTCGCCGGAATGTAAATGTGCCGGTCCAGGGAGTCGCCAAAAAACGCGCCCCGCTTTTCTTCCACGCCGACCACGCGCATCGGCATACCGCGCACTTTCAAGGTCCTTCCAATCGCATCCGTACTGGGAAAGAATTTCTCTTTGATATCTCCGCCAAGCACGCAAACCAGTGCCGAACGTTGCACTTCCTCCGGCAAAATGAAGCGGCCGTCGACCATCGTCTTGCCTTCGATCTCGGACATGTTTGAGGTGACGCCAAAGACGATGGCGCCCGGAAATTCGATTCCGTCCTGCTTCAAATCGACCTGGGTGCCAACTTCGACTCCAACCTCGGAGCAAGACGTGCAATGATCGCGTACCCATTCGTAGTCGTCCCAATTTAAACGTTTGTTGCGGCGATTGCGGTGTTCGTATTCTTCGTCTGGAAGGTGACCCTGGAAAGCCATGCGCGCGATCATGAAGTGGTTCGCGCCGAGCAGCTTCGCGACTTTGTCTGTGACGTAAGTGTTCAGCCCGCTCACCGAGGCGCCCACCACTACAACGGCAGCTACGCCGATGATGATGCCAATCAGCGTGAGAAATGCGCGCAGCTTGTGCGCCAGGATCGATTGCAACGCGATTCTGGCGGCGTCGGTATAAACGGAATAGAGGTAACGCATGATCTGCTAACGCGAATTGGATACGACGAGCTACCGCGAAAAGTTTAGACAAGAACGACCAGGCGAAGTTCCAATTAGAAGACGTACGAGATGGATGATTTATTAACGGGGATTGAATCTCGCTTTGATCGATAGACAGCTCAACCAGCCATCGGAGATGGCGGCAGAATAGTAGCCCCGGGCGTAAGCCCGGGGATCAAGGTGAAAGAAATCTATGAGCCCTCAAAGAGGGCGGCATAGGATCCCAGATCTTGCATCTGCCGCCCCTTGCGGGGCTTGGGGTTCTTATTGGACCTGATCCCCGGGCTTACGCCCGGGGCTACTATCTTCCGCCCGCTGCGCGGGCTTATTGAATGGCCTTTCCAAGATCTAATCTTGGTCTGCTTGCCTCATAGGATTTAGCAAGTCAAACCGGTTTCGGCTAGGGAGTTTGCCTCGGTTACGTGATGGGAGCCTTGTGGATGCGCTGTTAGCCAGTCCCAGGCTGATTGAATGATCGCGCGCAAATCCTGTAATTGAGGCTCCCAGCGCAGCTCGCGTCTTATTCTCTCTGAACTGGCGATGAGAACTGCAGGATCGCCGACACGCGGTGGCATAACCCGAGTGGCGATTTGTCGCCCCGTTATTTCGCGGACGGTATCGATTACTTCCTCCACGCTGTAGCCTTCGCCCCCGCAACCAAGATTGTAGATGGCACTACGATCGTCAAGTATGGTAAGCGCCAACACATGCGCGCGTGCCAGATCGACAACATGAATGTAATCGCGCAGACACCTGCCGTCGCGTGTTGGATAATCGTCGCCGAAAATCTGAACCTCGGCCCGAATGCCTGCAGCGGCTTGCAGCACCAGCGGAATCAGATGGGTTTCCGGTGCGTGCCATTCTCCGCAGCGTTTGCTCGCGCCGGCGGCGTTGAAATAACGAAGGCTTGCATAATGCAATCCGTAGGCTCGTTCATACCAATCGAGGGCGCGCTCAAAAGCGAGTTTCGTCTCCCCATAAGGATTCGTCGGATTCGTTGGATCAGCTTCTTCGATCGGCTGCTTTTCCGGCTCGCCATAAACAGCCGCAGTTGAAGAGAAGACCAGCTTGCGAACATTGCAATCGCGCATCGCGTCCAGCAAGTTTAAACCTCCAGCTACGTTGTTCCGATAGTACTTAGCCGGCTGCTCGACGGATTCGCCAACTAATGAATCTGCGGCCATGTGAATTACTGCTTCAATCTGATTCTGTGTCAGAGAAGCTCTTCAGTAACGACGCTACCGATATAACCGGCGCCACCTGTGATCAAAACCTTCATTCAGTCAATCATCCCTTTTTTAACAAGCCAGTCGTGCACGACATTCTTCGTTTCGCGCTTGCGCCCATCGACTTCGTAGTTAATCTTGCGCATTTCATCCGTTGAGATTGCGCCGGCGAGTTTGGACATGACCGACACCAGAGGTTTAACTGCGCGGTCGTCGTCACTATTAGACGGCACCCAATCCTTTACATCCTTGCGAATCACAAAGACCGCTTCATAAGGTGGAAAGTAGTGCTTGTCATCCTCCAGTTGGACTAAATCGAGGGCGGCGATACGCCCCTCGGTTGAATTGCCCGCGATCAACTCGACTTTGTGCGACGCCAGGGCCGTGTAAGTCAGGTCGAGGGCCATCTCGTTTACGGACGCGAACTGTAAGCCATAGGCGTGCGAAAATCCGGGATAGCCGTCCGCCCGCGACA
>WNFY01019077.1_pt1 | contig 12684 bp, 9 predicted proteins | sample 5400091 | NCBI WGS metagenome assembly WNFY01 (sample SAMN13153364, study PRJNA577476) | soil metagenome | isolation source: 60 cm soil or saprolite under grassland replicate 1 | place: USA:California | collected 2016-06-15 | reverse complement strand
GCAGCAGCGTCAGCCGGTACTGCCGCACGACCTGGCGGCGAAGGCGCGCGCCGTCGAATTAATTTCAATGTGCGCGTCCGCATCGACCATCCGGCTGAATGGGTTGAGATGTTTGACGACGGCTGGCGGACGATGAAGTATCGCTTCTACGATCCGCAAATGCATGGCTTCGATTGGGATGCGGCGCGCGCGAAGTATCGTCCGCTGGTCGATTTTGTCGGTGATCGTCAGGAGTTGCTCAATATCATCAATGAAATGATTGGTGAGTTAAATGCTTCACATACCGGGGCTGCGCCGCCACCACGCGGGGCAGGCAGCGCCGGAGTGTCGACGGGGCATCTGGGCATTGAGCTCGAACCCGACAATGCCTCAGGTCGTTATCGCGTGACTTATGTTTATGAAAACGGTCCGGCTGATAAAGACTGGGTCCGGGTGAAAGTCGGCGACTACTTGCTGGCGATCAATGGGAAATCGGTCAAAGCCGGCGACGACTACTGGCAGTTGCTGAACAACCGTCTGAATCGCAAGGTCGACGTTACTTTTAATAGTAAACCAGATGAAGATGGTTTGTGGCACACGAGAATTGAAGCAATCTCGCCGGCCGCTTATAGCCAGTTGCGTTACGAGCGCTGGGTGAAGGAGCGTCGCCAGAAGGTTGACGAACTTTCAAACGGGCGTATCGGCTACCTGCACATTCAGGCAATGAACCCGCCTTCGCTGCGAAAGTTTGAAAAAGAGATACGCGAGTTTCGCAACAAGGAAGCGCTGATTATCGATCAGCGATGGAATGGCGGTGGCAATATTGAACAGGAGTTGCTCGCTATACTGGTCCAACGCGAGTACCAGATCTGGCAACCGCGCGGCACCGAACCAACGGGCCGACCGTTTGCCGGTTTCTTTGGTCCAAAAGTTGTTTTGCAGAATTGGCGCTCTGCATCAAACGCCGAAATGTTTCCTGCCGGCTTCCGCGCGCTCGGCCTGGGCAAGGTAATAGGAACGCCGACGATGGGCGCCGTAATCGGCACGGGCAGTTACAGTTTGATCGACGGTTCGACCGTGCGCACGCCCGGCGTTGGTGTTTTCCTCGCGGATCCAAAGAAGACCAATATGGAAAACTACGGCGTCCAGCCTGACGTTTTTGTCGACAACAAACCGGAAGACAATATTGCTCGTCGGGATCGTCAGCTCGAGGCGGCAGTTGAAGAACTATTAAAACAATTGTCCGGGCCGAGGCGGAACGTGGCGAGCAAGGATTAGAGGCGAGGGTTCACGACGAGAGAGCAAACCAACGTTATCTATTCGAAAGGATCCAGTTTACAGCCGCTCAGTGGCGATTCCTTCTGTGCGCAACTCTTCCGACATGCCAAAGAGCAGAAGGCGCCTTCGTCCAAACGAAGGCGCCTCGTTTTGTTTCCCAGTGACCTGATTTTTAGTTGGGCAGTAACACTGAATCGACTACGTGAATAACTCCGTTTGACTGGTAAACATTTGCAATTGTGACGCGCGACTGGCCACCCTTTTCGTCGGTCAAGACAAGCGTGCTTCCGTCCATCCAGGCCGTCAACATGTCGCCGCTGACAGTCTTGAGCGAGGCTTTGCCATTGCCCGCTTTGATTTGCCTGGTGATGGCATTCGAATCGAACTTGCCCGCCAGTACATGATAAGTCAGTACCTTCGTCAACATTGCTTTGTTTTCGGGCTTGAGCAGACTCTCGACAGTGCCGGCGGGAAGTTTGTCGAATGCTTCGTTTGTTGGCGCAAAGACGGTGAACGGGCCCTTGGATTTCAATGTCGCAACCAATCCCGCTGCCTTGACCGCTGCCACCAGCGTGGTGTGGTCCTGCGAGTTGACGGCATTGTCCACGATATCTTTTGACTTAAGCATCGGTGCCCCACCCACCATGGGGTTCGTGTCTTTCATTGCATTCATTTGTGCGTCAGCACGTTGATTTGCGATTCCGATGGATGCCACGGCGAGCAGCATCATGACTAATGCTTTCTTCACGGCTTCTTCCCTTCCTTTGTTAGAACTGAATGATTTGAAACTCGGACAATATACGGAAGGCGCCGGTCGAGTGGATTTAGGGGCGCAAACGCAAACGCCCCTGGCTACCTTCTACCGCGGCTCCAGCGCTGGTTGATCGTAAGAGTTCTGAAGGCACGGTGAGAGTGTTTCTGATTATCTCTCTGCTTTTAGTTTGAAGTCTTTCGGCACAAACTCAAGAGCTCGAATGAGTCCATCTGTTCTCAAGCCCGCGTTACTGACTTTCGCGCGGTTGTTGGCGGCTTTTGCGCGGTTCACGGCCGCGGCAGGGTCAGAAGAGGGAACGAATGAAACAACCACTGCATTCTCAGTCTTTCGAGGTCCACACGTGATATCGCCGGACACGTCGGGGCTGTAGGTTGTGATCTCCACATGTTCAAAACGGTCAGTCTTGAGCGTAAGCAGACGGTCGCCGGCTTTAACGACAAAAATAATTCCCTTAGCGTCGCATTCGATGCGTACGAGCGTAGCCTGCAACTGACTCTCACCATCCGCCGGTTTTCTGAGCACCGCCCGCAATTCCGAAGAAGGATCAGACGGAGTCTGCTTCAAAGGCGCGTCGTCCGATATTGCAAAAGGTCTTACAGTCTCGATGCGCGCTTTCTGTTCTTCGATTGCTACTACCTGGCGAAGCAAACCTTGCGCTCGTTGGCGTAAGTCTTCGTCGACGTTTGGCTTGTTGAGTTGTTCCAAAAGCTTACGTGAGGCCTGGTAATTCTCTTGGCGCAAATAGATTTGCGCCAACATATAGGTGAAATCGTTTCTTCCGGGAGAAGTACGCTGGGCACCCTTCAGCATCGCAATGGACTCATCGAGCTGAGTGCCGGTCACCAGGTTGACAAAGGCCAGCAGATTATACGACTCGGGAAAATCGGGACGGAGCTCGATCGCCTTTTTCAATTCATCGCGTATTTTCGCTGCAGTCTCCGGAGTAAAACTTGTAACTGTCTCCGAACCCAGCGAACCCTCGCGGCTGAGAGCATAAGCATAGTAATAGTGGATCAAGTAATTCTGCGAGTTTGCTGCTGCTGCGCGCTCGAGACTCATGCGGGCCTCATCGGTCTTGCCCTCTCGGACGCGCAGCATTCCCATCGCGGCATTCGCCATCGCGAGATTTGGATCAAGCGCCAACGCTCTTTGCAGATAGGCTTCGCTCTCTGAGCGGTTGCTGTGTAAAAGCAAGTCCCCCAAATATGCCTGCGCTTCAGCTTCGGAGACGGGCGCGGTTTGCATGTCAGTGTCCAGTTCGAGTTTCCTTTCGAAATGTCCTTGCACTACTGGATAGCGATCCTGCTGAATGTATTCCCGCAGTTCCTTTTCCATGGTTTCGAATGTCGTTTGGAAAGCCTGCTGAAACGCCTGTTCAATTGGTATGTTGGCCCTAATCAAGTCAAGGAATTTCGCCATTTGATTACGTCGCTGGCCGTTCTTGCCTAGAATCAGGTAATGCATGAGGGCCCACGACTCGGCGTAGAAGATGCTCTGCTTTTCGCGCTCATTGTAGTAAGGCGATTTTTGGTCAACCTGGAACAGCGTCCGCAGCGGTAACAACTTGTTTTCACGAAGCAGAAAGACGTGGCTGGATATTGGTTTGCCCAACTCCACTCTCTGATCTGCTGCGATACTGAAGGTGCTGTAATACTCAGCCAGCCCCTCATTGAACCAGGTCGGCGGATTCTCGACGTTGTTCTTAACCAACAGATGAGTGTACTCGTGAAAGATGATATTGAAAGGATCCTGTTCGCCTTTCACCTCGGTAGTCAACGCAATGTAGTTAACGTCTGATCCCGCCTGGAAATAGCCGGAGGTATTAGCAGTGGGTTTGAACGGACGGTACGAGCTATCGCTTTTGAAGACAATGACTGTTGTTGGGACGGGTGAATTCAGGTTGCTCTTGGTGAACAAACGGCCAAAGACTTCGCGGAATTGCTCGAGTCTGACCCCAACCTGCTTCAGATCCTTTTCGCTTACATTGCCGACAAGGAAAAAGTTTTTTGAGTGGACACTGATCCACGTGTCTTTGGCACCCACGGTCGAAGCAAAAGCGACTATCGCCAGGGCGAAAAAAACTGTCGTGCGGAAAACGACGAATCGTTTCATTGCCACTATTCCGTTGCTAAGGATGAAAGGCGATGGGGAGAGTAAGCATGCGGATTATATGCGTGGCCTCAGAAAGCCACAAGGCATATTTGCTTTACAACACCCTGATGGGCCTCGAGAGTTGCATATGGCCCAGGAAGGAACCGGTCACTCCTGGTTTCGGAAAACAACTTTACGGTCTGAGGACAGAGGAGTCAGCCAGGCGAAAGGTGTATTCGACCGTAAGCCACTCGGCAACCGGCTCACCGTTCTTTATTGCCGGTTTGAATCTTATTTCGCAGGCTGCCCGGATTGCACTCTCTGTAAGTCCAAAGGGAAGTCGCCGGACCACTCTCACGCGATGCCTCAGAGGTGGACTTGGGATTTGGTTTTACAGTAACGATTGCGGGTGTGTCGACTTCCTTCGGCGACAAGCCTTGACTGCTCGCGTTCTCGGTGTCGAGAATGCGCGCTAGCGTTCCATCCTCGGTGCAGCGGTAGTCTTGATTCTTTTCTGCGGTGACCTGTGGCGCTTGCTGCGTTTGTGGCTTTGAGGGCGCTGCAGATACGACTGGCTCCGGCGAAGCTGTAGGTGGAGGCGGCGGCTTTTGACGGCGACCAGACTGGCCAAACCCCAAAGCCCCAAGAATAAGAACAGCAACGGCGGAAATCATCAACTTCATGTTCTTGACCGAAAGGACTCCCCTACAAAATCTCAGGGCGCACCGGAAAGATGCGCCCCGAGAACACCTCTGAACCTAATTCTATTCTTCCGGACCGGTGCAGCCTGGTCCATGCAGCGCGGGAATTTTCTGGCTGATGATGGGATAGTTCGGAGCTTCATCAATATTGATCTGCGTCCAGTGCGCATAATTTTCCGGCACATTGGTATCGGCGAAAATTGCCTCCACCGGACATTCCGGAACGCATGCATCGCAATCGATACAAGTGTCCGCGTTGATATAGAGGCGATCAGGTAACTCATGAAATGCTTCGACCGGACAAACAGCAGCACAGTCGGTGTACTTACAGTCAACACATAATTCAACAACTACATAGGTCATTGGGGAAGCGAGCTCCTTTCGATAATGGCAAATAGTTATTCAGTAGTGAGCGGAATGTCAACAGAAATTATCATAACTCTATTGCGGAACATATCGAATAGTTTGAGGAACCTGTGGCGAGCTAATTAAGTGAGGGATCGAGAACTCTGCGATGATCGGTGATCTTTACTTCGGCAAGCACACTGTGGCTTTAAGGGACTGTGCGAAAACGCAATCGCGTTTTCACACAATCTCTCTTGGCCTTTTCTAAGCTCCTTCGCCGGACGCCTTCTTCTCAACACTCCCAGGGCCATGCACTGTCTTATTCACCACTGGGTTCCCTTCATAGGTGACGTGTGAAGGCCCGGCGATAGTAACGTCGAGCTGGTCCCTGGCTGCGAGGTCGACCCTGGATACACCTTTGGAATCGACGATAGCGCGTGAGGCGTGAAGTTTGTGCGTGTCAATTTTGGCTGCTCCGCTCGAATCAATATCAACAACCTTCGTGTCGCCGGCAATTTTGATAGTGGGGGCGCCGCTGGCGTCGAGTTCAAACTTCTCATTCTTTATTCCCGAGATGTTGATCTTTCCCGCACCCGACACCGTGGCGCCATCCAGGTTCGGGACCGAGATTTTCAAATTAATCGGCTCACTGGCTGAGTAGTCCTGAGTGCTCTTGATATAGAGCACGTTGTTGCTGACCTCTGTTGATATCAGGGGCAGAATATTGTCGTCGCCCTCGATTTCCAGATTCAACGGTTTCTGACAAACCACTTCGATGTCAAAAGCTCCCCGTGTCGAGATTGAAGTAAACGGCGCCACGTCGCGTTTCTGCAGCGCGCGCTTGCCAGAGCCGTTGATTTCGCTATGGAGATGGTGGTGACAACCTGTAGCCACGAGCCCGACTAGAATCAATAGGAGAGTAACATTTTTCATCGGCGGGGTCCTTTCTCAATCTCAGCTTCGATTAGGGTCATTGCTCACGTCGTGAATATTCAAGCGTCCGGGTTGTATTTTCAGTAACGCTCGACAGTGGCTCTGGCAGCGTCGCCACGCGAGAGGGAGGCAACTCCGCAGGCGCCGATCTCTCACGCGAAAGCGACGGCTTACTCTCTACCGAGCTAGTAAGCCGCGACAACTGTCTAACCAGGAGAATCTCGGTCATTCCAACAATCAGAAAAGTCAGCATCAGGAAGAAGCCGATAAATTCTTCGCCGAAACCCGCATCTTTTCGCAGGGCCATCGCGCCACCCAACATGATTCCCAAACCAACCACTCCAAGCAGCGTAATCGCCGTCAAGAAAGCGGTAATCAATCCGGTCTGACTTCGTTCGTCGCGTTCCTTCAAACTATTCCCGCAGCGATTGCAAAAGCTCAGACCCTGCGCCAGAGGTGTTCCGCAGTTCGCACAATACATGTTTGTGATTTCCTTCCAAAGCAGATGCCAGCATTCCGCTCCTTTAGAAAACGGTTGCAGCTAGTGCGATGTTCCGGCTAATTGTTCGGCAAACTTCAGGAGCCGCGTTCAAGTTCGGGCTGCGGTCGGCTGGCACCTCACCTGGAGTTGGGTGCCACGAGCACCCGGGCGCTGCTCCCGCGCCTGGGACCCGGTTCGTCGCTGCTTTAAGATCGCGCAACTTTGAAACGGAGGGTCAGTCCGACCTTTATTGCCCAAGATCGATCAGTCAGGTTGCGTAATCCCAAAACGCTGACAATGCAGCGGGCTCCAAAGGGCGGCCCCGTCAGACGAAAGGACGGCCGTCGCGATACTCCACAAACTTCAAGTTCAACGGCGTGGCACATATGTCAGCCAAAAATAGATTGCCTGGCCCACACCGATAAAGAACCCAATGATTGCACCAAAGAGCTCAATTGTTTTCAAGTGATGTTGAGCTACTGAGAGGACGAGCTCCTCAAGTTTCTCATTGGGATAGTCAGACACCGCTGCACTGAGTGCTCAGAAACGTGATCGCCGAGACGGCCAATCGGAGCCACCAGCAGACGCTCGATCTGTGCGCTCAAAATACCATTGACGGTGCGCGCGGTGTCGTCGCGCGATAACAGGCCCAGCAAGCTTTTGGCAAGATAGTGTTTGCCACGCTCAATCGACTCGGGATCAAGCTGCTGGAGCACAGTACCAAGAGTCTCCGGGCTCCGACTTTCGATTACGCCTCGGAAATAATCGGTAATCGACGCCGATAATCCTTCACTCCGGGCCATTTCCACAAGGCGATTCGTAATCTGGGTCTTTATCAAATCGAGCTTTCCGGAATCAAACTGTCCGATAAGTTCATTCAGCGGCCGCGCCATCACGTTGTCAATCGTAGTGTTTAGAAAACCCTCTGCTTCAAGTTCGAAAGCCGGCCCACGCAAGTACTCTTCGACGCGTCGTGGCAGTGTCTTATTAACGAGATCGTCAACTTCCCGGTGAACCCGTTCGCGTGAGATGAAAATCTTTTTCAGGAGTGACAGCTGCTGGTAGTACTCATCAACCTCGAGCTTAATGAGTGCGCCGATCTGCTTGCGGGTATTTGGGCTGGTGGCAATATCCGCAAGATGATGAACGACCGGCGGCACCTGTTGGTCGATTCGTTCCTTTATGAAAGCGATTGTCTCCGGCGTAAATGTTTCCGCGAGAGTGGCATTGCTACGCGCGAGTTCATCGAGACGTCCCGAAACAAATTCCCGCACCTTGTTTTCGAAACCTTCTTCGCTTACCACTCGCTGCAGACGTTCTTCCACGAAATGTAGCACCTGCTCCAGTGATTCAGCGCTGACGACGTCACCAAGTCGGCGTTCGAGCAACTCGTCTACTTGTTTATCCACGAATCTGGTGATCGCTTCAGTAGTCTGTTCGCTTTTCAACATCGCGGCCATATATTCAGCCAGCCGGTACTGCAAAGCGGAGATTGTGTCCAGAATCGGAGCGCGCGCTTGTGAGGGCAGTGCGTCAATAAAAGAAGGGTAAACCCGGCCCAGCAGATCGCGAGTATAAGCAATTACGAAGTCTTCAACCTTGCGCTGAAAAAAGCTGGTCTCAAATAACGCGTCGAAGACAGTCTGTTGTGAAACGAGCTCATTGCCTACCGCATTGCCGATTGATTGTGCCAGCCGTTCACGATGGCGAGGAATCATTCCCTGCGGCCATATGGTCATGCCGAAAAGTTTCACCGGCTTGTAAGGGTGAAAGAGCATCCAGATTGCCATCCAGGCGGCGAGGTAACCATGAATGGTGGCGATCACGACAATCGCGATACCGATGAGCAGTTTGAATGTAAAGGGATCTATGACGTCTTACCTCGGTAATGTAATTAACGAATGGATGCTAAACGGTGCCAAGGAAAAGCGTCAAATCCAATGCAGAAAAAGGGCGGACAGGATCCAAGGATCGAGAGAATGGATCCGAGGAAAAAAAATCATTGGTCATATATCAATTGGCCAATGATTTGATTTATGACAAATCGTTTTAGTTTGCGGGGAGCACTTCGACCGGGTAACCCGCGTCAATCCAGGCTCCTGTTCCACCGGCCACATTTAGCAGACTGGTGAAGCCATGCAGCTCGAGTAAGCTCGCGGCCGCGCTTGAGCGGTAGCCACCGGCGCAGATGACTGCTGTTGGTTCGGACCGGTCGACGGGCAACTTTGCAATTTCGTCATTCAGATTTGAAAGCGTCGCATGCAACGCCCGGGGCACGTGTCCACTGTTATATTCAGCCGCTCGCCGCACATCGATTATTTGCAAGTCGACTTTGTCGATCCGGTCCTTTAGTTCAGCGACAGAGACCTGCTGTATTCTTCTCAACTCAAGACCCGCCTCGCGCCATGCCGCCACGCCTCCATTTAGGTAACCCTTTACATTTTCAATACCGACTCGTGCCAGGCGTACGACCGATTCGTCGACTTGCGCTCCGGTGTCAGCAATGACAACGATCGAGGCAGTCAGCGGAATCAGGCTGCCGGCCCAAATCGCAAACTGTCCACCCAATCCGATGTTGATCGAACCAGGCAGGTGTTCCGCGCCAAAATCCGCGGCCGGGCGAACATCGAGCAGCACGTGGTTTTCGCCTTTGAGCCTGACGACCGTCTCTGGAGAAAGAGCCTGGGGAGGCAACAGTTCCGAAAGATCGCGGGCGCCCGAACGATTGATTTCCGCATCTTGCGGAAAGTAAGCCGGAGGTTCGGGCAGATCTGCCGTCATTATCCGCACAAACTCATCTCTCGACATTGGCTTGAGGGCATAGTTAAACTTGCGTTGCTCGCCTATTGTTGAGGACGTTTCTTTCGACATGTTGCGCCCGCACATTGAACCTGCGCCGTGGGCCGGATAGACCTCCACTGCATCCGGCAGACGCAGGAGCTTTTCGTGCAGGCTGTCGTACATCATCGCGGCCATCATCTGTGGCGTGTAGCCTTTGCCACTCGCCAGATCCGGCCGGCCTACATCGCCGATGAACATTGTGTCGCCGGTCAGGACTTTTTGCGGTAGATCGGAGACTTCCGGGTCTGTCACCAAAACGCAGATACCTTCAGGAGTGTGACCGGGAGTCGCGATCAGTTTTAGAGTCACATTACCTATCTTGATTTCCTCGCCATCCCGCACCGCTCGATGAGTAAATTGGACCGCTGCTTTTTCACCAAAGACAATCTGCGCGCCGGTGCGCGCGGCGAGTTCCCGATGACCACTAACAAAGTCGGCATGCAGATGAGTTTCGATCACATACTTAATCTTCAACCCCTGGGCCTGAGCCTCTGCGATGTACTCGTCGACATCTCTTTGCGGATCGACCACGGCTGCTTCACCCTCCGAGCCGATTAGATAGGAAGCGTGGGCCAAACAGGCAAGATAGAATTGCTTAAAGTACATTTTATTAACCTCAGGTCATTCGTCCGGGAAGCGGGCGGCCAAGAATTGGTCAAATATCATTTGACTCGACCTGATTTCTCATTGGTCTTTCATTCGCACCTTCACAAAACCTCGGCAGCTTCCGCCGGCAACTTATAGAACTCCCGCGCGGGTTTCAATGGGCGCAGCATCCAGTAAGGCCGTCGCGTCTGGTCGGGCGAATACCGATCCGCCGGACGTGTCATCGCCAGCCACTTCTTGTAGACTTCGCGCGACTTTTGCGTATCGACAAAAACATCACCTGGCTTGTCTTCGGCCTCAGCACGTTTGACGCGCACTGCCTGATGCCAGCAATGCATGCCCGAAATCGGATCGGGATGAACGGGAAAGGTCATGTTCTGATGAATGCCCGCATCCTTCCACCAGATGAGTAGTGTATCAGGGTCTGTAGATTCGTAGGCGCTGATGCCTTTTTCCCGTTTCAATCCCCACTCCGTTCCGTTGTGATCCAGCTTCACGGTGGCCATCAACTGTCGCTGCCCTTCCTCCGTCAACTTCCAACGGCCCATGTGATGACTGCACGCGACAATTCCAGGTCGGATTCCTTCCGTCACCCAGGCAGGCACGACGTAATATCCTATCTCTGTTTCCACACGCACAAGATCGCCGGTGCGCACGCCAATTTCTGCCGCATGAGTGGGATAGATCCATAACGGATTTGTGTGCGCAATCTCATCGAGCCATTTTGCGTTGGCGCTGCGAGTATGAATCTGGACCGGCAGTCGGAAAGTTGAAATCAGGATCGTCTGATCCTTGTCGAGATTGTCAGCGTGAACATGGCTTTTGAAGTAACTCGGGATGGCGTATTCCGGCCAGCCCCATGTGGCGAGCATGTGCGAATAAAACTCCAGTCGCCCACTCGGTGTCGGGAAGCCTCTTTTTATTTCGCCGTCTACTTTGATGCCGACAAACCGCCGGCCATCCTCGTCTCCGTCGGGACTCGGAATCGGAACTATGTTTGGCGCAGCGGGTTTTGGTGCGCGCGTTAGGATGCGGCCAAAACGATCTTCGCGAATGTCATCCAACTCTTCCGGTCCTATGGTTTCTTCGTAGATCTTTCCAATGTTCTTCTTGATCTCAAATGCACCGTAGCGACGCATGAATTCAAGCGGGGTCAGATTCTCGGCGGCGGCTTTTTCGGGCAGGCCTGGCACCGAATTGTCGAAGATCCATTCGTAGTATTCATCAACACCAAGCCGCGAGCCCGGATTCTTTTTTGATTCGGCATACTGACGAATACCCAAACTGCCATCGCCGTCGATCCTCCAGGTGAGTTCGAGCCAGAATTCATTTTCTTCCCAGACTTCGCCAGGGTTGACGGCCCGAGTGTCGTCAACGACTTCACCGGCGCGTTGTCGATCAGCCTTCTTCACAGGTTGGCGAAACGCGAGCCACTGCGCATCGTGTGTTTCATACGAATGGATGTCATGGCGTTCCGAGCCATGTCCCATCGGTAAGATATAGTCGGCAAAGTAGGCAGTCTCGTTCCAGGTTGGCGTAAGCGCCACATAGCATCCGACGAGATCCGGATCGGTAAGCATCTCGATCCAGGAGAAGCCATCTGGATTGGTCCAGACGGGGTTATAGACGCGTGTGAAATAAACATCGAGCTTGTTGCGCCCATCCTTCAGCAAATGCGGCAACAGAAACGACATTTCGTTCATCGACAGCGGATACTCGCGAGGCCAGGTAGTCTCGTTCCACATTTGTGGATGCGGCGGCGTGTAGATCGGGCGAGGCACAAACTTGTTCCAGGCATTCGGGAAAACGCCGCCTTCAGTGGCGATCGCGCCCAGCAACGCGTTCAGCATGAAAAGACAACGAGCCACCGACCAGCCGCCGCTAACTCCCGACGACACACTGCGCCAGTTATGACTGGAGAAACGGGTGCCGGCCGTTGCGACGAGCTTCGCAATCTCTTCGATCACTCGCGCTTCGACACCCGACTCGGCGGCGGCAAACTCAATTGTGTACTGTTGGTAAAGGTCACGCAGCAGTTTTTCAAAAGTGGCGAAGTTAGTCTCAATCTCAGGATGTTCGACGGCGAGATACTCTTCCCAGTTCCACCACTGCCGCACGTACTCGCGGTTGTAGAGACTGTTTTGGATTAGGTAGTTCGCTATCGCCAGCAGCATCGCCGCTTCAGAGCCCGGATAAGGTGAGACCCAATAATCAGCGTGCGTCGCGGTGTGCGAAAGGCGCGTGTCGAAGACGATCAACTTCGCGCCATTTGCTTTGCCGTCGATTACTCTTTGAGCGTGTGGATTGAAATAGTGGCCGGATTCAAGGTGCGCGCTGATGAGCAGGATGACTTTCGCGTTTGCATGATCGGGGCTGGGGCGATCCATTCCCATCCACAGTTGATAACCCTCACGGCTACCGGAAGAACAAATGTTGGTATGCGAGTTGTGACCGTCGACACCCCAGGCGGCGAGAATACGTTCGGTAAAGCCGTCTTCACCCGGACGGCCGACGTGATACATGATCTGGTCGCGACGATCTTCGACGATCGCCTTGCGAACGCGGGCCGCGATGTCATCGATTGCTTCGTCCCAGGTGACGCGTTCCCATTTGCCTTCCCCACGTTTTCCGGCGCGTTTGAGCGGATAAAGAAT
>WNFY01014969.1_pt1 | contig 12684 bp, 10 predicted proteins | sample 5400091 | NCBI WGS metagenome assembly WNFY01 (sample SAMN13153364, study PRJNA577476) | soil metagenome | isolation source: 60 cm soil or saprolite under grassland replicate 1 | place: USA:California | collected 2016-06-15 | reverse complement strand
CCAGGCCTATGACGGCGGGGCCGCGGAGGTGGCCCAGGTCGTCGGGGCGATGACCGCGCTGAAGCAGATCGCCGGGCCGCGCCCGTTCCTGCTGGTGGGCGATTCGAAGCTGATCTCCTACACGAACGCGGCGGCGATGAATGCCCGCGGGGTGGGGTTCGTCGCGCCGCTGGCCGCGGCCCGGGTCCCGGCCGGGTTGTTCGCCGCGCTGCCGCCAGGGGCGGGCACGGCGGTGGACTACGTTGCCGGGCGGGACGCCGGCAAGCCCGCCGCCGCCCGGGGCATTTACCGGGTCCTGGAAGACGGCGGGATGGACCTGGCCGGGCCGCGCAAGGCTGACCCGCCGGTGCATCTGCGCCGCATCCTGGTGTACTCCTCAGCGAACGCCGCCGGGCAGGTCTAGATTGCTGACTGCCGGAGCGTTCGTGATCGCGAGCGAGCCGCGCCAACCAGCCGCGGTGGGTACCACACTGCCCCGGCGCAGCGCTGAGCGCCGCCCCGAACGGGATGATCTGTAGACCATGCGGCGATGGCGCCCGCCAGCGGAGAGACGCGAATATTCGGCAGGGAGAGTGTGGGTAGTGCTTCCCGGCCCGGCTTCCCCGATCTTGACTGAGCAGGGGCGTAGGGTCGGGAGCCTGGGTCCCGGCCTGGCCTGCGAATCGGCTGACGCCCGTTCGGGCTGTCCTGCGAATCGATCTGCCGGCCGGGGCCCAGGTTTTCCTGGCACCCACCAGCGGTGCCGGCCTGATCTGCCCGGCCTGGGCAAGAGGCCGGGGTTTCACAGATCCGGCGGCCAGCGGGTGCGTGCCATCCCTCAACCTCAGAAAGGGATGGCCTTGACCATCGTAGAGACACACGCAATCACCGGCGGAGTGGACACCCACGCGGACATGCACGTCGCGGCTGCGCTCGACCCCATCGGAGGGCTGCTGGGGGTCAGGGAGTTCCCGGCCACCGCGGCCGGCTACGGCCGCCTGCTGAGCTGGCTGGGCGGGTTCGGGACCGTGTGCCTGGTCGGGATCGAAGGCACCGGCAGCTACGGCGCCGGCCTGGCCCGCCACATCACTGCGGCCGGTGTCCGGGTCGTGGAGGTCGACCGCTCCGACCGGCAGGACCGCCGCCGCCAGGGCAAATCCGGCCCCCTCGACGCCGTCAGCGCTGCCCGCGCCGCCCAGTCAGGCCGGGCCCGCGGCGCGTCCAAGGGCCGCGACGGCGCGGTCGAGGCGATCCGCGCACTGATGGTCGCCAAGCGCAGCGCCGCAGGCGAACGCACCCAGACCATCAACCAGGCCAGGGCCCTGGTCCTGACCGGCCCCGATGATCTGCGGGCCCGCTTCACCGGGCACACCGCGGCTGCCCTGGTCGCCGAGCTGGCCTCGCTCCGCCCCCGGCCCGGCAGCACCGTCGGCTACGCCACCCGCATCGCGCTGCGCGAGCTGGGACGCCGCGCCGCCTTCCTCGACCGCCAGCTCGAGCGCCTCGACGAGCTCATCGGCCCCCACGTCGCCGCCCGCGCCCCCGGGCTCCTCGCCCTCTACGGGATCGGCCCCAACACCGCGGCACTGCTGCTCATCGCAGCCGGGGACCACCCGGAACGACTGCGCAGCGAGGCCGCCTGGGCGCACCTGTGCGGCGCCGCCCCCATCCCGGCATCCTCAGGCAAGACCGTCCGCCGCCGGCTCAACCCTGGTGGTGACCGCCAGGCCAACCACGCCCTGTGGCGGATCGTGTTCACCCGCCTGGGCTCTGACCCGGCTACCCGCGCCTACGTCGAACGCCGCACAGCCGAGGGGAAATCCAAGAAGGAAATCATCCGCTGCCTGAAGCGCTACGTCGCCCGCGAGGTCTATCCCCACCTCCGCGCCGGCTAACGCACACTCCCGGGGGCGGCCTGGCCCGCTAATCGGCTGCCGCACCCGCTGGCCTGCGAACGATCCGCCGGCCGTCCCCGGGGCACCACAGACCTGCTGAGCGTGACCTAATAAGAGCTTTCCCTCCATACCCGGAGTGGCTCATCCCTGTCTTGTCCGCACCCAGCACTCCAGCAAAACAACCGGGCCTCACGACAGAAAAACCGAAACCGAAAGAAGCCTTGACAAACATAGGAGCATCGTTCTGAACGGGTCGACAGCAGTCACGCCAACCGGGTTAGTCACGCTCTGTGGCAGATCACTCTGGACAAGCTTGCGTGTGAGAACAGGACGGTGTCCCGTCACCGCCGAGGTCCCTGGCGAGGGCAGTGAGCAGGTGGCCGCAGGAGTTGAACGTGAGGCGCCCATGCGCATCGCCCGCGGGCCCCTCTCTGCAGGCAGCAGGCCATTATTACCGGTGCACCGGCACCGGGAGCCGCCGCAAAGGGTGCGGCAACATGGTGCGGATGGAGGTGGCGGATACGGCGGTGGAGGAGATCATGGCCACCACGTTCGGTGTCCCGGTCAAGCGGCTCATCTTGGTCACGGGCACCGACTACCAGGACCAGCTGGACGAGATCAGCTACCGGATCAGGGCACTGGACCCGGACCTCATGTCTGATGAGCAGTTCGACGAGCAGGTGCGCAGGCTCCGCGCCGAACGGGACCGGCTCAAAGCCCTGCCCGCCGAGCCCGACCGGTGGGACGAGCAGCTCACCGGGGACCTGTACGCCGACATCTACCAAGCGCTCCCCGTGGCCGAGCGCGGCGCGTGGCTGACCTCGCACGGGTTCCTGGTCCACGCCACCAAGAAGGAAGTCAGCGTGATCCAGGGAGACGTGCGAGGGACAGCTCACCTCGGGTAAGCAGTGAACCCTTCATGCTGCTTGCGGGCAGGGCTACGGCTTTGGCTCACCGCGGCTGGCGGGCTGTTACCGACCTTGCCGGGGCAAACCGTGGTCGGAGGATCTCCGGCGGTTCTCCTTCCCTCGCCTTGGCGGTGCTGGTAAGGCTGGAGGGTGTTCGTGCGATCGATCTGGCTGCAGGACTTCTTGTCGTTCAATGCGTCCCCTGCGCTGTGGCTCGACTCGGGCCTCACCGTGATCACCGGCCCAAACGGTGCAGGCAAGTCCAACCTCGCTCGTTCCCTGGACGTCGCGCGGGCAGTACTTGCCCCGCACGACCATCCGGAGTCCGGGCGGCTGGACCTGTACCGGGAGGCGGGCTTCGAGGGCACCCCGGAGTTCACGGTCAAGGTGGATATGGTTCTTGACCAGCCGTGGGAGCAAGATCTCGTCCGGACGTATGTGAAGGCCGCTTACCTGACGTCGGGGCCCGGCCGCTCTCAGCAGGCGGCGGACTCGTTTGAAGACAGCCTGGACTGGCTGGTGGCCGACTCGCTTGCCCCGCTGATGGCAGGAACCCTGGTCGTCCGGTACCGGGCCACGGCTGCCCGGCCGTGGGCCGCGTACTGGGAGTTCTCCGACGGGGACAGCGGTGTCACATGGCATGCGGTGCTCGTTGATGATCAGGGGATTGATCAGCTCAGGCCTGGGGAGGTACGGGAGCCGGAGCGGGCAGCCGGCGGGATGGGGCTTGCTGACTGGCTGATGCAGGCCAAGCCGCAGGATGCCGCCGAGCTGGACTTCAGGGTCGCCATGCGGATCGCGAAGGAGCAGCCGGTCGTCTTCTCGGTGGGGTCAAGCCAGGCCGGCCGGATTCCGGCGAGCGTCCGCGAACTGGCCATCATGCTGGAAATCGCCCCCGGTGACCGGTCGTTTTCCTTCCGGCAGGTCATGAACCTGGTGCTGCAGCGCGGCATCGTCCTGACCGACAACAGGAGGCTGCCCCTTCAGCGCCGCTTCCTGCTGCCGGAACTCAGCGGCCCGGTGGACCTGCGCGACGGCGCGGCGGTGGGCGGGGAGATCTTCCGCCTTAAGAACGGCGACTCCGCGGAGAAGGGGCGCTTCCGGCAGATCCAGTCAACGTTTAAGAGCCTGACCGGCCGCGACCTGGACGTCCGAGCACGGCCGGCCGGCGACGGCGAAGCCGCGCTCATCATCGAGCCGACAGTTACCGGACAGCACGCCGAGCGACTGGTCGAGCTGTCGGGCGCCGGCGTGCAGGAAGCCCTCGTGCTGAGCACGCTGCTGCGAGGCACACCTGGCCGGATCACGGTCTTCGACGAGCCGGCGGTGAACCTGGAGCCGACAGTCCAGCGCCGGCTGGTCAGCCAGGTACGCGGACCCGGCCAGTACCTCGTCATCACCCACAGCGCGGACCTCGTCCCGTTCGACCAGCCGGACGACCTCAAGCGGATCGTCAGGCTGGCACCAAGCGCGTCCGGCACGCATATCCGCCAGCCCGACTACGCCGACCCGGGTTCACGGGAACAGTTCCGCCAGCTTCAGCTGATACAGCCCGCGGAGATACGGGCACTGCTCTTCGCTCAGGCGGCCGTCTTGTGCGAAGGGCAGACGGAACCCGGCGCGCTGCCCCGCTGGTGGAACAACGCCCGCACCTCCGGCCTGCCTGACCTCGGGACTGCCAACCTCTCCTTCATCGCCGTCGACGGCCACAACGGCTACCGCGCCTATATCAAATTCCTCGACGCTTACGGCATACCGTGGGCGATCATCTCCGACGGCCCGGCCCTGCGAAAGGGGCGCAAGCTCAGTCTGGACATGCAAAAGCTGGGCCACTGGCCTGATGCCCCCGAGCCCGGCGATGACCAGGACTTCGCCCAGTGGCGCAGCTTCTGGGAACGTGTAGGCGTCTTCACCCTGGCCACTCGATTCGGCGACGACGGCAGCAAGCTCGGTGAGTTCGAAGAGCTACTGCGGCAGGTCGACCATGAACTCCTCGGCAAGGCAATGACTGAGACCGGGGGAAGCAAGCCCAGAGCCGGAGCCTACTTCGCCTCCGCCCATCCCGAGCTGCCCGACCCCATCCGAGACCTGTTCCAGAAGATCGCCGAGTACCTTCACCTCATGTGACAGCACCGACCCTCCGAAGCGAGGTGCGGGCTCTCGTGGAGACCGGCACTAGGCGGGTGCGCCGAGCCGCCTGCCGGCCTTAGCCTGGATCCACCGATGATATTGAAGGCTGGCAGCCGTTCTCCCAGGTCAGATCCCCATTGTCCCTTCCAGGAGGCTGCACTTACCAGGTGCAGTCGTCAACAGCGCCAATCAGGGCGCTGACCTGCTTAAACACCGATAAACCCGAAAAGGCGTCGGTTGAGTCGGTCTGGGGCGCGGTACCCGGATTGCTCCTGGCCCGTCTCCCCAGACCGCTCGCCGAACCCGGCGTACCCGTCTCCGGGTACCGGGCTCTCCACGGATCCTGCCGCGTCAGGCGTGGTTGAGGACCCAGGGGCTGGGGATCGTGCTGCCGCGGTAGCGGTACCGGGTGACCGGCACGGCTTCCAGGTTGAACAGCTCGATCCCGCCTGCCGTGACCGGCTTCCACTGCCCCTCCGGGGTGGTGAAGGCCCGGCGGACGTCCTTCCAGCTCCAGCGGTGCAGCGTCCTGAGCCACCGGATCACTCGCCACCAGGCGAAGTGCGCCAGGTTGCCCAGGGTGTGCTTGCACACCGCGTGCTTGAAGTAATTAGCCCAGCCGCGCATGATCTGATTGAGCCGGATCAGCACATACCTGAGGTCCTGCTGCGACGTCCTGTTCGTCAGGGCACGGATCTTGGCCTTCAGCGACCGGATGGGCCGGTCGGCGATGAAGGTGTAGACATGCCACTTGCTCGTCCCTCCCTTGCGTTTCCACTGGATGCGGAAGCCGAGGAAGTCGAACCCCTCGCTCATGTGCACGACGCGGGTCTTGGCTGGTGACAGCCGCAGGCCCAGCGGTGCGAGCACGTCAGCGACCTCTTCGCGCAGGGTCTCGGCGTCGGCCTGGGTGCCGTGCACGAGCACGACAAAGTCGTCCGCGTAGCGGCAGACTCGCCAGTTCGGCAGGCCCCTGGCACGGCGGCGGGCGCGCTGGCTGGAGGTCTCCATCATCCCGCCGGGCTTCCACGGCCGGTGCAGGTGCTCATCGAGCGCCGACATCGCGACATTGAAGATCAACGGGGACAAGATCCCGCCTTGCGGGGTGCCGGTATAGGTGTCCTCCCGGTCGCCGGCCTCGGTGAGGACCCCGGCCTTGAGGAACGCCTTGACCAGCGCGAGCACGCGCTTGTCCTTGACCCTGGCCCGCACCCGCTCTAGAAGAGCGCAGTGTGACAGGTTGTCAAACGAATCCCCGCCTTACTACCGGTATCGAGGACCTCGCTGAGGCGATCCGGGCGTGGGCGAAGGGCTGGCTGCCAACAGAGGCGGCTGCTGAGCTGCTGACAGAGGCGGCTGCTGAGCTGCTGATCTCGCACCGGGGCTGGCTGGAGCGGGAGGACTTCCTGCAGGTCGCGGTCGAGGTCTGGTGGGAGCCGTTCCGGGGCTGCCAGGTCGCGGCGGTCGATTTCGCGGTGGCGGCAGACGCGGTGCAGGGGATGCTGCCGTGCTCGGACGGGGAACGGCAGGTGCTGCTGGTGGCGGCCAGTATCGCCGAGGGCATCCCCGTGGACTTGCGCGAGGCGGCCTTGTGCATGGACGGGGTGAACGCCGCGCGGGCCGCGCAGGCGATCTGCCATGCCGCCGGCTGCCGTGTCTCGGTGGTGACGGAGGCCGGCCGGTGACCGCCACGCTGCCGGGGGCGGTGGTGATCACCCGCCCGCGTCACCCGCTGGCCGGGCGGGAGCTGCGGGTGCTGGGCGGGATGCGCCGCCACGGGCGGCTGGAGCTGCTGCTGGTCCTGCCCGATGGCAGCAAGCGGCTGATCCCCGCGGAATGGACCAGCCAGCACGCCGACGGCGGGGGGAACGCGGGGACAGTGGGGTTGGTGACGGACCTGCTGGCTGCGTCTGTCCTGGTTTCGGCGTTTTCCGCCCGTGACCGGGATGAGCGGGAGCAGGCTGCACGAAAGCCACCGGCCAAGGAGGACAATCGTGCAGCCTGCCCAGCTCAGTCTGCTGCCGGACCAGGTTCCGGCGCCACCCCCGGACCTGCTAGCCCAGCTCCCCGGACCGCAGGTCACGGCGGCGATCATGCTGCTGGCCGGCCTGATCGCCAGGGCGGGACAGCCGGAGGCGGCCGCCGATGAGTGAGTGGAAGGTCACCGCCTCGCACCGCTCCAGAGCGGCCGTAATCTACGTCCGCCAGTCGACGTTGCTGCAGGTGGAACGCAACCGTGAGTCGACCGCCCGCCAGTACGACCTGGCCTCCCGGGCCCGCGAGCTGGGCTGGCCCCGCACCGCGGTCACCGTGATCGATGAGGACCTGGGGCTGTCGGGCGCCTCGGCGGCCGGCCGGGCGGGATTCGCCGAGCTGGCCGCCCAGGTCGGCATGGGGCAGGTCGGGATCGTGCTGTCGCTGGAGGTCTCCCGGCTGGCGCGCAACAACGCCGACTGGTACCGGCTCCTGGACCTGGCCGGAATGACCGATACCCTGATCGCCGACGCGGACGGCATTTATCATCCCGCCGTGTTCAATGACAGGCTGGTCCTGGGCCTTAAAGGCACTATGTCCGAAGCAGAGCTCCATATCTTGCGGGCCCGCCTGGACGGCGGGATCCGGAACAAGGCCGCCCGCGGCGAGCTGCGCCGCGGGCTCCCGGTCGGGCTGATCTGGGGCGAGGCCGACGGGGAGATCCTCAAGCATCCCGACGAGGCCGTCACCGGCGTGATCGCCGCGATCTTCGAGCGGTTCGCCATCTGCGGGTCGGTGCGCGGCACCTGGCTGTGGCTGCGTGACCAGGGCCTGAAGTTCCCGCTGCAGCCCGGCGCCTACATCCGCGGATCTGAGATCATCTGGACCGAGCCGACCTACCACGCGGTGCACAACGTGCTGACTCATCCCGCCTACGCCGGCGCGTACACCTTCGGCCGCAGCAGGCAGGAACGCTCTGTCCGAGACGACGGGACGCTGCGGGTCCGGCGCCGCGTGCTGCCGCAAGACCAGTGGGAGGTGCTCATCAAAGACCACCACGAGGGATTCACCGGCTGGGACACCTACCAGGCCAGCCAGGCCAGGATCGCCCGGAACATCCGCCCGGTGGCGCATCAGCCCGGCACCGGCGCGGTCCGCGAGGGCTGCGCGCTGCTGCAGGGCCTGGCCACCTGCGGCACCTGCGGGCGCAAGCTCGCCGTCTACTACGAGGGCAAGCACAAGGCCACCCCCGGCTACTACTGCACCGGTACCGGCCAGCTGGTCGAAGGCCGCGGCACCCGGCACCTGCGCGCCGGCGGCGTGGCCATCGACCAGGCCGTCACCGGCGCGTTCCTGGCCGCGCTGGAACCCGTGGCGCTGCAAGCCTGCCTGGAAGCTGCCCGGCAGCTCGAGCACGGCCACGACGCGGCCCTGGAGCAGTGGCGCCGCCAGGTCGAGCAGGCCCGCTACCAGGCCGCCAGGGCCGAGCGCCGCTACCAGGCCGTCGACCCGGACAACCGGCTGGTCGCCCGCGGCCTGGAAACCGCCTGGGAGAAAGCGCTCACCGAGCTGGCCGCCGCCGAGGCCGAGCTCACCCGCCGCCAGGCCGCCCGCCCCGCAACCCTCACCGCCGCCGAGCGCGCCGCCATCCTGGCCCTCGGCGATGACCTGCAGGCCGTCTGGGACGCCCCGTCCACCACCGATAAGGACCGCAAGCAGCTGCTGCGCACCCTGCTGGACGAGGTGAACATCGCCGTGCACCGCGACCACGAGTCCGGGCACGCCGACCTGATCCTGCGGTGGAAAGGCGGGGCGATCACCGAGCTGGCCATTCCCGTCAAGCGCACGCCCCCGCGGCGGCTGCGCACCGACGAGGACACCATCAGCCTGGTCCGCCGCCTGGCCGTCCACTACGACGACGCCAAAATCGCGTGGATCCTCAACCGGCAGCACCGCCGCACCCCCCGCGGATTGTCATATACCGCCGGTAGGGTCCAGGGCCTGAGGCACTACTGGGGCATCCCGCGCCACCAGGACACCGCGGACACCCGGGAAGGAGAACCGCTCACCGTGGCCGACGCCGCCGCCGAACTCGGCCTGGCACCCTCCACGCTGCACCGCTGGCTCAGCGACGGGTTCATCGGCGGCGAGCAGCTCACCCCCGGCGCCCCCTGGCGGATCCGGCTCACCCCCGAAATCCGCGCCCTGTTCGTCGACGACGCCCCCGACGGCTGGCTGGCCATGCTGGAAGCCACCCTCGCCTACGGCCTCTCCCGCCAGACCATCATGCAACGTGTCAAGGACGGGCGGCTCCGCGCCGTCCACGTCCGCACCGGACGCAGGAAAGGCCTGCGTATCGAACCACCAGCCGCCCAAGACGGGCTCTTCTGACCAGCCACAATGAACAAAGGAGCAGTGTGATCATGCATTCAACGCCGCCTCGATGTCCGCGTCCAGCACCCACCGGTATCCATGGGTGCCGAACTGGTGAATCTCGGCGATCGCGTCGTGCGCCCGCCGCACCGGCCGGAACCCGTAGGAGACAGGCTCGAAGTCCGCCTCGAAGATGGGTTCCAGCACGAGCTTCAGCGCGGCCTGGACCACCTTGTCGGCCACGGCGGGAATGCCGAGTTTCCTCAGTTTCCCCGACCCGCCCGGCTTGGGGATCAGCCGCTGGCGTACCGGCAGCGGCCGGAACGTGCCCGCCTTGAGCTGAGCCCGCAGGTCATCCAGGAACTCCTGGACACCGGTGCGCTCCTCGACCAGCCGGACGGTCATGCCGTCCACGCCGGGCGTGTTCGCGCCCCGGTTGCCCTCGACCCGGCAGTACGCCACATACAGCGTCGCCGGGTCGTACACGAAGTTGAACAGGTCATCGAACCGGCGGCCAGGATCAGCCGCCGCCCAGCGGTGAAGCTTGGCCTGCATCCCCGCTACCCGCGACCACGGCCCCTCCGGGACCGGATCGTGGGCGCTGCCATTCGGCGGCGCGTCTTGCGGCATTGCAGCCTCCTTCCCTTCTCGAAACCGCTGCCGCCCTTCCCCATGTGCGCGGGCTCTCCCCGGCTCGGAGTACTACGGCGGCTCCGCCCCGTCCCCGGCCGATCGGCCGACAGCGCGCCCAGCCCAGGCCAGCGCGCTGGCCGCGCGAGGCCGGGCAGACCGGGACGGTTCCCGTGTTCACTGCGATTCGCTCGACGAAGGAGGAGCCCAGCTCTATCCCTGCGGCATCGCCACGGCTACCCCGCAGCACTTCACCGTGGCCTCCCGGCAGACATCCACATGCCCGCCCGGGAGTTCCCCGTTCCGCAATGAAAGGAACGGGTGCGCGCCGCTCCCGGCCCATATCCGCCAGATTTGAGCCGGCAAGCCTTTAAGAGACGTAATAACGCTGGTTCCTCACGTACTCCTCTCCGTCACGCTCGCCGGACCCGCGTCATCTGGCAGTACTGACACGTCCCGGCTTTGTCGGGGCTGCTCCCACCCTCCCCGGCGCTTCCCGGCTCGGGCTGCCCCCAGCTTCGCCGCCCTGCTGCGACAGGGCCGACGGTGGAAGGTCTCTCACCTCCACTCGAATCGTCAGCGCCTCACGGCGCACGTGGATCGAGGCTTAGTAGCGCTGTGCGCCGTCGGGTCAGATCACGCGCACCGGGGTGCTGGGAGGTGAGAGGGACAGCTCATCTCGGGTGACCGTCGTCTGTTCAGGGAGGAAGGTCCAGCCTTTCCAGGTCGCTGTGAACACCTCCCCGCAGGACGGGCAGGCTTGGCCGCTGGTCTCCTTGCCCGGGACCCACGCGCCCTCGAACCTGCTGCCGCAGCCGGGGCAGTCCAGCGGGGAGTGCAGCGTGATCCTCATCCCGGAAAGGTCATCTCCCCCGTCCTTCTGGCGCGGCCGGATGGGTCCTCAGCCGTGGCGTTCCTTTCCGTTTCAGATAATCGCCCATCCGGTGACGCCGGCAAATCACCGAGCGGCAACATAGACCTCGTTAAACCGGACTAAGCAACACTGACTATCACCCACCCACACGCAGCAACACCGACCATCACCGGATAGCACCGATCCAGGCCGAAAAATATTTTTTGCTTGAACACGTAAACCCGGAATATGTCCCCGCTCTGCATGTTCAGGTATTCACCCAGACACTAGCTGGCCGGTCGCCGCTTGGTCCGGCCGACACCAGCCCGGTGACACCAGGCTGGTCTTGCCGGCCTGGCCCGGTGCCCCGCCCGCCTCACCGGGCACAAGTCGGGTCGCTGGATGGCCTGGGGTTCAGCGTGACCGGCCACCCCGGCATCGAGGTGGAGCTCTTGCCGGGAGCAAGAACTGCAGTTCCGCTTCGGGCGCGTCTGGGTGACGGCACGTCAGCGGCGAGGAGAAGAAAAGCACCGCCATTAGCCAGCGCCTTCTGCATCAGATGAAGGTGGCCGTCAGGGCCGCAAAGCGAGGAGAAGAAAAGCACCGCCATTAGCCAGCGCCTTCTGCATCAGATGAAGGTGGCCGTCAGGGCCGCAAAGCAAGATGTAGGGCTAATACCCCCTTTACGTCTGGACCGGGCGCGGTCCTGACATACTCTGGCAGCAGAGCATGGCCACAAGGAAAGCCTCCGCAGAGGAATTCGGCGGGAGGCAAAACAAAGGTGGTCAGGAATTCGGCGCGGCCAGCGGGAGTATCAGCAATGGCAGGAACCATCAGCGGCGGCAGCCCGGTCGGCCCCGGCGGGCAGGGCAGGCGGCGGGCACGGCAGCCGGTCCCGCGCACCCGAACGGTGGAATTCACCCTGAACGCCCAGGAGTACGGCCTCCTTGTGGAGTCGGCCAGGCAGGCAGGCATGGCCCGGCGAGCCTACGTCGCCCAGACGGTGATGGCCGCCGCCGCGAACGGCACCACGGCCAGCGGCCAGGACCCGCTGGAGCTGATCCTGATCGAGCTGATGCGCGCGGCCGGGCTCGTCCGCCGCATCACCACCAACTTGAACCAGGCGGTGGCCAAGCTGACCGCAACCGGGCAGCCTGCCGGAGAGCTGCCCCGCTGGGCGGCCGAGAGCGCGCGCCGCGCCGACAACATCGACGCCGTAGCCGACGCGGTACGCAAAGCACTGCGGTGACGGGTCACGGCGACGACGGTGATCGGGAAGATCAGCACCCCGCGCGGGGAACACGTCCAGCCGTTGCTCTATTACCTCTTTGGTCCCGGACGCCAGGAAGAACATACAGACCCCCACATAGTGGCAGGCTGGCGTCACCCCGCCGACCTGGAACCCCCGCTGCGGCCCGACGGCACACGCGACTTCACCAAGCTGGCCGGCTTGCTCCTGCAACCGCAGGCCGCCCTCGGCAAGCGGGCCTATGCGCGGCCGGTGTGGCACTGCTCCATGCGCGCGGCACCCGAAGACCGGATCCTCAGCGACGACGAATGGGCCGCCATCGCACACGAGGTGCTGGACCGCACCGGACTGGCACCGTACGGGCAGGAAGATGAGGCCGTCCGCTGGGTCGCGGTCCGGCACGGCGATGACCACATCCATCTGGTGGCGATACTGGCCCGCCAGGACGGCGGTAAGCCTGGCCTGTCGTGGGAACGGGTCAAGGTCCGCGCCGCCTGCCTGGCCGCCGAGCAGCGCTACGGGCTGCGTTCTACCGCCCCCGCCGACCGCACCGCGGCCCGCCGGCCAACCCGCGCCGAGAACGAGAAGGCCGCCCGCCGCGGTCTGGAGGAAACCCCTAGGATCACGCTGCGACGGCAGGTGGCCACCGCCGCCGCTGCCGCGAACAGCGAGGACGAGTTCTTCGCCCGCCTC
>WNFY01007202.1_pt1 | contig 12688 bp, 6 predicted proteins | sample 5400091 | NCBI WGS metagenome assembly WNFY01 (sample SAMN13153364, study PRJNA577476) | soil metagenome | isolation source: 60 cm soil or saprolite under grassland replicate 1 | place: USA:California | collected 2016-06-15 | reverse complement strand
ACGGAGTCATCATTGTGCAGGGCGATAAGATTGTCGATGCGGGCAGCAATTTGCCTGTTCCCGCTGGCGCACAGGTGATCGATCTCGGCGATGCCACGTTATCGCCCGGATTCATGGATGCGCATACGCACCTGACTCTGGATTATTCAGGTAATTACAATCAGCGACGGCTGGACGAGCTTGATCTCAATGTTTCGGAGCAAGCGATCAAAGCCGTGACGTTCGCACGCGCGACAGTCGAGGCCGGTTTTACGACCGTGCGTGACTTGGGCAGCCGTTTCGTTGCCAGCCGCGAATTTGTCGATATCGCGCTGCGCAATTCGATCAACAAAGGGGTGATCGTCGGCCCGCGCATGCTAGTCGCGACCAAAGGAATCGGTGCCACTGGCGGTCACTTCGATCCGACGAGCGGGTTTCGTGATTTCCTTTTTAACCGCGAACCGGATTACACTGATGGGATCGCCAACGGGCCGGATGACGTTCGCAAGGCGGTCCGGTTCGAAGTCAAAAACGGCGCAGATATAATCAAAGCTGCCGTTTCCGGCGGCGTTCTTTCGTTGGCGGATGAAGTAGATACTCCGCAATTCACGCCAGCGGAGATGGCTGCGCTGGTCGATGAATCGCATCGGTTGCGGAAAAAAGTTGCGGTGCATTGTCACGGTGATCAGGCCGGCCGCGAGGCAGTCGAAGCCGGCGTAGATTCGATTGAGCACGGCTCATTTCTGAAACCGGAGACGCTGACGTTGATGAAAAAGAAAGGCACGTTTCTGACGCCGACGCTGATGGCGACGGAATGGATCATGAGCAAGATTGCAAATTACCCGCCAGCTTTGCAGGAAAAAGCGCGGGCAGCCGCCGCGGCACGATCGGAAATGTTTCGCAACGCCGTGAAAATGGGCGTCAAAATTTCGTTTGGCACTGATGCAGCTGTTTTCCCGCATGGCCAAAACGCAAAGGAATTTGCACTGATGACCAGACTCGGCATGGCGCCGATCGATGCACTGAAATCCGCGACTTCAAACGATGCAGAACTGTTGGGCATTGGCCAAAAAATTGGCACGTTGGAAAGAGGCAAGCTAGCCGACATCATTGCGATGCATGGGGATCCGACTGCAGACATTGCCGCGACGGAGCATATCTCGCTCGTGATGAAAGAGGGGAAAATCATCAGAAACGGACCACCGGCCATGCAAGCGGCAGCCAAATCAACTGAGGCAACAGACGTCGCGGCCCCGGTCGATTAGCGCGCCCCTATGGGTTTTCGGACAGAAGTTCACTTTGACAAGGCAAAGATAGCCCGCTAGTTTGCACGTCCCGTCGCTGGTTGAGCGGCTTAACTTTTAAGCAGGAGCCCCGTCACTTTTAGCAAAGAACCGGGCGTTTGAACTGCATACGGACATGCAAAGAAATCGCCGACGAAGTTTGATCAGACCGTGACAGTTTCTTTCCGGCTTGGTGTTGATCCAAAGCAGTCGGATCAAATGGTGCGCGGAACCTGCCCGCTTCCGCACGGCAGCGGCAAACTGGTGCGCGTGCTCGTTTTCGCGGAGGGCCAGGCAGCTAAAGCAGCCGAGGGTGCAGGCGCCGAATTTGTCGGGATGAAAGACATGATTCAGAAATGTCAGGAAGGTTTTCAGGATTTTGACGTCGCCATCGCCACGCCCGCGGCGATGGCGGAGGTTCGGAAACTCGGGAAGGTGCTCGGACCGCGCGGATTAATGCCAAATCCCAAGGCGGGGACAGTTACCGACGACACGGCAAAGGCGGTGCAGGAAGTGAAGGCCGGTCGGGTAGAATTCAAGCTCGACAAGAACGGCAATGTCGCGGTGCCAGTTGGAAAGTTTTCGTTTGAGGAAAAAGCGCTCGTGGAAAATGGAAATGCAGTGATCGAGGCAGTTGTCCGGGCGCGACCACCAACCGCGAAAGGGCGTTACGTTGAAGGCGTGACTATCAGTGCGACGATGTCGCCGGGAGTCCATGTTGATCCAGCGCCGTATTTGAGTGTCTGAGCGTTAGATCGACAATATTAGATCAATAATATGCGACCCGAAAAAGCCAGCATCGTTTCAGATCTTTCCGAGAAATTGAAACACTCGCCCTTTGTACTTGTGGCCGATTACCAGCGGATGAGAGTTGGCGATTTTGGCGAGCTGCGTACTCGGCTCGCCCCAGTGGGCGCGGAAGTGCACGTGGTGAAAAATAATTTCCTCAAGCGCGCCATGACAAACTCCGGTTTTCCGGATGTGGGCGACAGGCTAATCGGCCAAACGGCCATCGTTACGGGCGAAAAAGATGTCGCGCCCGTCGCCAAAATTTTCAAGACGTTTGCGACCGAATTTAAAATCGCTGCGCTCAAGGTTGGCTTTGTCAATCGGGCCATTCTTTCCACGGCAGAATTGGAGACCCTGGCGGACCTGCCGCCGCGCGAAATTTTGCACGCGCAGTTCCTGGGGCTGCTCTTGTCTCCGGCTACGCGTCTGGTTCGTTTATTGAACGAGCCTGGCTCGGCGCTCGCGCGGGTGTTGAAAGCGAAAGCAGAAAAGGAGGGCGCGTCCGCAGAAGCGGCGAGGTGACGAATTTCCTCCCGCGATGGCGGGACGGGAAGTGAAATAAAACTGTCCGGGCCGATAGCTATCGGCCTTAATTTTCCGAAGGCTTTCGGAGGCGGCAATTGGAGGAAACAAAATGGCAGATACAAATAAATTGGTGGAGCAACTCAGTGAGCTGTCCGTGCTGGACATAGCCGGTTTGGTAAAGCAGCTGGAAGAAAAATGGGGCGTGAGTGCGGCTGCTCCAGTGGCGGTAGCGGCTGGGCCCGCGGCAGGTGCCGCTGGAGGCGCAGCAGCGGCTCCGGCTGAAGAAAGGGCTGGGATTGGCGGAAGCCAAGGCGCTGGTTGAAGGAGCTCCCAAAACAATCAAGGAAGGCGTGACCAAGCAGGAGGCCGAGGAGATCAAGAAAAAGATCGAGGCGGCTGGTGCGAAGGTCGAGATCAAATAGACTAGTTTTGGGCGGCCGCCGTCGCATAAATGACTTGCGCGGCGGCCGTTTTCGCCTACTATGAATTTTTGTTAAAAACAGGCAGACTTTATTTTTAACCCGGCGCTCGGCGGCAAAACACAGAAGTGGCAGCAAAACGGTGAGGTCAATTTGACAGTCCGCTGTTTTGGTGTCATTTTTGCGCCCCTCCCTCGCTGCTGATCCCCTGAAATCTTGCCCGCGGCAACCGCAATTTATCGTGGTCGCCGCGAGCTTTAAACCCTTGGCCTAGTGATTATGTCGGAACGAAATTCGGAACGCATTTACTTCGGAAGCATTAAGGAAAGCATCGAACCACCGAATCTGATCGAGGTTCAGCTCAATTCATACGTCGATTTTCTCCAGAAGGATGTCCCGTTTTCCAAGCGGAAAAATCATGGGTTACAGGCCGTCTTCAAAGAAGTCTTCCCGATCGAGAGCTACGATGAAAAGGCGGTGCTCGATTTTAGTCACTACGAAATTGGCGAGCCGAAGTTGACCGCTTTGGAGGCGCAACGGGAAGGCCAGACTTATAGCGCGCCGCTACATGTCACGTTCCAGCTGCGCGAGGAAAAAGGCACCAAGGAAGAGAAAGTTTACATGGGCGAAATCCCGCTCATGACACCGCAGGGCACCTTCGTGATCAATGGCGCCGAGCGCGTCGTGGTCAGCCAGCTACATCGCTCTCCGGGAATCGCTTTCGAATCGACCATCCATCTGAACGGCAAAGTACTCTACAGCTTCCGGATCATTCCCGATCGTGGTTCCTGGATCGAGGTCCAGTTTGATACTGCCGATCTTCTTTACATTTATCTCGATCGACGCAAGCGCCGCCGCAAATTTCTCGCCACGACTTTCCTGCGTGCCCTCGGCTACGGCTCTGATGAAGAAGTCATCAAACTTTTTTATAATATCGAGAGTCTCAAGCTAAGCGACAAACTTGACGAAGAAGAGCTTGCCACCAAAGTCCTCACTGCGGAAATCCGCGACGGCGAGGTTACGGTCGCGCGCGCGTTCGAGCCGCTCACTCTGGCGACGATCCGCCAGATCATGGCTCTCAAGATTCGCGAAGTGAAAGTGATCGATATTTCGCACGATGACACGGTCGTGAAGGCGCTCAGGAAAGACCCGGCGCATGACCAGGAGGAAGCGCTCAAAGATATTTACCGCCGTCTTCGCCCGGGCGATCCCCCGACAGTGGCGAACGCTCGCGCCTTGCTTAAACGGCTCTTTTTCGATCCCAAAAAATATGATCTTGGACGCGTCGGCCGCTACAAAATCAACCAAAAACTTGGGATCAATGTCGATTCTACTGAGCGTATTTTGACCGACAAAGATTTTATCGCGGCAATCAAGTATTTAATCAACTTGCGCCGGGGCGAAGGCACGCTCGACGATATCGATCATCTCGGGAGCCGACGCGTGCGCACAGTTGGCGAATTACTGGCCAATCAGTGCCGTGTTGGTCTTGCTCGCACCGAGCGCCTGGTCAAAGAGCGCATGACCCTGTTCGACATCAACGTGGACGGGATGACGCCGCAAAAACTGATCAATCCGAAGGCGCTCAGTGCGGTTATCCGGGATTTCTTTGGCCGGTCGCAGCTTTCGCAGTTTATGGATCAAACGAATCCGCTGGCAGAGTTGACGCATAAACGGCGCTTGTCAGCGCTCGGACCGGGAGGTCTGAGTCGCGAGCGCGCCGGATTTGAAGTGCGTGACGTTCATCCCTCGCACTACGGACGTATTTGTCCGATCGAGACGCCAGAAGGTCCAAACATCGGCCTGATTAGCTCGATGAGCACATTCGCGCGCATCAACGAATTCGGGTTTATCGAAACGCCTTATCGTAAAGTGGAAAAAGGCCGCGTGACGGATCAAATCGATTATCTTACCGGCGATCGCGAAGAAAATTTCTTGGTCGCGCAGGCGAATGCTCCGATAGACGGCCGAGGCCATTTCACAGGGGAAAAAGTTTCGGTGCGCTATCGCGGCGACTTCCTCGAAGTCGATCCGTCGAAGGTGCATTACATGGACGTGTCGCCGAAACAGCTTGTCTCGGTGGCAGCGGGCCTGATCCCATTCCTTGAGCATGACGATGCGAACCGTGCGCTGATGGGTTCCAACATGCAGCGCCAAGGCGTGCCGCTCATTGTTTCCGAGGCGCCGCTGGTGGGCACTGGCTTGGAGGAGAAAGTGGCGCGCGATTCGCACGCCGTCGTTATCGCAACCGATGGCGGCAAGGTCGCTTCGGTGACGGCGGGCCAAATCGTCGTCACGAAGGATGGGCATCTGCCTGAGAGCAAAAAAAAGTTAAAAACGGACGCGGGAGCCGGGATTCACGTTTATGAACTTCGCAAATTCATGCGTTCAAATGCCGGCACGTGCGTGAACCAGAAGCCGATCGTGCGGAAAGGCCAGCATGTGAAACGCGGTCAGGTCATCGCCGACGGTCCGAACACCGATCGTGGCGAGCTCGCGCTTGGCCGAAACGTGCTCGTCGCGTTTATGCCCTGGAACGGGTATAACTTCGAAGATGCGATCATGATCTCCGAGAAGGTGGTGAAGGAGGATATTTATACTTCCATCCACATCGATGAATTCGAGATCGGGGCGCGCGACACCAAACTTGGACCAGAAGAAATTACGCGCGACATTCCCAATGTCAGCGAGGAAGCATTGCGCAATCTCGGGCCCGATGGGGTGGTGCGAGTCGGCGCGGAAGTGAAACCGGGCGACATTCTCGTCGGCAAAATTACGCCGAAGAGCGAGACCGAACTGGCACCGGAGGAACGTCTGCTTCGGGCAATTTTTGGCGAAAAAGCCGCCGACGTGAAAGACACGTCCCTCACCGTTCCATCCGGAACGTATGGGATCGTAATGGATGTAAAAGTTTCTTCGCGTCGGGAAGTTTCGCGAGAAAAGCTCACGCCGACAGAAACGAAACGGCAGATCAAATCGATCGGCGAAGACCATAAGCGCAAGAGAGAGGATCTGACCGAGCAGTTGACTGATTCACTTTCAAATATCCTTTTGGGCGAGAAAATTCCCCTCGATGTCGTAAATGCCGAAACCGGTGAAATTATCATCCCGGCCAATCGCAAGATTACCAAAACATTGTTGCGAAAACTCGCGGTCGTTCACGATCACATCGAGATCGATCCGAGTCCGATCCGCAACAGAATCCGCGAGATCATCGGCTCGTATGAACACAAGTTCGCGGAGCTGGAGCTCGAGCGCGAACGCGCCATGGACCGGGTGGAGAGTGGCGATGATATCGATCCGGGAATCATCAAGCAGGTCAAGGTTTATATCGCGAGCAAACGCAAGCTGAGCGTGGGTGACAAGATGGCTGGTCGCCACGGTAACAAGGGCGTCGTTGCGCGCATCGTTCCTGAAGAAGACATGCCTTTCCTCGCGGATGGAACGCCAGTGGAGATTGTGCTCAATCCGCTCGGTGTCCCGAGCCGCATGAATGTCGGCCAGGTTCTGGAAACCCATCTGGGAGTTGCTGCGAAGGCACTCGGATTCAAAGTCGCGACCCCGGTCTTCGATGGAATCGAAGAGAAGAAAATCCGCGAATATCTCCGGGACGCGAAGGTGAAGGAAGGTTTCTCCTGGGTGCAAGAAACTGGTAAGGCGCGGCTGTTTGATGGCCGCACGGGCGATCCTTTCGATCAGGAAGTAGTGGTCGGCTACATCTACATGATGAAGCTTGGACATTTGGTGGCAGACAAAATCCACGCTCGAGCCGTCGGACCCTATTCGCTGGTGACGCAGCAGCCTCTCGGTGGCAAGGCGCAATACGGCGGACAACGCTTTGGCGAAATGGAGGTCTGGGCATTGGAAGCGTACGGAGCTGCCTACACCTTGCAGGAGTTGCTCACCGTAAAGTCCGATGACGTGCAAGGCCGGACCCGCATCTACGAGTCGATCGTCAAAGGCGACAACTCACTTGAGGCGGGCACACCTGAATCTTTCAACGTGTTAATCAAAGAAATGCAGAGCCTCGGTCTCGATGTCAAAGTCGGCGGCCAAGCGCCAAGCAGTTTTCTTGAGAACGTCGCATAATTTTTAGATCGATAATTCCTAGATAATCATGAACGAACATTCCTGGCGTGAGTTAGTGGGCGAAGAACGCCCCGTGGGTTTTGATCAAGTCGCGATCGGTGTCGCGTCGAGTGACACGATGCGGTCGTGGAGCAAGGGCGAGGTCAAAAATCCGGAGACAATCAATTACCGCACCTTCAAGCCGGAAAAGGGCGGCCTTTTCTGCGAACGAATTTTCGGCCCGACGCGCGATTGGGAATGCTCGTGCGGAAAATACAAGCGCATCAAGCATAAGGGCGTGATTTGTGACCGCTGCGGCGTCGAGGTCACGCTTGCGCGCGTGCGCCGCGAACGGATGGGCCACATCGAACTGGCGGTGCCTGTTTCGCACATTTGGTTCTACAAATGCATGCCGTCGCGACTCGGACTCATGCTCGACATGAGCGCACGACAGCTGGAGCGCGTGATTTACTACGAGGACTACATCGTCATCGATCCGGGCAAGACTCCGTTGCAGAAAACACAACTCCTGAACGAAGTCGAATACCGTGAGGCGCAGGAGCAATATGGCGATGATTTCGTTGCCGGCATGGGTGCCGAAGCCGTGAAGAAGCTGCTCGCCGAGATCGATCTCAACAAGCTCAACAAGGAGCTCGAGAAAGCGATGGGCGCCACGAAGAGCAAACAGATTCGCAAGAAGCTGGCCAAGCGGCTCAAGCTCGTTCAAGGATTTCAAAATTCACATGCGCGTCCTGATTGGATGGTTCTCGATGTGTTGCCGGTCATCCCGCCCGATTTGCGTCCACTCGTTCCGCTAGAAGGCGGGCGTTTTGCGACTTCGGATCTGAACGATCTTTATCGTCGGGTTATCAATCGCAATAACCGGCTCAAAAATCTGCTTTTGCTCAAGACGCCAGACGTCATTATTCGCAACGAAAAGCGAATGTTGCAGGAAGCCGTTGACGCCTTGTTCGACAACGGCCGGCATGGCCGCGCAGTTACTGGCGCGGGCAACCGACCGCTCAAATCGCTCAGCGACATGCTCAAAGGCAAAGGCGGACGCTTCCGTCAAAATTTGCTCGGAAAGCGCGTCGATTACTCGGGTCGTTCGGTTATTGTCATCGGTCCCGAGCTGAAACTTCATCAGTGCGGTCTGCCGAAGAAGATGGCGTTGGTCCTTTTCGAACCATTCATTATCCGCCGGCTCAAAGACCTCGGTTATGTGCACACCGTGCGCAGCGCGAAAAAGATGATCGAGCGCCAGACACCGGAAGTTTGGGACATTCTCGACGAAGTCACGAAAGGCCATCCGGTGCTGCTCAATCGCGCGCCGACTCTGCACCGATTGTCGATCCAGGCTTTTGAGCCGCAATTGATTGAAGGCGAAGCAATCCGCATCCATCCGCTCGTCTGCACGGCTTATAACGCAGACTTCGACGGGGACCAGATGGCCGTGCACGTGCCGCTCTCCGTGGAAGCTCAAATGGAAGCGCGCATGCTGATGCTCGCCCCGAATAACATTTTCTCACCGTCTAGCGGCAAACCGATCACAACGCCGTCCCAGGACATCACGCTCGGCTGTTATTATCTGACGCAAAACCCGCGGCGAGCTGCCGGAAGTAAAGCCGACGGGCGTCTATCACTATTTTCCGATGCGACCGAAGTGGAATTTGCCATGGCCGAAGGAAGCATCCGGACACACGACCGCATTCGGATCAAGAATCCCGATCACGGCCAGCAAACGACCTACGGAAACGCCGAGGCAAAAGTCATCGAGACCACGGCGGGCCGGGTCATCTTCAATCAGATTTGGCCGAAGCAGCTGGGATTTTTCAACAAGGCAGCGGGCAAGAAGCAGCTGAGCGACATTATTTGGCGCTGTTATCAAATCGCGGGACCGGCCGAAACCGTCACGACGCTGGACAAGTTGAAAGAGCTCGGTTTTGCCGAAGCGACCAAGGCTGGCATTTCGATTGGAATCTCGGACATGATCATTCCGAAGGAGAAACAGACCGAGCTGGAAAATGCCTACAGGCAAATCCGCCAGGTTGAGCAGCAATATCGCAAAGGCATCATCACCGATGGCGAGCGTTACAACAAGATCATTGACATCTGGACGCATGCCGGAGACGAAATTTCCAGCGTAATGTTTCGCACCCTCGAACACAACGAAGGGCGCAAGGAACTGAATCCCGTTTACCTAATGGTCGATTCGGGCTCGCGCGGCAACCGACAGCAAGTGCGGCAGCTGGCCGGCATGCGCGGTTTGATGGCCAAACCTTCGGGAGAAATCATCGAGCGCCCCATCACTTCGAACTTCCGCGAGGGTCTGACTGTGCTCGAGTACTTCATCTCCACGCACGGCGCGCGTAAAGGTCTCGCGGACACGGCGCTCAAAACCGCGGACTCTGGCTATCTCACGCGCAAGTTGGTGGACGCTTCGCAGGACGTGATCATCAACGAACAAGATTGCGGGACCGTAAATGGGATCGTCGTACGTTCAATTTACGAGGGAGACGAGGAAGTGGTCGATCTTGGCCAGCGCATTATTGGTCGGGTGAGCTGCGAAACAATCGCGGACCCAGTGGAGAAAAGGAAGAAAATCGTCAAGGCAAATCAGCTGATCGACGAGAAAATTGCGGCGGAACTTCAGCGCGTCGGAGTGGAGAGTTTGAAAATTCGTTCCGTTCTTACTTGCGAATGCGGTCGTGGCGTTTGCGCGATGTGCTACGGACGCAATCTTGCTACCGGCCAGTTCGTCAAACTTGGCGAAGCAGTTGGGATCATCGCGGCGCAATCAATTGGCGAGCCTGGAACACAATTGACGATGCGGACATTTCACATTGGTGGCACCGCCAGCCAGACTTTCAAGCAACCGATTATCAAAGCGAAAAACGATGGCACTGTCCGATTCAACGATTTGCGAACGGTGCAGGCGCTCGACGGTAGCTGGATCGTTTTGAATAAGAACGGCTCAATCAGCGTGCACAATGCGGAGGGCCGCGAGCTCGAGAGTTATAACGTTGTTATCGGGTCAATGATTTCAAAAGACGACGGTACGTCGGTCAAGAAGGGGGAAACCTTCGTGCAATGGGATCCGTACAACGTGCCAATTCTAACTGACAAGGGCGGCAAGATCGAATTCCGCGACATGATCGCTGGCGTGACGATCAAACGTGACGTCGATGAAGCGACTGGCCTCATGGGGACCGTGATTATCGAGCATAAAGAGGATTTACATCCACAGATTGTGATCGTTGGCGACAAGAAGGAAGTGCTCGCGAGTTATTCCATCCCTGCTGGCGCACACGTGATCGTCGAAGAAGGACAGAAGGTGCGCGGAGGTGCATTGCTGGCAAAAACGCCGCGAAAAGTAGCAAAGACAAAGGATATCACGGGCGGTCTACCGCGCGTAGCCGAGTTGTTCGAAGCGCGCCGCCCGAAGGACGCGGCTGAGATTGCCAAGATCGATGGAATTGTCGAGATGGGTGGAACAGTCCGCGGCAAGCGACGCCTTATTCTGAAGGATCCCGACGCCGGGTCAGAGGAAGAGCATCTCATCCCGCTCACGAAACACATCATCGTCTTCAAAGGTGATTTCGTGAAGAAAGGACAACAACTCACCGAAGGCCCCGTTGTTCCTCACGAAATCCTTGAAGTCTGCGGACCTCAGGATCTGCAGGAGCATTTGGTCAACGAAGTGCAGGAGGTTTATCGGCTGCAAGGTGTGGAGATTAACGACAAGCACATTGAGATCATCGTGCGCCAGATGTTGCGGAAAGTAAAAATTACCGATCCCGGTGATACTTCATTGCTTTGGGGTGATCAGGTCGATCGGCTCGATTTTGAAGCGGAGAATCAGCGCGTGGTCGAACAAGGCGGAAAGCCGGCCGAAGCCACGCCCGTGCTCCTCGGCATCACCAAAGCCTCGCTCGAAACGGATAGCTTTATCTCGGCTGCGTCATTCCAAGACACGACGCGCGTGCTTACTGAGGCAGCGACGCTTGGCAAAGTCGACCGGCTTCGCGGATTCAAAGAGAATGTGATCATGGGTCACCTGATCCCGGCGGGTACTGGATTTCCCCAGCACCGCGAGATCAAACTCGTTGAACTTGGCGAGCAGATTGGTGCGCCTGTGATGGAAGAGGCTGAGCCGCAGCCAGCGATCGGATAACCAGCGGAGTGATCGAGCAGTGGAGTGATGGAGTAATTACTCATTCGCTCACCCATCATTGCAATACTACAGCCCGCCCATACTCCATCGTCTAATGTCGATCGTGACCAAAACGGGCGATAAAGGCGAAACCTCGCTCATGTACAACCGGCGCGTGTCCAAGGGCGATACCCGCGTTGACGCCTATGGCTGTGTGGATGAGTTGACGGCTGCGCTTGGTCTTGCCCGATCCATTTCAAACCAAAAGTTTCTTTCAGAGCAAATTCTTGGGGCGCAAAAAGACTTGATCGTTGTGATGGGCGAGCTGGCGACCGCGCCGAAAGATCGGGAACGTTACACCAAAGACGGTTTTGAACTCACCACGGCCGCGATGGCCGACCGGATTACGGCAGTGATTAGCGATCTTGAGAAGGATAAATCGCTTTATCCGAAAGATTGGGTGATCCCTGGGGGGACGGCGGTTTCTGCGGCGCTCGATTTTGCCCGGACGACTTGCCGTCGGGCCGAACGGCATATCGCCACGTTTAGTGCCGATGAAAAAGATTTTAACCCGGAGATTTTGCGCTATCTGAACCGCCTCTCCGATTTGTGTTGGGTTCTGGCGCGTTATGCAGAGCGAACATCGCCAGTGAAATGAACATTGAATGGAAATTGAATTTGCCACCGGCGAGGCGCCATAGCATATTCCTGACCCGCCGTGCCGCTCGGCCGGCGTGATTTTTTATGGCCGATACACCAGAATTAGTGCCTGAGCTTCTTGAAGCCGGTGTCCATTTCGGGCACCAGACGAAGCGCTGGAATCCGAAGATGAAGCCGTTCATTTTTGAACAGCGCAATCAAATTTATATCATCAACCTGGATGAAACTGTCCTCCAGCTTCGTCGCGCCACGGAGTTCCTCCAGGAAATCACGCGCCGCGGCGGCAAGATCTTGTTCGTCGGTTGTAAGAAACAGGCGCAGGAAGCGGTGAAGGAAGCGGCGCTGGCTTGCGGGCAGTTTTATGTCAATCAGCGCTGGCTCGGCGGCACCCTGACCAACCTCTCGACCATTCGCAAAAGCATTGGTCGATTGAAATACATTGAGCAGATCGAACAATCGCCGGAATACAAAAAAATGGGCAAGCAGGAATTGGCTGCGCTGAATCGGGAGGCCGCGAAGCTGCGGCGCAATCTCGATGGAATACTCGAAATGGCGCAGTTGCCGGATGCGCTGGTGGTGATCGACACGCCCCGCGAGCAAAACGCGGTAAATGAGGCGCGGCGCCTTAGGATTCCAGTCGTCGCCATCGTCGACACGAACGCAGATCCCGAGTTGATCGACTATCCAATCGCCGGAAACGACGATGCGATTCGCGCTATTCGCGTGATTCTTCAAAAGCTGGTGGACGCCATTGTTTCAGCAAGCAGCGAAGCTCGAATCCGCGAGCAGGTCGAAATGGCGGGCGTGTCCGC
>WNFY01004602.1_pt1 | contig 12688 bp, 8 predicted proteins | sample 5400091 | NCBI WGS metagenome assembly WNFY01 (sample SAMN13153364, study PRJNA577476) | soil metagenome | isolation source: 60 cm soil or saprolite under grassland replicate 1 | place: USA:California | collected 2016-06-15 | reverse complement strand
GGCCGGGCATCGATTCCGAGCATCTTGAGCGCGTTTTCGAGGCTTTCTACACCACGAAGTCCACCGGGGTCGGGATGGGGCTGTCGATCTGCCGGTCGATCATCGATGCCCATGGGGGCCGGCTGTGGGCAGAGGCGAACGAACCTCGCGGCGCGGTATTCTGGTTCACCCTGCCTAGCGCAGAAGCGAACTCATGAGTTTCCTTGGGGCAGGTCACCGGACGGATAGCTGCCTCAAGGCACCTTAGAAGATGCTATTCGTCAACTGGCTTACGCCTTTTCGCAAGAATTTGGAGCGATTTGCGGAACTTCACTCGCGCCGGCAAGCGCCGTCGGATTATCGAGAGGGGAGTGCGGTCCAAGATCGCGGAGCCAGCAAACAAAGTTCCATGGAAAGTGCCCTTTTTGCGTCCCACCGCGATCGGCGATGGCAACCCGGCGAATTGCCTGGCGTTCATCGAGGCATCCCCTCAGGTCTCTCTCCGATCTCCCGTTTGAGGGATAGCCGCGCGGCCAAAACTGTACGATGTTCTGCGCAGATCCGCCACCGACAGTGCGCGCGTGGCACCTAAAGAATTAGCCGAATACGTCCCAGCAGCCGGAGCCGGAGTCTGACAATGATGCCGTCTTCGCTGAACGGCGTGAATCCGGATGGCGATTGGCAGGTTTCGTGGGAGGACGGCGAACGCGTCTTCTACCGAGCATACCGCACGGGTGTTGACGACGACCGCACCGCGGTGCTGATCGTTGTTCCTGCCGCGGAGCACCCGTCGCGTTCAAGCCTCGATCGCCTCATCCACGAATACGAATTGAAGGATGAGTTGGACGGGGGGTGGGCGGTGCGGCCGCTGGACCTCGTGCGCGACGCCGGTACGACCATGCTCGTGCTCGAGGATGCGGGCGGTGAGCCGCTCGACCGGCTGCTCGGCGCGCCCATGGATGTGGGACGCTTCTTGCGCCTGGCCATCGGCATTGCCGCGGCTCTGGGCAAGCTCCACCAGCGCGGCCTCGTCCACAAGGACGTCAAGCCGGGCAACATCCTGCTCAACGAGGCAACTGGCGAGGTGCGGCTCGCCGGGTTCGGCATCGCCTCACGCTTGGCGCGTGAGCGCCAGTCGCCTAACCCTCCCGAGACGATCGCCGGCACGCTCGCCTACATGGCGCCCGAGCAGACCGGACGGATGAACCGCTCAGTCGACTCGCGCAGCGACCTGTACGCGCTGGGGGTCACCCTTTACGAGCTGTTGACCGGCGCGTTGCCCTTCACCATCGCTGACCCGATCGAGTTGATCCACTGTCACATCGCGCGAGGGCCCGTCCCGCCTGGCGAGCTGGCAAGCGCCGTGCCGGCTCCACTCTCGATGATCGTCATGAAGCTTCTCGCGAAGACCGCCGAGGAGCGTTACCAGACCACCGCAGGAGTCGAGGCGGATCTCCGCAAGTGCCTCACCGCCTGGGAGTCGATCGGCCGGATCGACCCGTTCCCGCTTGGTCTGCAGGACGCGTCGGAGCGGTTGATGGTTCCGGAGAAGCTTTACGGACGCGAGGGCGAGATCGCCACCCTGCTCGCCGCCTTCGACCGCGTCGTGAAGCATGGCGGCTCGGAGCTCGTTCTGGTCGCCGGCTACTCGGGCATCGGCAAGTCGTCGGTAGTCAACGAGCTGCACAAGGTCATCGTGCTGCCTCGCGGCATCTTCATTTCAGGAAAATTCGACCTGCGCCTCAGGGACACCCCCCACTCGACATTAGCGCAAGCGTTTCAGGGACTGATTCAACAGCTACTGAACGGCCACGCGGACGACATCGCCCGCTGGCGAGACGCGATCAAGGAAGCTGTCGGAAATCAGGGGCGTCTGCTGACCGACCTCATTCCCAACCTCGTTCGACTGATCGGCCCACAGCCGACCGTGGCAGTCCTCTCGCCGGTCGACGCCCAACTGCGGTTTCAGACCGTATTCCAGCGGTTCGTTGGCGTGTTCGCGAGGGCGGAACACCCGCTCATCATTTTCGTCGACGACCTGCAGTGGCTCGATCCGGCGACGCTGACGCTCATCGAATATCTCCTCATGCATCCCGACACGCGGCACCTGTTGCTCATTGGTGCATATCGCGACAATGAGGTAGTCTCGGCACATCCGCTGATGCTCAAGCTGGAGGCCCTGCGCCGCGCCGGCGCGAAAGTCAATCAGATCGTCCTCGGCCCGCTTTCGGTCGGCGACATCAACCAACTGCTGCGTGACACGTTGCGGCGTGCGCCGGACGAGATGCGGCGGTTCGCTGAACTGGTGCATAGGAGAAGCGGGGGCAATCCTTTTTTCGCCGGGCAGCTGCTCACCAGCCTGGCAGAAGAAGGACTGGTCGAGTTCGATCCGCGCTCGCGGTCGTGGACGTGGGATTTGGACGCTATCGCCGACAAAAGGCTCAGCGGCAATCCGGTGGACCTGATAATCGGCAGGTTGCGCCGTCTCCCTCAGGAGGCTCAGGAAGCGTTGAAGCTGCTCGCTTGCTTAGGCAATCACGCGGACTTTGCGACTTTGGCAAAGCTGCATGGTGGATCCGACGAAACGATGCATGCGGGTTTTCGCGACGCGGTCCGCGCCGGTGCCGTCCTCCCCGGGGAGGGAAGATATCGGTTCTTTCATGATCGGGTTCAGGAAGCCGCCTATGCGCTGATTCCGACGGAACGTCGCGCCGAACTCCATCTGCGGATCGGACGTCTCCTTGTCGCGGAGACAGCGCAGGAGAGCATCGCGGAGAAGATCTTCGATCTCGTCAACCAGCTGAACTTGGGCTCGGCGCTCATTTCCGAGTGGCCCGAGAAGGTGCGTGCGGCCGAACTCAGTTTTGTTGCAGGGCGGAAGGCGAAAGCCTCGACCGCCTACGCCTCGGCCTCCAACTATCTCGCAGCAGGCATCGCCGTTCTGTCGGACGAAGGGTGGCAAAGATCCTATGACTTGACGTTGGGCCTGTTCCTGGAAAGGGCGGAATGCGAGATCCTCAGCTCGAACTTGGAGCAGGCCGCAGGGCTCATCGAGGCATTGCTCATCAAAGCGCGTTCGAAGATCGATCATGCCGAGATCTGTCGTCTGCGGATCATGCTTCAATTGAGGCAAGGGAACTACGCCCCGGCGGTCCGCACGGCGCTCGAATGCCTGCGAACGTTCGGTGTCGATATGCCGGACTCGCCGACGCCGGAACAAGTGCGGGCAGAATACAAGGAGATGTGCCGGACGCTCGGCGAGCGCCCGATCGAGAGCCTGGTCGACCTGCCGCTGATGGACGACCCCGAGATGCGGGCGGTCATGAAGCTCTGCAGTTCAATAGGCGAATTGGCCTATCACGTCGACGGCGATCTATTCCAGATGAATTCTTTTTGGATGGTCAAGCTGACCTGTCGCCACGGCACAAGCGAGTACTCTACGATCGGCTACGGCGGGATCGCCGTAATCCTTGGTCCGGTGTTCCATCGCTTCGCAGACGGGGAGGCCTTTGCTCGGTTGGCGGTCGCAGTTGCCGAACGATACGGGTTCACCGCGCAAAAGGCGGGCGCACACTTCCTCACGCAAATGGCGGTCCTCTGGACGCGTCCAATCGAAGACGCTCTGACCTGCCTCGAGGCCGCGGTCCGATCTGTCGGGGAAACTGGCGAGATGGTTTACGCCTGCTTCAGCCGTCAACATCGCCTTACCGACCTGATGGCGCGCGGCGATCCTCTCGACGAGGTGTGGCTCGAGTCGTTAGACGCCCTGGATTTCGTGCGCAAATACAAATTCGGCCAGCTGGTCATTTTGAGCATGCAGGGTTTCGTGCAAAGCCTTCGCGGCGGAGCGGGGAGCAGCGCTCCCCCCGACGAGACGGCGCTCGAAGCGCGGGTGCTCCGGGGCGGCGTCGCCCTCGTCGCCTGCTTTCATTGGATCCTGCAGTTGCAGCGGCACTTTCTACTGGGCAACGCGGAAAGAGCCCTTGAGTTCGCCGCCAGGGCGAAGCCGATTCTCTGGTCAGCCCGTCTCAATCTTCAGTCGGTGGATTACTGTCTTTATCATTCTCTCGCTATCGCTGCAGTCTTTCAAGCGTCCTCGCCGGAGAGACGGGCAGAGCTTCGCGAGAACCTCATTGGACACCTGGAGTCGTTTCGGCGATGGGCGGAGAGCTGCCCGGAGACGTTCGCGCACAAACACGCCTTAGTATCGGCGGAATGGGCACGTCTCGAAGGACGAGAAATGGAGGCCATGCGGCTGTACGAACAGACAATCCGCTCGGCCTCGGAGCGCGGCTTCCTCCAAGACCAGGCGCTCGCCAGTGAATTGGCAGCCCGATTCTACCGCCTTCGCGGTTTCGAGAAGGTGGCAGATGCCTATTTGGACGAGGCCCGCGACTGCTACGCCCGCTGGGGCGCCAAGGCAAAGGTCGCACAGCTCGACCAGGGACATCCCCGAGTCCGACAACAGGCACCTTTGGTCCTAAAGCCGACCATCGAGGCGCCGGTCGAGCAGTTCGATCTCGCCATGGTCATCAAGATGTCGCAGGCCGTGGCCGGCGAAATCGTCCTCGAGAAGCTGATCGAGACGCTGATGGTTATTGCCATCGAGCATGCCGGGGCCGACCGCGGCCTCTTGATTCTTCCGCATGGCGGCGAATACCAGATCGAGGCGGAAGCGAGGAGCGGTCGCGATGGCGTCAGGGTTCGCCTTCTTGGAACGCTGGTGAGGCCATCGGAATTGCCCGTGCTGATCCTTGAGCAAGCCATCCGCACTCAGAGCCAAGTGATCCTGGATGACGCCCGCGGGGAGGACGCGTTTGCCGAAGATGAATACATATGCCGCAAACAAGCACGGTCGCTTCTTTGCCTGCCGTTGCTGAAACAGGCGAAGCTGATCGGCGTCCTGTATCTCGAAAACAGCCTGGCGTCGCATGTGTTCACGCCGGCGCGGATCGCGGTGCTGAAGCTGCTCGCCTCACAGGCGGCAATCGCGCTGGAGAATGCTCGTTTGTACCGCGATCTCGCGGACAGCGAAGCGCAAATTCGGCGCCTGGTCGATTCCAATATCATCGGGATCTTCATTTGGAGCATTGGCGGTCAGATTATTGAGGCCAACGATGCGTTTCTCCGTATCCTAGGATATGACCGTGAGGACTTGGTTTCCCGCCGCGTGTGCTGGACCGAGATAAATCCGCCGGAATGGCGCGAGCGCGACGCGCGTAGCCTGGCAGAACTGAACTCAACCGGTACTATTCAGCCCTTCGAGAAGGAGTATTTTCGGAAAGACGGCAGCCGCGTTCCCGTGCTTGTTGGCGGCGCGCTGTTCAAAGAGGGCGGCAACGAGGGCGTCGCGTTCGTCCTTGATTTGACCGAGCGCAAACGGGCCGAAGATGCACTGCGTGAGCTGGAGTCAAATTTCATCCACATGAACCGCGTGAGCATGATGGGAGAATTGGCTGCCTCGCTGGCGCACGAAGTCACTCAGCCGATCGGCAGCGCGCGCAACAACGCCCGCGCGGCCCTGAATTTTCTCGACCACCAGCCCCCGGACCTCGACGAGGTCGGGGAAGCGCTCGGTAGTATCCTGGGCGATGCGAATCGAGCCGCAAACATCATCGACCGGATCCGCGATCACATCAAGAAAGCGCCGCCGCGAAAGGATCGATTTGACCTCAATGCGGCGATCAACGAGGTGATTGAATTGGCGCGAAGTGCCATCACAAAGAATGGAGTCTCGGTCCAGTGTCGCCTCGCCGATGGGTTGTTTCCCGTCCAGGGCGATCGTGTTCAATTGCAACAGGTCGTCCTGAACTTGATCCTGAACGCGGTCGAAGCAATGGGCTCGGTCGAGGCGAGAGCACGAGACCTATCGATCAGCACTCAGCAAGACCACAGAGGCGTCCTCGTGGCAGTGCGCGATTCTGGGCCGGGCATCGATTCCGAGCATCTTGAGCGCGTTTTCGAGGCTTTCTACACCACGAAGTCCACCGGGGTCGGGATGGGGCTGTCGATCTGCCGGTCGATCATCGATGCCCATGGGGGCCGACTGTGGGCCGAGGCGAATGAACCTCGCGGCGCCGTATTTCGGTTCACCTTGCCCAGCGCGGAAGTGAGATCATGAATTTTCTTCAGGCGTTTTCAGGGAACGCGGGAGCAGCGAAGACATCATGTGAGATGCTGTTCAGTAGGCCCAGATCTGGGAGTGAGCTCGCTTCCGTATTGGCAGCGCGATCGCTAAGCCGCCATCAGGCCGTTCACGGAAGCATAATTTCATCAAGAAGGACGAGTGCCTGTCAGCCCTAGCATCTGCGCACGTGATACGGCCTGTGCCCGCTTTTCAACATTCAGCTTGATGAAGATGTGCTTCACGTGCGACTTCACCGTTTCAGGCGTTATGGCGAGGATCCGGGCAATCTCCTTGTTGGACAGGCCCTCGGCAATCAATTTGAGTACGTCGCTTTCGCGCGCGCTCAGCGACTCAGCAAGCGCAGAGATCGGGGTCTGCGTTGGTTCAGCTTGATAACGCGATCTCCAAAATGCCATCAGCGTGGAAACGTACAACATAAGCTCTGAAGAGCTTCCCGTTCGCTCTGCATCCTTCTGAAAGACCGCAAGCAGGGCGCCAACTTCCGAGCCCTCATCCAGAAACGTGTGATAGATGCCGGCTTGCGCGAACCGGGGGACGATTCCACGGAAGCATGCTGAGGCTTCGGCGACTTGGTTCGCTCTGAACCTCACGGTCGCGAGTCGAGCCTCGATGCGGAGCGCGAAGTGAAGATTGTGCACGCCTTCCAACTCGCGCCGCAACTCGTTCAGAAGTGAAACAGCTTCGTCAAAGCGCTCCTCCGCCGATGCCATGTAAGCCCGTGCCAGTGCCGCGTATCGATGGATGTCGGACCAGGCGCAATTGGTCGGGGCCGAATATGCCGCAGCAAGGCGCTCCAGCCGATTAAGACAATCGGCTCCCTGGTCGATTCGGCCCTCATCGAGGTATAGCCGCACCCGCTCCAACACCACAGCAGCGCTCAGACGTCCCCAACCGCGCGCGTTGCCCTGGTTCTCAGCCCAATCCAGCAACGTGTGGGCCCGCTCCAGATTCATCCTGTGCGCAGCAATCCTCGCCATGACGAAATACGAACCCAACACGCACTCCAGCATCGTACCGGCATTGATCAATGGCACCCGGTCGATCAGCATGGCCTCTGCCTCGTCCAGCTGGCCCTGATCGTATCGAATGCGAGCGATCAGGCTTGCGGGCAATGCCGCCGCGACCGAGTTCGGGCCGACGTGCTGTTCGGCGAGGCGCAGGGCCTCGAGGAAGTAGCGGTCCGCGGAGGCAATGCGTAATTGCTGAGCCTCTGCCACCCCTTGAAGGCTGCGGTAGTAAACGGCCGCGAAGACATTCCTCCTATCCTCTTCGACCGAGTAGGGAATCCAAGGCGTCGCATAGAACTTTTTCAGATCACCCGCCTTCAAGTGGCCAAAACGAACAACGTTGGAAGCAACATTTGCAGTCCATGGATCCGCGGACCGGTCGAGGCAGCTTTGCGCGATCGATAGCGCCGTCTCGCTGTTGTCCTTTATCGCGATCGCAACCGAGCGGATCACCTCGCATTCACAACAAGTGACTTCTCCATCTGACGAAGGAGTGGGGCCGATACCCCGCTCTATCTCGCCCACAATATCGAGCGCCTCGTCACACCGGACGGCGAGGGCCATCCCCCAGGCGATCGCAAGCCTTATCTCGGGTTGCTCTCTCATGACCGCCGGTGGAAATAGACGCTGCCATGCCAGCAAAGTAAGAAGGTCGCCCCTCTTCACCAGGCCCATGGCGCAATTCTTGATCCAGCCAAGTGCCTGATCCGCATCCCCTCCGGCGGTCGCATGCTGGACCGCTTCCGTCCACAGTTCCTGGGAAGCATACCAATAAGCGGCACGCCGGTGCAGATCGGGAAGCTCATTGCCAAGCTCGGACTCAACCCTCCGCTTCAGATATCCGGCAAGAAGCGGATGGTAACGGTACCACTCGCGTTCCTGGTCGAGCGCGGTCAACAACAACTGCCGCTCCTCAATTGATGCAAGCAGTGCCCGGGCCGAACTCGCTCCGGCAACGGCTTCACACAGCGGAGCGGAAAGCCGATCCAGAATAGCCGTCCGCAGCATGAAGGCGACCAGATCCGCGGGCAAACCATCGAGCATCTCCGCCAGATAGGCGTCGATCGGGCGCTGCATGCCCGAGAGGTTACGCACGTACTGCCCAAAATCCTCGCCGAAAGAGGAAGTAGAGACGACAATGCGCAACTGCGCAGGCCAACCCTCGGTTCTGACATGCAGCAGCTTCACATCCGCGGGCGCCAAGCTGCCCGGCTTCTCGCGCTCGAGGAACTCACGTGTCTCCTGCAGGTCAAACCGCAGGGCTGAGGCATCAATCTCCAACAATTGGTTGTTGGCACGCAGCGAGGCGAGCGGAAGCAGCGGCTCGGTGCGAGTCGTAATAACAACGTGGGATTGAGACGACGCATGCTTGAGAAAGAAAGCCACCGCGTCATGAATCCCGGGGTCGGTCACCCAGTGGTAATCCTCCAGGAACAGGCACACCTCCTCGTCAACGTCAGCCAAGTCATTGATCAAGGTCGATAGAATCGCCTGCGGATTGATCAGAAAAGTCTCCCTGATCAGATCAAGCGCATCTGCTCCAACTTCGGGTGCCGCGCGCCGGATCGCCTGGGTCACATAGAAGAGAAAGCGGGACGGTTCGTCGTCGTCCGAATCGATGGTGAACCACGCGACTGAACTTCCGCGCTGACCAAACCACTCTGACCAGCTCACAGCGAGCGAAGTCTTGCCGAACCCTGCCGGTGCCTTGATCACAGCCAGCCGCTTGGCTGGAAGTTGAGACGCCACGGCGATCAAACGTGGGCGATCGATCAGCCCGGGACATCGCGGCGCAACGACTTTGGTAGCTAGAAACGGCAGGCGGTTCCCGCCAGGCAGCGGACCTTTGCCGGTTCTCGACCCCGGCGATGAAGTGGAATGCGGTTCCATCGAGGGCATCCCCAATTCGGCCCGTTCCCATTCCCCCGTTCGGGGGATAGGCACACGGGGGCAAGACTGTACGATCTCTATACCGGCGGAGAAAGGGCCGGCAGACGCGGGCCCCCGGTCACTCATGCGTTGATACGGCCGCGCTCTCCGAAGGTTCCATGACCTTGCATGCTTCGTACATTTGGAATCGAATGGTCGGCTCATCCCACTAAGGAGGAGGTTCGAGCGTGACTGTCGACATCGATGAAGGCAAGAAAGCCGAAGAACAGCCCGGATTCTCGGCATAGTTGCAAGCCATTCTAAATGTGCTTCCGGCGTATGCCTGGTACGCGGCTCCGTCCGGCAGCCTCACCTTCGTGAATAAGCGAACTGCCGATTACCTTGGGGTTCCGAAAGATCATCCCCTACGTTTCGGCATCGACATTGGCGCACAGCTGGACGACTGGGTCCCGTTGTTGCATCCGGACGACCGCGAAGAATCACGCAAATACTGGTCGAACTGTCTGCGCACGGGCGAGGGTGGTGAACATAGTTATCGAGTTCGTAGCGCTCAAGGAGACTACCGCTGGTTCCTCACTCGCTTCGAACCGCTCCGGGCAAGCGATGGAACCCTACTGCTGTGGATTGGGGCGACCTTGGATATTGAAGAGCTCAAGTGCGCCGAGCAATCACTGCGTGAGAGCGAAACGAAAATTCGGCGCTTGGTCGACGCCAACATCATCGGCATCGTCATCTGGGATTTCGACGGCCGAATTCTGGAGGCCAATGAAGCCTTTCTCGACATCGTGGGGTACGATCATGAGGACCTCGTCGCAGGCCGTATACGGTGGACGGACCTCACGCCGCCGGAGTGGCGCGATCGCGACACGCGATTGATACAAGAGCACAAGTTGACCGGGACTCTTCAGCCGTTTGAAAAGGAATACTTCCGGAAAGACGGCAGCCGTGTGCGCCCCTGCCAAGGTTCGCTTGCCAGCGGGGCAGGAGCACGGCCGGACCATCCCATTACCGGACGTCGTCGGCCGACATTCAACCGTAAGCTAGAAATCGGGCGAATTAGATGACCCCCGCTTTTGGGAATTCAACTGCCAGATGTTCAATGAAAGAGCGGACCGACGGCAGCAGGCCTTGCCGGTACGGGAGTGCCGTCAGCGTGGCATCACCTGCTATCCAATCAGGTAGCACTCGTCGCAATGCGCCTGATTTCACATCATCACGACAAACGTAGCCAGGCGGGGCCACTACTCCAAGGCCGGCAATCGCGGCCTGCTTGAGCGATAGCATCTCGTTCCAGCGCGACGGCTCTCTCGCCGTCCGACGCACTCAGGCGATGTCAACCGACGGCTGGCAATTCTCAGGCGATACGGTAAGATTTCTTCAGGGCGGACAGCGGCCGCGGTGCGTGGCGCACGCAAGGCTTTGTCAGCCGAATTCAAGTCGGAAGCTCAACACCGGAGCTGACAGATGGTGCCGCATTCGATGAACGGCGCGTATTCAGACGGCGGCTCTCACGAATTTTTTACGATAAGTTTGCCTGACGTAGTGTATCCAGAGCGAAAGAGTTAGCCATGGGGGAACGCTATGGCGCTCGGTCGAAGCCCAAAATCCGCGGGCGGAAGATGACTGTCGACATTGATGAAGGCAAGAAGGCCGAAGTACAGCCCGAATTCATGGCACAGTTGCAAGCCGTTCTAAATGTGCTTCCGGCGTATACTTGGTACGCGCCTCCGTCCGGCAGCCTCACCTTCGTGAGTAAACGACAAGGGGATTTCCTTGGTCTTCCGAAAGATCATCCCCTACGTTTCGGCATCGACATTGGCGCACCGTGGGACGCCCATATCCCGTTTCTACATCCGGACGACCAAGAAGCAGGACGCAAATACTGGGCAAACAGTCTCCGCACGGGCGAGGGCTATGCGCATAATTATCGAGTCCGTGACGCTCAAGGAAACTACCGCTGGCTACTCACTCGCACCGAACCGCTCCGGGCAAGCGATGGAACCCTACTGCTGTGGGTTGGGGCGACTCTGGATATTGAAGAGCTCATGCGCGTCCAGGAGGCGCTGGGCGAAAGCGAACGAAGTTCACGTTCAGCACTTGACGGGATAGCCGGTCTCGTTGCGGTCATGGCCCCGAACGGTGAACTCGAAACCGCCAATCGCCAAGTCGTCGAGTATTTTGGCCGATCGCTGGAATGGATAAAGAACTGGGGAACAAACGATGCGGTGCATCCCGAAGACCTGCCCCGTATTGCTGAACTTTTTAAGAGAGCGATGGCCTCCGGGATGCCCTTCAACTACGAACTACGTCTGCGGCGCTTCGACGGCGAATATCGGTGGTTTGACAACCGCGGCGTCCCAATTCGCGATGACTCCGGGCGCATCGCGCGCTGGTACATCCTACTGACGGACATTGAGGATCGCGCACGAGCGCTGGCGCGATTGGAGCAGATGCAATCGGATTTCGCCCACATTAATCGCGTGAGCATGATGGGAGAATGGGCTGCCGAGCTGTCTCACGAAATCACGCAACCGATCGCCAGCGCCCGCAACAACGCCCGAGCGGCCCAGAATTTTCTGGACATGCAGCCACCGGACTTGAGCGAGGTCAGGGAGGCACTCAGCTGCGTTGTGGGCGATACCGATCGCGCCAGAGACATCATCGACCGCGTCCGTGAGCACATCAAGAAGGCGCCTCCGCGAAAGGGGCACTTTGATCTTAATGAGGCGATCAACGAGGTAATTGTATTGGGGCGAAGCGCAGTCATCAAAAATGGCGTCTCGGTCCAGACCCGGCTTTCTGAGGGATTATTTCCCATTCACGGCGATCGCGTTCAATTGCAGCAAGTGGTCCTGAACCTGCTCCTGAACGCGGTCGAAGCAATGGGCTCGGTTGAGGCAGGGGCACGAGAGCTGTTGATCAGCACCGACCAAGACCACACAGGCGTCCTTGTGGCAGTGCGCGATTCCGGGCCGGGCATCGATCCGTCGCATCTCGAGCGCGTGTTCGATGCATTTTACACCACGAAGTCCAGCGGCATGGGGATGGGGCTGTCGATTTGCCGGTCTATCATCGACGCCCATGGAGGCCGGCTGTGGGCAGAGGCGAATGAACCTCGCGGCGCCATATTTCAGTTCACCTTGCCCGCCGTGCAGGTGGGATCATGAATTTTCTTCAGGCGTTCATTAACGAGACGGCAAGGTGTGAGGAGAATGGAGACAGCCGGCTAGAAAGAGATGGCCCCAAGGTTCGGCCCTTCGAATTGCCGATCGCCAGCACTCGTTGACCGGAGCGTGAACCGTGCGGATTTTCTGGCATCCGCAATGTTCGCTTTTGGCCGATTGTGTTGCAAAACTCCGCAGGGAGCAGCTCGCTCGCAATAATCGAATCGTGGCAAACAGATTTTTGAATCAACGTTGCGTCTCGGTGGCTGGTCTTGAATCAATATTGCTCGTTCGGGCGTCCAAAATAGTTTGGCAACACAATCGGCCCATTAGCGTCGATTTCGAGCGGGCGTCCGACTTCCGCTGTCAGGGGACCTATCTCGGACATCGCAAATCCGTCGCTCATGACCCCGAATGTATGGTCCGGCCGTGCGTCGCAAGAGGTTTTCGTCGATCTGGCGGATGTGCGGTCTTGCATCAATGTATCCGGCCTGTGATTG
>WNFY01006107.1_pt1 | contig 12695 bp, 10 predicted proteins | sample 5400091 | NCBI WGS metagenome assembly WNFY01 (sample SAMN13153364, study PRJNA577476) | soil metagenome | isolation source: 60 cm soil or saprolite under grassland replicate 1 | place: USA:California | collected 2016-06-15 | reverse complement strand
CACCGGATGCCGGAGAAAAATTTTCTCGGAATCGAACGGTTACACGGTCGAATCCGCAGCTCTGAGCGTAAGGCTGTTGATCAGAGCAACGTGCGGCTGCTGCAGATAGAGAGTTCCTATACGGTTCGCTATCTGTTGCCGGCGGGATCGGTGGAAACATTCTATCTCTTATTTCCGGACCCATGGCCAAAACGCCGTCATCATCCGCACCGGCTCGTGACACCAGGTTTCCTGAATTCCGTTCATGTCGCACTTCAGAAGAATGGTGTGATTTACATTGCGACCGATCACCTTGACTATTTTCGAAAAATCCAAGACATCGCCGAATCAAATTCGGGCTTTGCATTCGCCGAGCTTGATGTCGAACTGCCGCCGACTGGATTCGAGCTGATTTTTCGCCAGAAAGGCACGCCGATTCACTGGTTGGCGCTGCGGAAGATTTCGCCCGTGAAATAACTTTGCGCTTCCCATCCATCATGGCGGAAACGCAGCGTCACCGCGCCGGTCTGGTCCTGGCGAAACAGTTTAATCCCCCGCTCCTGTAATGTCTCGACCCAGGTGTCACTGATTCGCTCGTGATCGGGAAAATCACGCGAACTCGCAATGATCAGGCGTGGGCGTGCAGCATCAAGGAACGCTTCGGAGCCGGACTGTCCGGAATGATGCTGGCCTTTGACGATGATGTTGGTGCGAAGATCCAAATGCCGCGCCAACAATGCCTGCTCGGTTTTACTGCCACTGTCTGACATGAACAAGATCGACGCCGCCGGCCCGACCAATACCTGGATGACATACGCCTGATCATCAGCAATAGGCGAGCTGAAGTAACGCGGAGGGAACAGTACGTGCGCAGTGACCTCGCGCGAAATACGGAAACTGTCTCCCGCAGCCAGAGCAGCCGGTTTGATTCCGCGGTCTTGAAACAGATGTTGCAACCGCCGGTGAATAGTTGAGCGATCCGGCGTTGGATTATCGAGTACGCGCACTCGAGGAAAATCATCCAGCAATTGTGCAGTTCCACCGAGATGAAGCGCATCGCCATGCGTGAGCAGTAAGCCCGAAAGCCGATTCACGCCTGCCCAATGCAAGTACTCGCGAACCACACGTTGATAGCTCCGGTCATTACCGCAGTCGAACAACCAATTCTGCTCTTCGCTTTGCAAGTGAACGGCAGCTCCCGCGCCGAGATCGAGCACCGTGATCCTGGCAATCAGCTTTTCGGGCCAATGCGGGTGGCCTACGTAAAAATGCCCGCCGGGAACGTGCGCGAGAATTTGCACGATTCCCAAAACAAGCCGGGCCAAAGACCAGTTGGCATTGTTAAAGATCATAGCCAGCCACGGCAGCATCGGCGTCGACACAACAGAGAGAAGTCCGATGGCGAGTATGAAGAAGGCAATCGGCACTACGAGCAAGTTGGCGACCAATGAAACCGGGGTGACGATGTAGAAATACCAAAGCACCAGCGGCAGCGAGCCTGCCCAGGCTGCGAGAGAAACGCTGCCTCCGCGACAGAGCCAGTCAAAGCTTGCGTGTATCCACCGTTGCGGGCCGCGGATGAGTGTGCGTGGCAAAAAAGGATCAGGCACGCTCCAGCGCTGCAAGAATCCGGAGAGAGGATCCGCAAACAAGATAATCGCACCCACTACTGCAAAGGAGAGTTGAAAGCCTGTCGAAAAGAGTTCGTTTGTGTCCCAGCAGAGAAGAAAGAATGCCGCGGCAGCGAGACTGTTAAAGACGAAAGCTTTTCGGTCGAAAAAGAAACCGCCGAGTAAGATCGAGCTCATTACCGCCGCTCGCACACTTGAAACATGGAGTCCTGTGACTGCAGCGTAGAAGAGGAGCAGCGGAATGATTAACGCCGCCGCCCATCTACGCGAAAGCCGCGCGACCGTCGCCAGCATCCACAATAGCGCGGCGACAATTCCTACGTGCAAGCCAGCGACAGCGAAAAGGTGAAGAGTGCCGGTTTGCTGAAATGGTTCTTCGATGTCCTCCGGCGCCTGGTGCCTGAGACCAAGCACGATCCCGCTGAGAAAGTTTTGAACGTCTGGCGCGTCCTCCAGCCCTCGGCAAAGCGCATTTTGCATCCAAGCCCGCGATTTTTGCGCCGCCCGCATAATCGGATTGCCACCGCCGTGTCGAATCAGCGCGCCCTCCTCCGGATAGCGAACGAATAGCATTCGACGAACGTCGCGGCGCGCAAGGTAAGAACGCATATCGAATTCGCCGGGATTTCGCGGTGGCGGTATCGGCTCGGCAGTTCCAAAAAACTTCAGTTCATCGCCGAATTCAGGCGCGCCTTTCCAACGGACCTGCCAAACCGCACATGTGGACTGTTTCCGATCTTCGAACTCAATTGACTTGAGCTTGAGCAGAAACGTTGCAAATCCGCTCGATGAGATTTTTGGCTCAGTGATTACCGAGCCGATTGCTGTGACGACTCGTGGCCGGCTGCCAAGTTCATCCGCGCGCTGCTGGCCTTGCGTATTCTGAGTCGCGAAATTGTGTAGCAGGAAAAAACCGGTTCCGACAATGGCATATGTCGCGACCAGCCTCGGCCAGCACATGCCAGTGAGAATGCAGAGTGCGAGGATAATCGCTGTTGTAGTGAGGGCAATAGACGGAAGCGGAAGGATTTCCGCCGCGATAATTCCCAGTGCAGCCATCACCGCCAGACCAACGAATGGCTGGCGGGGCGCACTGGGTAATTTCATCGATGGGCTTTTGGCCTATCTGCCGCGCACAAAGCAAGCATCTTCCCGTTCGAGCTTAAGGGACGCGGCGTGCAATCTCAATACGTGACGCCGGTATGATTGCCTCTATTACCGGCGCGCCGTAGTTTCCTGGGTGCACGATCTTTTCGAGCAAAAGGAGGAGCTTGAGGTGGCAGACAGCGCTGCGCCGCTCGCCACGCGCATGCGCCCGCGCTCGCTCGACGAATTCGTTGGTCAGGAGCACATTCTTGCGCCTGGCAAACTTTTGCGCCGCGCCATTGAAGCCGATCGGTTGCCGTCGGTGATCTTCTCCGGACCGCCAGGAAGCGGAAAGACCACGCTGGCCAGGATCATTGCGGAGATCACACACGCCAAATTTATTCGAATCAGCGGCGTGGAAAGCAACGTGGCCGAAATGCGCCGCGTAATCGCCGCGGCGACGAATCGCCTCCGCACATCTGGGCAAAGAACAACCCTGTTTATTGATGAGATCCACCATTTCAACAAAGCGCAACAGGACATTCTTTTGCCCGACGTAGAAGCTGGAAATCTCCGCCTGATTGGCGCGACCACCTACAATCCGTTCTTTTACGTAAACAGCGCGCTGGTTTCGCGCTCGCAGGTTTTTCGACTTGAACCGCTCAGCGTTCAGCAACTCGAACAATTGATCGACCGCGCATTAGCCGATAAAGAGCGCGGCCTCGGAGATCATAACGTGAAGATCGACAAGAACGCGTGCCGGCATCTTGCAAAGCTCAGCGACGGCGACGCGCGTAAATGTCTAAACGCACTGGAGATCGGTGTCTTGACGACGCCTCCTGTAGCCGGGGTCGATGACCCCGGCACCGCGATCAGCGATCACGGCCACAACGCAATTCACTTCACGCTCGCTGTTGCAGAGGAAAGCATTCAACAGAAAGCGGTCGTGTACGACCGTGCAGGGGATGCGCACTACGATACGATAAGTGCGTTCATCAAAAGTATGCGCGCTTCGGATGAAAAAGGCGCCATGTATTGGCTCGCGAAAATGCTCCACGCCGGCGAGGATTTCCGGTTCATCGCACGGCGCATCGTTATTTTCGCGAGCGAAGATATCGGTCTCGCTGATCCGGAAGCATTACCGCTCGCGGTCGCGACACAACAAGCGGTGGAATTTGTTGGATTACCTGAAGCGCGCATCCCGCTTGCGCACGCCATCGCTTACATGTGTCGCACGCCCAAAAGCCGCGAAGCCTACGACGCGCTGAATGCCGCAACCGAAAAGATTGAAATGGAACAAACGAAGCGCGTCCCGGAGCACCTGAAGAACATACATTTCCCGGTGAATCCGGAGAGGTAGGGCGCGACCGCCGGGCGCGCCGATCGGGTAACAGAAGACAACGAAGGTTTGCATCATCTCCGATCAGTTTTATCCGGGCAATCGCTGGTTAAATTTACTTAGGCGCAAGCGAAGCGACGATTTGTTCGAAGCGCGGATCGCCGTGCAAGGGATCCCAAAACGGCAACAACTTCAATTGGCCGTAGCTGGGTGAGTTCGGGAAGCGCACAGCCGTGGCAAGCTGTTCGCAGGCAAGATCGTTGTCGCCAACCCAGGCAGCGATCATCGCCAAATACTTGATCATCGCCGGGCCATTGATTGAATCCTTTTCCACAGGAAGAAGCTCCACCGCCCGCCGGCCTTCGCGCAGCGCTTCCTCTTTTCGTCCAAGGCCAGCGTCAATCAACCCAAGCACGCACAGTGCCGGGCTGTAATCTGGTTGGGCTTGGACGGTTTTCTCCTGCTCCGCGCGTGCAGCGATGAACGCTGACCGCGCTTTGGCATCGTCTTTGATCATACGAGCGATAACGCCCTCCAGGAATAGACGAGTTAAAGAAACGCTGTCGTTACTCGGGTTGGGCCTGTTTTCGCCAAATGCGATCAGGGCATTTTTCGCTGCATCAGCGTCACGTTCGCCGAGGGCGCACATGAGCCACTCATCGGCGATCTCCGGCATTCCGGCAGGATTTGTGGCCCGAATTGAATCGATCGTTTCATGCAATAGCCGCGTATCGGCCTGCCAATTCAATTGCACGAGCGCGCGCTCTGCTTTGGTAACAGCATTGTTGGGATCGATGGCCAGTATGCGATCCAGCGTCAGTTGTTCTTCAGCATAGCGCCGGAGAAATTCGTAACTGCGCGCAATCTGCTGGAGCGTGAAAAAGTTGCGCGGATCGAGCGCGCTGGCACGCTCGAAGCTTCGTATGGCCTCTTCCCAGCGCCCCTGACGGCGCTCGATGAAAGCCTTCAGTTGGAATAGCCGGGGATCATTGGGCAAGGTCTGGCCAGCAGTTTTTACCTCAGCCAGAGCGTCTTCATAATCGAGGTATCCCCAATAAAGATTCCACCCACGCGCCAGGTGCGCTTCGCCGGCATCGGGACGTAGACGAAACGCCGCTTGGATGGCCGCTTCCGCTAACGCCAGTCTCGCGGATGTATGATCGTGGCCGAGCAAGTAAAGGAAGTCGTGAGCCCAGGCGAGTTGGCAATACGCATCGAAAAACGATGGATCGCGTGCGACAGCCTGATTCAGCAACTCGGCCCCGTGGAGCAAATTAGTTTTATTGTCGCTGCCAAGGGTCGTGTCCAGAAGAAGATTCTTGGCGCGCGTGTACAGATCGAACGCGGGGACATCGCTTGTCGGGGGATGTTCGATTGCGCTTTTCTCAGCTGGCGAAAGTTTTGCCTGCAACTGCTTCGCAATCGTCTTTGCGATCTCGCTCTGAATGGCGAATACGTCGGCGGGGTTGCGATCATAAGTTTGCCCCCATAGATGCCGGTCGGTGCGCGCGTCGATCAACTGCGTGTTCACCCGCACGCGATTGCCGGACCACTGAACGCTTCCTTCCACTACATGCGCCACACCGAGCTGCCGGGCGATCTCGCGCAGATTGCGCGCGATCCCGCCTTTGTACTGCATCACACTTGTGCGGCTGATCACTTTCAGATCGGCGATTTTCGCCAGATCGCTCAATATTTCGTCCTGCACGCCATCGGCAAAAAAGGAGTTTTGCTTGTCGTCACTGAGATTCTCGAACGGGAGCACGGCAATTCCATTTGTTGTTGGCCCATGGAGTAGTTCGCTTTTCCAACTCATTATCCCGAGGCTTGTTCCCAGTGCGAGCAAGAGCGCGGCCATTGCTACAATCCCTGGATTGCGTCGCGACCAGCGCAGCACGCGTACCGCCGCGGAAACAGGCCGCGCCACAATCGGCCGCCCATCAAGCCAGCGTTCCAAGTCTTCAGCCAGATCGGCCGCTGAGCGATAACGCGCGTCTGGTTCGCGCTCCAAACATTTTGCGCAGATTGTTTCCAAGTCTCGGTCGATCCCGCAATCGCTCGACAGAGTGCGCAGTTTAGGCGCGGGCTTCTCGGAAGCCTCCTGAATCACTGCGAGCGCATTCTCGCCCAAAAAGGGAGGCCGGCCGATCAAGAGATCGAACAAGATCGCGCCCAAGCTATACAAATCGGCCGCCGGAGTCAGATTCGCCCCGGATACTTTCGGTTGTTCGGGCGCGATGTAGCCGGGCGTGCCGAAGACGGCAAGCGAGCGTGTCAGGTCACCGGTGGTCTCCAGCCATTTAGCCAACCCAAAATCGCTCACCAGCGGTTCGCCACGCTGTTCAAGCAAGATGTTGGCGGGTTTAAGATCGCGGTGAAGGATTCCTCGCTCGTGAGCGTGCTGCACCCCTCGCGCCGCCGCAGCCACGAGCCTCGCGCACGCGCGTGGTTTGCCGAGAAATTCCGCGCGCCGCTGGGCAAGAGTGCCATCGGCGACGAATTTCATGACCAGATACGGCACACCGCGATTTTCGCCCGCTTCGTAAATGGGCAGCACATTTGGATGATCCAGTTTCGCCACCGACTCCACTTCGGCCCGAAAACGCGCTCGAACGTGCGGAGAATCGAGCAAATGCGGGAGAATCATCTTCAGCGCAACGACGCGACCCGTATGACGTTGCACTGCCCGATACACAATGCCCATGCCGCCGTGCGCGATCTCTTCCTGTACGACAAACCCGGGAACGAACTCGACGCCCTCCTTCTCTTCCTCGGCAAAGGCCGCGATCAAACAACGCGGACAAGTCCCAGCCCATTCTCCTTCGGGCAACGGTGCGCCACACCTGTGGCACACAGGCGTTGCCGCGGTGAAAGCGCTCTCGCTCATGGGAAGTCACAAGTTCACATCATAATGGGCTGTAGCGTCCGCTGTCCTCAGCGGAGATCGCTGCGCCGCACCATGATGCGATGCGCTGAGGACAGCGCACACTACGGCCGCTCCTTCTCACTTCTCACTTTTCACCTCTCCCGGTTCACATTCTCCCAAGCACGGCGCGCAAATATCGAAATTCCTCTTCAATCAGGTCGGGCGCGGTAACCGTGCGCGCGATTTCCAGGCGGATCTGTTCTCCGAATTGTTTCCGCAGCCGGGAGACTGCGGTGCGAAGGGCACCAATGCTCGAGCCCAGCGAGCGCGCCGCCTCTTCGGTTACAGTCGCCTCCCCGAGAAATCGCTCCAGGACGCCGAACAATTCCGTCCGATTTTCGCCGCGGAACTTTTCCCGCAGCCGCGCCAGGGAATGGCATACGACTTCGTTCGCCCAGCTTTCTTCAAACGATCGAACGGCCTCCGCCTCTACGGAAGGTTCGGGAATCGCCTGGCTCGGATCATCGAGCGAAAGAATTTCATGTTGCCCACCTCGTTTTTGTCGGCCGGCGCGCGTGGCTTCGTTCGCCAGATAATTCTTCAGCGCCCCGAGAAGAAATGAGCGGAATTTGCCGCGATGCGGATCGGCCCGGCGCACAGTGCGATGTTCCAGAAGATGGACAAAGAAACCTTGTGTCAGGTCCTGCGCATCCGCCTCAGAGAAGCCCAGGCGCCTAAGGTATGCAAAGATCGGTGCCCAATAGTCATTGCAAAGGGCGGCAAACGCGTCGTCGCCTTCGGCTACAGATTCTCCCGCGGCGCGCACCTGGCTCCAGCGCGTCGTCGGAAAATCCGATCGCACACACCCAACACCCTTCGGCAAGGCTAGATCCTCCGCAGGAGAATGGCTTGGTCGCGACATTCTTTTCCCAGAGAACCCGCATAATACCCCGAAGCAACAGTCAGCGTCAAGCAAGGAGCAACGGCTTCCCAAGGCAGCCATCTTAACCACGAATAGACACCAATCGATTCAGCTATCGCCCGGGCCGCTCACAGGCTCGCAGCCGTGACTAAAGATTGTTGCCTTATGGATTCGTGTCCATTGGTGTCCATTCGTGGTGGATGGGATTGCGGGCGCCTAAAAATTTTTCAAAAACCGTGTAACAGCGCCGGAAAAATACATGAGTACCCGGTAGAACCCAAAAACGTCTTATGAAATCATCAATCAAAGTTAAAACGATACCCAGCCTGCAACGCCCCGCCTGCATCGCTAGCATTGCGGGCAGGTGTAGCACTGCGGGCAGGATTCTGCCTCTTCTCATTCCTTCCGTGCTTGCCTGCTTTGCATTTTTGCCACAAATGCGAGCAGCATTACCCCCGGAGATACCCGGGAATCCGGACGGGTGCTATCCCGCATTCACCACAGCGGAAGGCTGCAACGCCCTCGCTCTCCTCGGGAGCGGCATAGGAAACTCAGCATTTGGCTGGTATTCGCTCTTTTTAGCCGGCGACGCCAATTTCAACACCGGTCTTGGCGCTGGAGCGCTGGCCCTCACCAGTACCGGGGCGGATTCTAATACCGCACTTGGCACCGCGGCGATGTTGCTCAACACGACCGGCTTTCAGAACACGGCCGTTGGAACTAACGCACTCGTCTATAACGACGCCGGTGGGTACAACAGTGCTATCGGCGCGTTTGCGCTCTATAATAATACGATTGGCTTCCAAAACACGGCCGTCGGAGCGTTCGCCCTTTTTAGCAATACCGCGGATACCGATCGCAATACGGCCACTGGGTTTCAAGCGCTATTTAGCAACACCCAAGGTCGCGAGAATACCGCCAACGGAGCGTTCGCCCTCGATGAGAACACCACCGGCAGCCACAATACGGCTATCGGTGCTATCGCGCTCGCGAGCAACACTGATGGCTATCAAAACACCGCCGTTGGCTGGGCGGCGCTCTTTTCCAACGTGGATGGCTTCTTTAACACGGCTGTCGGTGAAAGCGCGCTCAATGCCAACGATAGCGGCCACGGGAACACGGCTACCGGCGAGGCCGCGCTCTTTAGCAACACTACCGGCAGCGACAACACGGCACATGGTACGTTCGCGCTCGGGACCAACAGCACCGGCGGTAGCAACACGGCCAATGGAGCGTTCGCCCTCTCTAACAACGATACTGGCATCCAGAACACGGCGAGCGGAGCGTTCGCCCTATCTGACAACGACACTGGCAACAACAACACGGCTATTGGTGCTGGTGCGCTCGCGAACAACATCTCCGGAAGCGGCAATATCGCCTTGGGGTTCAACGCCGGCAGTAATGTCATGACGGCTCATGACGTTATTTGTATCGGACACCCCGGCGCCGACGTGGACAACCAGTGCTTTATCAGCCAAATCTACTCGACTCTCCAACCACAAATCGGAAATGACCCTGATTTGGTTACCATAACCAGCGGTGGCAGACTCGGGCGGGCTGGCGCATCTTCGCGTCGGTATAAACATGACATCAAGCCGATGGACAAGGCCAGCGAAACGCTGTACACGCTTAGGCCGGTGAGTTTCCGTTACAATCAGGAGTATGACGCGAGACAGAGACTTGCCTTTGGCCTGATAGCTGAGGAGGTAGCCGAGGTGAACCCCAATTTGGTGGGGCGGAATCCAGCGGGACAACCCGACTCGGTCCGCTACGAGCAGATCAACGTGATGTTGCTCAACGAGTTTCTAAAAGAGCACAGGAAAGTCGAGGAACAACAGAGAACAATCAGGCAGCTAAAATCCAATGCTGCAAAGCAGGAAGCGACGATCAGTGAATTCAAGAAAGATGTACAGGGTCTCACAGCGCAGATAAAAGTTCAGGCAGCGCAAATTCAGAAGGTGAGCGCACAGGTTGAGGTGAACCAAGTTGCTTCGGCAGTTGCGAGCAGTCCGTAAGGAGACTTCTAGGGCGTGTGTGTCAGACACCGATCCCTTTATCGTTGTTATCTTGACAAGCTAACGAGATTTTTTCAAAACTCGCTGTCGTTCGAAAGATCTGAATCTGGGGTGGGGTAAGAGAGCCCTTCTCTCGCTGTTTTCTTCCCCTCTTTCAGACCTGGCAGTCGCAGGGTCCACCCACCGGGAGAAAGAAAGGAAATATCCATGAATCCACTGATTCACCTTAACAAAGGAACTTCATTATTCCTCGTCGGACTTGCGCTGACCTGCTTTGCGCTTTCACCAAGAGCGCAAGCGGTTCTCCCGCCACCTGACGGCGGCTATCCGGGCCACAACACCGCCGAAGGGACTGACCCGCTTTTCAGCCTCACAACAGGCGTCAATAACACGGCCACCGGTTTTGAAGCGCTCTATAGCAACAGCACTGGCACCCAAAACACGGCCAACGGTGTTGAAGCGCTCTTCAGCAATACAACCGGCGATGACAACATGGCCAGTGGTCTTGTTGCGCTTTATAGCAACACAACCGGCAACGACAACACGGCCAGCGGTTTTCAGGCGCTCTATAGCAACACAACCGGTAACGACAACACGGCCCCCGGTTCTGGAGCGCTCTTTAGCAACACAACCGGCGACTTCAATACGGCCACCGGTTTTGAGGCGCTCGCTTTCAATACCACCGGCAACAACAACACGGCCAACGGTTTTGAAGCGCTCGTTAACAACACAAGCGGATTCAACAACACCGCTAACGGTTTTCAGGCGCTCTTTAGCAAAACAACCGGCGGCTCCAACACGGCACGAGAGAGATTGACCCCGATGGCATCCCACAATTTGGCCTCGTGGCTGAGGACGTGGAAAAGGTAAATCCTGATTTGGTGGCTCGCGACAACCAGGGGAAGGTCTACACGGTCCGCTACGAAGCGGTGAATGCGATGTTGCTAAACGAATTCCTCAAAGAGCACCGCAAGGTACAGGAGCAGGAAGCGATCATTGCGCAGCTAAATAAGGATATGGAGACTGTGGTCGTCTACCTTAAAGAGCAGGACTCAAGAATCGAGAAAGTGAGCGCGCAGATTGAGATGAGTAAGCCAGCGCCGCAAGTGGTCGTGAACAAGCCGTAGAAGCTGCGCGACCAGGTGGAACGCGTTGTCCTCAACGCGTAAGGAAACAAATCCGGCTTTGCCCGCAGGACTTATGGTTGCGCGAGGCTGCGGGAGCGGAAATCTTGCGTCCTTGGCGGTGGTTTTTGGCATCGTCTTCGGAGAAGCCGATCCACCTTCGCCTTTGCGCTTTTACAAGCTTGAGCAGCGTGGGCTGAGTGCCGATGGTCTCACTCGTGAGACCGATGGCAGGCACTTAACCACGAATGGACGCGAATAGACACGAACAGATTTGTGAATTGGAAAGATCGAGAGTTGAAGGTATCGGACTTGGCGGACCCGTGTCTCGATTTCTCCGGCTGATCCGTTTTTCGCACACAATTTTTGCGCTGCCATTTGCGCTCGGCGCGCTGATCGTGGCGGCGAATGGCTGGCCGTCGTTGAGGATTCTGCTGCTAGTGCTCGTCTGCATGGTGTTTGCACGCACTGGGGCAATGCTTTTTAATCGTTTGGTCGATTGGTCGCTCGATCAACGGAATCCGCGTACCGCTTCGCGGCATTTGCTGATTTCAAAATTCGCCGCCTCGCTTTTGCTGGTTCTGAGTTCTGCGGGATTCGTTTTGGCCGCAGCGGCAATTAATCGCCTGACGTTCGTCCTCGCCCCGGTTGCTTTGCTTGTCATTTTTTTCTATTCGGTCACGAAACGGTTCACCAGCGCGACGCACTTCTTTTTGGGATTGGCGCTGGCGGTTGCTCCGGTCGGTGCCTGGATTGCGCAGACGGGCCGCATCGATGCTGCGCCGATCATCTTGGGAGCCGGCGTAATTTGCTGGGTGGCGGGATTCGATCTGATTTATGCCACGCAGGATTACGAGTTCGACCAGCGCGAAGGTATTCGTTCGCTGGTTGTAAAGCTTGGAGTTACGCGCAGCCTTCATCTGGCGCAGCTATTACATCTTGTCGCCTTTGCTGCGCTGATCGGCTTTGGTCTCGCGGCGCAACTTGGTCCGCTCTATTACTGGTCGATGCCTCTGATTGCAGCGGCGCTGGTTTACGAACACAAAATCGAGAAACTCGATCTCGCCGGAATCAATCGCGCGTTTTTTCAAAGCAATGCATTTGTGAGCGCGGTATTTCTGCTCGCGGTTTGCGCGGATCGATTGATGAGATAGGGGCGATTGACCTCAATCGCCCGAGGCGGTTCGGGTGAACCGCCGCTACCTACATGGCGTTTAACATTGCCACGCGTCTTGCGTGCCGCCCGCCGTCGAAGCCGGTTTCGAGCCAGATGCGCACGATGTTTAGCGCCAGATCTTCGGGGATCAAGCGCTCACCCATTGAAAGCACGTTCGCGTCATTGTGTTGACGCGAGAGGCGGGCCGACTCTTCATTCCAGCAAAGCGCGCAACGCACGCCGTGCACCTTATTCGCCACCATCGCTTCGCCATTGCCCGAGCCGCCGAAGACAATACCTCGTTCGCACTCGCCGCGTGCTACTGCTTCGGCCGCTGGCCGAATGAAAAGCGGATAGTCGACAGGGTCTTCACTGAACGTGCCGAAGTCTTTTACTTCGTGTCCGAGGGAACCGAGCAATTCTTTTACCTTTTCCTTATAGAGAAAGCCGGCGTGGTCTGAGCCGAGGGAAATTTTCATGAGACACGAATTACACGAATTGCCACGAAATGGTAGGGCGCGTCACTCCTGTGCGCGCCAAAATCCTCTTCACCCACGGCGTGCAGAGGACTGCCCGC
>WNFY01007979.1_pt1 | contig 12696 bp, 9 predicted proteins | sample 5400091 | NCBI WGS metagenome assembly WNFY01 (sample SAMN13153364, study PRJNA577476) | soil metagenome | isolation source: 60 cm soil or saprolite under grassland replicate 1 | place: USA:California | collected 2016-06-15 | reverse complement strand
GAAGGATTCGGGCGACCAGCTCGTCATAATCAATTCCCAGAAATCGTGTGCAGCGCGCATCGAAGAAGGTGGGATCATCAGCCACACCAAGAAAATATCCGGGCGCTAATCGGCCATCGGCATTCAGCCGGATCTTGTCCAGCATTCGAGCAAAATAGATCAGACCTTTCGTCTCACGGTAATCGCTACATGGAGTCTGCATTTTAGAAAAGCTTCTCGCCTTGTGGTAAAGTGTCAAGACCACTTAGGGCGAGAGATGCATGGCAATTTGACTAGCTTGCGACGGGATAAGACGCGCACCAAGAAGCGGCGTCGCCGTTCCATCATGGCGTTCGAAATGATTCGGCTCGATCGGACGACAGCTGAACCGCTTCATCAGCAACTTTACCGCCAAATTCGCGATGAATTGATCGCGGGAAGCTTTAACGACAGCTGCTCGCGACTTCCTTCCTCTCGAACGCTTGCGGCTGACCTGAGAACCTCGAGACACACCGTATACCTCGCCTTCTCGCAGCTTCATGCGGAAGGATATCTTCGCTCCCGAGTCGGATCCGGCACTTTCGTCGTCCATTCATTGCCCGAAACTTTTTTGAGCGCGCGAAAGGCAAAAGCAGAGCTGCAGATAGAACGCCCAGCTCGCCTTTCTGACCGTGTTAGAAATCTTCCGGATAAACGGGTCGGGAAACAGTTTGATTTCGGGATCGCCGGCCCGCCCGGCGTCTCCTTTGTGCCCGCCGTCGCGGCACTCGACGAATTTCCTCAGGAAATATGGGAGCGGCTCAGAGCGCAAGTCCTCGCAAAAAAAGGAGTTCATTTGCTGCAGTATGCATCGAGCCGGGGTGACCCCGATCTGCGCAAGGCCATCGCAACATACTTATGCGATTTTAGAGGTGCTCGCTGCCATCCGGACCAGATGATCGTCACTGCCGGAACGCAGCAGGCGATGATGATCAGCGCGATGGCTCTCGTAAATCCTGGTGAGGTTGCGTGGATCGAAGAGCCGGGATTTTACCAGGCCCGTCGAGCTTTTGGTTTCGCCGGGGCAACCGTGGTCCCGAGACCCGTCGACCGGGAAGGAATCGTGATCGCGCGGCCGTCGAAACAGTCGTCGCCAAAAATCATTTACGTGACGCCTTCCCATCAATTTCCGCTTGGCATGACGATGAGTCTCGCGCGAAGGACCGCCCTAATCGATTTTGCGCGCGAACACGATGCTTACATTTTCGAGGACGATCACATTTCAGAATTTCGCTTTACTGGTCCCCCGCTCCCATGTCTACAGGGGCTCGATAACGCCGGGCGCGTGATCTACGCGGGCACGATGAGTAAAATTCTCTATCCATCTTTGCGCTTGGGTTATATCCTGGCGCCAGAGCAGTTGGTAGAGCCGATGATCAAGATTCGGGCTGTGATGGATCAACACTCCTCCGCGATTGATCAGGCGACGCTGGCACGATTCCTGGCCGAGGGATTTTTCCTGAGCCACATCAAGCGGATGCGGAAATTATATTCTGATCGAAGAGAATTCTTTATCGAACAATTCAACGATTTGCTGAGTGAGCACTTTATTCTACAGATTCCCGAAGCTGGGTTACACTTCGTCGCCTGGCTACGGCGGAAAACAGACTTGCCGCTGATTATGCGCGTTTGCGCCGAGATCGGTATCAGGCCGACGCCGCTATCGTCATGCTTCATTAAAGCGGAGCTGGATCCCGCGCTCACTTTCGGGTTTGCTGCCTGGTCGTGTGCTCAAATTCGCGAAGGCCTTCGTAAGTTCGCGTCGGCACTTAATTCAAAATTGAATTAAGTATTCCGTTGATCCGCCATCGGAGCACAGGCCAGCCTGTGGGGACAGTAGGCATCTTGCCTGCGTATGCAGATTCGACAGCCAAGATGGCAGTGCTCCAATCGATTAGTTCTGTCCTTCTGATCCCGCGGCCGCGGGAGAAGAATCTCTGATTATCTCCGGTCCGATTCCGCTCCGGGCGAGGGGAAGGGGTTTCTTTGACAGACTCAGGACAGGCTTTTCGCCTTCGCTCAGAATCGAAAGTGGTCCATGGCAAAAACACGAAGCGGTCTTTCGCATCCAAACCCGGCCCCTAAAATTTCCTCAGTAAATATTCATTAAAGGAGACAAAAAATTATGACCACACAAAAACTCCAACCTCGACACGCTCGGCGGAACGAATAGCGCGGGAAACAGCATTAATGACCAAAGCTGGGCGGCAGGCTATTCCAGACTGACGGGCGACCAAGTGCGGCACGCTACTCTGTGGCGAAACGGATCGACGGCGGAAGACCTCGGCACACTCGCGGGACCAAACAGCAGTCTAAACAGCAATGTAACATGGAACGTGAAAAATACCGAGGGCATCATCGTGGGTATTTCCCAAACTACCACGCCGGAGCCGAACGGTGAGCACTGGAGCAGTGCGGCTTTCTACGGTGGGGCCTTCGGCTTTATCAATCTCGGCTTCGTTTGGGAAAACGGCGCGATGAGGGGACTTCCCCCATTTGTGGGTGGGAATAACGGCTTTGCAACCGGAGCCAACAACTTGGGTCAGGTGGTCGGGTGGGCGGAGAATGGTGTTCATGACCCCGCGTGCTGCTGCACCCAAGTCCTCCAGTTTCGCCCAGCCGTGTGGGAAGTCGGACCGCCAGACCAGATTCACGACCTCCCTTTGATCCCCGGCGACACTTCCGGAGCCGCCACGGCGATCAATGACAACGGTCAAATCGTGGGCATTTCGGGCATCTGCGACCAGGCCGTTGGAAGACATACAGCCAGGCACGCCGTGCTTTGGGAAAACGGCGGGGTGACTGACATCGGCAACCTTGGGGCTCAGTGGTGGAACACGCCGACGGCAATCAATCAACACGGAGATGTCGTCGGCTTTGCCGGCGACCCCGCCTTTGTTGAAGGCGACATATTACACGCTTTTATCTGGACTAAGGACAACGGCATCAAAGCTCTCAAACCGTTGCGGGGACGTGTACCGCAACATGTAGACAGTGAGGCCTACGGTATTAACGAACGTCGCCAGGTAGTCGGTGTCTCATGCGACGCGGACGGGGTTGATTGTCGTGCCGTTATTTGGGACCACGGTGTCTACCCCACAGACCTCAACGATTTCAAAGGCGACTATTCTGCTCGTCTCGAAACCGCCAAAGACATAAATAACCTTGGAGAGATTACGGGTAGAGCTATCGATTCGACTGGCGTGAGAACAGCGTATAAGGCGGTACCTTCTCACTAAGAGCCTTCGACTCGACGGTTGTAGCGTGATGTTGTCGCCGCGCGCGAGGTTGCACAGCACCTCGCTGCTCGGCGGCGCCGTTTCACGCGCTACATCTCATGCCTGATCGCCCACAGATCGTGGAAGATCGGCTTGAACAGTGACTCTTTCAGAAACGGCACACCGGGCGATCCGACTCCTGCAAACCTTCATCGAAGTCGGTCATCAGTTCGAACAAGATGGAGAGTTCGGGCGAGGTCTTATACATCCGTAGGATTTCCTTTTGCACGTGCTCGTTTGGTTCATTGGGTTTGGTAATGTCGCGATTCTTCAGGCCCTCGGGAATTCGCGCTCCGCGCGTGGCCAGAAAATCGTAGAAATGATCGATCACCGTCCGTTGGTTGAGCAGCTGTTGCAGCCGGTCATAACCCGGGAAATCCGGTCGAACGTATTGGAGTGTCGATTCGCGTTTGTATCCGAGCACAAACTCGATTTCGCGGAACTGCACCGATTGAAATCCCGATGCAGTCTCGAGCCGGTCGCGAAAGCTCGAGAACGACGACGGCGTCATCGTCTCGAGGATATCCACCTGCGCCACGAGCGTCTTCATGATTGTCCGCGTACGTTTGAAGGAATGAATCGCGCCGAAGAGATCGCCGGCCGAGAAATCTCTTTTTATTTTCTCGAACTCGTGCAGCAGTTGCTTGAACCAAAGCTCGTACGTCTGATGGATGACGATAAACAGCATCTCGTCGTGTTCGGCCGGCGTTGAGCGCGGGTTCTGAAGGGTCAAAAGCTTCTCGAGATCGAGATAATTCGCGTAAGTCAGTGGCGGCATATCGGCAAACTCAACGCAGCCCGTGCGTGCGTCAAAGGGGCGATGTCTGGGGAGCACAGGCTGCCAGCCTGTTGGTCTCGGCAGCTTGCCGAGACGAACTTTCTTCTTTGCGATCAGACGAGTCCGTCGTCGAATTAGATTGCGATTACGAGCACGAACAAGAAAATGCTAGCCCATCTGCCGCAGATATTCCCGATCCCATGCCGCCGGGATACTTTCCCGCGGCGAATAGGGCCCCGGTTGATACGCGCGCGACGCGATGCCTTGCTGGCTCAACTCACACACGTGCCAGTCCTGCTTGTTCGTCATGTCCCAGAATTCGATCGCGTCGTCCGGATGAAAGTCGGCGCGCTCGAAAGCCTCCGGATGGAAAAACCAATCACATAGGATGCGTGTCTGCTCCGGAGATTGCGGCCAGAGTTGATGCACCATGACATAATCCGGATGCATGCTCAGCAGCATGTTGGGAAAAATGGAATAATAGAAAACCCGGTGGAAATCCTCGGCATTCACGTCGCCCACTGGCAACGCGCAGGCATTGCCGCTCATCGTCAGACTGTTGCCTTTCGTGATCCGCATGAACCCGCCGAGGAACGGCCCCTCGGCGAGGTCGTTTTCCGCTGAATCGTACGGCGTCAACTTCGAGAGCGCTGGATGCACTCCCGGACAGTGATAGCACTCCGAATAATTTTCGAAGATCAACTTCCAGTTGGCCCGGACGTCATACTCAATCCGTTTCGCCGAGCGCAGCTTCGCCAGATTCCAGTGAGAAAATTTTCCCGCCAATGGAGCGAACACTTCCTCCGGTGGAGTGGGGGAGTCTGCCAGATTCACAAAGATGAATCCTTCCCACAACGCGAGATTCACGGCATGCAACGAATAATCGGCCTTATCAAAACCTGGAACCTGGTCCATGTGCGGCGCACCGATCAATCGTCCGTCGAGCGCGTACGTCCATGCATGGTACGGACACTGAATCGCGGACGCATGTCCGCATGCGTCTTCTTTCAGTCGCGTCCCGCGATGACGACAAACATTGTAGAACCCGCGGATGGTCGATCTTTGATCGCGTATGACGATCAAACTTTCACCGGCCACTGCTGCCGTAAAATAATCGCCGGGTTTAGCGATCTGACTCTGATGCCCGATGGACACCCATTCCCGCGAAAAGATTTTCTCCTTTTCTTCGGCAAAAACCTCCGGCGACACGAAGTATCGCTGAGGTAGCGTCTTCGCGCCGGACGTAAAAGTTTCAGCCGTCTTGCGAAATGCGGGTGTTGCGATTGTTTGACCCAGCGGCATGCTCGAATGCTCGCACGCAACGCATACCTGCGTCAATCTGGCGAGCGCACGCGCGCGTTATGCCGGTCCGGCTCGGACTCTCGGCGCCTTCGCTGAGACCCAACCATCAACAATCAACTCTCAACCATCAATTTTCCCTACCTCAACACCGCCTGGTGGAATTCGTACCAGTCGTCAAGATTGTTCAGGCTCACCGCGTCTCGCGGAGCGGAAGCGTCGTCGCTCATGCCGCACGCTGCCAGAATACCCTGGCGCGTGGCGTCATCGGCGTTATAACCGCGCACCGCGGCGTTGTGCTTCTCGATCGCTTCCCGGGTTAGTGACTTGGCATTTTGCTTTACCCAATTTTCGAATTGTGGATAGGTCGGCTTGTTCTGTTTGATGTAATCTCTCACCGCCTCTTCATCGAGTCCGAGCGCAGCAAGAGTCATCGCATCGAAGCCTTTGCCGACGGCCGGATAACCAGAAGCAAGTTTACCCGCCGCTTCAAGGGAGACTTTCTGCCAGAGCCGCGGGAGATGGACAACGCCAAGTGGACCGGCAACGCCGGAGCTTATCAGTGGGACGTAGGTTTCGCTCATAGTAATCCTTTTGATGTTTATGTTCTGGTTTACATCCCCGGAGCAGGCGACTGCTGGGAGATGGATTTTGACGCAAGTTAATGAGCCAAAGACGCGGAGGCAATTCAATTCAGTCACGACCGAGCCGGCTGGTCGCGCTTTTTCTTCGCTCGAGCTTGAGGGCCAATCGAGATTGCGTGCTGAAGCCGCACGGTCGCACATCAACGCGCGATGTGGCGTACCCAGTGCCGGTCCGACTCGGATAACTCCTTCATGTGGATACAATTTGAAAATCGTTAGCTCTCCCGAAGGTTTTCTTGAATCCAAAAGATCTGCTTCGGACATCACAATACAAAGGCGAATTGTATAAACTGGATCAATCGTAGGCGCAGAACCGATGACGGCTTCTTGTTGTAACTTTTGTGCGGCTTGGAAAATGATGGCGGAAGTAGCGGTGTCGATGTTTCTTTTGACCAGAACGCACGCGTGGTCCCAGCCAGTGCCTGGAACGTTGGATGTGCACTGGAACGAAGGCGCTCCAGATTGCAAACTAACTCCACAAGATCCCCTTCAAGTCCACACTTACGAGCCGCAAACTTTTATCTTGCGCCAGAGTCCTTGCGCGAACTTCGAAGCGAATTTTCTCTATCTTCTCCTCGGCTCCGACAAAGCTCTTCTCATCGATACCGGCGCCGTCGCGGATCCGAAAGAGATGCCCTTGGCGAAAACGATCTTGGAACTATTGCCGGATAAGGACCACAAAAAGCTTCCACTCCTGGTTGCGCATACCCACAGGCACCTGGATCATCGCGCCGGCGATCCTCAGTTCGCGTCGCTTCCATCGGTCCAGGTCGTGCCCATAGGTTTGGAGGGAGTTCGAGCGTTTTTCCGTTTCACTAATTGGCCCAGCGAGATTGCCCATCTGGATTTGGGTGGCCGAACTGTGGACGTAATTCCGACGCCCGGACACAACGAGACCCACGTGGCTTTTTACGACAGCAGAACCGGGATTCTTTTTTCCGGAGATTTCCTGATGCCTGGCCGATTGCTGATTGAAGATGCCGCCGCGTACCGCGAAAGCGCGCTGCGGGTTGTCGACTTTCTGAAAACGCGTCCGCTCACCCGTATTCTGGGCGGACACATCGAATTGAACACGGCGGGACAGGCCTACCAATTCGGATCTCACTACCATCCTAATGAGCACCGGCTCGAGTTGGCGAGAGAAGATTTAACAGCGTTGCCGGCCGCGTTTGAAAGCTTCAACGGCTTCTATGCACGACATCCGAATTACATTCTTACCAATCCCATCCACAACCTTCTGGCCCTAGCGGTCATTGCGATTGCGGTATTGATTCTCATCGCGTGGGGAGTGCGCCGGTTGTGGCGGCGGTACCTGAGTGGCTGACTGTGTCGTCGTGCTCGGCCGGCGTGGAGCGCGGGTTGTGGAGAGTCAACATCTCGAAATCGAGATAATTGGCGTAAGTCAGCGGCGGCATGTCGGAAAACTCCCCGTGCGCGCCACCGCGCGCGTCAACTGACGGGTGAACGAAACAGCAGAATCGACAAGATCACATCCGCCTTAGAGCAACGTAAAGTCGTCCAAGACAGAATTGAATGTTCTTTCTCCAGCGGCTAACTCCTTTATCGCTCTCTTAACGTCATCCGGCGTCGGTAGCCCGGAGATTTTTAATGTTGCATTCGCGCCGAACCGAGGAGCGATCTGCCGTAGTGCTTTATTCAGTGTGTCCAAGATTGTTTCTCTGAGACTGATTACAAACTGTTCAAAAATCAGTCGCCGATGGAGCGTGTAATATTCGAGAAAGATTTCGGTAAGAGTCTCGCCTCCCGTCCATCCAATTGTGCGTGTGGCAGCTGCAAGAGCCAACTTCTCAGCACGTATGTGGTCTTTTGCATCATAAAATGAATTGGCGTGGCCCCGCGTTGCCGAATACATCCGAAATATCCCGCCGCTACCGAGTTGAGCCAAGGCGTCGTTAATCTCATTCAAATCTGAAAACGCCGGAGGAGGGGAAAAAATAACGAGGCGGTCGTCTTGCAATGGAATAGTTGTCGGAAGGTTGTGCTTTTCCGCCCATTCTGAAGGCACAATTTGGAAAGTTTTTCCGTGACGCTTCTCCAAGGTTCGAACATCAATCGGGACAAGCTCAAAAGATTTAGATTCACCGGTGTCAGGTTCACTTAGCAGAACGATTTCATAAACCGCCTTGCCCCGTTCGATGATTCGAGCAGCGCAATGTTGAAAAAAATCACATACTTCATGGCCTAGCTGATAGGCATAATCATGATGTTGGTCAGCTAACGCGCCGGCAACGATCTGCTCGAATCTTTGGTCGTTTGGTTCGAGAAACACTTTGAAGTCTTTTCTCGCGCGAGATCTGCCGCCAATAGGCATGATATGTAGCGAGATATCGCGAGGAAACGCCGTTGAATATATCCCTTCAAGCGGCAAGAGAGACTCAGCACTGGACCGTTTCGGAAACTGTTCGAACGGAAACCAAACCGACTTCTGATCCGCAATAAGGTTATTTCGCGATCTCATCTTTGCTCTGATCTGTCGTGGTGCTGCCTTCATTGCGAGACAGCGATCTCGCGAGATTTCGAGTGGTGTAGGGATACGTAACGTCGGCGCTTTTCAGTCGCGGCATGACATAATCAACCAAGAAAAAGTCCGCCGCGTGTTCCATCATCATCCCCGCTCTAGCCACTTCTTGAATCAAGGGACTTGGATGAACGGGTCTCTCGATTCGCCGAAAGGGTCCGTAGCGATCTTCCAAGATGCCTCTATCCCGGAGAAGGCGCTCGAAATTCTGCTGCCAAGTAGTTCGCTCGAGATCCCGCGCCGGCATAAAGAAATCACCGGTCCGATATTCCAATATCGCGGTGATCGCCTTGAGAGGCCCCGTGGAGTCTTCAAATCCTGCTAAGTAAGCGTCCCATGTCTTTGTTACGATGTCGTAGAATGCCTTACCGTCGAGTTCGGAAAAGAGCTTTGCATACCCCGATAACGCAACGATGTCTTCGATTGGGCCACTGCTCCATGCGAGCATCATTCGAAAATCTCTATCTTTCAGCTGCTCCCGCAGCTTTTGATTTGCCAGAATACTGCTCGCAAATAAGGACGGAAAAGTTTTCGTGAATAGTTCCTCGTCTCCACTGGCCATTGAAAAATAGGATTCCCGAGCAAGGAAAGAATAAAGCTGACCGAAATATTCCGGCCAATGCCGGCTAGCAGGAATCTGCTCAAGCCGCGGCAAGATTGTCGCTGCCGCCAACAGTAGTCTCTTATGAACGGCGTTCACTCGTTCACCGAGCGCTTTCCAATCTATTTCAAGCCAAGGTATATCGAGCACTTTCCGCATTGCGTCGAGTCCGTCGACGCAGGCTTTGATCTTCGGAAGATGTGCGCGAAGCTTGCTGCACATTTCAATGGCGGACGAAATGATCTGAGCAGCGAACAAATCACGATGCTCTTTTTGATAATCGGAGAGTTTAGGAACCAGCGTGCGCTCCAGCTCAATTATCAAAGTTACGCAACTGGACTTGATGAAGTCCACGAATTGTCGCGCTAAAAGCTGGCTGATATACCACTCCGGTGTGATTAACTCTTTTTCGACGAGTTCTTCGGCGCGGAGAGATTTTGAGATCGACTCTGCTTCGGTGAGAACAGTTCGCGGCAATCGCGCCGAATAGATAACCTTAAGTTCATGTGCAAGAAGAGCGCGAGAGAGCGCACGCACATACTCCTCGTTGACACTGCTAAGCCGTTGGACGAAGCCGATCAAGATCGCCATGAGGTCGGAAAAAACAAACGCAACGGAACCGATGCAAAATGACAGTCGCTTATTCGTTGCCTCCGAAGCCAAACTGGGCTTCAGATCCGTGCTATCTAAAAGCGACTCGATTTCCATTCGTTGCGAACGGAAAAAGAGCAGCGCTTCCTCTACGGCCAGCGCATTTCCGAATTCCTCGAGCCTGTGATATAAGCGGGTCGCGAACTTAAACCAGTGCTGTGAATCATCACGACTTGTAAGCGCATTGGACGCGCCGTGAATGATCTCTTGCAGCCACTCTTCGAGCCAAAGGAAGTTCGGCACTACCTCAGGATCGGCTGGCCGACCAGTGGCTAGCGCCATTTCTAATTCGGTGGGTCCAACTGTAAGCCAGTCTCGATGTTTGCCTACCTTCTCAAACCAAAAGCTCTCACTAGATATCCACGGCTTACGCTGCTGATAGAACGTGGCAAGATCGATCGTAAATTCGAGAAGCGTCACCAACGCTTGCGGTTCGATCCGATGGTATTCCTCCTTTGTCGCAAGAGAGACGATGTTGCGATACGTAGCGAGATTCTCCTCAGCCTTCCGGCGATAGTAGTCTTGCAGAGAGGGCGTCTGAATACTGCGTCGATGGCCGGAAGATAATCTGATCCATCTCGCTAGTTGATTGACTAGATATTGGACGAAGATAGTCGGTTGAAAAAAATTAAAGGTCCTTTTTCCCAAAAACAAAAAACTGAACAGGGACAGGATCGAAAGTGCACCAATCGCTACCAGTCCAACTAAACCGATCTGAACTCCCATTACGCCTGCGATGAGGTACAAAATCGAAATTGCCCCAAGAATCGCTACGACGCGGATATAGACGTTCCCGACTTTTTCGTCGACTGCTAGCGTTCTGACATCTCCAGGAACGCGCGAGTACACGGTGCTGGCTATCAAGCTGATCGCTGTGAAGTATAGAGTGAGGAACAGTCCAGCCAGTTGAACGACTGTATTAAGGAAATTCTGAATGTAGTCGTAATTGTCCGAAATCGTCTTAGCAAGACCGGCGAACCTCGAAGCTAGACTTGGCCAGTGACGGGTAAGAAATGTGAGACCCTCGCTTCCGAGTGCTCGATCAGCCGCAACTACAACAGCAAACAGAGCGATCGCGAGAATGACATCTTTAACGACTTGTTTCGTCAGGATCGCAAGAATCTGGGACGACTGACCAATCTTGCGGACTGATTCGCTGGCGTAAAACCATTGCCTTGCCACGCGGTGATGCAGCTTCTGGAGAGCACGGCGAATCCTCCAGTACGTTGGCCTTGATTTGAGTTCGAACTCTCGGTGCGCCCGATGTCGAAGCCATCGTTTCAACCTGCGGAAATGGGGCATCTCCATAACGGTCGTTCGGACGAAGCGAATTCGCTACTTCTTCCGTGTCAACAAGCGATGAAACGAAACGTCAACAGCGCGGTGATCAATGTTAGCGCAGCGATGAGGCTTGTGTAGACGATGCAGTCCTGCCGCCGCGTGCGTCGGACGGCTTCCGCCGACGCTGAAGATTCCGCCCACGATTACTACAGCGTGACAAGACGACGGGACAAGTCGGCGTAGGGGATGCGCGTGAAGGCGGATGTAGAGTGGCAGGTAAATGCCGGGTAGCACGCGCCACAAGCAGGTGGCCGAGTTTTTTCTTCGCGCGAAATGCACGGGACGCGGTTTTGTCGCGCATCTCGATGAAGTTGTCGACGGCGAGGTTGGCGAGCGCGTCGGCATTTTCTTTTCACCGATTTACGCGAATCGGTTGCTTGCCTTCACCACCGCTGGCAGTGCCATTCACGCATCATAAGCGGTTTATGATGCCGACGAAATAGTCAGCAAGATGTGGAAATCAAATTCGTAAGGCGCGAACCGGATCGATTCGCGTGGCGCGCCATGCCGGCAAGAAACACGCGGCCAATGCGACGATCATCATGACGACGAATGCCGATCCAAACGCGAGCGGATCGCGCGGGCTCACTTTGTAGAGCAAGTTGCCCATTAGTCGGGTGAGGATGAGCGCCGCCGTCACTCCGATGATGATCCCAGCGATGGTGAGTCGAAGTCCGCCTGAAATCACCAGCCGCAAAAGATCGTTGGTGCTGGCGCCGAGCGCCATCCGAAGACCGAGTTCGCGGGTGCTTTGCGAAACGGAGTAGGACATGACTGCGTAGAGGCCGATTGAGGCGAGGAAGAGCGCCATTCCACCAAAAACCGCCAGCAACGCTACCGCCAGTCGTTGCGTGTAACTCATGCGATCGACTTGCTGCTGCAAACTGATGGTGTCGAGCGGCGCGAGATTCGGATCGAGCGCGTGGATTTCGCGGGCGAGCGCGTTCATGATCGCGGCCGCGCTCTGGTTCGTCCGAATAATGAAGCCGTTTTGGACGAGAAAGTTCTGCCGAACCGGCACATAAAAGAATGGTGTCGGCTGCTCAAGCTTGGTCCGGTAATGCGCATTTTTTGCCACTCCGACGATCTCCATCCATTTGTCTTTCACCTTGAGACGCTGACCGACCGGATCTTTTCCCGGCCAATATTTTGCCGTCATCATCTCATTGACGATCGCAACCGGTGGTGCGTTTTCATCATCGTTGCGGGTGAACTCACGGCCGGCCACGATCGGAATTCCGATCGTCGCGAAATACTCTTCGCCAACTTGGTTGTAATCCGCCGCAACCTGCTCATTGCGCGGCGGCTGATAACCTTCGATCTCCAGCGGTGCTGACGAATAATCCGCGTAGCTGAAAGGCCTAACTCCCTCCAATGTTGCCGATTGAACGCCGGGCAGTGCCCGGACGCGCTCGAGCAATTGTTCGTAAAAAACTTTGGCCCGATCGGGTTTGTAGCCGGCAGAAAAAAGATCTGCCGCCGACACGACGACGTTTCGTGTCGAAAATCCGGGATCGGAATTTTGCATTTGCACCAGGCTTCGAAGC
>WNFY01004597.1_pt1 | contig 12698 bp, 9 predicted proteins | sample 5400091 | NCBI WGS metagenome assembly WNFY01 (sample SAMN13153364, study PRJNA577476) | soil metagenome | isolation source: 60 cm soil or saprolite under grassland replicate 1 | place: USA:California | collected 2016-06-15 | reverse complement strand
ATACTCAGTTTCGCTCATTTCCCTTCTTTCATTAACTCTCGGTAAAAGTTTTGGAGCACGTAAAAAGCCTCCTTCCTTTCCCCCCGGCTTGAAATCAGCCCTTTACGGTTATAGAAATCCTGGATGCGCGGCAGGGGACGTCGAGGTGATCGAAAATCAGTAAGAATCCATGGGGACATGCCCCGGAGCGATCGAATCTTCCTCAACATCGCGATCTGGTGATCGTACAAATCCTTCTGATACTCTTCCGTCCATCGCTCTCCCTTGTCCCCGTGGCGCCCAAAAAGGGCGTCGCCACCGAACTCGCTAATGATCAGCGGTTTGTTTTGGACTATCTTCCACGTCAGATGGTCGGCCTTATCCGGCAATCCGTCATACCAACCTACGTATTCGTTGCAGCCGAGCACGTCGAGATATTCCCCCAGAGGGTCATCAACCATTTCCGTATTGGGGTCCGCGTAGTGACGCTCGTTGGCGGCTGTTAGCAAGCGCGTCGGGTCCAGCATGCGCGCGTGGTCAATCAAGCCTTTGAGGAACTTGAGGCGGGCTTCACCGACTGGTGTCTCGTTCGCTACGGACCAGAGAATGATCGAAGCTTTGTTCTTATCTCTTGTGATGCTCTCGCCGAGCTGGTTTCTGGCATTCTCAAAGGTCCCGAGGTTGTCCCAGAGAATAGTCCAGTAGACGGGAATCTCAGACCAGACCATCACGCCCATCTCGTCTGCCAGGCGCATCATGTGCTCGTTATGTGGGTAGTGGGCGAGGCGAACGAAGTTGCACCCTAGTTCCTTGGCCCAGGTCAGAAGCTGCCGCGCATCGTCTTCACTGAACGCTCGTCCGCCACGCAGAGGCGACTCTTCATGAATACAGATGCCGCGCAAAAAGATCTGCTTGCCATTTAGTAGGATCTCCGTCCCTCTGGTCTCGATGCTGCGGAAGCCGATCCGGTCGTTGATTACATCGCTGTTGGTCGCCAGTTTGACATAATACAATTTCGGATTTGCCGGCGACCATAGATTCAGCCTGGCTTTGAAACTGACAGACCCGTAACCGCTGGCATCGGTCGTGACCGCCTGTTTGATATTGGCTTCCGGTATCTCGATGGTTATAGCTTTACTGACGGTTGCGCCGTTTAGTTTAACCCAGCCGGAGATCTCATCCATCGAGCCTTTCTTCAATTGGAGAAAGTAGTCCTGAATGAAAGTGTTCGGCACCTCAATGAGACTGACGTCGCGCGTCAAACCGCCGTAATTCCACCAATCGGTATTCAGCGTAGGAACGGCATCGCGCCGGCGCTTGTTATCCACTTTAACGACTAAGAAGTTATCCTTTTCCCGAACGAGGGGCGTGATCTCGAAGTTGAATGGAGTGAAGCCTCCCTCGTGCCGACCGAGCTTTTGACCATTCAAGTAGACATCCGTCAGGTAGTTCGCCGCGCCGAAATACACAAACAGCCGAGTGTGGTCCTTCTTCTGATAGTCGAAGGATCTTTTGTACCAGACTGTGCCCTCGTAGAAGAGTAATTTTTGATCTTGCGAGTTCCAATCACCAGGCACGTTTAGTTGAGGAGAAGCGTCGAAATCGTATTCGATCAGATCGCTGGGGCTTTGGGGCTTGGCGTTTTTGAAATAGCCATTGGTGCTTGGCTGATAGCGGTAATCGTAATACCCAGTTTCGTAGGGATCAATGATCGTTTGCCACCGCCCATTTAGGTCTATTGTGTGGCGTCCATCGATGTTAGTAATCAACGGAGTCGGCTGCTGGGCCTGACTGGTCGTAACGAACATTAAAAGAAGTGCCCCGAGCGTGCCAAGTTGTATCTTCAATGGTTATCACTCCCGCTTAAATGTCTTAGATCCGCCTCAGCCTTTGATTCTGTTCATCTGAGGATTAAGAATTGATATTTGCCTGCACCTGCGCGTAAACCCTCGCGACGATGTTCCTCGCTTCAGTTTCATTTTTTGCCTCCGCGATTATGCGGATGATCGGTTCCGTGTTTGAACCCCGCACGAGAAACCAGCCATTAGGCAGTATTACTCTTACGCCGTCGCGCGTATCCATCCGATAGTCTGAATACTCCTGACGAAGAGCTTTCAATATGGTGGCGATGCTGTGTGAAGGGCACGCTAGTTTTTCTTTAACCATGCTGAACCGTGGAATCCCACTTAGCAACTGACTGATCGGCTGTCCCGTTTCAGCAAGGTAGTGCAGGACAAGGGCCATGCCGACCAGACTATCGCGCGCAAAATTAAGGCGCGGATAAATAACGCCGCCGTTGCCTTCGCCGCCGATAACGGCTTTCTCTCGCTGCATCGCTTCCGTGACATTGACCTCACCGATCTTTGTCAGAAAAAGAGAGCATCCGAAGCCCTCAACCACAGATTGAAGTGCTCCTGTGGTGGAGAGATTTGCTACAACCGAACCTCGCTCTTGTCTCAGGACGTATGAGGTTGCGAGCACGAGCGTGTAATCTTCACCGATTGGATCCCCCTTTTCTGAGACAATCGCGAGACGATCTGCATCCATATCTTGCGCGAACCCCACATCGGCGTCATGTTCTTTGACCGCGGCGCAGAGCTCCGAAAGGTTTTCCGGCAATGGTTCTGCGGGACGAGGAAACAGTCCGTTTGGCGTTACGTTAATCGGGATGACTTCAGCCCCGAGCATCTCAAGCAGCTTTGGGCCAATCACAGAGCCAGCGCCGTTACAGGCATCGAGAGCCACACGAAGTCGCTTCTCGCCCTTCGGCAATGGTCCCAATGCTTCCAGGATTGCCTGAATATGAAGATCGGTCGCGCCTGCAATCTCTTCCACCCCCCTCATCTCCATACCTGGAACTTTCGTGTACTCGCCCTGATGATAGATGTCCAGCAACTCCCTCGCCTGGCCCGCATCGAGGAAGAACCCCGCACCACCAATGAATTTTAGAGCGTTCCATTCCGCCGGATTATGACTCGCGGTAATCGCAATGCCTCCTTGAGCACGATGGCGACGGACAAGCAGCTGAATCGTCGGCACCGGACACATACCAATATCAAGGACGCGGCAGCCACTGGATAGCAGGCCGGCGATGACCGCCTGCTTGACCATCTCACCCGAGGTGCGAGGATCGCGACCGATGACGATCGTACCGGACCCAACGTAAGTGCCGAAGGCCTGAGCGAAGCGCGTTAACATCGTAGGCGTCAGTGAATCACCCACCACGCCACGCACCCCGGAAATACTAATCTTGAGAGTTGGTATCGCTCGCACTTCTCTCTCGCTTCATTACTTCTTCAATCTATCGCGTGTCCAATCAAGCAGGTTGTGTGCACTTTTTGCTTCGTTAGCTTCGACGATAACGCGAATCATGGATTCAGTATTCGAGGCCCGCACGTGTATCCATCCTTCTGGTAACACAACCTTGATGCCGTCCGTCAAATCGTAATCCAGCTGCTCACGATCGATCGCGCTGCGGAAATTCTGTAGCACCGAATAGAGTCGATTGGGTTCCACCGGCACGTTGCGCTTAAACATTATCAATTTTGGAAGTTGCCGTACGATTTCGGAGATTCGCTGGCCCGAGCGTGCAAGGCCTTCGAGAATGAGACCCTCGGCTGCTGCGCTGTCGTGCGTCAAGTGCACTTCGGGAACTGTCACACCGCCACTACCTTCGCCGCCGAGAATGGCCCCATGTTCGCTCATCGCCTCAGAGATATAAGCCTGGCCGACCGAAGTACGTACGACGACGCCACTATACCGCGCGACAATTTCGTCTATAGCACTCGTGGTGGAAACATTGGTTACTACCGTGCCCGCTTTCTGCTGGAAACGAATATGCGTCGCGACCGCAAGCGTCAACTCCTCGGAAAGCGGTTCGGCCAGATCTGTCACAATGCCGAGTCGTTCACCATCGGCATCGTGAGCAAAACCGATGTCCGTCCGTCCTGCTTTAACAACCGCGCTTAGTTGCGCCATTGTTTCAGGCGTCGGCTCGGGACGATGTGGAAAGGTTGCGATGGGATCATCATTGATCACCAACACTTCACAACCGAGCTCTTTAAGCCAGCGCGGGATTAGTCGTGAACATGCGCCGTTACAACAATCAACCGCCACCTTCAGCCGACGTCCTTTAATCGCTTCAACATCAAAGGCATTGTTGAGCATTGCCAGATGTTGCTCAATTGGATCTTGGTGCTGAATAGCTCGCTCTATTTCGTTCCACGTGGCCTTGGCAAACTCTCCTTGATGAAATATGTCTAACAGCTCTTCGGCTTCCGTGGGATTGAGGTAGAGTCCATCTCCCCGTACAAACTTCAGTGCGTTCCACTGGGACGGATTGTGACCTGCGGTGATTGCGATACCACCCTCAGCCTTGAGCCCCGTGACTGCCGACTGCAAACTTGGCGTGGGACAAACGCCGAGATCAATGACCTCACAACCTGCGGCAAGAAGACCCGCCATCACGGCCGCGCGGACCATCGGTCCAGAGGCACGTGTATCTCGGCAAACGAGAATGCGCCCGCTATCGAGGTACGTACCAAACGCCTGGGAGAATCCAACTGCCACTTCCGGCGTAAATGTTTCGCCGACAATACCACGCACGCCTGTAATGCCAATTTTGAGCGGTTTCATCATCGACGGGAAGCTAGCTGGAACCATCGATACCAGCGCACGCAAAGCTGGCCTCAAAACAGAGCACATCATACCCGCTTTGACTTATGGGGCGAACGATTTATGCGTTAATTCAGACTCGGTAGATTTAAGAAGTGCTGTGAAAGGCGGAAATGCTCGGAATCTGGATTGGGCATCCAGATTCGGCATGCTGCAATGCCGTGCGGAAATGTTTAGTGGTTGGACTTACCCCAGGGTTGAAGCAACCCTGGGCTTTCAGATGTAACCGCTCCGCGGTATCACTGCCACTCGGATTGTCTATGAGAGTTGCACTTCAAACCTGAATCCACGAGTGTCTACTCATACGTTTGCGACCGGGAAATCTTTCCTTGCCGCGTCCTGCTAATCATTTTTGATTGAGTCGATAGTCAAAGATGAAGCGTCCGACCTGGATTGTCGCTTTGCCGCTGATTGGCGGAGAAATCCACAGCGAACGCACGGCGGTGGTTCGTCGATTTACGTGCGCGTCGATATCCCCCACTGCCTCACCGGTCGAGGCGCGGTAGAAGCTGACGCGGATTGTGTCATTGTCGGTGCGCTGGTAGCCAAAGACATATGGACCAGGCGCCAGATCCAGGTTGCCAATTTTCAGCGGTACCTGCGTGATGAAGAAATGAGAATACTTGCCTTCGGCAGAATATCCTGCCGTGATGATTACTACTCCAGCGATGAACTTGCCATGTCCATCAATCACTCCTGAAGCCGTGCGAAATTCGGTTTCAATATTTTCCTTCACGACCGGAGCCCGGGAAGGAATAATCTTCCTCAATTCTCGTTCGTTTGCCGTGCGCCACTGGGGACGCACTGCAACAGGCGTCAATACCAATAACAGCAACAACGCTAAAATACCGGATGATCTTCTTAATACAATTTGCATGAGAGCCACGAAGTTTCTTCGGCTGATCGACCACGCGCAATCAAACATTCCGATATAATAAGCTGGCCGCGGTCGCAGAATAGTACGAATGGCAGTAGCGCAACAAGTTGCCGACCGCATGATTCATCAATGCCGCACTCCATCCAGATCCAATCGGTTTGCGCGGTTGGTGTAGTTCTCGCCTCAGCGTTGCTATACGCCAGTCAGACACCTGCGCTTGATCCGACTCGCGATCTTCCGCAACTCGGGCAGGAAGTTTGGCTGACAGAAAATGGATTGCCGCAGAATACGGTCCGTGCTGTTATTCAAACCTGGGATGGATTCATTTGGATTGCCACTGAAGGAGGCGTGGCGCGTTTTGACGGCATCAGCTTCACGATCTTCGATAAACAGAATACGCCTCAACTGAAAACGAATGACATTCGCTGCCTCACCGAAGATCGACAGGGCGGACTCTGGATTGGAACGGCGGATGGTCTCGTCCGATTTTTCAATGGCGAATTTCGCTCTTTCACACAAAAGGATGGACTGCCGGCGGATGTTATTGATTCTCTCTATGAAGACATGCACGGCAATCTGTGGATTGGGACAGCCAGCGGTCTTGCGCGCATCCGAGATGGCGACTTTGCCTCGCGCGAAATTGTTACCGACAAAGCGGTCCAGTCGCTTTTTGAAGATCGCGAAGGAACGCTCTGGATCGGAACTGCCGGCGGTCTGAATCAAGTCAAGGACGGTAAATTCTTTGCCAACCTATTCCCTGAGAACCTCGGGAACAGTAGCGTGCTGGCGATCAGTCAGGATAGAGACAGTCGCCGGTGGTTTGGAACCGCGGACGGCTTGATCGGCTTCGCTGACGGTCGCTTTCGCACCTATAGCTCAGTGGATGGTCTGCCCGACAACCGCATCACGTCTTTGGTAGCCTTAAAAGAGAGTGGACTCTGGGTCGGAACTGCTCATGGCCTGGCTCGGTTAGATGGCGATCATTTGTCGCGCTTCGGCCCAAACAATAGTGTCGCCAGCAACACCATCCTGTCGCTTTTTGAAGATCGCGAAGGCAGTCTTTGGGTCGGCGCGGAGTTGGGTGGCCTGAATTTGATCAAGGACAAGAAGTTCGCGACTTACACGATGAGCGACGGCCTCGGCAGCGATGTCGTCAAGGCGGTGTATGAAGATGAACGTGGCAATGTTTGGGTCGGCACCAATGGTGGCGGATTGGGCCTGTTGAAAGATAATCATTTCACGAACTACACAACCAAAGATGGATTGTCGAGCAATGTGGTTTTCGCGTTGTGTGGTCAAAGCGACGGAACGCTTTGGATCGGGACGCCAGATGGCTTGAATCGCTTTAAGGAAGGCAAGTTCACCATCTACACGTCGGCTGATGGCCTGGCGAACGATTTCGTGCGATCGCTTTACGTGGACCATGAGGGCACTCTTTGGATCGGTACGCGCGGCGGGTTAACGCGAATGAAAGATGGCGTGATCGCAACTTACACCACGGCCCAGGGTCTACCCGATAATTTCGTCGGCGTTATCTACGAGGACAGCGCGCGCAACTTGTGGATTGGCACGCTCGCCGGGCTGACCAGATTTAATCATGAAAAGTTCGCGACCTACACGACGAGAGACGGGCTTGCGAGCGACGTCGTGATTTCACTGTATGAAGATCGCGACGGAGTTTTTTGGATTGGCACGAATGGTGGCGGGCTGAATCGACTTGCGCATGGACAATTCACCGCCTTCTCGACTAAGGACGGACTGCCCGATGATGTTGTTTTCAGGATCCTGGAGGACGAACAGAATAACCTCTGGCTCAGCAGCAAGCGCGGCATATTCCGGTTGAATAAGAAAGAGCTTAACGATTTTGCCGCAGGAAGGATCAGCTCATTGAATCCGACCCTCTACGGGCCGGCTGATGGAATGCTAACGCGAGAGTGCAGCGGTGGCGGCCATCCGGCCGGTTGGAAAGGCAGAGACGGCCGGCTATGGTTTTCTACGATTAAAGGCCTGGCGATGATTGATCCGGCAAGGGTCAGAACAAATTATCAACCGCCGCCGGTGGTGATCGATGGCATCAAGGTCGATGATCAGCCAATCAGTTTGTATCAGAAAGCCGAACTCTCTCCCGGCAAATCGCGTTTTGATTTTTATTACGCCGGGTTGAGTTTCATAGCGCCGGATAAGGTGCGATTCAAGTACAAGCTCGAAGGCTTTGATAAAGACTGGGTCGAAGCCGGCACCCGTCGCGTCGCTTCTTATACCAACCTGCCTCCAGGCAGATACAGCTTCAAAGTGATCGCTTGCAACAACGATGGAGTTTGGAGCGAGAGCGCGGCATCATTTGACTTCTATCTTCAGCCACACTTCTATCGCACTTATTGGTTTTACTCTCTTTTGGCTTTAGCGTTGGCGTTGCTGATCTGGCAATTTTATCGTCTTCGCGTAAGGCAAATTCAAGGACAATTTAGCGCCGTGCTCGCTGAGCGGACACGCATCGCGCGCGATATTCATGACAATCTGGCGCAGGAGATGTTGGGAATCTCAATGCAACTCGAAGTAGTCGCGCGAACAATACCGCCGTCGGCAGATGTGGCCCGGAATCACCTGGATCGAGTGCGAATGCTCGTCCGTCATGGCATCGCCGAAGCTCGCCGTTACGTTTGGGATCTGCGATCCCAGGCTCTCGAGAACAAAGATTTGGCGGCGGCCCTGGCGGACACCGCGCGACGGTTGACGGCGGACACGACAGTGTACGCGCAGGTGCAGGTCAGCGGCACATTTCGCCCGCTGCCGGAAGCAGTTGAAAGCAATCTGCTGCGCATCTGTCAGGAGGCAATCAACAACGCTGTGCGTCATGCGCAGGCGCAAAGAATCCTGGTGAGTTTGGATTTTGAAATTGCGCAAGTGCGGCTTACTGTGCGTGACAACGGGCGGGGATTTGAATACAAATTTTCGAGCAATGGAGACTCGGGCCATTTTGGTTTGGTCAGCATGCGCGAGCGCGCCGAGGCGATGGGCGGGAAGTTCGAAATAATCAGCAGGCCTAACGAAGGTACTGAGGTCAACGTAGCTGTGCCGCTCTCGGTCGATGCCGAGGGGCGGAAAAGTTGAGTTGATGTAAGTGACTGTCAACCAAATCAACATCATGGTGATTGACGATCAGGCGGTCGTGCGACAAGGGCTCGTTTCTTTGATTGGCACTGTTCCCGACATGACCGTCATCGCCGAAGGGACGAACGGACAACAGGCGATTGAGCTCTATCGCAAACATAGACCGGACGTCACGCTGATCGATCTGCGAATGCCTATCGTCAATGGCGTCGAAGCAATCATAACCATTCGACGCGAGTTTCCAGACGCGCGTCTGATTGTCCTGACCTCGTACGATGGCGATGAAGATATTTATCGCTCTCTGCAAGCGGGCGCGCAGGGTTATCTGCTCAAAGATATGTTCTTCGAAGAGCTGGAAGATGCAATTAGGAAAGTCCACGCCGGATCGAAACGGATTCCTGCGCAGGTGGCCGAGCGGTTGGCCGAGAGAATGTCCGGCTCACAGTTGACTGGAAGAGAACTGGAAGTCCTGAAGCAGATTGTCCGCGGCAATAGCAATCGGGAAATCGCCGCAGCTTTGAAAATCAGCGAAGCCACAGTCAAGAGTCACATCAACAGTATTCTGAGCAAGCTCGGCGTGACTGATCGAACTCAAGCAGCAACCACTGCGTTGCAGCGCGGCCTGGTCCATCTTTCCTAATAATGAGTTTTTTTGTAGCGGACCACTCCGCTCGAACGTGTCAGAAGCCCGACCGTCAGGGAGGGCTAGTCAAATTAAGGGCGCCCTTGCTTACGCGCGGGCTTCTGACATGTTCGAAATTAAGGGCGCCCTTGCTACGCGCGGGCTTCTGACACGTTCGAGGTTGCTGTTAAAATCTCAGGCCTTGTGGTTTTCTTTCTACAACTAAAGTATGAGATGAAGACCCACCAATGGTTTCATGACACTTTTTCGCTTACATGGTAGTTTTCCGTCCCGTTGTTTCAATTTCCCAGTCCCGGGGTTCGCTGATTCAGAAGTCTTGAAATTCCTTCCTTTACTTTGTTGCATACCGCAGACTCTGAGTCACACGATTTGAACACGGGACTGGGCTTAATATTTCAGCGACTTGTACAGCCGGGCGTCGTCAATAAGCTTGCGGTTCGGCGGACTTATCTTGATCGAGCTCGCGGGAAGCAGGCGAGTCCGCGTTCGTTTTCATAATTCGCTCAAACAATTGTCGAAGAGGCAGATGACTATGCTGAATCTAGTTTATTACCGACGGATTCTAGTGACATGTCTTCTGATCGTGTCTGGCTTTATTTGCGCTGCTCCGAGTGCCAGCGGCCAGGGTTGAATTGCCGCCCGTCAAAGCGCGCCCGTGATTGGCGTGCAATGTGCTGGCAGTGAGGGATCGGGCTCGCACGACAGTGGGTTTTTGGATCGCGGCCGCTGGCAACTCTCTGTCGGCTATCGTAAACAACTCTCTCATCGCCACTATGTCGGGACGGTCGAACAGAAGATCCGAGCCGAACAAGGGACAGAGATTGTCAACGACATCCATCTCTTCGACGTAGCGCTTACCTATGCAGTGACCCGCCGCTTCAATCTCTCAGTTGGTATACCTCTACAGATCGCCAAGCGAACGCGTCCGGGCCAACTTGATCGCCTACGCGGAATTGAGAATGCGCCCGATCAAGTCTTTCATAGCACGGGAATCGGCGACATTAGCATCATGGGCCGGATCTGGTTGCTGAGACCACCAAGTGAGTCCGGCCAGAACGTCTCTTTCGGAATCGGCTTGAAGTTGCCGACTGGAAAGGCCGATGTCACTGATACAGTAATGACCGCGAAAGGGCCGGTGACCTCGGTTGTGGATCAATCAATCCAATTGGGTGATGGCGGCTGGGGCATTCCTCTCGAGGTCCAGGCATACAAGCGGATCAAGAAGACGACTCTCTATGCCTCTGGAACGTATTTGATTAACCCGCGTGACACCAATGGAGTTCAGACAGGCCGGTCTCGTCCTTCCGAAGCGATTATGTCGGTCTCAGATCAATATCTGGCTCGCATCGGTTTCTCTCGTCCGGTTCCAAAAACTCGCCGGTTTGCTTACACCCTGGGCTGGCGGATCGAAGGTGTTCCGGTGCGAGATTTGATCGGCAAGAGCAATGGCTTCCGCCGGCCTGGCTATGCCATGTCGTGGGAGCCGGGAGTACAGTACTTCAGAGCTAGAGACACCTGGTCAGTAGCAGTACCTGTGGCAATGCGGCGCAATCGAAAGAGGAGCGTATCGGACATCCTGGTCGGCGGTGCCGGAGATGCGGCTTTCGCAGATTACATCATCACGGTCGGATACTCGCACAGGTTCTAGCTGCCTCTTTAAGTGAACCAGACACAAATAAAAACGTCAGGAAAAAAATATGCGAAGGTTTCTCACCGCGACGTTGATCCTGGCCTCATTTAGTTTTGGACCAGTCGTCGTCTCCCAGAAATCAGATACGTCTCTGAACAACCTTAGCAAGTTGTTATCCGTTGGCGAAACTGCACCCGAGTGGCAACTCAGAGATGCTGACGGCAACCTACACACGCTCTCTCAATATCGCGGGAAAATACTCGTCATGGACTTCTGGTCGACCTGGTGCGGCCCGTGCAAAGACGTGATGTCGCATATGCAGAAGCTCCATGAGAGGTACAAGGATAAAGGAGTGGTCGTAATCGGCGTCAACTCCTGGGAGAAACAGGATCCAGTCGAGGTGATGAAAAAAAGACACTACGATTATGGACTGTTAGTTAAGGGAGAGGAGATTGCCGATGCATACAGAGTGACGAGGTTGCCCGCCGTTTACATTATTGGAGTCGACAGCAGAATCATCTATTCTTATGAAGGTGTCTACGATAAGAACCTGGCATTGGTAATCGATAAGTACCTGAAAGGTCGCTGAACCTACCAACTTAGCGGCAGTGGAATTTTCTTTACCGATCATCTCAATCATCCATTCTTTATCTTGCTGAATGTAGCAGTCGGTGGCTCATGGCCCGGCAGTCCCGATTCATCTACTGTCTTTCCGCAGACGATGATGGTTGACTATGTTCACGTATATCAACGCGCGGCGTCCTCGAAAAATGCGCTGTTGTGACGGAAGATGATTTGAATCAGTCTCTGGTGCTTGATTCAGTCACTCGGGGTCAGGGATTGCTTAGGGCGGTCAGTTCATATGAGGTCAGCTCGGATAAGAGGACGCGCATTATGTTCCCGGCGCGTTCGGGCGACGATTACGCCGTGAGCGGGCGAGATCAAGCTGCCGGTGCCAGGGCGAACTTGCCAGAGAGCACCAGACTCAGCGCGCCCATTAGTGTGGTCGATTCTCCCAGAGTAGAGGCAACTATGCTGGCGGAGGGCAGACCTCGTCTAACGCCTATACTCAGATTACGGGCGGTCTCGACCAGTGCTGTCTGCGCTTTAACTTCACCAGTTATTGCGCGATCGATCAATTGCAGGAAAGACAACCGACAGCGTTCGATGTTTTGGCCAGTCATTGTCGATCGCAACATTCAAACCGGTCGCCGACGAGATTCGCTCACCGACGTTCAGCTGGCGCCAGTTGAAATATGGAACGTAGAGAGCGGTGTTGCCTTACCTTCGGTAAGGGGATCGAGACGGTTGCGCTGTTCCAGTTTTCGACTGAGAGAAACGGGGCCGCTGTGCCTAAGTCCTTTACGTTGTAGGTTGCTGTGAGCTTTCTGCTCTCACTTGGCAACAATGAGAAATAGTTGTCCTGCCAGAGGATTGGCAGCACTTCTTCGCCGTTGCTTCGCTTTTTGATGTGCAGGTTAACAAAGAACGCCAGGCTCCGAGTAGGATTTGATACGGTTATATGCGCGATCTCGTTTTCACCCCGGCGTGTGACATTGCCAGCAATAGACAGTTTCACGGGAGCGAGTGTTTCAAGCTGAGTCATATCGGCAAATGACTTGGTAGGTGTGTAGAACCACTTGCTGTTCTTCGTGTCGAGCACATCATCTTTCGTGGAGAGCCAATAAAAGTTTGAGCTGACCGTCTGTCCCTTATTGTTTTTCAGCGTGAGCTTGAGAAAATATGTGGACGACAGATCCTGTATCCGGGGAATGGCAAAAGCC
>WNFY01004594.1_pt1 | contig 12698 bp, 11 predicted proteins | sample 5400091 | NCBI WGS metagenome assembly WNFY01 (sample SAMN13153364, study PRJNA577476) | soil metagenome | isolation source: 60 cm soil or saprolite under grassland replicate 1 | place: USA:California | collected 2016-06-15 | reverse complement strand
CAGAAGTCGCGGCAGATCCCAAAACCCGGTACCGCGCACGTGCGGGCCGAATTGCTCGGCGACGTGCCGGGCGCGCTCGACAGTCCGGTTCACGAGAGCGACTTCGACGCCGCGCTCGATAAGCGCGTGTGCAGCGGCGCGCGCGGCGCCACCCGCACCGAGGACCACGGCGGAATCGCAAGACGAATCCCATCCGGGAACACGGTCATCGAGATTGCTGATGAATCCGTGCGGATCCGAGTTCCCGCCGACGAGCTCGCCTTGCTCGAACCACAGTGTGTTGACGGCCCCGACCGCCTCCGCCACCGGATCGCGGCGCGCGACCAGACGAAAGGCGGCCTCCTTGTGCGGCACGGTGACGTTGCCGCCGACATAGCCGTGCGCCGTAAGGTGCGCAATGAAGTTTTCGAACGCACCGGGGGCGACATCCTGCAGGTCATAGGCGCCCGGGATGCCCAGCAATGCGAGCCAGTAGCCGTGGATCATCGGCGAGCGCGAGTGGGCAACCGGATGGCCCATCACGCACGCGCGTGGAATCGAGGTGATGCTCACGAAGCTGCCTGCAATCGAGAGATAACGCTCTGGCCCCAGACGCTCGCTTGACTGCGCTTTCAGAGCCCGCCAGAGCCGATGCTAACACCAAGCCCCTGTCGAAAAAACTTACAATCCATATCACCGATGTTGTTGTAGACACCTAAGCCAATGATAACGCAATAGAAAATATCGTGGGCACGGGCTATGCTTTTTAATCGGGGAGCCTCTTCCATCGTCATACGACGTTCGGAACTGGCATAGGTCGGAGGGTGCGATGCTCAGGTGGTTTTCCGCGATCGGTTTCGCTGTAGCGCTGCTCTGGCTGGCGCCGTCGAGTGCGACTGTCACGATCTCCATCTCCGACGGGATCCATGGGGTTGCTACCTGCGCCGATGGCGCGGCCTGCGACGCTGACCCAGCGCACGGCAGCGTCAAGTTCGTCTACGTCGTGGGCGGATGGGCCGGGAGTGTCGCGACGGGGTTGTCGGGGGCGCCCGTGCCGGTGATCGATCTCAAGGGCTATGCGACCAGCGCGGGCGGCGGAACGTTAACGATGCTGGTGTCGGACGTCGATTTCACGCTCGGTGCTGCGCCGGGGTTGCACACCTTCGATGGGAGCGTCAGCGGCACCGAGCCCGGTCCCGGCTCCTCGCTCGGCTATTCGATGTGGGTCGACGACGCGAACGCGCTGTTCGGGATGACCAGCCTCGTCGATTCCGGCTCCACGGTGTTCATGCCCTTCGCCGAGTCGGTCTCCGGTACGGCAACGACCGCCGGCACGTTCTCCATGACGCTGGGTGTGACCATCACCCACGGCACGACCGGCTTCACCAGTTTCGAGTTCGACCCCGCCGTGGCCGCGCCCGAGCCCGGAACGCTCGCGCTCGTCGGTGCCGCTCTGGCTGGCCTTGGCGCGCTGCGGCGGCGCTGGGCGCGCTAACCCCACTTCTCGATCTCGATTCCTCGCTAACGGCTGCCGCGAGCGGCTGTTAGCTCTCGGCGCGCACCTGGCTGCCGCAAGTAGCAATGACCGAAGGCCTCGGGCCTCTGTTTGCGGACCGTTGCTAGTGAATGAACTTTCCCTCGCGCCCGATCATCGACAGGTCGACGTACTGCGAGCCGTTGTGGTTCTCCGGCGAAAAGCGGACCTGGAATCCGCCGATCTCGAGGTTCGAGATCGATTCCATCGCGGCGACGAACTTCTCGCGCGTCGGATCCTTGCCGGCTCGGCGCAGACCTTCGACGAGGACCTTGGCGGCGATGAAGCCCTCGAGGCTCGAGTAGTTCACGTCGACATTGCCTCGCTTGGCGAACTCGAGGTATTCCTTGACGATGGGCACCATCGGGCTCCACGGATACGGCACCACCTGCGAGATCATGACGCCGCGTCCCTCGCTGCCGAGCGCTTCGGCCAGCGCCTTGCTGCCGACGAACGACACGTTGAAGAATTGCGAGATGCTGCCGGCTTTTTTCATCTGCTTCACGAACTCCGCCACTGACGTGTAGGCGGAAATCATCACCGTCGCTTCCGGCTCGGCGGCATTGATCGTTTTCACCGCCTCGGCGACGTTCGTCGTGTTGCGCTCGACGGTGCCGAGCGCCATGGGCTGCATGTTCCTTCGCGCGAGCGCGCGCTTGACGCCTTCCAGTCCGGCCTGGCCATAGGCGTCGTTCTGGTAGAAGACCGCGAATCGCTTGACCCCGGTTCGCGCCAGATGGTCGACGATTTTCTCGGTCTCGTCGTAATAGCTCGCGCGCACGTTGAAGATGTACCGGTTGAACGGCGAGCGCAGCAGTTCCGCGCCGGTAAAGGGGCCGACGAACGGAACCTTCGCCGCGGTGAAGATCGGCAGCGACGCCTGGCTCGTCGGCGTCCCGACGTACGCGAAGAGCACGAATACGCGATCTTCCTCGATCAGCTTCTTCGTATTTTCGGCGGCGAGCTTCGACTCGTACTTGTCGTCGCGTGACTTGAGCTCGATCCGGCGGCCGTTGACGCCGCCCTGCGCATTCACGTAATCGAGCCACAGCTTGGCGCCGTCGCGCATCTGGATCCCGAGTTGCGCGGCAGGCCCGGTGAATGCCGCCGACTGACCAATCAGGATCGACGTCGGCGTGATGCCATCCTGCGCAAACGCGGCCGAAATCGACGCCAGAAGGCCACCGATTGCGGCGACTATCGGAATAATGGTTCGCTTCATCAATCTCCCCTTGGCGGCTCTAGGGCAAATGGCCGCTGACGCGGATAAGGAGGGTAATCTGAGTTGAGCTTACAAGCAATGTTCGCGCCAATTGGGGTCTCGCCGACCGGGCTCGGCCGGTCCAAGGCGTGCTCGCCGGGAAACCGAACGGTTTCTCGCCCGGCGCTAGTTGTCGAGCCGGGCCTTCAATCCGTCGGGACGCAGCGTGTCGTAGACCTCGAACGGCTGATGGATCCACGGGTTGTCGGCCAGGTAATCGACGCAGAAGTCGGGCCTGAACGTCGAACACGCCTTCCACCATAGCACCGCGGTGCGGCAGGAGCGGATGACCGGCCAGCGCTCCGGCAGCGCCTTGTGCACCGTGGCGAGCGTCACGCCGGAATCGACCATGTCGTCGACCAGCAGCACGCGCTCGCCCAGGCGCGGCGAAGTCATCGTCATGTGCTCGGCGATCACGAGCTCGCCGCGGACGGTGCCGCCCTCGGCTGCATACGAATGCGTCGAGAGGATCGCGAGCGGCATGTCGAAGATTCGCGACAGCACATCGCCGACCCGCAACCCCCCGCGCGCGATGCAGATGATCTGATTGAACGCGTAGCCGGACTCGTAGACGTTGAGTGCGAGACGCTCGACGGACGCGTTGTACTGATCCCAGCTGACGTAGAGGTCGGGCATGAGATTCTTGCGCGTGGGTGGGTCGGGTCGATCGGTTGAGCGGGGTGACACCAGGTCCGTCTCGACCGGCAAGGCGGTCAATGGAAAGGATGCTGGCGCAGGATCGTTTCGGTGCGGTCGGGCCCTGTCGATACCATCGCGATTCCGACGCCGGTCAGGGCTTCGATCCGTTCGAGATAGGCGCGGGCGTTGACGGGAAGCGCGTCGAAGGTCCGCACGCCGACGGTGCTGTCCTTCCATCCCGGCATCGTCTCGTAGACCGGGTCGCACTCGGCCACTGCGTCGGCACCCGAGGGCAGCAGCGCGAGCGGCACGCCGTGCACGGTGTAGCCGGTGCAGAGCCTGATTTCGTCGAGCCCGTCGAGCACGTCAAGCTTGGTAATGCATAGCCCTGTGACGCCATTGAGCTGGAACGAGCGCTTGAGCGCAGGCACATCGAGCCATCCGCAGCGGCGCGGGCGGCCCGTGACCGAGCCGAACTCGTTGCCACGTTTCGCGAGGCCCGCGCCGATCGCGTCGGTCAGCTCGGTCGGGAAAGGGCCGGTGCCCACGCGGGTGGTATAGGCCTTGACGATGCCGAGCACGTAGTCGAGAAACTCGGGGCCGACACCCGCGCCGGGCGCCGCCGCGCCGGCAAGACAGTTCGACGACGTGACATAGGGATACGTCCCGTGGTCGACGTCGAGGAGCGCACCCTGCGCGCCTTCGAACAGCAGCGATTCGCCGCGAGCACGCGCCGCCTGCAGCAATGCGGCGACGTCGGCGACCATCGGTTGCAGCGCCGCCGCCAGCGCGAGCGTGTCGTCGCGCGTCTTCTCGAACGGCACCGCTTCGCGTCCGAAATACCTCGTCAAAACGAAGTTGTGGTACTCGAGCAGCGCGATGAGCTTTCCGGTGAACCGATCGGGATAGAAGAGATCCTGCAGCCTGATTGCGCGGCGCGCGACCTTGTCCTCGTACGCGGGGCCGATACCCCGGCCGGTCGTGCCGATCTTCGCTTCGCCCATCGCGCCCTCGCGCGCCTGATCGAGGGCGACGTGGTAGGGCATCACCAGCGGGCATGCCGGCGATATCCGCAACCGTCCACGCACTTCGATGCCGGCAGCCTCGAGCTCGGCGATCTCCTGTAGCAGCGCTACGGGGGAGAGTACAACGCCGTTACCGATGTACACCGACACGCCGGGGTGGAGGATTCCCGATGGAATCAGCCGCAACACCGTCTTCTTGCCGCCGATGACGAGCGTGTGACCCGCGTTGTGGCCGCCCTGGAAGCGCACGACGCCCTGCGCGTGCTCGGTCAGCCAGTCGACGATCTTGCCCTTGCCCTCATCGCCCCATTGCGTGCCGATGACGACGACGTTCTTCCCCATCGCGACCTCAGGTTAGCCGTTGCGCGAGACGCACGCGCCACGTGAATGCACACGGTGCCGCAGCGAATCGAACACGAGCGTGATCCGGATCAAACAACGCTCGCGAGCTGGCGCAAATCGAGCGTAAAGCCGGTGGCGGGGCGGGCGCGACCGAATGCCTTGCCGATGCCATCGTAGCGTCCGCCGTTGCCGATTGCGGCCGGCAGTCCGGAAGTGAATACCGAGAAGATCGCGCCGTTCTGATAATGATAGCCCCGAAGATCGGCGAGATCGATGTGCAGGGCCTCGACATGCGGCTCTCCGGCCTGCGCGAGCGCGGCCAGCGCGGCGAGCGCATTGCTGATGGCGGGCGTGTCGGGCAGGCGCTCGTGTGCTCGGGCGAGGACGTCTTGCGCGGGACCGTAGAGCAAAGGCAACGCGTTGAGGGCGTCGCGCCACGCGGGCTGAAGGCGCGCGGTGAGCGCGGCGACCGCCGGCGCATCCTTGCTGCGGAGCGCTGCGAAGAGCTCGGTGTCTTCGCCATTCGCGCTGATGCCCGCACCCGCCGCCAGCGCACGGTACACGCCGACGTGGCCGAGGTCGAGATGCAATGTATGTGCGCCGGCAACGGCGAGCGAGGACAACAACAGGCCGACCACTTCCGCGTCGCCGGCTATCCCGGGCTCGCCGAAAAGCTCGGCGCCGATCTGCACGACCTCGCGCGTTTCGCCGATGCCTGCGGCGGTGCGCAGCACGCTGCCCGCGTAGCACAGCCGCGTCGTCCCCGGTTCGTTCAGCAGGTGCGCGTCGATGCGCGCGACCTGGGGCGTGATGTCGGCGCGCACGCCGAGCAACCGGCCCGACATCGGATCGACGACCTTGAACGTCTGCAGATCGAGATCGCGCCCCGTGCCGGTCAGCAGCGAATCGAGGTGCTCGACCAATGGCGGCTGCACGAGCCGGTAGCCATTCGCGCGAAAGTGATCGAGGAGCGCGCGACGCAACGCTTCGATCCGCTCGGCTTCGGCCGGGAGAACGTCCTCGATATGCTCGGGCAGGATCCACTTACGCATTGCGAATCAACCAGAAGGCGGCCAGGCCGAAGACAATCGAAACGAGGCCGATGAAACGCAGCTGCCCATCGGTCAACTGGACCAAGCGGCGGAAGCTCTCGCGCCACACGCGCGGCGCGAAGAGCGGCAGCAGGCCCTCGACGACGAGCACCAGCGCGAACGCCGCCCACAGCGAATCCGCCATGCCGTCGCTCCCTTCGCGCGCGTCTTGCCCGACGGTTACCTGGGCGCCTTCGCGCCCGTACCGCCCTGGTTCTTCAGGTAACGGAAGAAGTCGGAGCTCGGATCGAGCACCATCATGTCGCTCTTGCTGCGGAACGTTGCCTTGTACGCTTCGAGGCTTCGGTAGAACGCGTAGAACTCCGGATTTGCGCCATAGGCCTGCGCGTAGATTGCCGAGGCCTTGGCATCGCCTTCGCCTTTCAACTTCTGCGCCTGCCGGTACGCATCGGCGAGAATCACCTCGCGCTGGCGATCGGCGTCGGCACGAATCTTCTCGGACTCCGCCTGGCCGAGCGAGCGCAGCTCGTTCGCGACGCGGCGGCGCTCCGATTCCATCCGGTCGTAGACCCGATCGGTCACGTCCGGCGGCAACTCGACGCGGCGCAGCCGCACGTCGACGATTTCGACGCCGAACGTCTTCGCATCCGTGTCCGCCTTCTGCCGAGTCGAGGCCATGATCTTGTCGCGCTCGGACGAGATCACCTCGTGCACGGTGCGCTTGTTGATTTCCTCGCGCAGGTTCGCGCGCACCGTCGTGGCGAGCCGCTGCCGCGCGACTTCCTCGTCGCCTTGCTGCATGGTGACGTAGAACTGCTTGACGTCGGTGATCCGCCACAGCACGAAGAAGTCGATCAGCAGCGGCTTTTTCTCCGACGTCGTGATCCGGTCCGGCTCGGCGTTGTCGAGCAGCAGGATCCGCCTGTCGTAGAACTTCACGTTCTGCAGGAGCGGCCACTTGGCGTAAAGGCCGGCCGCGGGCTGGGTCTCGACGATCTCGCCCAATTGGAACTTGATCGCGTACTTCGTCTGGTCGACCGTGTAGAGGGATTGCGAAGCGACAAGGAGCACCGCGACGACGAGGGCTAAGATCGGCATCGTGAATCTCATCGCGCGTCCCCCGTGCGATCGCGATTGCGCAGCGCCTCGCGCGAGCGGCCCGGATCGAGCGTGACCGACGGCTCGGCCGGGGGCGGCGTCGATTGCCTTCCCGCGGGCAGATCGGGCGCCGGCGTTGTCGGCGCTGCGGCCGCGGGCGTGGAACTTTGCTGAATCAATTTGTCCAGCGGCAGGTAGAGCAGGTTGCTTCCGGCCTTCTGGTCGATCAGCACCTTGCTCGAGTTGCCGAGGATCGACTGCATCATGTCGATGTAGAGCCGCTCGCGCGTGACGCCGGGTGCCTTCATGTATTCGGTCAGAATCTGCCGGAAGCGCGCGGCATCGCCCTCGGACTTTTGCACGACCGAGGCGAGATAGCCGTTGGCTTCCTCGAGCAGCCGCGCCGCGTTGCCGCGAGCGCGGGGAACGACATCGTTCGCGTAGGCCTGGCCTTCGTTGCGGAAGCGATCGCGATCCTGGCCCGCCTTCACCGCGTCGTCGAACGCCGACTGCACCTTGTCGGGCGGCTGCACGCTCTGCAGGGCGACCTTCTCCACATGAACGCCGGTGGCGTAACGGTCGAGCATTTCCTGCATCAGCTTTTCGGCGGACTTGGCGATCTGCTCGCCGCCTTCGTAGAGGACGAAATCCATCTTCGCCTTGCCGACGACCTCGCCCATCGCCGTCTGCGCGACGAACTGGACGATCTGGTCCGGCTTGCGCACGTTGAAGACGTAGGCTTCGGCGCTCTTGAGGTTGTACTGGACCGTGAACAGGACATCGATGATGTTCTCGTCGTCGGTCAGCATCGGCGCTTCGTTGGCGCGCTTGTTCTTCGCATTGTTGCGATAGCCGACCTCGACGCGGCGATTCTGCGAGAAGTCGACGAGCTCGACGGCTTCGATCGGAAACGGCAGGTGCCAGCGCGCGCCGGGCTGCGTGGTCTCGGTGAATTTGCCGAACCGCGTGACCACGCCGCGGCGACCTTCATCGACGATGTAGAAGCCGCTCGCAAGCCATACCAGAAGAATCAGCGCGACGAGAATGCCGGCGCCGGACATCGGCAGGAGCGGGCGCCCGGGACCGCTCGGCGCGGGCGAGCCGTCGTCGCTGCCTCCCTTGCGGCCGAAGAGCTCGTTGATGCGGCGGTTGACGTTGCGCCAGATCTCGTCGAGATCGGGCGGTCCGCTACTGCCACGCTTGCCCCACTGGGGATCGTTCAGCGACATGGAGGGTCGGATCGGCGCGGGCGTAGCGCCGCGGGTCAGGCGTTGAGGGCGGACGCCGGCTGGGCGTCTCGTTGCGGATCGTTGGCCGGAAACCGTTCGGCGAGCGCGGTGCGGAGCCCGGATGAGCCCACGCCCGTGACTGCGCTCAAACGGACGGCGCGAATTATACCAGACTCGTCACGCTCGAAACCCGGCGCGAGATCGGCGACGTCGATCTTGTTGTACACGCGAATCTGCGGGACCTGGCTCGCGCCGATCTCTTCGAGGACCGCTTCGACGGCCGCAATTTGCTCGTCGCGGTTCGGGTGCGACGCGTCGATCACGTGCAGCAGCAAATCGGCATTGGCGGCTTCGGCGAGCGTCGCGCGAAACGCGGCAACGAGATCGTGGGGGAGATCGCGGATGAAGCCGACGGTGTCGGAGAGCACGATGGTCGCTGCACCTGGCACGTGGATCCGGCGCAATGTCGTGTCGAGCGTGGCGAAGAGCTGGTCCGCCGCATAGGCGTGCGCGCCGGTCAGCCGGTTGAAGAGCGTCGACTTGCCGGCATTCGTGTAACCGACGAGCGCCGCGGTGCGGACGGCGGCGCGCCGCCGCGTCCGGCCCTGCGTTGCCCGCTGCCGCGCGACATGCAAGAGTCGTCCGTTCAGGATCTTGACGCGGTTGCCGAGGAGCCGCCGGTCGGTCTCGAGCTGAGTTTCGCCGGGGCCGCGCAGCCCGATGCCGCCCTTTTGGCGCTCGAGGTGCGTCCAGCCGCCGACGAGGCGCGTGAGCTGGTTCTTCACCTGCGCGAGCTCGACCTGCAACTTGCCCTCGGCGCTCCGCGCGCGCAGCGCGAAGATGTCGAGGATCAGCGCGGTGCGATCGACGACGCGGCAGCCGAGCGCGCGCTCGAGGTTGCGCTGCTGTGCACCGGACAGCGGATGATCGAAGATGACGAGATCGGCGCCGGATTCGACGCAACGCGCGGCGATCTCGTCGACCTTGCCGCGGCCGGCGAAGGTCGCGGCATCGGGGCGCTGGCGGCGGCCGGCGACACTGCCGACGACCGTCGCCCCTGCGGACACCGTGAGCGCCGTGAGCTCCGCGAGACGCTCGCCGGGGTCGCCTTCGCCCAAATCGAGCGCGACAAGGAGCGCGCGATCACCGCCTTCCGGGGTTTCGAACATTGGTCAGCGCGACAGGAACGCACCCGTCGCGGGTGCGCACCAGTGTGTGCCTGCCGTCCCGCAGGGCGCGGCAGCGTAGCGACGAGGATGGCAAGCGTGCGGCACATTCGCGCCGCAGGGCCGCCCCAAGGCGCGAATTACTCCCTCTCGGGGGGCAGCGCAGCGGCGGCGGCCGCAAGCGTGGGGGCCCAACAACTGAATCAAGCTTCCGCGTCCGCACCCGGCGCGTGGTGGGGCATCGCCACCGCACGCGCGGGCACGACGGTCGAGATCGCGTGCTTGTATACCATTTGCGTGACGGTGTTCTTGAGCAGGACGACATACTGGTCGAACGATTCGATCTGCCCCTGCAGCTTGATGCCGTTGACGAGGTAGATCGACACCTGGACATGCTCCTTGCGCAGCGTGTTCAGGAACGGGTCTTGTAGCATTTGCCCTTTGTTGCTCATCGCTGACTCCGCGGTTGTTGTTGGCCTCGCCACACGCCGCCGGCCGCGGCGGGTTCGGGTCGGGTCCCGCACTCCGCAAGATGGGGTCGGCTCTTTCGAGGATCAATGCCGTTTCAACGGCCCTTGCGGCGGGCGGGCGCGCTGGCGTACGGGTTCGCGCCGGTCTTGAATTGTATCCTAAGGGGGGTTCCGCGCAGTTGGAACGCCTCGGCGAAAAATCGTTCCAGATACCGCCGGTACGTTGCCGGGATGTGGGCGAGCGCGCTGCCATGGATGATGATCAAGGGGGGGTTGTGGCCGCCCTGGTGGGCGTAGCGCAGCTTGGGACGCCCCATTCCGGCGCGAGGCGGCTGCTGGCGCTCGACCGCCTGCATGAGCGTCCGGGTGAGCTTCGGCGTCGGCAGCCGGATGAATGCGGCGGCGAACGCCGCGTCGACCGACTTGAGTAAAGGGGCGATGCCGCGCCCGTCCCGCGCGGAAATGAAATGCTGTTGCGCAAAAGCGAGGAAGCCAAGCTTGCGTTCGAGGTCGCGCTTGACGTCGTCGCGGCGATCGGCGGGGACGGCATCCCACTTGTTGACCCCGACGACGAGCGCCCGGCCCGCCTCGACGATATAGCCGGCGAGGTGCGCGTCCTGCTCGCCGATGCCTTGCTCCGCGTCGAGCAGCAGCACGACGACGTTCGCGTCCTCGATCGCCTGCAGGGTCTTCACCACCGAAAACTTCTCGACCGCCTCGAATACCTTGCCGCGGCGACGCACGCCGGCGGTGTCGATGAGCGTGTAGCGGCGGCCCGCGCGCTCGAAGTCGAGATAGAGCGAATCGCGCGTGGTGCCCGGCTCATCGAACGCGATCACCCGCTCTTCGCCGAGCAGTGTGTTGACGAGCGTCGACTTGCCCACGTTCGGCCGACCGATGACGGCCACCTTGATCGGACCGCCTTCGGTCGGCGCCGGGGACTCGGCTTCCGTCGCGACTTCGGGGGCCGGCGCTGGCGCGAGCGAGAGCGCGAGCTCGGCCAGCAGTCCAACGTTCTCGCCGTGCGCCGCCGAAAGCGGATGCGGCTCGCCCAATCCCAGCTCGTAGAATTCGGCTGCCGCACGCTCCGGCGCGAGACCTTCCGCCTTGTTGACCGCCAGCACGACCGGCTGACCGGACCGCCGCAGCAATTCCGCGATCGTCCGGTCCTGCGCCGTCGGTCCCTCACGCGCGTCGACGAGGAACACGACCACGTCGGCCTCGGCGATCGCCGCGCGCGTCTGTTTCGCCATTTCGTGCAGGATGCCGTCCTTCGCGACCGGCTCGAAACCGCCGGTGTCGACGACGATGAACGCCGCGTCGCCCACGCGGCCGCGGCCATAGTGGCGGTCGCGGGTGAGGCCGGGAAAATCGGCAACGAGTGCCGCGCGCGTGCGCGTCAGTCGATTGAACAGCGTCGACTTGCCGACGTTCGGACGCCCGACGAGGACGAGAGTGGGGAGCATGGGAGTCGCAGCGATCCGGCGACGAAAAATTCCTGAACCACGAAGGACACGAAGAACACGAAGAAACCGACCGGATTCATGCTCGACTGTGATCCGGAATTGCGATGAGCAGTGACTGCAACTTGCGAACGCCTCAATCTTAAGGAAATCGCCTTACCCGCTTTACCTTTCCTTCGTGTCCTTCGTGTCCTTCGTGGTTCGGGTTTACCCTGAGGGCGGCTACTCAACGCGCGGTGACCGCGTAGAGCGTCCCGCCCTCGGATTGCCATATGGCATTGGCACCGGAAAGGGCCGCCTGCGCAGTCGGCTCCGTCCCGTCTGTCGCCGTGAACCCGACAACGTTGCCGTCGGCGCGCTCGAGCAGATAGACGTATCCCTCGCGGTCGAACGCTGCGACGTGGTCGCCGGCGAGCTGCGGGCCGCCGACACGGCGGCCCTTGAGCTTCTCCTGCTTCCACGCCGATGCGCCCGTCACCTTGTCGAGCGCTTGCACGGCCCCGGTGTCGTCGGCGACATACACGTAGCGGCTGTCGGCGGCGAGACCGGTCAGGCTCGAGACGTCGCGCGTCCAGTTGAGCTGCCCGCGCAGGATCTCGAAACAGGCGACGCGCCCCTGATACGCGACCGCGCAGACCTGTCGCTCTTCGACGAGCGGCAGCGATGTGACGTCGGCAATGCGCTCGAGCTCGGTCGCGCCTTTGGGCGTGGCGACATTGCCCTCCCAGCCGATGGCGCCGGTCGCGAGATCCATCGCGAGGAGCTTCCCGCCTGCCGTGCCCGAGAGAAGCCCGCCGCGGCTGATGACGCCGCCAGCGTAATTGCGCACGACGAGCGGGGGATTCGTGCGCTGATACACCCATTTCGTCTTTCCGTCGGCGGCCGAGAGGCCGTAGATTCGCCCGTCCCCGGACCAGACGACGACGGTCCCCTCGCCGATCTTCGGCGGGCCGATGACCTCGCTGCTGATCTTGGCCTGCCACTGTGGCTTGCCATCGGTGTCGAACGCGAGCACGTCGCCCTTGTCCGTGCCGACGGCGATGAGCGTCGCATCGGCGCCCACGCCGGCCGACAGACGCTTGCCGGCGTCGATTCGCCATACCGTGGCACCCGTTGCCGGATCGACGCGTACCACCGTGCCGCTTGCCGCCGCAGCGTAAATCGCGACCGGTGTGACGGCCGGGGCGAGACCCGCGGAGGCCTTGCCGATTTCGACCTTCCACACGATCTGCGGCGTCGCGGTTGCCTTGATCTCCGGCACCGGTTCCAGCTTTTTCGAGCTGCCGCCGAAAAGCGAGGTCAGCCAGCTGAAGTTGGGAGGCGGGATCTGCATCCACGAGGGCCAGCTCGAACACCCGCCCACGACGAGCGACGCGCCGACGACGACCAGCGCCGCAACGCGGCGAGTGCTGGCCCGAAGACACGCGCGAGACGAGCGAG
>WNFY01006691.1_pt1 | contig 12700 bp, 11 predicted proteins | sample 5400091 | NCBI WGS metagenome assembly WNFY01 (sample SAMN13153364, study PRJNA577476) | soil metagenome | isolation source: 60 cm soil or saprolite under grassland replicate 1 | place: USA:California | collected 2016-06-15 | reverse complement strand
CCGCCAACTTGAAAATGGAAAAGTTGGAAGCGGGCTGGGCAATTACGGCGATCCATCTTGATGTCAGCGCTCGGGTGCCGAAGGCTGATGATGCCGCATTTCAAAAAGCCGCAAATGATGCCAAGGCCGGATGCCCAGTTTCGAAAGTTTTGAATGCCAAGATCACTATGACCGCGAAATTAGAGCAATAGGCGGCCACTTCGCGATCAGTAGAAATCAGAACAGCTCAGGTAATACCCGCAGCACGGGCACTTCAGCTTGCAGCGGTGGTCCACAAGCTCACGTGAGCAATTGGGACAGAAGCGGAGCGCGTCCACAGGTGCGTGCTGTGGTTCTTTCTCCGGTTTAGCGGTAGAGGCTCCGGTACGCTCGGTCATCTCGAAAAAATTATCATTCGCACTGGCTGCCGCCAAGAGCAGATGCAGTGTCGCGAGTGGCATTTCGTCGCTCTTCAAAGCCCCCGTCTAAAGAAATGAGTAGCGGACCCGCCACCAATCATCCTCTAAGTCCGTTTGCGTCGCCGAGAAAAGGGGCGGCGCAACGACAACGATGCCCCAAGTTGCCAGCCTACGCAAACAGTTCGCGATCGCGAATTTTCTGACGGTTGGTGTAGTACTCATCCCACCAGGCCTTTTTTCCTGGCTTAGGAGGCTTCGCCAATTCCAGTTTCTTCTTTGCTGTACGTGCTTCCTTCTGTGCCACTCTGAAGTGGTAGTGGTCAAACATGCTCAGCGCCTCTACCAGATAAGAAACCGCCACCCGGCGATCTCGAATTACCAGCAGGTTCTCACCGTTTTGAACGTCCGCCGGTGTTGAAAAATTGTACGAACCGAGGTACACCCGCGCGGTTGGCTTGTCGAAATCAATGACAAGAAATTTATGGTGCATGCGAATCCCACCGCCGCCGCTGGGTTCTGATTTGAAGGGCTCTGGCAGATCTTTCGAAAGCTGGGCGGGAAAAACAGGAGCGAGATTGCCATCTGGCTTTTGTAGGACAATACCACCAACCTTCTTGTCGGAAATGCCGTAGACAAATAGGTCTCTGTTCTTGGTGACCTTAACGATCGCATCTTTAATGACTCCTTTGGTTTGATAAAGAAACGCTAACGAATAGGAACAAGGAAGAAGTGGTCGAATCCTGAACGTCATCGGCCACCGACTTGAGCAATGCGTTCGCTGCCGAGTGCGGCGAAAATGCCGCCTCGGCATCAATTCCAGCAAGGCCAAGACTTGTCCACTTTACCGAAGCCGTCGCGGCAAAACCGGCTACATCTGCTTTCCCGCTGCCGGTGCTGTTCTTCGAGTAGCCGTCAAATGCATCGAAAAACAGTTTTACGGCGCTCCTTCCCTGCAAAACCAAGGCGTTGTTGTTCTGAACGTAAAAAGCTCGCCAGGAAAAATTGGTCGAGCCGCACACAGCCAGCTGGGCCTTAGGGCCGTTGACTGCAATAAACTTGTTGTGCTGAAGATTGCTCATTTTTTGCCGCTGCACATTCCCTCTGCCAGCCGCCTTCACCAACCGCAGCTCCGCCTCATTCTCGGCCGATCCCTTCAGACCGTGATCAGCCGAATCGTCAATGATCATTTTGAGCCGCGTGCCGAGTTTCTCTAAGCGCGTTACAACCTCGGGTTGATTCAAGTCATAGCCAACACAACGTACCTGTGCGCCCGGATCGCCTACTGCTTGGTCCAGCACATCGAGAATCGCTTCTCGCGCTTCAAATCCCATCCATGGCAACGCATCCTTAGCTTGGGCATGGCTAGGGACAAAATCCAGTCCATCCTTTGCCTTCGCGGGGAACATCCTTGGTCGTCTTGAAGCGGTCAACGAAAGCTTGGGAAGAAACGAATCCTCGCGTGTAAGCGATATTCAGTTGCCCCGGAAAGGTCTCACGGCGCAGCTCGATCTTCGCCTCTTGAGGATCGCCAGTACTGAGTTCGCCCGTTTCGTTCATAAATACCGGCTTGACCCCGTATATGAACTTGCCTTTCAGATTCGCGTTACGGGGGAAGTGCACCCATCGGAATTTCTGAATGGGTGAGCGCAAGCTGGAAAAACGGTCCGGGTCGCCTTTATCAGCGTCTGGGAAACTCAATCGGTTCCTGAGCGCGAAAAACTTGTCGCCACCGGGCTCCTTGTATTCGATTGCGAAGCCGACGAAATTATCAGGAGGCTTTCCGGTTTTCCAATTCATTGCGACCAGCGACATGCCGTCGCCGCGGTGAATCTTCAAGGTGAACAGCGCAGAAGGGTTATTACCAGTGATCTGGAATTCATCAGACATAGTCTTCCTCCGAAGTGTGAAGTTGATTGCGCCGGTCAACTCTCGGGGAAGACTTTTGTACAGGATTTCCGGCGGCAGCCGCATTTTTACTGAATCTAGTTCGCGCGTCAAGGCAATTTTTCGCGAGCTGCGCGCCGCTCATCTCGAGCTTCGTGTAAACTTGCGTGGGTCGTGGTCGGGTCGGCACACGCACAGATGTCTGAAGTCAAAGAAAAAGCACCTATGTACTCGTATGTTGGGAATTGGGCGATTCCGCGAGCACAGTGGGCAGAGATGGAGAAGAACACCGCGGCTGATGCAAAAGTCCTCGACAAAGCTCTGGCTGCCGGAACCATTGTCGGCTACGGAAACGATGTGAATCTGGTCCACGAAGCGGACGGCGCGACGCACGATGACTGGTGGTCGGCAATGTCGATGGCCGGCCTGATCAATGTGCTGGAGCAGTTCTATCAATCGGGCACTGCCACCACGCCCGTCCTGGCCAGCGCCACCAAACACTATGACAACATTTATGTGAGCAGGTTCTACAACTGGCACCCCGGAACCTACAAGAACGTTTACACCCACGTTGGATCGTACAAGCTGAAGGCGGACGCGCCCGACGACGCAGTGGGAACGCTTAGCAAGAGCTTGATAATGCCTCTGCTCGAGAAGATGCTGGCTGATGGCTCGATCCACGAGTACGAAATTGACACGCAAGCGATCCACAGCGACGCGCCAGGCACGTTCCTGGTGGTTTACATCGCCGCGAATGCGGACGGCTTGGATAAGGTCAATGCTGCAGTGCAGGAGACGCTGAAGTCGAGCCCGCTGACAGGCCCGGCATTTGGCTCGATGACGGAATCGGCCGCACACCGCGATTACCTGGCACGCACGAGCGCCACGTACAAATAGGCCTGCTTTTCCCTGATTTGTGTTCCACCTCTCGAACCGCAAAAGGCCCGGCCCTGGTCAGGTTCGAGGGGTGGGACAGCAGAACTGCAGCACCAAAACAATCGCCGACAGCAGTTCTGCTACGATTCCCGGCATGAAGCTCCTACTCGCGCTCGTCACTCTGCTTCTAACCGCAGCCTTCCCCGAAGAAAAGCGAGCACGAAGTCCCGAAAACCCGCTCGAGCATTTGCCCGCGAACATTGAAGTCCTCACCCATTTCGGCGAGCGAGCTGACATCTCTCCCGACAATCAGCGCGTTGCGTTCATGACGAAGAGTTTTGGCGACGCCATGGTGATTGATCTGAAGACTCGCACTATCACCTGCCTGACTTGCAACGTTCCCGCAGCGGCCTTTCTTCGCGTGATGCACCTGGCGACGGGAGACTACATTCTGATTGGCCCCGACCACTTCGAGGACATCCACACCAGCCGGAGCCGCGACAACGAACTCTGGTTCCTGAGCAAGGCACGCGGAGCAAGGCCGATCAAACTCAGTCAGAAAATGAGCGAGGGCGCTGCCATTTCGAAGAAGTCGCTGAAGGTCGCATTTTCACAGCTGCCCGCACAAGCCCCGGATCTCGCACCGGGAACCTCGCGGCTGATGGCGGCCGACCTCGACCTTTCGGGCGGCATGCCCAGATTGATTAATACGAAAACCATCTACGAGAGTAAAGACCGCAACTGCGTACTCGAAGCGCAGGATTTTTACGACGACGATCGCAAGATGACTTTCACATGCTACGAAGAGCAAGGCCCGCACGAAGGAGCCTCGGTGATGGGAATTGATCTCGCCACCGGGCAGGTGACCAATTTTTCGAAAGCGCCTGGAACCTACAATGAGCCCGAAGGCATTTTTCCCGACGGCCTCTACACGACTGTCGAAGGCGACCGCCAGTGCGAGCAACTCGGGGGCGAACGTGGTCACGGCAATATAGATATTTGGAAGCTGCGCCTCGACGGCACCGGAAAAGATTTCACCCGACTCACGCACTTCAATGATTACGAAGGCGGCAAAGCCTCAAACCCGGTGATATCTACCGATGGACGGTTCATGGCATTCCAGGTCGGCAGAACGGGCGATCCGGCGGGCGTCGGCTACGGCATTCTGATCTATTGGTTCAAGAAATAGGCTCGGCGCCGGAATTCTGGCGGCGTGACGAAATCCTAAGTTGTGAAGTTTCTACTTCAGTTGAACTGTCTGCTTTAGAGGCAGGCTCTGCGACGAGCCACCCACCAAAAATGTGTACTCACCGGGCGTTTGCGCCCATTTGTGTCGCGCACTGTCGAAGACAGAAAGAAATAGCGATTCAACCCCGACCGCCACTTCTTTGTTTTCGCCGGGAATCAACTCTACCCGGCTCCATCCAACCAAACGTTTAGGCGGCTCGCCGGCGCTTTCAGGCAGAATCGCATACACTTCAGCGACTTCCGTTCCTCGGCGATTGCCGGTGTTCTTTACCGTGAAGCTCACGCTCACGTGCTCGCCCGGTGTAACTTTCAGATCCGAATACGAGTACGTGGTGTATGAGAGACCATAGCCGAACGGAAACAGGACGGGTTTCCGTTCCGCGTCGTACCATTTGTATCCGACCTTCAGGCCCTCATCGTAGTTGGTCTGGAACGCAGGCAGCCCCTCCAAGACTCGCTTCCAGTGGTCCGGGCCCGGCGGAGGCTCGGTGTTCGGCGGAGGCTTCACGATACTCTGGTGAGGCAAATCCGCTTCGCTTCGCGGAAACGTGATTGGCAATTTCCCACTAGGATTCACATCGCCGAACACGATATTGGCTAGCGCTTTGTCACCGCTGCTGCCTGCGAACCAGGCTTCTAGAATTGCGCTCACCTGATCGGCCCACGGCATGGAAACAGGGTTCCCGGTTTCAAGCACGACCACGGTGTGCGGATTGGCCGCAGCTACCTTCGCGATCAAGTCATCTTGATGGTCAGGCAAAGACAAGCTGTCAGAATCGGCGCCTTCGGTTTCCCACCGCGAAACAAAAACAATGGCGACATCGGCGCTCTTCGCAAGGGCTGCTGCTGAATCCAAGTTTGTTCCGGCATCGAATTCCACCTTCGCATTCGGAGCCTTCGCACGAATGGCCTTCAACGGCGACGTCGGAAACCACACGGGATGTCCCCACACAGTCGCGCGCTTTCCCGGAGGCATGATGGCGTTGCCACCCGGAGGATCAACCTGGGCCGAGCCTCCTCCGGAAAGCATGCCTATGTCGGCATGTGCACCGATCAGGGCGATGGATTTCACTTTGGAGGCATCGAGAGGCAACTGCTGGCCTTCGTTCTTGAGCAAGACCATGCTTTGCTTGGCGATCTGTTGTGCGACTTCGAAGCCTTTCATTACGTCAACCACGCCCTTCTGCGGAGGATCGTCAATCACACTAGTCGCGAACATTGAGCGCACAATTCGCCGAACGTGATCATCAACTTCAGCGATGGGAACTTTTCCCGACTGCACGGCTTTTTTGAGCGCAGCGCCGTAAAAGTATTCGTTCGGCTGCTCGTGATCCATACCAGCCGACGATGCTTTGGCGATGCTGTGGGCCGCTCCCCAGTCCGAGAGCACAAATCCCGAAAACTTCCATTCTTTCTTCAGCACGTCCGTAAGCAAATACTTGTTGTCGCAGGCATACTCGCCGTTCACGCGATTGTAGGAGCACATTACACCTGCCGGGTTTCCATCGCGAATCCCAATTTCGAAAGCCAGCAGATCGGTCTCACGCATCGAACGCTCATCAATGTTCACGTTCACCGCGTTGCGTCCGCTCTCTTGATCGTTCAACGCGTAGTGCTTGATGTCGCCAATCACGTGCTGGTCCTGGGTCCCCTTGATGAGATGCGCCACGAGCTTCCCAGCCAGAATCGGGTCTTCCCCCAGATATTCAAAGTTGCGTCCGTTGCGCGGCTCACGTGTTAGATCAACACCGCCGCCGAGCGACATGTTGAAACCCTGCGCGCGCAGCTCCCGTCCGATAAGCGCCCCATATTCGTAGGCCGCATCCAGATTCCAACTCGCAGCCGCGGCAAGATTACATGGCAGCGCAGTCGAGTAACGCCCATTCTGTCCGCTGGCTCGAACGCCGTAGGCCGCGTCCGACATTTGAATTCCTGGAATGCCCAGCCGCGGAATTCCGACTACGTATCCTGCGCCGCTGTTCGAACCCGAGGACAGCGGACTCATCGGTCCCAGGCCGGGATGTCCGGTGCCGTGCAGCAGCGTGATTTTTTCGTCCAGCGTCATTTCCTTGACGACAAGCGCCGCCCGTTCATCTGCCGAGAGGCTGGTATTCATCCAAGGAGACGATGACTTTGGAACTGATTGCCCGAAGAGCGGAAACACAAGGGTTATTACGAGTAGAAGCAACCAACCACCACGACCTCGCAGCGACATGACCATGAGCATTTCCTCTGGATGGATTTCGCGTGAAACCGTTACATATTAACTGTTCTTCGACACTGACAACCAACATTCGAAGCTCGGCAGCAAACAGCGGGCAGAATATATACTCATGCGTCTATTGAAATTCAGGAGCCGCTATGAAGCGCGTGGTTCTCGGTCTTGTCCTTCTATTCTCATTGCACTTATTCGCTGCGGATCGCGAGAGTCCGCTAATTTCCAACGTCGGCGCACGGACCACGATCAGCCTGGATGGCACTTGGAACACGATTATTGATCCTTACGAAACCGGCGTGAGCAGCCGGTTTTTCGAGAATGCCAAGCCGAAGACCAAAAGCGATCTGATTGAGTACGACTTCGATCACTCGCCCAAGCTGCGGGTCCCCGGAGACTGGAACTCGCAACGCGAATCGCTGCTCTTCTACGAAGGACCAATGTGGTATCAGCGATATTTTTCGTATCAGAAGCGGGCTCATGTGCGCACGTTTCTGTATTTTGGCGCGGCGAATTATCTGGCGCGGGTCTGGCTCAACGGGACGAAACTCGGGGAACATGTTGGTGGCTTCACGCCATTCGATTTTGAAATCACAGATGAGATCGAGGAGGGTGCAAATAGTCTCGTCGTAGAAGTGGACAACACTCGCCGCGCCGACGGCGTTCCCAGCGTACACACGGACTGGTGGAACTACGGTGGGCTAACGCGAAGTGTTGAACTGGTGGAGGTGCCGGAAACGTTCATCCAGGACTACTCGGTACAACTTGCAAAGGGAAGATCGGATCTTGTTGAAGGTTGGGTACGGGTAAACAATTCCAAGCCTGGGACTCGCATTACTGTAGAAATCCCGGAATTGCATCTTGTTCGTGCGACAGAAGCCGAAGATGCGGGCAAGCCTAACTTTGACCGCTTCGTAGTTCATTTTCCCGTCAAATTGGAACCCTGGTCCCCCGAAAGTCCCAAGCTCTACCGCGTAATCGTCTCCGCCGATGCAGACACCGTAACCGATGACATCGGTTTTCGCACCATCGAAACTCATGGCACACAAATCTTGCTGAACGGCACGCCGATTTTCCTTCGCGGCATTTGCCTGCATGAGGAAGCGCCATTCCGCGGTGGCCGCGCGTTCTCGGAAGAAGATGACCGTACGCTACTCACTTGGGCGAAAGAGTTGGGCGCAAATTTTGTTCGTCTGGCGCATTATCCGCATAACGAGGAGATGGTGCGGCTCGCCGATCAGATGGGACTTTTGGTCTGGGATGAAGTGCCGGTTTATTGGGAAATGAATTTTCAAAATCCGGCGACTTTGGAAAATGCCAAGGCGCAGTTACGCGACGTGATTGCGCGCGACCACAACCGAGCGGCAGTGGCGCTATGGTCGCTTTCGAACGAGACGCCGATTTCGCCCGAACGTAATGCCTTCTTAAAATCCATGGCAGAATATGCGCGTCAACTCGATAACACTCGCTTGATCACCTCGGCCTCAGACAAAGCCGAGCACCCGGATGACGAGCACGCCGCGCTGAACGATCCGCTCGGCGAATATCTGGATGTAATCGGACTGAACGAATACGTCGGCTGGTACGGGAAGTACCGTCCGGAAGACGCCGAGAAAATGCAATGGAAATTCGCCTATACAAAGCCTGTCATCGTGAGCGAATTTGGCGGCGGCGCGGCTTACGGGCTGCACGGCGATACAGACACACGTTTCACCGAGGAGTATCAGGCAAACCTGTACCGGCATCAGATTGCGATGCTCCAGCGCATTCCGCCTCTGGCAGGAATGACGCCTTGGATTCTGATGGATTTTCGTTCACCGCGCCGAACGCTGGTAGGAGTTCAGGATTACTTCAATCGCAAAGGCGTGATCTCAGACCGTGGGCAACGAAAGCAAGCATTTTACGTATTGCAGAAGTTTTATCGGGAGAAGGCAGAGGAAGCGTCGAACGCGGCGTCCACCAAATAGAGTATGGAGGCACGGGCGCCCTTTGGCCGTGCTGCTGCGGGTGGGGCGCCAGCGGCCCACAATCCAAATATTTCTTGCCATTTAGACTCTTCAGGAGCGGAAATGAAATATCGCAAGTTTGGACGCAGCGGCCTTGAAGTTAGCGATATCGCACACGGTCTGTGGGGCATGGGGGGCTGGAGCGGATCTGACGATCGCGAGTCAGTTGCAGCACTGCAGCTCGCGGTTGACCTCGGCTGCAATTTTTTCGATTCCGCCTGGGCCTATGGCGACGGTAAGAGCGATGGGCTGCTCGGTCAGGTGATCGCGAACAACAAAGGCAAGCGGCTCTATGCCGCCTCTAAGATTCCCCCCAAGAATTTGCGCTGGCCGGCGTCGCCGAAAGATAAATACGCGGAAGTATTTCCGCCCGATCACATCTTCCAGTATGCGGATCAGGTTCGCAAAGAACTAGGGACTGACTCGATTGACCTGCTTCAATTCCACGTCTGGGACGACAACTGGACCGACGAACCAGACTTCCGCAAAACAGTCGAGAAGCTCAAGCGCGATGGCACGATTCGTTTTTTCGGATTGAGCCTGAACCGCTGGCAGCCTGAAAACGGCTTGAAGGCGATCCGCACCGGGCTGGTGGACGCGGTCCAGGTGATCTACAGCATCTTCGACCAGTCGCCCGAGGATGAGCTGTTTCCCGCTTGCCAGGAACTGAATATCGGCGTGATCGTGCGCGTGGCGCTCGATGAAGGAAGCCTAGGCGGAAAAATGACTCGCGACAGCGAATTTCCGGCCAACGATTGGCGTTCCGGCTATTTCAATCCCAAAAACCTCGCCAACACTCTTGATCGTGTGGACAAGCTGAAAAAAATTCTGCCCCACGGTATGTCGCTTCCAGAAATGGCGCTACGATTTGTTCTCTCCCATCCTGCGGTGAGCACGACGATCATTGGAATGCGGAAATTGCACCATGTGCGCGAGAACATTGCATTGAGCGACAAGGGTCCGCTTGGTCCTGAATTGTTGCGAGAATTGAAGAAGCATCGGTGGGACCGCAGGCCCGCCCCGTGGTCAGACTAACTAGTGTTTGCGCGTCTTGGGTTTTCCGGCGCCAGGCTCCACGCTTCCTTCGGTGGTAATACGCGTGGCTTTGCAGACCTCTTTGGCGACCTTTAGCGCTGTGTCGCGTAACGCTGCTCCGTCAGCGATGATCGAGCTGGCAGCCAGGGTAAACTGCACCGCGTCTTCCTGACGGTCGAAATAGAGCACTACCTGACTCGCTGCCATGGTAGGACAACCTCCGGAAAAATTCGTTACCGACATAATAGGGCGGAACTCGGGTCGCGAGCGTGTACTGTTTAGGTGCCTCTACCCTGATCAAATACTCGAAAGGACAGCCCGACCTTAGCGGCCCTACAGCAACAAAGGTACAGCTCTGGCCTCGCGGCAAGAGTAGAAACAGCTTGTGCAGTCTCTGCGGTTTAGCGTCACCCGAATTTTGCCGCCTAAAGTGTAAGTCTCAGGCTGGCGGGGCGCCGCAAATTCTCATCTAAAAAGACCGGCAAGGAGGCTTTATGAAACGCTGGTCGCTAATCGTTTTCGTTTGTTTCGCAAGTCTCGCCGTTGCCCAACAGAATTCAGATCGGTCGCCGTTCTCTTCTGATCTCGTGCTGTGGTCCTACATGCAACAACCGCAGCAGCCCGAGCAAGAGCAGCCGCGACAGGCGCCCACCACGCCGGATCCGCATCCTGAGACGCAGCCTGCGCAAAATCCCACGCCCTCGCAACCGAGCCAACCGGGCAAAGCCCCAGCTGCTCCGGCTGAAACTCAGGGACAGTCGTCCACCGTTCAGACTTTCACCGGAATCATTAGCAAGCAGGCCGACAACTTCCTGCTGAAAATCTCCGAGACGATCTCGTACAAGCTCGACAACCAGCAAGAAGTACAACAGTACGAGGGCAAGCGCGTGCGGGTTACTGGAACACTTGATGCGTCCGTCAATCTGATCCACGTGGACAAAGTCGAACCACTGACGTAGCACAGACCACGTGGGGACAGCCGCCCTCGGCTGCCCTCCGCGCTGAAAGCGCGGCCCTTTCGGTTCCAGAAGAAATCATACTGTTGGCGCGACGGATAATGAAGGTGCCACCCCACGTGTCGAATCTCCACCGCAGCTACTCAACGCCCGAGTGCTACATTAATCTTTCATGTCAGCGCCTGATTCCCGCTTCGTTCGCGCCTGTAAAGCTTTGCCTGTGGACCGTACGCCAGTATGGTTCATGCGACAGGCTGGCCGCTACATGCCCGAGTATCGCGCCGTTCGCGAATCGCATTCATTGATCGAAATCTGCAAAACTCCGCAGCTGGCCGCGGAAGTCACCATAACCGCCGCCGAAATTTTGGAGGTGGATGCAGCCATCATTTTTGCCGACCTGCTGCTGCCGCTCGAGGTCATGGGCCTGCCCTTTCACTTTTCGGTGGGAGAAGGCCCGGTGATTGAACGTCCGGTACGCAGCAAAGATGATATTTCGCGCCTGCGAACTGACTCCGCCGCCGACCTGGGATACGTGGCAGAAAGTGTTCGCTTGGTTGCCAAGCATTTTGGCCCGAAGCTGCCCGTGATCGGATTTTGCGGCGCGCCCTTTACTCTTGCGAGTTACATGATCGAAGGCAGCGGCTCACGGCATTACATCAACACAAAGAAGCTGATGTACTCGAGCGGCGATGCGTGGGACGAACTCCTCACAAAGTTGGTAGCCGTAACCTCGCAATATGCAATCGAGCAGGTCCGTGCCGGTGCCGACGCAATCCAGATTTTCGACAGTTGGGTGGGCTGCCTTGCGCTCGAAGACTATTGCCGCTACGTTCTACCGCGAACCACGGAACTAGTGAAAAGCGTAAAGGCCGCGGGAGTGCCTGTCATCTATTTTGGAACTGACACCGCAACATTGCTTCCTGCGATGAAAGAAACTAACGCAGACGTTGTTGGTCTGGACTGGCGCGTTCCGCTTGACGAAGGCTGGGCTCGGCTTGGAAATCAGGGCGTTGTGCAAGGCAATCTCGATCCAGTCGTACTGTTCTCTGACTGGAAGCATGTAAAACAGCGCGCGCAGCAGGTGCTTGATCGCGCCGGTGGACGGCCGGGCCACATTTTCAATCTTGGCCACGGCATTCTGCCGGAGACTCCGGTTGAAAATGTGAAGGCACTCGCGGCGTACGTTCAGGAACGGTCTGCAAAAGGTGCGAGCTTTCAAGAATGAGCACGCCCGGAAAAACCGCGGTGTTGCTGCTGGCGCACGGTAGCCCCAACTCGGTAGAAGAGGTGCCAGACTTTCTGCTTCGCGTTACCGGTGGCCGCCCGCTTCCGCCTGACGTAATCGAAGAGGTGAAGCGGCGCTACATGCTGATTGGCCGCTCTCCGCTTACAGAAATCACGGCAAAGCAAGGCGAACTGCTGGCGGCAAAACTCAACTTGCCGGTTTATGTGGGCATGAGAAACTGGCGGCCTTTCATTTCTGAGACGTTGAAGCGGATGATCTCTGACCAAGTCTGTCACGCGGTGGTCATTTGCCTGGCTCCGCAGAATTCGCGCACCAGCGTCGGCCTCTATCGCAACTCCCTCGCTAAATGCACAGACCCTGGGCTGAGCTTCGACTTCGTGGAGTCCTGGCACGACGAACCTTCATTGATTCAAGCATTCGCTGACAAATTGATAGCAGGCAGGAGCAAGGCAAATAGCAATGCGGGAGCGCAGGTCCCCGTAATTTTCACCGCGCACAGTGTTCCGCAGCGCACTATCCTCGAAGGCGATCCTTATGAAACGCAGGCGCGCGAGACTGCGGAACTGGTCGCGGCCGAAGCTTCTCTCGAAACGTCCGACTGGAGATTCGCTTTTCAAAGCCAGGGGATGTCTGGAGGCGCGTGGCTCGGCCCCACTGTGGAAGCAACCATTCTTGATCTTAAACGCGAGGGGCATCGCGCAGTTTTTGTCCAGCCAATCGGATTCCTCTGCGATCATGTCGAGGTTCTTTACGACATCGATATTGTTTTCAAAAAGTTCGCAGAGAGTGAAGGAATGCACCTGTGGCGAGCAGAATCTCTGAACGATTCCCCGCTT
>WNFY01016983.1_pt1 | contig 12702 bp, 10 predicted proteins | sample 5400091 | NCBI WGS metagenome assembly WNFY01 (sample SAMN13153364, study PRJNA577476) | soil metagenome | isolation source: 60 cm soil or saprolite under grassland replicate 1 | place: USA:California | collected 2016-06-15 | reverse complement strand
AGGCGCAAGAGAAAGGATAGTATGGTCATGCTGGTCATACAATTACACTTATGATTAGAAAAATTTTATCAGTCCTTATTTCATTTTACTGTGTAAACTGTTATGCACAGAAGCCTGTACATTCATTTTCATTAAGTGATTCCGCTTTCATACTTGATGGAAAACCTTTCCAAATCATCTCGGGAGAAATGCATTATCCGCGGGTGCCCCGCGAAACGTGGCGGCAGAGAATGAAGATGGCGAAGGCGATGGGATTGAATACGATCGGGACTTATGTATTTTGGAATTTACATGAGCCGCAAAAAGGTAAATATGATTTTTCGGGAAATAATGATGTAGCTGCTTTTGTAAAAACAGCTCAGGAGGAAGGTCTTTGGGTGGTATTGCGCCCAAGCCCATATGTCTGTGCCGAGTGGGAATTTGGCGGATACCCTTACTGGCTGCAGAATGAAGAGGGATTGATTGTTCGCAGCCGCGAGCCAAAATATCTCGAGGCTTATAAAAATTACATTATGACAGTTGGAAAACAACTGGCGCCCCTGCAGATAAATCATGGTGGAAATATTTTGATGGTGCAAATAGAAAATGAATATGGTTCTTATGGAAGCGACAAAGAATATTTAGATATCAATCGAAAGTTATTTATTGACGCGGGGTTTGACGGAGTGCTTTATACCTGTGATCCTGGTAATGATGTGGCAAAGGGACATTTGCAGGGTTTGTTGCCCGCTGTAAATGGACTTGATAAACCAACGCAGATAAAAAAAATTGTTCGGGATAATAATAATGGCAAAGGGCCTTTTTTTGTTGCGGAATGGTATCCCGCCTGGTTTGATTGGTGGGGAACAAAACATCATATAGTGCCCGCGGAAAAATATGTCACCGGATTAGATTCCGTATTGTCTGCCGGCATCTCAATTAATATGTACATGTTTCACGGCGGAACTACACGTGGCTTTATGAATGGAGCTAATTGTAATGATAGAAATCCTTACGAGCCCCAAATAAGCAGCTATGATTATGATGCTCCTTTAGACGAGGCTGGAAATGCAACAGAAAAGTTTATGAAATTTCGCGAAGTGATCATGAAGCACTTGCCTGGTGGAAAAAAATTACCCGACGTACCATCTCCACGTAATGCAATTAACATTTCTTCAATAGCCTTTACACGATTCGTAAATCTGTTTGACATGCTGCATGTTCCAAGATCAAATGCAACTCCACTTGCATTTGAAGACCTGAACCAGGATTATGGATTCGTGCTTTATCGTACAGAATTGAATGGAGGCTCATCAGGATTTCTTAAACTAAAAGAGCTGCGTGATTATGGCATTGTCTTTATTAATGGAAAGCGTGCGGGTATATTAGACAGAAGATTAAAGCAGGATAGTTTGCAGATTGAATTGCCGGCTGGAAAAGTAAGATTAGATATTTTGGTAGAGAACCTTGGAAGAATAAATTATGGTCCGTACCTGTTAAAAAATAAAAAGGGAATTACTGAGAAAGTAATTTTCAATGGTGATGAATTAAAAGGCTGGCAAATGTTTTCTCTCCCGTTGACAAGTATTAATTCTGTCAACTCGAGGAATACAGGTATTGTAAATGATGTTCCGGTTTTCAGAAAAGGAGTATTCAATCTGGAAACTGTCGGCGATAGTTACCTTGATATGAGCAATTGGGGGAAAGGATGTGTTTGGATAAATGGTCATAACCTTGGAAGATACTGGAGCATTGGTCCTCAACAAACGATCTATGTGCCAGCGGAATGGTTAAAGAAGGGGAGAAACGAAATAATAGTTTTTGAATTACTAAAATCAAATCAGACGGAATTAAAAGGAATTACTAAGCCGATTTTAAATGAATTGAAATAATCCCTGAATTCTTATGCCTTCATTGATGAGTTTTTGTATGATACTAATCGGAATTTTTGGGGAAGCGCAAAACATGGTCAAGTATAAACTGGTTTGGTCTGACGAATTTAACAAGGATGGCGCACCAAATTCTTCTAACTGGAATTATGAAACGGGTTTTGTTCGCAACCAGGAATTGCAATGGTATCAACCGGGGAATGCATATTGCAGGAATGGCTATTTGACCATCGAGGCACGAAAAGAAGAAAAGCCTAATCCATTTTATACTGAGGGAAACAATGATTGGAGAAAAAATCGACCGACTATCAATTACACTTCTGCTTGCTTAATTACAAAAGGGTTTAAAACATGGAAGTATGGTCGTTTTGAAATGCGAGCACGAATTGATATAAGCCCGGGTTTATGGCCGGCCTGGTGGACACTTGGCATTGACAAACGATGGCCTGCTAACGGCGAAATCGATATAATGGAATATTACAATGGCAAGTTATTGGCAAATATTGCCTGTCTGGGCGTAGACGGCAAACCTGAATGGTATAGCAAAAAAATTCCTACCGACTCATTGGGTGCCTCAGGATGGTCCTCAAAATTTCATCTGTGGCGAATGGATTGGACAGAGAATTTCATTGCACTTTATGTTGATGATAAGCTGTTAAGCAAAGTGCTGTTAGATTCCCTCGTCAACAAAGATGGAAGCGGGTTCAATCCATTTAAGCAACCACATTATATGCTGCTGAATCTCGCAATAGGCGGAACTAATGGGGGAGACCCTGATAAAACTGAATTTCCTAAAAGGTTTGAAGTGGATTATGTAAGGGTGTATCAGAATGAAAAAGTAAAAATAAAAAGTAATTGATGAGAAGAGTGACAGTGTTGATAATGTTTGTTTGTCTTTTCAAGCAAAATCTTGTTTCCCAAATCCAACAGGCAAAATCGTCTGACAGACAATTGTGGCTAAGCTATTTGGATAAAATAGCAAGACCGATTCTTTCAAACATTGCTGAAAAAAATGCCCGTTGTTTTATCAAAGAGGATTGATAATGCTGACAATAGGAGAAGGGTTGCCTACCTTGAAGCTTTTGGCAGAACACTGAGTGGTATTGCTCCCTGGCTCAATTTAGAAGGTGGTTCGCAAGGAGAAGTTAGTTTGCGCAATCAGTATCGTAAATGGGCATTGAAAGGTCTCACAAATGCAGTTAACCCGAATGCGAAAGATTATTTGAAATGGGATGGAGGACAACCGCTGGTTGACGCTTCGTTTGTTGCTTTTGCATTGATTCGTTGTCCATGGTTATGGCAACATCTTGACAGCACGGCTAAGCAACAAACTATCACTTCTTTTAAAACTACACGGTCAACAGTTCCTGTTTATAGCAACTGGATTCTATTTTCAGGGATGATCGAAGCATTTTTCTGCAAATATGATCTGGATTATGATCCGGTGAGAATTGAATTTGCTATTCGCGAATTCGCAGAACACTGGTATTTGGGTGATGGCTTATTTTCAGACGGCATGCAGTTTCATTTTGATTATTACAATAGCATTGTCATTCACCCTTACCTCGCAGCTGTTCTTGAAGTAGTGAAGAATAAAAGCAGGTGGTATCAATTATTTGCAATGAAACTTGATTCGATAAATAAACGCTATGCAGAAATTCTTGAGCGACTAATTAATACAGATGGAAGTTATCCGGTAACGGGCCGTTCCATTGTTTATCGTGGTGGCGTATTTCATCATTTGGCAGATATTGCATTGCGAAAAGAATTGCCTCAATCATTAAAACCTGCACAGATTCGGAGTGCTTTAACAGCGGTGATAAAAAAAACGTTTGAATCGCCTTCAACATTTACTGCTGAAGGCTGGCTTAACATTGGCCTTTATGGCGATCAACCGGATCTTGCGGATGCTTACATTACAACAGGGAGTTTATATATCTGTTCAAATATATTCTTGCCGCTTGGTTTGCCGGAGACAGATGAATTTTGGTCTGCACCTGCACAGCCATGGACGGCTGTAAAGGTTTGGTCCGGGCAAAATGTTCCCGCTGATCATGCATTGGATATTAAGATTAATTTTTGATTTTTATGCGCTACCAATTATTCTTTCTCTTTTTTCTTTTAAGTACGCGATCTTTTTCGCAACAAGCATTAATTGCAAATGTTTCGTCCAGGAAAACGATCTCATTAAATGGAAAATGGCAATACATAGTTGATCCATATGAGACTGGTTTTTATGATTACCGTTGGACTGAGAAGAGAGAAAACGACAAAGAAGCTTATTGGAACAGTGATGTGCCTCAGAATAAAACGGATAGAAAAGAGCATGGCTATAGTGATAAATACAGATTGAATGTTCCGGGTGATTGGAATTCACAGGACCCTAAATTCTTATATTATGAAGGGACTGTGTGGTTCAAAAAATCATTTGACTTTCAAAAGACAAATGCGGGTGATCGTGTGTTTCTTTATTTCGGCGCCGTCAATTATCGTGCTGATGTTTATCTGAATGGGAAGAAATTAGGGATGCACAAGGGCGGGTTTACCCCCTTCAATTTTGAAATACCCGATTCTATTTTAAAATCAAAAGCAAATTTCCTCGTAGTTAAAGTGGATAATAAAAGGGATAAAGATGAGGTGCCTACATTAAATACCGACTGGTGGAATTACGGAGGCATAACACGTGATGTCAGGCTGGTTGTTCTTCGAAAGAATTTTATTCAGGATTACTCAATACAACTATCGAAGCAATCCTCCGATATAAAAGATAAAGCAGTGGAGGGCTGGATAACATTTAATAGTTCATTTATTGGTAATGTTAATTTAGAAATTCCCGAATTGGGATTTAAAAAACTATTGCCGGTTAACGGTGATAGTGTTTCTTTCAATTTCAACATCCCTGATTTGCAATTATGGTCACCTGGTGGTCCAAAACTTTACCGGGTAATAATAAGTACAAGCGAAGATAGGGTAGAGGACAGAATTGGTTTTCGGACCATTGAAGTTAAAGGCAAACAGATTTTATTAAATGGCCAACCTTTATTCCTTCGCGGCATTTGTATTCACGAAGAAATTCCGCAGGGAATAAGAAGGGCATGGAGTAAACGGGATGCACTTCAGTTATTGAGTGAGGCAAAGGATTTACATGCAAATATGGTTCGGCTGGCTCATTACCCTCATAATGAAAATATGGCAAGAACAGCAGATTCATTGGGGTTACTGGTGTGGTCAGAAATACCGGTTTACTGGACAATCAATTTTACAAACGCGGAAGTATTACAAAAAGCCAACCAGCAACTAAAAGAAATGATTGGGAGGGATCATAATAGGGCTAGTGTTATTATTTGGTCGGTGGGCAATGAAACACCGATTAATGAAGCAAGAACCGAATTTATGAGAAACTTAATCACAGAGGCGAGGGCACTAGACGGTACACGGTTGGTCTCGGCTGCGTTGCAATCTCATTCAGAAAATGGAGTGAATATTATTGATGATCCATTAGGGCAGTATGTTGATCTCGTTTCAATAAACGAATACCTCGGTTGGTATTCTGGTTTGCCTAATATTTGCCGCACCGCAAAATGGGAAGTGAAGTACGATAAACCACTTTTCTTCAGTGAAACTGGCGCCGAGGCGCTCAGCGGTTTCCATGGTGATTCACTCACCAGGTGGAGCGAGGAATACCAGGAATGGTGTTATAAGGAACAAATAGAAATGATGAAGCGGATGCCTGATAATTTTACCGGGCTTTCTCCGTGGATACTAAATGATTTCCGGTCACCAAGAAGAAATAATCCGGTATACCAGGAGGGCTGGAACAACAAAGGACTATTTGATCATAAGGGCAAAAAGAAAAAAGCATTTTATGTACTAAAAGATTATTATCTAAAAAAGGAAACGCAATAATAACTACTCGGTAAACCATCTCCACCTATTACCGGAAATTATTGAGCAGAGGGACCAATTACCATAAAAATCGATAATCAATGGATTGTTTATTTTGATAAATACAGGGGTCATAACTACGATGCGGTTGTATCAGGTGACTTAGTGAATTGGAAGGATATTTCCGATAAAATAACCTTTCCTCAAGGGGCGAAGCATGGCACTGTATTTACCATCATGCGACTGAATTCGAGATGTGGCTAAAATGATCTGATGGCAGGTATGTACAGGATGCAGGAAACAGAATTTTTCTCCAACTTGAAGGCCGTAGCTATTAAAGTTTAATGATCGTAATATGAAAAACAGAAAACTGTTTATAATATTTCCGTTTATCTCAGTTTCCTGTTGTTTGAACATAGCTTATGCGCAGCTGAAAACCACTTCATCACCCGCTATGAGTTGGGTTGCAAAAACAGGGGCCAAAAGTTTTCCTTCTTCTCAAAAAATGTTTGTTGTAAATAATTATGGTGCTCTAAGCGATACGACCACTGTTAATTCATCTTTTATTCAAAAGGCGATTGATGATTGTGCAGCAAAAGGCGGTGGTATTGTAATATTTAAACCCGGCACGTATGTAACAGGCGCTATTTTTTTAAAAACAAATGTCCATTTAAGGATTGATAAAGGTGTTTTAATTCTCGGCTCACAAAACTTCAGCGATTATCCCGAAATACAAACGAGGATTGCCGGCATAGAAACATCCTGGCCCGCTGCATTAATAAATGTGATAGATGCAAAGAATGCTGCTGTTACCGGTGATGGGATTGTAAATGCCAGGGGGAAATTCTGCTGGGATAAATATTGGGCTATGCGAAAAGAATATGATGCAAAAGGACTCCGCTGGATCGTTGATTACGATGCGAAGCGGGTAAGAACAGTCCTTGTCCAAAATTCATCAGATATAACGTTGAAAGGATTGACATTTAAGAACGCAGGTTTTTGGACTGTACAGCTACTATACTCTCATCATCTTACCGTTGATGGCATTATCATAAAAAACAATGAGGACGGTCATGGGCCGAGCACGGATGGTGTGGATGTAGATTCCTCATCATGGGTATTGATAGAGAATTGCGATATTGACTGCAATGATGATAATTTTTGTCTCAAGGCTGGTCGTGATTGGGACGGTCTTCGAGTGAATAAGCCAACGGAATATGTGGTTATAAGAAAATGTATTGCACGCCGCGGTGCCGGTCTTGTTACTTTAGGCAGCGAAACATCGGGCGGCATTCGGAATGTACTGGCTACAGATTTGATTGCAAGAAATACCGATAACGGCCTTCGTTTAAAATCAGCGACGACAAGAGGCGGCACTGTCGAAAATATTTATTTTCAAAATTCAAAATTAGATTCTGTAAAAAATGTTTTCCAGTTTAATCTGAATTGGTATCCTGCTTATAGTTACGCTGAGCTGCCCAGGGGATATAATTACGATTCACTGCCGGCACACTGGAAAGCCATTCTTCAGAGAGTAACTCCTCCTGAAAAGGGAATTCCGCATGCAAAGAATTTTTACATCAATAACATCACGGCTGTCAATTCGGAAAACGCATATGTTGCCGCCGGCCTGGAACAATCGTTATTAAGCAACTTTGTTTATAATAATTGCAATATAGCTGCTATGAATATGGGCACGCTTGAATTTACGAAAGCATGGAAGTTTAATAATGTAGTGTATGATGCTGTGAAAAAACAGACGCAGGCGCAAAAGCAGGAAGATCAAAATGAACGACAAAAGAATTAATCGTAGCAGTTGAATAAAGAACCGAACGTACAAGAGTGCGACGCAACAGGCGATGCCATAAAATATAAAAGCTAGGCACATAAAGAAAATTATAATGAAATCATTTAAATTTTTATCCATCATTGCAATTGCAGGTTTATCGCTCAGTTTTATGAAACATAAGCCTGTATTATATATCATCGGCGATTCAACGGTAAAGAATGGTGATGGTAGAGGTGGTAATAGTCAATGGGGCTGGGGAAGTTTTTTAGCTGATTATTTTGATACGGCAAAAATCACTGTAGAAAATGATGCAATAGGCGGAAGGAGCAGCCGTACATTTATTACGGAAGGAAGATGGGATAGGATTTTGGCAAAATTAGAAAAGGGAGATTTTGTGATCATGCAATTTGGCCACAACGATGGAGGACCGCTTGATGATACGGCCCGTGCGAGAGGATCAATCAGAGGCATAGGCAATGAATCAAAAGAAATTTATAACCCTATTATGAAAAAACAGGAAGTTGTGTATACATATGGATGGTATATGCGCAAATACGTGCAAGATGCAAAAGCAAAAGGTGCCACAGCGATTATTTGCTCACCTATTCCACACAATGATTGGGCTAATGAAAAAGTAAAAAGATGGGAAGAGGATAGTTATGCGGGCTGGGCAAAACAAATTGCACAAGCAGAAGGCGTTTATTTTATTGATCTGAATAATAAAATTGCTGATCGGTACGAATTGCTTGACCCAACAAAAGTGGCGACATTTTTTCCTGCCGATCACACTCACACGAACAAAGATGGGGCTGTTTTGAATGCACAAGTGGTAGTGGAAGAAATGAAAAATCTGAAAGGGCATCCTTTTAAAAAATACCTTTTGGCATCTAAATAGAAGATCACTACATGAAACGAATTGCCATCAGTTTACTTTTATTTATATTTTTTTCTGCAGACAATGTTTCTGCCCAGACAATCGATAGGCAAGCGCTGGTGAACCGCCACAATGTTATTATAACAAAGATTGATTCATTATCTTCTTTAACAGCCGGCAACGGAAAATAGCAATCATTACCGGTTTGCAGAGAGCTTAAAAACTTATCATCTTAATGGAAGAGACGTTACCTATTCCGTTCAATGGAATGAGCCTGGAAGAAATAAGGATGCCGCGAATTGGTTTCGACAGAACCCTCACCGGTTGCAGTTAGGTAACATTGGTTTTGAAATAAAAAATAAAAATGGTTCGCTTGCAGAAATCCAGGATGTAAAAAATATTGATCAAAAGTTAAACTTATGGACAGGTGAAATACATTCTCAATTTACGATTGAGGATATTCCGGTTGATGTAATTACATATTCTCATCAGCAGCAGGATGCCATAGCAGTAAAAATAAAATCTGAACTGGTTAGAAAGGGAAGATTACAAATTCGTTTACGCTTCCCTTATCCCACCGGCGATTGGACGGATGTGGGCAATAACTGGAGTAATGAAGGCAAGCATCAATCCTTTGTTATAAGTAATAATAAAGGGGCCAGCATACACCATGTGTTAGATTCAACCGAATATTGGGTGAATGCAAAATGGTCGGGCAACGCTGCCGTGAGGAAAAAAGAGAATAATTATTTTCTTATTATTCCATCCGCCGATAACAATAGTTTTGAAATTATCTTTCGGTTCTCCCCTTCAAACAATGAGCAGCAGCTTCCAACATTTTCACAAACTCGATTAGACAATGTTATAGAATGGAAAAAATTCTGGCAGTTGGGTGCTGCAATTGATTTTTCCGGAAGCGCCGATGAAAGAGCTTTCGAATTGGAAAGAAGAATTGTTCTTTCACAATATTTATTAAGGGCACAGGAATCGGGTTCTTATCCTCCACAGGAAACGGGATTAACATATAGTAGCTGGTATGGCAAGCCACATCTTGAGATGCATTGGTGGCATGCTGTGCATTCTGCTCTTTGGGGAAGAATTGATTTGCTTGAAAAAAGTTTGAGCTGGTATAACAAAGTTTTTTTCCAGGCAAAGGCCATTGCAAAGCGACAAGGGTATGGTGGAATTCGTTGGCAAAAGATGACGGATAACAGGGGTGATGAAAGTCCTTCATCTGTCGGAGCTTTTCTTATCTGGCAGCAACCCCATTTTATTTATTTCGCTGAACTTTGTTATCGTGAACATAAAGATATTGCCACACTAAACAAGTATAAAGAGCTGGTTTTTGCTACAGCAGATTTCATGGCGTCATTTGCTTTTTTTGAAAAAGAAAATGACAGGTATATTCTAGGCAAGGGTTTGATCCCGGCACAAGAAAGATACAAGCCTGAAGAAACTTACAATCCTTCATTTGAATTGGCTTACTGGAATTGGGGATTGTCAACGGCACAGGAATGGAGAAAAAGACTGGGATTGGGGCCAAATAAAAAATGGAATGAGGTGTTACAAAAACTTTCTTCGTTGTCCGAAGGAAATGGAGCATATCTCGCAGCAGAAAGTGCGCCCGATTCATATACTAATCCACAATACAAAACCGATCATCCCAGCGTGTTGGCGGCTTTTGGATTTTTACCGGGTGGTAAAATGATTGATACTAACATCATGCGCCACACATTTGATTTGATATGGAATGAATGGAACTGGAAAGAAACCTGGGGCTGGGATTTCCCAATGACAGCGATGACCGCAGCAAGGTTAGGTGATCCTGAAAAAGCAATCGATGCTTTACTTATGAATGCTCAATCGAATACGTATTTGGTGAATGGACACAATTATCAGGATGAGAGGTTGAGATTGTATTTGCCCGGAAATGGAGGATTGCTCACTGCAATCGCAATGATGTGTGCGGGATGGGATAGATGCAAAGAAAAAAACCCGGGTATTCCTAAAAATGGAAGATGGAAAGTAAGATGGGAGGGGTTAAAAAAAATGCTTTGATGAAAACATAACTGTCACATGCAAAACTTAAGGTCAACCTTCTTATTTTTTTTGATTTCAGCTATTATGCTGGTCAGTTATCATTGTTCGTCAGTAAAAAAACTCAATGGTTCAATTAATAAAAATGAAGTATTGGAAAAAATGCGGTTGGCAAATCAATACTTCATGGATAAATGGCCTGATCCAGGAAAGGAAATCGTCACAGACAAGACACGACCAAGTAACATCTGGACAAGGGCTGTGTACTATGAGGGCCTGATGGCTTTGCATTCTATCGATACGCAAAAAATATATTATGACTATGCTCTGCAATGGGGAGAGTTTCATAAATGGGGGCTTGCTGGCGCCATTGAAAGCGGCAACGCAGATAATCAATGCTGCGGCCAAACCTATATTGATCTTTATTTACTAGACAACAAAAAAAATCCTGAAAGGATTGAGAAAATAAAGGCTTCAATTGATAATATGGTGAAGAGTGATAAGAAAGATGATTGGTGGTGGATCGATGCCCTTCAAATGGCCATGCCGGTATTTGTTCGACTGGGAGTGGTTTATAATGATACAAATTATTTCAGAAAAATGTACGACCTATACGCTTATACAAAGTACAGACACGGAGATCATGGCTTGTTTAACCTTGCTGATCACTTATGGTGGAGAGATAAGGATTTTGATCCGCCTTATGCAGAACCTAATGGAGAAGCCTGTTATTGGAGTCGTGGTAATGGTTGGGTGTTTGCGGCATTGGTAAGGGTATTAAGTATGTTGCCAAAAACAGATTCGCATTATAATGAGTATTTACAGAATTATAAAGAAATGGCTGATGCGTTATTGAAATTGCAGAGGGAAGATGGATTTTGGAATGTGAGTCTTCATGATCCAACTCATTTTGGCGGCAAAGAAACGACAGGCACAAGCATGTTTACTTATGGGTTTGCCTGGGGAATCAATAATAAAATTCTTGACGAAAAAAAATTCAGACCAGCAATTATAAAAGCATGGAAAGGCTTAGCGGAGGTTGTTCATGAAAATGGTTTTTTGGGTTATGTGCAGGGAACAGGTAAAGAACCAAAAGACAGCCAACCTGTGGGTTATGAAAACGTGCCCAATTTTGAAGATTTTGGACTTGGTTGTTTTCTATTGGCGGCAAGTGAAGTTTATAAAATGAAGTAACGGCCTATTCCCTGAAGCCAATCAGACGTTGACATATTTTCGGTAGCGTTGACAATAATAATGTTGAAAGAAAAGTGAATTTTAAATAAAACTTCCTATCATGAAAAAGATTTTTCTAATTACTCTTGGTTTTATTTTTTTTCTTACCCAGACGTTTGCCCAGGTTACTGCACGGGTGTATGTCAATGGCCATGATCCAAAGATCATTATCAGCAAAAATATTTATGGTCATTTTTCTGAACACCTTGGCCGTTGCATTTATGATGGCTTTTGGGTGGGTGATTCAATAAATGTTCCCAAAAAAGAAAGAATAAGAATGGACGTTGTTGAAGCGCTGAAGAAAATTCAGATTCCGGTCCTTCGCTGGCCAGGTGGCTGCTTTGCTGATGAATACCATTGGCGTGATGGAATTGGCCCACGCAATCAGCGCCCCAAAATGGTAAATACAAACTGGGGTGGTGTAGTTGAAGATAACAGTTTTGGAACGAATGAATTTTTAGAACTCTGTTCATTGCTCGGGTGTGAGCCATACATTTCAGCTAATGTTGGAAGTGGCACCGTTGAAGAAATGTCGAAGTGGGTGGAGTATTTGAATTTTGATGGTGAAAGTCCAATGGCAAATGAGCGTCGAAAAAATGGGCATGCACAACCTTACAACGTACATTTTTGGGGAATTGGAAACGAGGCCTGGGGATGCGGCGGTGAAATGAGTGCTGAATTTTATGCCGACCAATTCAGACGCTATGGCTCTTACGCAAAAAATTATCCAAACGCAAGATTACGGAGAGTGGCCAGCGGTGCCAACTCCGGTGATTATCATTGGACAGAAACGTTGATGAAGAATGTTCCCCTGGGAATGATGTGGGGCGTGGGTGTTCATTACTACACGGTGCCAACAGGCAATTGGAGAAGCAAAGGCTCTGCGACAAAATTTGATGAAAAGGAATATTTCAGCACGATGAAAAATTGTTTACGCATGGAAGAATTTGTGACTAAACATTCTGCCATTATGGATAAATATGACAGTTCAAAAAGAGTGGCTCTGGCAGTTGATG
>WNFY01004901.1_pt1 | contig 12702 bp, 11 predicted proteins | sample 5400091 | NCBI WGS metagenome assembly WNFY01 (sample SAMN13153364, study PRJNA577476) | soil metagenome | isolation source: 60 cm soil or saprolite under grassland replicate 1 | place: USA:California | collected 2016-06-15 | reverse complement strand
CGGAAACACGCACGCCTTTCCGTGGTTGGCGCTGGTACTTTTTGTCAGCGGGGCCGCCTGGATCGGCATTCTGGCATGTTTGAACGTTGCCGCCCAAACCATGTCTCCGCATTGGATGCGGGCGCGCGCGCTTTCCATGTACCTCCTGGTTCTTCAGGGGGGCATGGCGCTGGGCAGCGCCGCTTGGGGTGCGCTGGCGACAAAGCACGGCGTCCCGACTACAATGCTTTGTTCCTCGTTGGCGCTACTTTTAGGACTCGCAACCGTCCGGCGGTATCCGTTGACCGCCAGGCAACTTGAACTGGCGCCGTCAGTGGTAAGGGACTAGGTCGCGTGTTTTTCGCGGGGATACTGGAATCCGGCGGAGGACGTTAGCCGGGAATCGCGCTTCCGGGATGTAGTTTCTGGGCCGGGCAGCTCAACTGAAACACAGGAGAGGATATCTATGCGCAGCACGAAGTGTCTGTCGGTACTTGTGGTTATGGCTTTTCTGTCAACACTGGCGGCACCACAAATGGCGCCACCACCACCGGCTAAGAGTCCGGGAGATGCAGTCAACGCGGTATTGGGTATCGCTGAGGGTGAATTTGTTGGCGCTGCTGACGCCATGCCGGAAGACAAGTATTCCTTCGCGCCCACCAGCGGAGAGTTTAAGGGAGTTCGCACCTTCGCCCAGCAGGTAAAGCATGTGGCGGCGGTCAACTATATTTTCGGCGGAACGATTTTGAACGAAAAACCGCCCGTGGATACCGGCGGCGAGAATGGCCCTGACTCGGTTAAGAGTAAGGCCGAGATCATGAAGTTCTTGAAGGATTCGTTCGCCTACCTGCACAAGGCGGTCGCTTCAATCAATGACAAGAATGCGCTGGACGTGGTCGAACTGTTTGGGATGAAACTTGCACGCCTCAGTGTGGGGACGTTCTCGACGGCGCATCCTTTTGATCATTACGGACAGATGGTCGAGTATCTGCGCATGAACGGGATCGTGCCGCCGGCGAGTAGGCCGCGAAATCAGGACACGCCCGTGCAACGCTGACGTCGCACACGGAAGCTATAGACCTCAACCGAAATGAGGACACGGAGGCTCCGGAGAAGACTTCTGGCTCTGCCTCCGTTTTCTCTGTGGCGCTCGTGGCAACGGATTCCTTTCTTTAGTTTGAGTGAATTGTTAATTCTTACTGTCCGTCTTTCCCGTAATGCAACCTGAGTGCCAACTTTTTCCCTTCTACCCCTTGCGAATAGCTGCACCTTTCCCTTAGCATCCGAATTGAGAGCCGGCCTGCCAGGTTGGTGATGGCGGTAACCGATTTTTGAACCAATGCATGAATGAACGGGGCTCGACTCGAATTTGGATCCGGTGTGCCATGCTCCGCCATGCGGAGAGGCCTAAAGGGTCTCGGAGAGCTCCAAACGTCTACCGACGGTTCATTCTCGGCCCGTCACACGGCTTTGTGGGTCGGCTTGATTTGAATGCAGAAGTACAAAGTTAGAATGCAGAATCGAAAAATTGTCGAATTGACGAATTTTAGAATTGGATGGCGGGGATAGAATTCGTCAATCTGTAAATTCTGCAATTCGTAAATTGTTCAAATTCTGCATTCTAACTTCTCACTTCTGCATTTGTGGCCTGCTTTGCATCTAAAATACAGTAGTGTTCCCTCAACTTTTTCATATCGGCAGCTTTAGTGTTCCTACGTACGGAGTGCTCGTCGCACTCGGCGTCCTGGTTGGGCTTTGGATCAGTGTCCGCAATTCAGTTCGTCAGGGAATTAAGGCGGAGAACGCCTGGGACTTCGGCATTGCGGTTGTCCTCGCGGGCATTCTTGGATCAAAGATTCTTTACATCATTCTCGACTGGCAGAGTGGGAATGCCTTTGGCGACAACCTGCGCGAAATCTTCAGCTTCTCGACTCTGCGGGCGGGGGGCGTGTTTTCTGGCGGCCTAATAGGCGCCTTCGTGGTCGCCGCGTGGTTCCTGCGCAAGCATCACATGCCCGCGCTGGCCACCTGCGACGCGTTCGCTCCCGGATTGGCCATGGGGCACGCAATCGGCAGGTTGGGCTGTTTCGCCGCCGGGTGCTGCTTCGGCAAGGAAACCCACCATTGGTGGGGAGTGACCTTTACCAGTCAGATCGCACATGACAACGCCGGCACCAAGCTATATGTTCCGCTCGAACCCACGCAGTTGATTGAGTCCGCGGCCGAGTTAGGGATATTCATCCTGCTTTCGTGGATGTTCAGCCGCAAGAAATTCGATGGTCAGATCTTTGGAGCATATTTGTTTCTCTATGGCATCGCCCGATTCTTAATCGAATTCCTGCGCGGCGACCCTGGGCGCGGTGGTCCGTACTTGGGTGGCCTGCTCAGCGGAACGCAGCTGATTTCCATCGGTCTGGTACTGGGCGGGGGCTTGATCTGGTACTTGCGTGCCGCCCCGAAAGTCGTTGTTGCGACCGCAACGCGATAGAGATCCCTTTCCTGATTTTGCATTCCTCGTGTACCTTAGTGTCCTTCGTGGTCTGAGGTTTTTCTCAACCACAAAGGACACTAAGGTACACGAAGGAAATCCCGACCGAATTTCGATGACATCTGACCGCACAAGCTTCACAGTCGGCGAGGAAGGCGCTGGACGGCGTCTCGATTTATTCCTTGCGTCGCAGCTACCCGACCTCAGCCGGGCGCGCGTCCAGGAACTCATCGCGCAAGAGAAGGTACTGGTTGACGGAAAGAGCGCGAAAGCCTCTCTCCGGCTGCGAGGCAACGAAACCGTCGAAATTGTTGGCGCTGCCGAGCGCCCTCCGTTGCGGGCCATCGCCGAAGACATCCCTCTCGACATCGTTTACGAAGACGACGACCTCGCCGTCGTCAACAAACCCGCGGGAATGATGGTGCACGCCGGCGCTGGCGGCACGGAGGACGAGCGCAATCGCGGCACCCTGGTGAACGCGTTGCTGCACCGGTTTGGGCAACTGTCAGGTGTGAGTGGCGACCTTCGGCCAGGCATCGTCCATCGGCTCGATAAAGATACGAGTGGGCTGATTATTGTCGCGAAGAATGACGTGGCGCATCGCAAGCTCGGAGCTGAGTTCTCCGGCCGGCGTGTGAAGAAGACCTACATAGCTTTGGTCCATGGCTGGCTCAAGAACGAGCGCGGCACGATTGCAAGTCCGATCAGCCGTGACGCGATTCGTCGCATTCGCATGACCACACGCCGCAGTGGCGGGCGTGAAGCGGTTACGCATTATGAGGTGCAGCGCCGTATTGAAGGCGCCTACGGCAAATTCACGTTGCTCAAGCTGAAGATCGAAACCGGCCGCACGCACCAGATTCGCGTCCACCTCGCATCGCTCGGACACCCTGTGGTCGGCGACCGTCTGTACGGTGCTCCAGCGGAAATCCGCGGCAAGTCGGGACCCGTACGATCCCTTGAGAGAAACTTCCTGCATTCCGCGGAATTGCAGTTCGGCCATCCGCGGACTGGAGAGGAACTTAGGTTTTCCCGTTCTCTTCCGGAACAATTGGATAAATTTCTTCAGTCGCTCGCGTGATTCGGACATCTCCAATGCAGCTATAATGGGGTGAATGCATCGGTTCTGGCGGTCTTCTTTTCTCCAGGTTGTTGCGCCCGTAATTGTTGGGGTGGCTGTGCTGGCGGCACAGAGTGTGGACGACTTGCCCGCCGCGCCATCCGAAGTCAATAGGCCAAAGCCCGCTCCAAGCAAGCCCGCGCCTCCTCAAGCAGCTCCGGACCAAACGCCACCACCTAGCGGCTCGCAGCCCACGACGGCACCGGACCCTGGAGCTTCGAGGGGTGACGCACAGCCCAGCATGGGCGACGAAGGCGTCGTGGTACAGGGTGACACCACCATCCACACCATCGTCAATGAGGTCAGCGTTGTTTTCACCGTAATGGATAAACACAACCACTACGTGAAAACGCTCACTCGCGGTGATTTCAAGGTGCTCGACGATCAACGTCCGGTGGAGGAAATTCGCAGCTTCCGCCGCGAAACCGATTTGCCCCTCCAGGTTGGCTTGCTCATCGATGCCAGCAATTCCATTCGCGACCGGTTCAAGTTCGAACAAGAATCGGCGATTGAGTTTCTGAACCAGATCGTCCGGCCGCGCTATGACAAGGCTTTCGTGGTCGGGTTCGATGTGGCTCCAGAGCTGACGCAGGACTTTACTGACAATGCGGAATCTCTCGCCAAAGGAGTGCGGTCCCTGCGCCCCGGCGGGGGCACTGCCATGTACGACGCTCTTTACTATGCCTGCCGCGATAAGCTGATGAAAGCGCCACAGATGAGTTCGGTGCGCCGCGCGGTCATTCTGGTCAGCGACGGCGATGACAATGAGAGTCACGTAACGCGCGAAGAAGCGATCGAAATGGCCCTGCGGGCGAATGTGATCGTTTACACCATCAGCACGAATTTTCCGGGCGGAGGAAATGGCGACAAAGTACTCGAGCGCATCGCGGATGCCACCGGTGGCCGCGCGTTCGAACCGTTCCAACTGCAGCAGGTTGCCGATGCCTTCGCTCAGATTCAGGCCGACCTTCGCAGCCAGTACGAACTCTCGTATCGGCCGCAAAATTTCGCGCACGACGGCCGGTATCGCACCATCGATATTTCAGCGCTGCACAAGGGGTTGAAGGTTCGCAGCAGGAACGGGTATTACGCACCGGGGGAGTAGGAAGCAGTGGGCAGTGGTCGGCTTGGAAGTGCAGGATTGACCGTTCTTGCGCAGGATCAGGAGAGAAGAATAGAAGAATACAGGACAGCGGAGCAGTGTTCTTGCCAGTGCGGGGAATCCCCGACGATGCCCTTGCAGTTCGGATCTTGCCAACGACCAACGACGAACGACCAACGACGGGGTTCGAAGTTTGACGGTTAACTTCACCCGTCTTTACACTCAATCGTTGAAAGGTAACCTGTGAGTCCTACCGAAACTACCGAGAGCACGAAACGTGAAATCGAGGTCCAGGTTCCCGCCGAAGATGTCGCGCGCGAATCCGACGCTCTCATTCAGAAATACCAAAAGCTTGCCCGCATTCCGGGATTCCGTCAGGGACACGTGCCGGCTTCAGTTGTGCGCCAGCGCTTCAAGCAGGAAATCCAGAACGACGTCGTGGATGCACTGGTACCGCGCTATTTCCGCAAAGAGACCGAGCGCCTCGGCCTGATTCCCGTGTCGCAACCTCGGGTCACCGACCTGCACGTGCATGACGGCGAAGGCCTGCATTTCAAGGCCAGCTTTGAAGTGATGCCGGAAATTAAGGTCGAGGGCTACAAGGAGCTTCGCGCCGAGCACCCTGAGATTGCGGTCGCCGAACAAGACGTAGAAGATCAGTTGAAAGCCTTACAGGAGCAGAAGGCAGCTTACTCTCCCGTCGAAGATCGTCCGGTTGCCGACGGCGACTATGCCCAGGTCTCATTGGACGGCACTCCTAAGCAGGAAGATGAGAACACGAAGCCGGTCCACATGGACGACGTGCTGGTCGAGATCGGCGGCAAGAACACCATGCCGGAGTTCACCAAGAACCTTCGCGGCGCCAATCCTGGCGACGAGCGCAGCTTTGATGTGCAGTATCCCGAAGACTTTTCCGACGAGCGGCTGCGCGGCAAGACTTTTGCGTACAAAGTGAAAGTCAATGCGATCAAGCAGAAGAGCCTGCCCGAACTGAACGACAACTTCGCAAAGGAACTAGGCGAGTTCACCACGCTGGCTGAGATCCGGCAGAAGATTCGCGAAGGCATGGAACATGACCGCAAGCACGAGGCCGAGCGGGAGGCCAAAGACAAGCTGCTTGCGGAACTGATCCGGCGCAATGAATTCGAGGTACCTGAAGCGCTGGTCGAGCACCAGATCGATCTGCGCCTCGATCGTGGACTGCGCGCATTGGCTGCCCAGGGCATGCGCCCGGAAGACATGAAGAAGATGGATTTCGGACGCCTTCGCGCCGGACAACACGATCAAGCGGTGCAGGAAGTAAAGGCGAGTTTACTGTTGGAGAAAATCGCTGATACCGAAAATATCCAGGTCGGCGATGAAGAGATAGACCGGGAAGTTGAAGCCCTGGCAAAGCAGACCAATCAGGCCGCGGACGACATTCGCGCTCGTTTGACTCGTGATGGAGCGCTGGATAGAATCCGAAATAGAATCCGCAACGAAAAGGCCCTCGATCTTCTGTACAGTCAGTCCGCATGAGAGCGGCCGTCTTCAATTCCCCTCAGAAATCCCGGCGTCACCGGGCAGGAGTGTGAGAACGTGCGAAAGAACGACAACGACGAGCGCATGATGCTCGTCCCGATGGTCATTGAGCAGACCGGGCGTGGTGAACGAGCGTACGACATCTACTCGCGCCTGCTGCGCGACAACATCATCTTCATCGGCACACCCATTGACGACAATATTGCCAACCTGGTCATCGCCCAAATGTTGTTCCTTGCCCAGGAAGATCCCGAAAAGGACATCCAGCTCTATATAAATTCTCCCGGGGGGTCGATTACCGCCGGTATGGCAATTTACGACACCATGCAGTATGTGAAGAACGATGTGACTACAATCTGCATTGGACAGGCCGCGAGTATGGCAGCCTTGTTGCTATCAGCAGGAGAGAACAAGAAGCGGCTGGCGCTTCCCAATTCGAGGATCCTGATTCACCAGCCCTCTATGGGAGGCTTGTCAGGACAGGCTACGGACATTGATATTCACGCTCGTGAGATCTTGCGCATGCGCGAGATAACAAACCAGTTGCTGGCGAAACACAGCGGCCAGAAGCTGGACAAAGTCGAAAAGGACGTAGAACGCGACTTCATTATGAACGCGCAGCAGGCGAAGGAATACGGAATCATTGACGATATTATTTACAAGACTCGCTAGACTGTATGATCGCCTTTTTCGTGCCGGTTCCGGACGGATTGGCGAAGCGATACTGGCAAGTGGAGCAGCAACCAATCGGACGGTAGCTGTAGGATTTAAGGGGGCCGAGTGAAAAACAGAACCGGATCTGAAGAAGTCCTCCGCTGCTCGTTCTGCCACAAGTCGCAGGACGCAGTGGCCAAGCTGATCTCCTCCCCGAGCGACTATCCGCGGGCTTACATTTGTGACGAGTGCGTGGCGGTCTGCAATTCGATTCTTGAGGATGATCGGGCGGCAACTCCTCCCGCGTCCACTCCCAACCAGCTTCCCAAGCCGCACGAAGTCAAGGCATTCCTCGACGAGTACGTGATCGGTCAGGAACAGACCAAGAAGAAGCTGGCGGTCGCGGTTTACAACCACTACAAGCGCATTTACATGAACCGCCAGCGCACTGGCACCGACGGCATCGAGCTTTCGAAGTCGAATATCATGCTAATCGGGCCGACCGGCACGGGCAAGACCCTAATGGCGCAGACATTGGCCAGGATGCTGGATGTGCCCTTCGCGATTGTTGATGCCACGACCCTTACCGAAGCCGGTTACGTCGGCGAGGATGTCGAAAACATCATTCTGAAGCTGTTACAGGCTGCCGATGGCGACGTGGGCAGAGCGCAGACCGGAATCATCTACATCGATGAAGTGGATAAAATCGGCCGCAAGGACGAGAACCCGTCCATCACACGCGATGTTTCGGGCGAAGGTGTGCAGCAGGCGCTTCTGAAAATCCTCGAAGGAACCATCGCCAATGTTCCTCCTCAGGGCGGACGCAAGCACCCGCACCAGGAATTCACGCCTGTCGATACTACGAACATTCTGTTCATCTGCGGCGGAGCCTTTGTCGGTCTCGACAAAGTCATCGGACGCCGGGCAGGGCGGAAGGCCCTCGGTTTCCGCGCGGAAGAAGAGCCGCAAACCGCTCAGTCGACAGACACCATCACGGGCAAGCACAATTTTGAACTGCTCAGCGAGGTCCAACCTGAGGACCTGATCAAGTTCGGCCTGATTCCCGAGTTTGTCGGCCGCTTGCCTGTGGTCGGCGTGCTGGAAGAACTCGACGAAGCTGCTCTGATGGAGATTCTTACCCGCCCCAAGAACGCTATAGTGAAGCAGTACCAGCGGTTATTCGAATTCGAGAACGTGCGGCTGAAGTTCAGCGAGGACGCCCTCCGCGCTGTGTCCCGCCAGGCTATGGTTCGCAAAGTCGGCGCTCGCGGCCTGCGCATGATCCTCGAAGAGCTGATGCTCGACCTTATGTACCACCTGCCTAGCCAGAAGAAAGTCAAAGAATTCGAAGTAACCCGCGAGATGGTTGAAAAACGCAACGTTTCGCTTACCATGATGGAGAAGGCAGGATAAAAGAGCTTTTAGCTTTAGCCTTTAGCTTCTTTCGTGGTACTGAATACGATCTTGATGGCGCTGATACACTAATCTTTCAAGGCCCGAACTATGGGCCCAGTTTTTCAAGCTAAGAGCTAACGGCTAAGAGCTTGTTTTTTGGAGTTCCATTGACCACGACTAAGGAAAAATTCGAGTCCAGAAAACTACCCATGATGCCCATCCGAGACGTGGTCATCTTCCCTTTTATGATGACGCCGTTCGTTGTCGGGCGGGAATCGAGCATTCACGCGCTGGAAGAAGCCCTGGCCTCGGATAAGAAGATTTTCCTGGCCACGCAGCACGATGCCAGCGTGGATGAACCCAAGGCGAATGAGATCTATCAGGTAGGAACCGTCGTCAATATTGTTCAGAGCCTTAAGCTTCCTGACGGCAATATCAAAGTTCTTGTCGAAGGCATTGAACGCGGTAAGGTCCTGCAGATCACCGAAGCAGAAGGTTTCATGCAGGCGACCGTCCGGCTCGCGCGCTACGCCATTGAAACCAACACTGCCGTCGAGCAGGCCATGCAGCGGGTCACGGGTCTCTTTGAGCAGTACGTGAAACTCTGCCAGTCTCTGAATTACGAGACCATGATCGCAGCGGTTCGCATGGAAGATCCGGCCAAGCTGACCGATACCATTGCCGCTAATCTGCAGCTTTCGATTGAAGAAAAGCAGGAACTGCTCGAGATCTTCGATCCAGCCGAGCGCCTCACCCGAATTGGCGATGTTCTCGATGTCGAGATCGAAAAGCTGAATATGGACCGCACGATCCAGTCGCGGGTGAAGCGGCAAATGGAGCGCGCGCAGAAAGAGTACTACCTCAACGAGAAGATCAAGGCCATCCAGAAGGAACTGGGCCGCGGCGAGAAGAGCGAATTCGACGAACTGAAGAAGAAGATCGAAAACGCCGGCATGCCGAAAGACGTTAAGGACAAGGCCATCCAGGAACTCAAGAAGCTTGAGGCCATGCCGCCGATGTCGGCTGAATCCACCGTTTCACGTAACTACCTCGACTGGCTGCTGGCGGTTCCATGGAAGAAGCGATCGAAAGAAATCCGCAACATCTCGCGCGCCGAAAAAGTTCTGAATGAAGACCATTACGGGTTGGAGAAAATCAAGGAGCGCATCCTTGAGTTTCTCGCCGTTCGGCAGTTGGTGAAAAATCCCAAGGGATCGATTCTCTGCTTCGTCGGACCTCCTGGAGTCGGCAAGACTTCGCTGGGCATGTCGATCGCCAAGGCCACTGGACGCAAGTTCGTCCGCATGTCGCTTGGCGGCGTGCGCGACGAAGCTGAGATCCGCGGCCATCGCCGCACCTACATCGGCGCCCTGCCCGGCCAGATCATTCAGATGATGAAAAAGGCCGGCACCAAGAACCCGGTCTTCATGCTCGACGAAGTGGACAAAATGTCCATGGACTTCCGCGGTGACCCGTCGGCCGCGCTGCTCGAGGTGCTCGATCCCGAGCAGAATTTCATGTTCGTCGATCACTACCTCGACGTTGAGTACGACCTGTCGCAAGTTTTCTTCGTGGCCACGGCCAACGTGATCCACACCGTCCCACCGGCCCTGCAGGACCGCATGGAAGTGCTGCGACTGCACGGCTACACCGAGCCGGAAAAAGTCGAGATCGCGAAACAGTTCCTGGTCAAAAAGCAAATGGCGCAGGCCGGGCTCATCGAAAAGAACATCAAGTTCACGGACGACGCGATCGTCTCGCTGATCCGCAGTTACACGCGCGAAGCCGGCGTGCGCAACCTGGAGCGCGAAATCGGCAATGTCTGCCGCAAGATCGCGCGCAAGGTCGTGAAGGAAGGCTCTGGTTACAACGTCACGATTACTGCCGAGAACGTCAACGATTTCCTGGGCGTAATTAAGTTCCGCGACACTCTCGCGCACGAAAAGAGCGAAATCGGCCTGGTCACCGGCCTGGCGTGGACCGAGGTCGGCGGCTCGATTCTCTCGACCGAAGCCAGCGTGGTTGACGGCAAAGGCAAGCTCACCCTCACCGGAAAACTCGGAGATGTGATGCAGGAATCGGCACATGCCGCTATGTCCTACATTCGTTCGCGGGCACAGCGCCTGGGCCTGACCCGCGACTTCTATCGTAACTTCGATATTCACGTACACGTGCCCGAAGGCGCGATCCCGAAAGATGGCCCGTCTGCCGGGATCACGATTGCTACGGCAATTGCGAGCGCACTGAGCAAGATTCCCGTCCGCCGCGACCTTGCCATGACCGGCGAGATCACGCTGCGTGGCAAAGTCCTGCCGATTGGCGGACTGAAAGAAAAACTTCTGGCCGCGCATCGCGCCGGACTGTTTGAGGTCATCCTTCCAAAGGAAAACGAAAAGGATGTTGCAGAGGTTCCCGAGAACCTGCGCAACGCCATGAAGCTGCACTTCGTGGACACGATGGACCAGGTGCTCGCAGTTGCGCTGGAACAAGCATTGCCGGTAGTGGAGATTCCCGCCGAGCAACCCATCGCCCCACCGATGGGCGATGCGGACGCACCAAGCGCGCGGCAGTAAGGGAAGCAGGCTTCAGGCTTCAGGCTTTTGGCTTTTGGAGGCACGGGCGTCCCCGCCCGTGCAAGCATTTAGTCTGACGCTCCAGAGCTGTTTGCCGATTCTTAGGATCGACCCGCCCCACACCCACCTCTTCCGGTATTACAATTTGCTTGAGCCATGCTCCCCCGGCTTTCCATTCACGTGAAAGGTACGACCGGGCTGGTGGTCGCTGCCGCCATCGTCGTGGCCGTCCTGGTGGCGTTTCCAGCCTATCGCGTGTTCTTTGCGATCAGCGCAGGCATTGGCTTGTTGGTCGCGGGAATCCTATATCTGCGCAATAAATACCGGCCGATCACAGACAAAGACGTCGAGAACAAGCACCCGCTCGGGCTGGAATAGAATCTTTACGGCACGGTTGAAAGCCGTGCCCTCCCGAATCGATTACGGAATCAGCAGGATCTTCCCGGTTGTCTTGCGGGCTTCCAGATCACGGTGTGCCTGCTGTACGTCTTCGAGCTTGTAGGTGTGCTCGATGCGAAGCTTCAGTTTCCCAGCGGCAATCATTCCGAAGACGGCTTGGGCGCGCGCCAGCAGTTCGTCGCGCGCGATGATGTAATCTCCGAGTTTCGGGCGTGTTACAAACAATGAGCCCTTGGCGCTGAGCTGAATCGGGTCGAATGGCGGGACGGCGCCGCTCGATCCACCAAACAAAACCATCATCCCGCGCGGACGCAGGACGTTCAGCCCCTTCTCGAATGTGGTTTTGCCGACTGAATCGTAAACAACATCAACGCCTTTGCCGCCGGTCAGGCGCTTGGTCTCCGCTTCGAAGTCGGACTTCGTGTAGAGAATAACTTCATCAGCTCCGGCTTCGCGCGCCAGTGCGGCTTTCTCTTCCGTCGAAACCGTACCGATGACGCGCGCGCCAATATTGTGCGCTATTTGCACGAGGAGAAGTCCAACGCCGCCGGCGGCAGCGTGAATGAGGGTGGTCTGTCCGGTCCTGAGCGGGAACGTGTCGTAAGCAAGATACTGTGCCGTCATACCTTGCAGTGTGGCGGCGGCTGCGTCGCGATCGCTTACACCAGGAGGAACGGGGACTAAGCGATCGGCAGGGACCGCTGCGTATTCCGCATAGGCACCGACCGGACCGGCGTACGCGACACGATCACCCGCCTTCAACGTTTTGACCTCGGATCCAACTTCGGTCACAACGCCCGCAGCTTCCTGTCCGTTAACGAACGGCAGAGGAGCTTTGTAGCGTCCTTCGCGCAGATAGATGTCGATGAAGTTCACCCCGCTCGCGGCAATCTTCACGACGGCTTCGTTTGTCTTGGGAGTAGGGACAGGAATGTCGACGAGTCGCAGCGCTTCTTTACGCTGCGCCCTTCTGCGCTTCCTTCAAGTACTCCAGGACTTCTTCGGCGTGGCCTTCCGGTTTCACTTTCTTGAAAATGTGCTTGATCTTGCCGTCGGGGCCGATGATAAACGTTGTCCGGGACACGCCCATGACTTTCTTGCCGTACATGTTCTTTTCCTGGATCACGCCATAGGCGTTGCATACCTTCTTGTCGGCGTCGGCAGCCAGCGTGAATGGCAGATCGAATTTGTCCACGAATTTCTTCTGGTCTTTCGGAGTGTCGGGCGAGACACCGAGCACAACGGCGCCAATCTTCTCTACGCGCTTGAACGAATCGCGGAAGCTGCAGGCTTCAATCGTGCATCCCGGCGTATCTGCGCGAGGATAGAAGTACAGCACAACCCACTTGCCTTTGTAGTCCTTCAGCGCAATCTTCTCGCCGTTTTGGTCAAGCGAAGTGAACTCAGGGGCTTTATCATTGACTTCTATGGGGATTTCCATGGGACCCTCTTTCTACTGGCATTGTTCACG
>WNFY01004590.1_pt1 | contig 12708 bp, 15 predicted proteins | sample 5400091 | NCBI WGS metagenome assembly WNFY01 (sample SAMN13153364, study PRJNA577476) | soil metagenome | isolation source: 60 cm soil or saprolite under grassland replicate 1 | place: USA:California | collected 2016-06-15 | reverse complement strand
AGAATATGATGAAAAGCTGTTCGCTGCCAATGCAAATGCTCAACATCGAACCTTGGAAAATATTCTCGAAGAGCTAAAGCAATTGCACCAGTCAACCCGCCTGATGTTTCGTTCATTTGAAGATGAAGCTCTGCATGCGACAGGTATTAACTGGAACAAAGAAATGTCAGTGCTCGCTATGGGATTTCTTATTGCCGGGCATTTAATTCATCATTTGAAAATCATTCAGGAAAAATATTTGCCCCTGCAGTACGAAATGGCTTAATTCAGGCCGCTCACCGCCATTTCTTTCTCAAAAAAACTATGACGATTAATTTTATATACAGTTGATTTATTTGATTTTTTGCTGGTGATTTCAAACTGTAATTCATTTTCACCAACTTCGTCAATATTCAGCAGGAATGATTTAGTGAAATTTTCAGCTTTTATGTTTTCCCTGTACAATACATTACTATGATCATCCCTGATGACAATCGAAAATTCATCATGTTCAGCATTACCGGCAAACTTCAATTGGAAGAGCGGTTGGTCTTTAATCCATCTTATAAATTTCAGTTCCACTGGAATTGCGTGGTTATTATTATTAGCCAGCGCCAACGCGGCAGAGGATGAAAAAACCGTAAAAAATGCAATAATGATAAGCCGGTTGTTACAAAAAATCTTTTCCATTATAGTTCTTTTATTTTAATAATTGTTTTTTTAAAAATTCATCAATGGCAGTTGTAATCAAAGGAGCAAGCAAAGTGGTGGTGAAAGGTTCACCTGGAGGATTCATTAACAGGTGAAGGGGTGATCGGGCAATTGATGCTTTATTAAAGTAAAAATAGAAGCATGTACAAAATGAAACAAAACAGGTTACCTGGATTTAAGGGATGGCCAACTGTGTAAAGAGTGTCGTAATTGGGTAACAGTCACAATATTCGGAATCAAAATCAAAGGATGTCCAAACAGCTTTATCATTTTATTCCCGCATCATTTGACGGCGGGCTCGGTTTCGATTGCGGGTCGGGTTCTATGACTAAAAATTCGGGCGGCTCAGGGTACTGGCTGATTAGCTCACTATATTTGATTTTCAAATTGCGCTTGAATTTTCCGAGATAGCCTGGCTGGCGAAGTGCTTCTTTCTGCAGTGGGATGGCTTCGATAAGATCATTGCCCAGATACATCATTAATTTCATAGCAAATGGATAGTTCACAAAAAAACTAAATTCCCGATTGAACTGCAATCCAAGAAATACTTTGTTTTACAAGTAAGTTTACGAGTTCTTGAGGTTTCTTCAAAGTTGTGTACCCAGTTCAGGAAAATCAATCCTTTTGATATAATCCTGCTACTATTTCAGGCCTGTTAAGATTTGTCTATATTAGCCGGCAAAACTTATCCTTATAAAATCATTCTTCATCTTTTATCTCTGAACCACCAAAATTCTTCTTATGGATACCGCGTCAATAACCAAAACAAAACGCCCCGGCAATGATAACGACCAGATTATTCCCTATTACACATTAAGAGTGTTGATAGGTGCAGCTGGTATATTGCTGCCTTTGCTGTTGTGGATCGGTAAACTTATTTTCAATAATTCCTGGCAAATCGAGTATTCAATCAGTGATTATTATGATAATGGAACAGCGGGTGATATTCTTGTGGGTGTATTGTTCGCGCTGGCATTTTTCCTTGTGTCATATAGGGGCTACGCACCTATTGACAGTATTGCCGCTAACTTCGGATGTGCTTTTGCCTTGGGGGTCGCCCTTTGCCCAACAACAAGTGACAATAAAATTATTCATATCCTGCATTTTGTTTTTGCCTTGTTACTTTTTTCTGTTTTTATTTTTTTCTCCATTTATCTTTTCAGGAAAAAAAGTCCGCATCCTACAAAACAAAAGAAAAACCGCAACAAGGTTTATCTTATTTGCGGCATTCTCATGATCATTTGCATTGCCGGCATTGCAGTCTATCAAATTTTTGATTTGAATTCAAGCTGGCACCCTGTTTTCTGGCTTGAATCGCTGGCACTTATTTCATTCGGTTTTTCATGGATTACCAAGGCGGAGGTTTTATTTGAAGATTAGGACGTAAATGACTTTTAAGGCTACTTATCAATAGCCTTAGTGAAAGATAAATTATCAGAGAAAAATTTCAGCATATTTTTTTGGATACGCTCTGCAATGCGATTGATATGATCACCATCATAAATTTCAAAGAAATGTTTAATGCCATATTTGTTTAGCTCTTCATCCAACGTTTTAATACTGGCAGCTATGGCCTGGTCTCTTGTGCCTGCATCAAAGCCAATTGCCCTTAGCTTCTTTAAATTGTTGATATATTGATCAAGTGTTGTAAGGGGCCTGTTAGCTGTCCATTTTGCCTGCACCATTGGTTGTAGCACTCCACCCTTTACGGGCAGATCTATAAAGAAAGGAGGTTGTGTGGGATTGGGCGACCATGCAGCAGCAGAGGCAAAAACAGCTTTAGTTCCGAAATCTGTTTTTTCGAATTCAGCAATTGTTTTTATACTGTCGGCCCGCAAAAAATTTGTTGGAATTTGGTTAGAAACATTTGCAGAATTAAGGCAGCAAGGACTAAGCAAATAAATGGTTGAAAATATCTCAGGATTTTTTTCACCGATCCGCAGACCGCCATAACCGCCCATGGAATGACCAGCTAAACCGCGACTCGCTGCTTGCGCAATTGTGCGGTAATGACTGTCGACATAAGTCACCAGTTCCTTAGCTACAAAGTCTTCCCAATTGCCGGTGGTTACCGAATTGGAGTACATACTGCCCTGGAAACGGGTATAGGCGTTGGGCGTAACTAAGATCATTTCTTTTGCGCCGCCAGTAGCAAAGACTGAATCCAGGATTGGCACCAGGTTCATCCAATGTTTACTGAAGCCATAGAATTTAGCATCATCATCTGTATAGCCGTGTAGAAAATAAATAACAGGATAACGACGCTTAGGACTGGTTCTATAACTCGCCGGTAAATAGATACAAACAGAACGATCAGCGGAATCTCCATCTAAGTTTCCCTCGAGCCCCTTTCCATGCACTTTGATACGTTGCACTTCGCCTTTTGCAATTAGCCGTTGCTGGCAATAACTATACGGAGATATCAACAGCAATAAAAAGAGTGGCAGAACGGCTAAGAGAAGGCGGGATTCTATTTTTTTCATAAAACAATTCACCAAATCTCTAATCATTTTCCCTTCTTGACTCTCTTTTCAGATTTTTTTTGCTCTTATTTTCCACTTTACCAGGAGCTAGCTTACCAGTGGCCGGCTCATCTGCCGGATCTGGTTCTTTATTTTCCAGCGCTGTAAAATTAATATGCTTATCCCTATTGGCTTCGGCAGGAACATCAACATGCCGGTCTGCAGGTTTCTTTTTCATAACAACGTTTTTTAAATCAGTTCCCTATGGATACAACAGAAACGGCTCAATAATTTTGCCAGTTAACCACACCATTGTAAAAATTCTAACTTTATATACCTCGTTCATCTGACCAAAACAAATTGATGGATCCATTATTTGTCAACAAAGAAAAAATTGCTTCCCTGTTACCGATGAATGAATGCATTGAAGTGATGGAGAAAATGTTTCGTTCCCTCGCCAATGGAGAATGTATTCAGCCCTTGCGCTCTATGATGTGGCTTCCAGACAGACATGGCTTGCTGGGCATGATGCCGGGTCATGCAAAATCACTTGGAGTAATGGGCATCAAAGTGATCAGTGTCTTTCATGGCAACCGGGACGCAGACCTTCCATCTCACCAGGGAGTAGTAATTTTATTTGATGCTCAGCATGGGCAGCCACTCATGATGTTTGATGCTAATGAAATAACTGCCATTCGCACGGCAGCGGCCAGCGCTGTGGCAACGCGTTTACTTTCAAGAGAAAATTCAGAACTGCTTGCCCTCATCGGTTCAGGTGAACAGGCGCAAAGACATGTTGAGTCCATACGGCTGGTGCGAGAAATAAAGCAGGTCAATATTTGGAGTCGGAATGAAAAACACGCTGCGGAGCTTGCTAAGAAAATATCGGATCAGTACAACATACCAAGAATTACAATAATGAAAAATGCACAGGAGGCGGTAGAGAAGGCTGATATTATTTGTACGGTTACTTCATCGCCGCAACCGGTTGTAAATGGAGATTGGATTTCTGCGGGTACACACATCAATGCGGTTGGATCAAGCACAGCTGCTGCGAGAGAATTGGATACCGCCGCCGTGAAACAATCAAAATTATTTACAGACTGTTATGAATCGATATTTAATGAAGCAGGAGATTTTCTCATTCCAAAAAAAGAAGGAGCAATTACCGATAATCATGTAAAAGGAGAGATTGGTGAGGTATTATCGGGTAAAAAGAGAGGAAGAGAAAATGATGAAGACATCACTATTTTCAAATCACTGGGGATTGCTGCTGAAGATATTTTTTCAGCATGGCATGTTTATAATAAAATAAATCAGCACTAAGATCATGGAAGAAATAATAACAGAAGAAAAGAGAATTTCTGTGTCTCTCCAGGATATTCGTGATGCACAGCAACGCATTTCCGGCAAAGTGAATCGTACGCCACTCATTCGTTTTTACCCCGATAATTTTCCGGGAGAAATTTATCTCAAGCTGGAAAATCTTCAGCCGATCGGTTCATTTAAAGTAAGAGGCGCAGGCAATGCTATGAGCCTGGCTGATAAATCGCTTCTTGAAGAGGGTGTCTACACGGCCAGCGCCGGAAATATGGCACAGGGTGTGGCATGGAATGCAAAAATGATGAACGTATCCTGCACGGCGATTGTGCCAGACCATGCGCCGCAAACAAAACTTGATGCCATTACTCGCCTGGGAGCAAAATTTATTAAGATACCATTTAATGATTGGTGGCAGGTGATCGTAACAAGGAAATTTGAAGGCATGAAAGGATTGTTTATACATCCGGTAGCCGATCCTAACGTAATTGCAGGTAATGGAACAATCGGTCTGGAAATACTGGATGATCTTCCCGATGTTGATGCAGTGGTGGTGCCCTATGGTGGTGGCGGTCTTATTAGCGGTATTGCTACTGCTATAAAATCCATAAAGCCGGGAGTAAAAATTTTTGCTTCTGAAGTGGAAACAGCGGCACCCCTTGCTCCCTCGCTCGCAGCAGGTCATCCGGTGAAAGTAGAGTATACTGCGAGCTTTGTTGACGGTATGGGAAGCAGCGGACTTCTTGCTGAAATGTGGCCGTTGGTGAGCAGGTTAGTAAATGGTTCCATTGTTTTAACGCTGAGACAAATTGCGGATGCCATTAAACTTCTTATCGAACGCAGCCGGGTTATTGCCGAAGGCGCGGGCGGTTCTTCGGTCGGTGCCGCACTCACCGGTAAAGCAGGTAAGGGGAAAATTGTTTGCGTGATTTCAGGTGGAAATATTGATACGGAGAAATTAATAAAAATACTATCGGGCACAATTTAGTAATCTCAGCAACCAAGATGTTTTGTAAAATAGTTTTTTGTTTTTGTTTATTGCTGCAAACTCTTGCATTGCCGGCCCAAAAAAAGAGTAAGCCTGTTGCTATAATTTTCGATAGTGATATGGGACCTGACTACGATGACGTAGGTGCTATTGCTTTATTACATGCATTTGCTGATAGCGGCTATATAAAAATTCTTGCCACGATTGCAAGTACAAAATATGAAGGAGTTGCGGCAGTGTTTAATGTATTCAATACTTATTTTCAACGACCGCATATAATAATCGGTGTGCCGAAGGGAAAGGCCCTGGAGCTAAAAGATGGGCAACATTGGACGGACACATTGCTACTGAAATATCCGCATAGTGTCAAAATAAATGATGAAGTCGCCGACGCAGTGGAAGTGTACAGAAAAACATTAGCGATACAGCCCGATAAAAGCGTAACAATCGTAACAACAGGTTTTCTCACAAATCTTTCCAACTTATTGCAATCAAAACCGGATAAATATTCAAAACTGGATGGCAAAGCATTGGTGAAACATAAAGTAAAGCAACTGGTTTGTATGGCAGGCCGTTTTCCCGCCGGTAGTGAATTCAATGTTGACAGGGATGCGGCCGCTTCTCAATTTGTTTTTAATAATTGGAGCACACCGGTTCTACTCAGCGGCTTTGAGATAGGACAAAAGATAAAAACGGGTTTGCCTCTTGTAAACAACGAAACAATAAAAAATAGCCCGGTAAAAGATGTGTTCAGGATTTGCATTCCCCTGAGTAAAGAAGATAGCGCTGGTCGAATGAGCTGGGATGAAACGGCTGTATTAGTTGCCGTAAAGGGATACAAACCGTGGTATGATATTGAAAAGGGTAAGATGGTCGTTGCCGGCGATGGAAGTAATACTTGGATCAACACGCCTTCAACGCACAATCATCTTGTAGAAAAATTACCACCTTCCGTTGTTCAACAACTAATCAATAAACTTATGGCGCATCAACCTTTAAAAAAATAGCCTTGCTCATTCATTATGAGAAGTTGATTTAGAAACGCTGGTGATAATTTTCCTTAGTTTTTCTCTACAGCTGGTTAATGAACGTAATAATCCTATTTTTTGTGGCACGTTTCATGAATGAAATAGACAAGCTATTTACAGCCTTTTATGAAAATAGGTGCCTTGATTATCTTTCTATCGATTGTTGAACTCATTAGAGGACAGGATCTCCCCCGTGCAGACTCTACATCGTTTAAAATTGATAGCACAAAAAGACAAGCCTCGCCCGATACTCTTAGATATGATTCTACGCACAATAAATATGGTGATCTCCTAAACGATGATCCAGCATACAATCCCCGGTATAAATGGTATGTGCCAGCATCAAAAGTGATTACCACCGATATATTTAACTGGGCTACGGCAAAATACATTTTCAAATATGACTGGCCTGCTTCGAGCATCAGCGACTGGAAAAGAAATTTAAAAAGTGGGTGGGAGTGGGACTCTGATAAATTCGGAATAAATTTTATCGGCCATCCGCATTCGGGGAATTATTATTTCAATGTTGCCCGCTCCAACGGTTATTCATTCTGGGGTTCGTTACCCTTTGCTATTGAAGGAAGCCTCGTTTGGGAATATTTTGGTGAGAACACGAGACCTTCAATTAATGACATGATCAACACACCCATCAGCGGAATGCTTTTGGGTGAAATCCTTTACCGCGTCAGTTCAAATATCCTTGACGACCGTACAAGAGGGGCAGAAAGAGTGTGGCGGGAGATTTTCGCCGGCATTATCAACCCGTCAAGAGCATTAAACAGGCTAACACAAGGAAAAATGTTCCGGGTAACTCCAAAAGAAGTGTACCAGAAGGAACCACTGAATATTACATTCTTTGCGGGCGTTCATAAAGTGAATAATAAAATTGGCAAAGACAATCTTTTCGGCACTGGTACAAACAATGCCATTGTACATCTCCAGCTTGATTATGGCGATCCCTTCGAGACGAGGCATCGCAAACCTTTTGACGTGTTCAGGTTAAGAGTGGAATTAGGTTATGGGGCCGATGTGCACCTGATCGATAATGTAAATGGCTATGGAATTTTATTTGGTAAAAATGTTAAGCGCAACAGGTTGCTGGTTGGCGCTTTCCAGCATTTCGATTACTGGCGCAATAATATTTTTGAAGTAGGAACACTCGGTTATGGCGGCGGATTGATTTCAAGAATTCCCGTAAAACGTCATTCCAATATTTATTCGACTATTCATGTTGCCGTAGTTCCGCTTGCAGGAAATAATACACAATTTGGACCCGATACTTCAGAATTCAGGCATTATAATTTCGGGGGTGGCATGCAGGCAAAAATGGAAGAGACTTTTAACCTGAATGATTGGGCGACGCTGGGTTTTACGGGGTTTTATTATTGGATACACACTTATAATGGATTGCCGGGAAATAGTTTGGTAGGAATTTTAAAACCGGTGGTTACACTAAAACTTTACAAAAATCTGCGAATTGGTTTCGAACACCTCATTTATCGGAACGACCGATTTCTGAACGGTGATGAAACACTTCACCTCACCAGGACCGAACAAAAACTTTTTTTGCAATTGTACTTCGAAGACCCGCAACGACGGGGAAAATATCAGTAAAGTCGGATTATGGTTTGTATCCGCTGGGTGGCTGCTACCTCCCTGCCGGCTGCTTGAACTTCATTGCCTCGGCACGCATAGATACTTTTATTACTTTACGCAACAAACTGTCTCGGTCATTACCACATCAGCCTATCGTATTCATCATATTTAGCCTTTTTATCGGCAAATAATAAAAAAGTAGCTGTAGTAAATACGGCAACAGCGAACAATAGTATTCTGAAGTTTTTTTGATTTATATTCATTGGGGTATTTTACCTGGACGTATGAAAACTCAGTGTTTTATAATGATTGTACTATTCCAAAGAAAAATATTAGCCCCAGCAACCCAAGGATAACAATCCCCGCGGTCCTTTCTAATTGATTATCTTCCATTGCTATTCTTATTTGTCTTTATTAGATGAATATAAGCCAGTGCAGGTAAATTCTCAGTAGAAATTGTATAAAAATTTGTGCCAGCTTTTATTTGTTTATACAATTAAACATTTTTTTATAATGGAACCGCTTATTATTTATGTTATGGGTGTTTCAGGATCGGGAAAAACTACGATTGGAAAAAAATTATCAAGAAAGATCACTATCCCTTTTTTTGATGCAGACGATTTTCATACCGTGACCAATAAAGAAAAAATGGAAGCAGGCTTTCCGTTGACTGATGATGACAGGGCAGAATGGCTGTTAAGCATAAACGAGCTTGCCAAGCGGCAAATGAAAAGCAAAGGGGCTATTATTGCCTGCTCTGCATTGAAAGAAAAATATAGAACTGCCTTGTCCCATGGAATTACTGTTCCTCTATTTTGGATATTTCTGCAGGGCAATTATGAATTGATAAAAAAAAGAATGGACGCCAGAACGGATCACTATATGCCGCCCGCTTTATTGACCTCGCAATTTGAAACGTTGGAAATTCCTCAACAATCCATTTCTGTTGATATTTCACAAAGCCCGGATAAGATAGTTGAAGAAATAATTTCGCAGATAAGGCTATGAATAATCTGAAAGAATGGTTAGTTATCTACCTCCTTGATAGACGGCCGCGTATCATTTGCGTCTCTGCGTTCATATTTTATTTTAAATCTTGACAGATCAGGTTTATATGTACGGGTTCGCTGCAACTCATAATTATAAATAGTTTTCCCTAGCTGGTATAAGAAGGGATAGCCAATATCATCATAATCATATTTATCATCGTTCAATATACCATCGCTGTTTACATATACTGTTGCACTGAGCATAAATTCAACCTTATTTTTAAAATCGGCAATATATGATACGTCTGTAAGAAAACCATAGGCCCAGCCGACTTTATTGAAAATGCGGACACCTTCAGGCAACTCATGAGAACCGTGTTTAAAGAAAAATTTTACATAGCTATTGTAATATTTGCCCGTATCATATTTCGGATAATTGGTCTCAGAAGGAAATTGAGAAAGATAACGATACAAAAATTCGTAATCATCTTTGGTAAATTGAAATTGCTGGCCTTTTGAAACGGAGGAAGGAAATAAAATAGATTGCAGAAGTTGTTGAAGGTCTCTTAGCGAAATATAGTTGGCAAATGTAAAATCAATAGGTTCGTTTACGAGGCTATCATTGCGATCATAGTGTGCCTTTCCAATTTTAATAGGAGAAGGAAAATAAAATGAATCGGCGTTAAAAGCAGCAGGTTGCAGGTAAATAAGCCTTCCGTCTTCTTTTATAAATCTCAATTGATTGGTGTGGCGGTTTTGTTCAGGCGTAAACCCTTTAAATTGCCTTGTGATACGAACAGTTCTATAGCCTTTGTCATGCAAATTTCTGTTTATCTCTTGTTGCCCTACGAACTGGTACATTCTGTTATAGGCATCATTATCGCTTACTAAAAATGCTTTTCTCATAAACTGGGCAATGGAAGGTAATTGATTTTGCGCACTGGTATCTCTGTACAATGCCACCTGTTTTTCATAGCTGCTATCGAATTGTATCGGTGCATATTTATCTACTCCTCTGATGTGCATTTTGTTCAACTTCTCCAATGATAGTAGTGCCAATGGAAGTTTTACAGTGGAGGCAGGATTGAAATATAAATCAGGATCATAGTTGAAGTAATAATTTTTGAATGTTGGTTCGTTGTGTCTGTCACGATTAATCTCTGTGTAAATAATCTGAAGACGGTAAGTTTGGGGATCGTTTAATACCTGCTGAAACACAGAATTCGTATTTCCTTTAAATATCCCATTCAATACTGAATCCGTTACAGGTTGCGCAACCAGCGAAGTCATAGGGGATAATAACAAAATCATCAATAGAAAACGCATGAGTTGAAGATACATATTAGTCAGGCATTTACAGATGTCCAAACAATTCATGTTTTGAGCAATAAAAAGCCGACCTTTGGCATTCAACAAACTATATAAGAGAATATGGCAAAATCAAGAGAAACTTTTGGTAAAAAAGAAAAAGAAAAGAAAAAATTAAAAGAGCGCAAGGAAAAAGCAGAAAAAATGGAGGAACGCAGGGCGAATGCTAAAAAAGGAAGAAGCCTTGAGGATATGATGGCATATGTGGATGAGAATGGAAACATTTCTCCCACACCGCCTGACCCAAAGAAAAAGAAGGTCTTTAAACAGGAAGACATGCAGATCAGTATACCTAAGCTTGAAGACAGACCGAAAGCTGAATCTGAAAGAAAGGGAGTCGTGACTTTTTTTAATGATGAAAAAGGTTTTGGGTTTATTAATGATTTGCAAAGCCAGGAACGCGTTTTTATTCATATCAATCAATTATCAGAACCGATAAAAGAGCATGATAAAGTTACTTTTGAAGTTGAGATGGGACACAAAGGACTTAGCGCCATAAATGTGAAAAAAATCAGTTAAAAAATATAATTGGCTGGCTTCAAATGATCAAAATCAAAAAGCTCATGAATTCCATGAGCTTTTTTTGAAAAGATATTTAGATGCCTTTCTATTTAGTCACTGTCTTTTGTTTGATTATATTCCCATTTTCATCAACCAGTAATTTTGCTTTACTATTTCCATTCTTCAACTGTATTTCAAAGGCCATCCGGTCTTTTTGCATTTCCCGGTTGACCGCTACAATTGTGTAACCCGAATACTTATCATTGATCATTGTAGTAACTGCAGACGGTAACGATTTAAAATCATTCACTACGTAAGCGGTTCCAATCCAATTAGCATCTGAATCATACCAGGTGTAATATTTATCATTGTTCAGGGTATATGTTACCACATAATCACCCTGATCCATCGCTGGCCATCCTGCCAATTCCCAGTCTATAGGCAATGAATTGACATCATAAGTTGACCATACAACCGTAGTAGCTGTTGGATATTGAGTCGTGAATGCTGTTTTTATTGAAGCAGGTACTACAATTGTCCCGGTGGTTTCATCAGTGACTCTATAAGAAGATCCGCAAGAAGCGAGCACTGCCATACCCGCCGCAAGCATTAACATTTTTAATTTCATAATACACGATTTAAATATGAAAGAATATATTCCTCGATTACTTTACCCCAAACATGTTGCCAAACGAGAATATTTGTCGGTTATTTTAACGGATGTTATTATGATCACCTCAATAACATACTGGCTTTTCAGCATTAATAAATTAAGTAAATTGTTTTTTCAAAAATGCAGACATGAAATATAAAATACTTGCCATAGCTGTTGTAGTTCTTTTTTCCGGTTTTACAGCGCGAGCGCAACAGGATAATAAAGATTTTGCAAAATTTTTCAGCAATTATTCTGAAGAATCGTACAAACTCTTTCCTTTTAATGCTACATCCATTGGTGATAACCGGTATGATGATTTGCTATATGCAGATTTTACCAACAGCTATCGGGCAACACTAACAGAATTTTATCTCCACTATCTCCGGGAGCTTTCAAAGTTTAACCGTGAGAGCTTGAATAAAAATGATAAGATCAGTTATGATATTTTTAAAAGAGATATGGAAATAGCAATTGAAGGATTGGGTTATAAAGATAACCTTACACCATTTAATCAATTTACCGGAATGCCTTTAACCATTGGCCAGTTTGGAAGCGGTACCGTTATTCAACCTTTCAAAACAGTTAAGGATTATGAGAATTGGCTAAAGCGTGCTGCTCGTTTTTCAATATGGACTGACAGTGCTATTGTTTATTTTAAGAAAGGAATGGCAGAAGGAATCGTATTACCCAAAGCATTGGTGATAAAAATGATTCCGCAGATGGAAAGTTTTGTAACAACGGACACGTCAAAATCCATTTTTTATGGACCCGTTCGCAATATGCCTGCTTCTTTCGATACTGCTGATAAGAAACGATTGACTGCTGCCTACGTGAAATTGATCAATGAAAAATTATCGCCTTCCTATCAAAAGCTCGCGGATTTTTTAAAGAATGGATACCTCGCCGCAGCAAGGACAACTGACGGGTTAAGTGCTTTGCCAGGAGGAGATAAATTTTATAAATACCGTATTCGCTTATTAACTACTACAAATAAAACACCTGATGAGCTATATAATACAGGACTTTCTGAAGTGAAGAGAATAAGAGAACAAATGGAGAAAATAAAAATGACCGTAGGTTTTTCCGGTGATCTGAAAGCGTTTTTTGATTA
>WNFY01004585.1_pt1 | contig 12719 bp, 15 predicted proteins | sample 5400091 | NCBI WGS metagenome assembly WNFY01 (sample SAMN13153364, study PRJNA577476) | soil metagenome | isolation source: 60 cm soil or saprolite under grassland replicate 1 | place: USA:California | collected 2016-06-15 | reverse complement strand
ATTCAGGTGAGGCAACAGTCCGGCCAGCCGGGCAGCCATTCCCGCAAATTCGGCGGATCTGTCGACCGGCACGAGCCGATCATACCGAAGTATCGCCGGAATACCCCAGTATGAAATAAGTTATTTACTTACAGACCCTGAGGGTGCGTAGGTCTGCATATGTTTCGGTCCGCCCGTCGAGAAACGTCGCCTCGACCTGGTCTCGCTCGCCGGCGGTGACCGTGGTGGTCACGGCGGTCAGCGGTAGCACGCCGGCAGGCAGGACGTCCCGGCCGAGCAGCGCGTGCAGCAGCGTGGACTTGCCCCGCTTGGACTCGGCGGCGACCGGCACGCGCAGCCGGCCTCGCCGCTGCCGCTCCCGCAGCGCGGCCAGCTGCTCGCGGTCTGGCGCGGGCAGCAGCGGCGCGAGCCGGTCGAGCGGGGCATCCAGAGACGGCGTCCCGCTGGTGCGGGTGGTGGGCATCGCTGACCTCCCTCTGCCGGTTGTCCGACCGATGCCGGTCGGGTCGGTAGAGGCCATCAGCGGAGATCCCGCGATCCAGGGTGTGTTCGGCGCCCTCGGCGAGCCTCATCGCCTGCCTCGATCTTCGCCATCCGGCGCCCGGTCGGCAAGCTTTCCGGCGGCTTGACCGGGGTGGGGCTGGCCTGCATGCTCGAACGTGAGGACGACGCGATGAGGCCCGCGCGGCGCCCCGTCCGGGGCTGATGGCTTCTACTGACCCAGTGCCCGTGCCGGGATGGTGGTGGCCGCGTTGTCTGATGCCGCAGCTGTCCGCACCGGCGCACCCGAAGGGCCGGGGTAGCGATGGGGCAGGCGGAGGACAAGCTGATCACGGAGCTGATGGGCGAGACCGACTACCTGTCCATGGAGTTGTCCCTGCTCGAGCAGCGCTATCGGTTGGCGACCGAGGAGATCACCCGGCTGCGGGCCCGGGTCGCGTCCCTGCAGGCCATGTTCGCCGAGCAGACCGGCCAGCCGCCACCGCCCGAGCCTGCGGACGTCGAGGAAGCCGGGCCGCGCGGGCCCCGGCAGTCTCCTGCGCCCCGCCGGCGTGGGCGATGGTGGCACCGGCAGGCCGCGACGTGAGCGCGGCAGCGGAGGGGTGGACGAGTGCGACTCGACGCCGTGATCGAAATTCCGACGGGATCGCGGACGCTGCGCCCGCCGGACCGGGAGGACGGGCTGCGCGCCCTGGCGGCGATCGCTGACCGGGCGCTGGCGATCCAGCCGGCGGCCGACGAGGTCGTCGGGGCCTGTGGCCGGCCGCGGCCGATCCCCGGCGAGGTCGGCCAGCGTGGCGGTCCGCTGGTCATCGAGTTCTGGCGGCTGCGGCAACGCGCGATCGAGCTGGTCCTCCCGTTCGATCTGGAGGACAGCCGGGACCGGCTGGTTCGGCTGCTGGGGTACCACCAGCTGATGGTGTACGAGGCGCTTCGGCTGGCGTTCACCACGACGGTCAGTCCGGAGGGTGAGCCTGTCCGGGAACGCCTGACCGGCCTCGGCTCACCGGCCGACGCGCTGCGGGAGTTCCGCGCTGCGCTCCCCGATCCGGTCAGGAGGTGAGCTCGTCGCATGCGGTTCCACAGCATCCTTCGGGACGGGCCCGGAAGCGGCGTCGATGGTGAGCAGCCGACGGAGCCGACCTGCCTTGCCGACCTGAATCTCGACCAGGTGCTGGAGTCGATGACGCCCGGCCGTGAGCAGTACGACCTCAAACCGTTCTTCTACGCTCCGCTGCACGACGTAGCGGCCGTCCGGTATCGGCACGACGTGCTGCGCGACCTGGAGAAGAAGCCGGTGTTCGAGGCCGTCGCAGCCTTCGCCCGCCATATGCGGACGATGCGCGACTACATCGCCCAGGCACGAAAGCTGCACCACCGGTACCAGCAGGAACGCTGGTACCTGGACGCGGCCGAGGTCTACTGCACGGCGGTCCGGTCGCTGGCGGAGGAACTCGCCCATCTCGACGTGGAGTCACGTGGCTTCCAGGCGTTCCGCGAGTACCTGGCCGGCTACACCGGCTCCGACGGCTTCACGTCGCTGGAGGCCGAGACGCAACAGCTGAAAGAGGCTCTCGACGGGGTGAGATATGCGGTGCGCATCAAGGGGGACCGGGTCACGGTGAGCCGGTACGGCGGGGAAGCCGACTACAGCGGCGAGGTGGCGGCCACCTTCGCGAGGTTCCAGCAGGGGGCGGTGAAGGACTACCGGGCCAAGCTTCCTAACTGGGCGGAGATGGACAGCGTCGAGGCTCGGGTGCTCGATCTGGTCGCCCGGCTGTATCCGGAGGTCTTCTCGGCGCTGGACGAGTACCTTGCGCGGCACCGCGCCTACCTGGACAGGACGATCGGCGTGTTCGACCGGGAGGTTCAGTTCTACCTGGCGTATCTGGACTACATCAGCCGCTTCACGTCGGCCGGTTTGCCGTTCTGCTACCCGCAGGTGTCGACGCGGTCGAAGGAGGTCTACGCCGACGCGGCGTTCGACCTCGCGCTGGCCAACAGGCTCGTTCCGGAAGGGTCGGCTGTGGTCGGCAACGACTTCCACCTCGAGGGTCCGGAGCGCACAGTGGTGGTGACTGGCCCGAACCAGGGTGGGAAGACCACCTTCGCGCGGATGTTCGGCCAGCTTCACTACCTGGCCAGCCTCGGCCTTCCCGTGCCCGCGAGTAGAGCACGGCTGTTCCTGCCCGACCGGGTGTTCACCCACTTCGAAAGGGAGGAGGACCTTGCGACCCTCCACGGCAAGCTGGAGGACGACCTGCTCAGGATCCACGACATCCTGCAGCAGGCCACCGGCGACAGCGTCGTCATCATGAACGAAAGCTTCACCTCCACGACGCTTGCGGACGCGCTCTTCCTGGGGACGGAGGTGATGAGACGACTGACCCGGCTGGGCTCGTTGGGCGTCTGCGTGACGTTCGTCGACGAGCTGGCGTCACTCGACGAGAGCACCGTCAGCATGGTCGGCACGGTCGTCCCCGAGGACCCGGCGGTGCGTACCTACCGGATCGTGCGAAAGCCTGCCGACGGTCTCGCCTACGCGTGGGCGATCGCCGAGAAGTACGGCCTCACCTACCACCGGCTGAAGGAGCGGCTGGTCTCGTGAAGGTCTTCCTCATGCATCGGGACCGGGACTTCGACCTGGACCGGAAGCCACCGGCGAACTCCGAGGCACTGACCCAGGACCTCGAGCTGACCACGCTGTTCAACGCGATGGCGGCCGGGGACAAGTTCTTGTTCGAGCTGGCCACCAAGGCGGTGCTGTCGAGCCTGACCGATCCGGACGCGATCCGCTACCGCCAGCACGTTCTCGCCGACTGCCTGGAGCAGGCCGACGTCGTCAGACAGGTCTACGACGTGGCGGTGGAGGCGATCCAGAGCGAGCGAAAGGTCTACTTCGGGTTCCTGCGAGACTCCCCCGACTCGATCCTGAACCGGTCACTGCAGGTCCTGGAGCTGCTCCTCGGCGCCGTCAAGAACCTTCGGGCGATCGCCGACGAGCACGCTGGAGACTTTCGATCGGAGGGGTTCACCCGGTTCTTCGCGATGCTCGCGGCCGAACTCGACGACGAGTACCTGGCGACGGTGGACCATCATCTCAAGGAACTGGCGTTCCGGCGCGGAGTCCTGCTCAGTGCGGAGCTCGGCGAGGGCAACAAGGGCGTCCGCTACGTGGTACGGAAGCAGCCGGAGCAAGGGTGGATGGAACGGATCTCGTTCCGGAACCGCTCAGCCAGTTATAGCTTCACGATCCCCGCTCGGGACGAGAACGGCTTCAAGGCCCTGGCGGACCTGCGCGGGAGGGGCATCAACCTGGTCGCCAACGCGCTGGCCCAGTCGACCGAGCACATTCTTAGCTTCTTCCGGATGCTGCGGGCGGAGCTGGCCTTCTACGTCGGCTGCCTTAACCTGCACGCCCGGCTGGTCGACAAGGGCGAGCCGACATGCTTCCCGACCCCGGTGGCTCCGGGCCGGCGCACGCTGACCGCGGAGGGGCTCTACGACGTCTGCCTGACCCTCCTTGTCGACGGGACGGTCGTGGGCAACGACGTGCACGCCGACGACAAGGCGCTGGTCATGATCACCGGCGCCAACCAGGGCGGGAAGTCGACGTCCCTGCGCAGCGTGGGCGTGGCCCAGCTGATGATGCAATGCGGGATGTTCGTGCCAGCCAGGTCCTTCAGCGCCAACGTCGCCGACGCTGTCTTCACCCACTACAAGCGCGAAGAGGACCCGACCATGAAGAGCGGCAAACTCGACGAAGAGCTCGGCCGGATGAGCGAGATCGCCGACCAGATCACCCCGGACTCCCTCCTGCTGTGCAACGAGTCATTCGCCGCGACCAACGAACGAGAAGGATCCGAGATCGCCCGGCAGATTGTCCGGGCCCTGGTGGAAGCCCGCGTCAAGGTGCTGTTCGTCACCCACCTCTTCGACCTCGCCCACGGGTTCTACCGCCAAGGACTCGATACCGCCCTGTTCCTGCGGGCCGAACGGCGGGCCGACGGTCAGCGTACGTTCCGCCTCGTCGAAGGCGAACCGCTGCCAACCAGCTACGGCGAAGACTCCTACAAACGCATCTTCGCTACCGCTGCCGATGCCGCGCCGGCGGTCGCGGACAAGGCACGGTGACGGCGCGGTCGCGCGGCGTGCACTGGCCCACCGACGTCGCTGCATGATGGCTGTTCGCCCAGGGCTGGCTCGCCGCCGCCGACACCATGCCTCACCGGACAGCAAGGCGGCTGTGATGCCTCCGGCGGTCACCCACTACTGCTGGACCTGCTACGCCACGGTCGACGGCCCGCACGGGCGGTGCCCGGCCTGCGGCGGCCCGATCGAGCCACCCGCGGGCAGCGACTACACCGACCGGCTGATCTGGGCGCCTGGCCACCCGCTCGCCGACCGGCGCATGGTCGCCGCCCACACCCTGGGCGAGCGCGGCGACCGGCGCGCACTGCCGGCGCTGCGCCGCCTGCTGGCCGACCCCGACAGCCACCTGGCGGCGGCCGCGCTCGAGGCGGTGGTCCGCATCGACGGCGTCGAGTCCAGCCGTGACCTGCTTGTCGAGATGGCCGCCGGTGGCCCGGCGATGGTCCGCGCCGCTGCCCGGCGGCTGCTCGCCGAACCCGGGTAGCCGTCCACGGCTAGCGGTGGTGTCCGAGGTGGGTGACGTCCGGGCCCAACAGGTCAAGGACACGGCTGCACGGCCAGCTCGCACGGCGACGCTCGGTCTGCTCCGGCGTCTCGTCGAGGCCGAGCAGATAGTCGTCCGGACCGCGCCACCGATCGCACCCCTCGTACAGCGGACACTCGCTCCTCGGCGGGCGGCCGCGCGGAGCGCAGGCCGCCGCCTTCCCAGAACGGAACCTGCGCAGGGCCCGCCAGAGCAGCAGGACCTCGTCCTCACTGACCCGAGACATGGGGGGCTCCTTTTCTGACAACCCGATCCGGCAGGGACCGTTGGCGGCCGCAGCCGCGGTTGACGGCGAGCCCCTCCGCCGTGCCTGCCGCCAGGCTAGCCGCCAGTCCGCCCCGCCGACGCCGGCCCGCGGGCCGCCGGTCGGCGGTGCCGACCGGCATGGCTTGACCTTCGGTTGCCCCGGGCAGCATGCTCGAAGGTAGATCGCGCGATGAGGCCCGCGTTTGCCCTACGGCGCTGCCGCGCCCGGGGGCTGATGGCTTCTACCCAGGCCTGGTGACCGCCAGGGGAGTGGAGCCTGCCATGCCTATCGCGACTCTCCGGCTGCTACCGCCGGGTCCTGAGCAGCTCCGCGCGCACCACGTCCTCGGCTCGCCCGCGCCTCCACACCTCGACCCAGATCCGGTCGGTCGTGCGCCGCTGGCCGCGCCGGCGCGGGGGCGTGGGGGCGGCGTAGGCGGCGATGCCGGCCCGGCGCAGCGCCAGCAGCAGCCGTCCGGTCAGCGCCGGGTCGAGGTCGAGCAGCGGGAGGTGGGCGTCGCCTTCCAGGCCGTTGCGCCGCGCGCCGTGGGGCACACCCCCGGGCCGGTGCCGCCACCGGCCCGGTTGGAGTGGGTAACTCGCCGCACCGGCCATCGCGTCCCGCCTCCCTCTGGACTGCGGTCGGTAGAGGCCATCAGCGCGGGTAGCGCGGTCGCGGCGAGCCTCATCGCCGGTTCCAGTGTCGGGCGGCGGCCCCAGCCCGGCAACGCGCACACCCGAGCAGAAGGAGTGAGACGCCGATGACGTTCCGGTTCGCCCGGGTCGCGGCCCGGGAGATCCTCGACTCCCGCGGGCGGCCCACGCTGGCCGTCCGGGTCCGCGTCGGTGACCGGGCGGCCGGCGTCGCCACGGTGCCCTCCGGCGCGTCGACTGGGAAGCGGGAGGCGGTCGAACGGCGGGACGGCGACCCCGCCCGCTACGGCGGCGCCGGCGTGCTCGGCGCGGTCGCGGCGGTGGGCGGGGAGATCGCCGAGCTGCTCTGCGGCCGTCGCTGGTCGTCGCTGGCCGAGGTCGACGCCGCGCTGGTCGCGTTGGACGGCACGCCGACGCTGTCCCGGCTGGGCGCGAACGCGGTGGTCGGGGTGTCGATGGCGGCCACGCGGGCGGTGGCCGCTCTGCAGGAGACCGACCTGTGCCACTGGCTGGCCGCCGGCACACCGCTGCGGCTTCCGGTGCCGCACTTCAACGTCATCAACGGCGGCGCGCACGCGCCGAACGCGCTGGAGTTCCAGCAGTTCATGATCGCTCCGCTGGGCGCGCCGTCGATGGCCGAGGCGGTGCGTGCCGGGGCGGAGGTGTACGCGGCGCTGCGCGCCCGGCTGCGTGGCGAGGGCCGCTCGACCGGGCTTGGCGACGAAGGCGGCTTCGCTCCCGAGGTGGACAGCCCGGAGCAGGCGTGCGGGCTGCTGGAGATCGCCGAGCAGAATCCGGGGGTGCCGTACGGGCTGCCGGCCGGCACGGCGGGTCGATGAGGAGGAGGCACTCGATGTTCGCGCGGATCGTGCTCGCCTACGACGGATCCGCCGGAGCGCAGCGCGCGCTGAACGCCGCCGCTGGCCTGGCCGCCGAGATGGGCTCCGAGGTCGTCGTGGTGTCCGTGGAGGACCACCTGCCGCATTACGGCGCGACGGTCGGGGAGGTGGATGAGGAGCGGGCGTTCGAACAGCGGATCGCGCAGCGGTGCCTGACCGAGGCCTCCGCGCGGCTGGACGAGGCTGGGGTCAAGACGCGGACGGAGATCCGGGCCGGGCACGCCGCGCAGGAGATCGTCCGCGCCGCCACCGACCACGCCGCGACACTGATCGTGGTCGGCGCCAGCGGCCATTCCGGTGTGTGGGGCCGGTTCCTCGGCTCGACCACCGAGAAGGTCAGCCGGCACGCCCCGTGCGCGGTGCTGATCGCCCGCTGACCGGCACAACGTGGACAGTCGCCAGACGCCGGCCTCGCGGCGGACCGCCGCGGGCGCGGCAGCCCGCACGGTCATAGTGGTTGCGCTGCTGGCGGTCGCCGCGGTCGGGCTGCGGGCCCGGGAGGCGGCCCGGCCGGTCGCCACCGCCGGGCCGCTGGCCCGGCATGCGGTCGCGCTCGCGTTCACGGTCGCGGCCGTCGGGGTGCTGTTCGGGGTGGCGCTGCTGGTGGCGCTCGCGCTGACGCTCCGGCCGGCCAAGGAGGACGAGGAGCAGCCGGCGCTGCCGGTCTACGGCACCCGCTGGTCCCGGCCGCTGGCGCTGCTGGCGGGGTTGGCCGTCATCGGGGTGGTGGTCGCGCTGGTCCTGGTCAGCACCCGGACGGTCGGCGGCCAGCCGGGCGGCGGCGGCGTCACGCCCGCTGGCTCAGACACGTCGCCATCGGTGCCCGCGCGGCCCGGTGCCGGGGACCGGACATCGACGCACGGCTCCTGGTTGCCGACCGTGGCGCTGGGCGGGGTTGCGGTGCTCGCCGTCGCGGCCGCTTTTGGCCTCGGCAGATTCAGGAGACCTGCCTCGGACCCGGTCGGCTCACCGGCGACGGTGACCGAGCCGGATCTCGAACCGGAGGTGCTGCGCTCGGCAGTCCGGGACGCCCAGCAGACGCTGGCCGGATCGGGGCAGGACGCCCGGTCGGCGATCGTGGCCTGTTATGACGCGATGGAACGTGCGTTGGCCGATGCCGGGGCGGCCCCGCGCGCAGCCGACACCCCGTCGGAGGTCCTGGCCCGGATCGCTGCGGTGAACCCGGCGGCTGCTCGACCGGCCGGCGGGCTGACCGCGTTGTTCCGGGAGGCTCGATACAGCGTGCATCCGGTTGACGAGTCCCATCGGGAGGCCGCCCGCGCCGCGCTCGTCGAGCTGCGCGACCTCCTGGAGGTGCCGCAATGATCCGGGCTGCCGCGGTGTGCGCCGTCCTGGTGCTGGCCGCCGGGCTCGCCGGGGCCGGCGTCGCCCGCTCGGCCGGTGCGCTGGCGGTGTCGGCCGGCGCCGCCGGGATCGCGCTGCTGGCGGGCCGCCTCGCCGTGCCCGGCCCGGCTCGGCGGCCCGCTAGGTCACGCCGCGGCGCGGCCGATCCCGACCGCGCCTTCCCGGCCTACCGGCGGATCCGTTCGGAGCTGATCTGGGCGGCGACGTCGGGTCGCTCCTACGACGGGAGAGTGCGGCCGCTGCTCGCCGGGCTGCTGCGGGCCACGCTGGCCGAACGGCACCGGGTCGAGCTGGACTCCGACCCGGCGGCCGCCCGCGACCTGCTCGGCGCGGACCTGTGGCCGCTGGTCGACCCGGATGCCCGGCTACCGGACACGCAGGACCGGACCGGGGTCGACCTGCCCACGATCACCCGGATCGTCGACCGGTTGGAGCGGATGTGACTGGTGCGACGGTGCGCGGCGGCCAGCCGGCAGGTCCGACCGGCGGTGGGACCGGCGGGTTGGTGTTGGCTCCGGCCGACACCGGCTCCCGCTGCCAGGCGGTGCTCGATGAGGTGGGGCAGGTGGTGGTGGGCAAGCCGGGGGCGGTCCGGCTGATGCTGCTGTGCATCCTGGCCGGCGGGCACGCCCTGGTGGAGGACCTGCCCGGGGTGGGCAAGACGCTGCTGGCCCGGACGTTCGCGGCGGTGTTCGGGCTGGAGTTCACCCGGGTGCAGTTCACCCCGGACCTGCTGCCGGCCGACCTGACCGGCGCCGGGGTCTACGACCAGCGCAGCGGCGAGTTCGTGTTCCGCCGCGGCCCGGTGTTCACCCAGGTGCTGCTGGCCGACGAGATCAACCGGACCCCGCCGAAGACGCAGGCGGCGCTGCTGGAGGCGATGGCCGAACAGCAGGTCAGCGTGGACGGGCGGACCTGGCCGCTGCCGGCGCCGTTCGTGGTGCTGGCCACGAACAACCCGATCGAGTACGAGGGCACCTACCCGCTGCCGGAGGCGCAGCTGGACCGGTTCATGGTCCGGGTGCGGCTGGGGTACCTGGCCTCCGACGGTGAGGTGGAGATGGTGGTCCGCCGGCTGGACCGCGGCACCGCGGCGTTCCCGGTGGCCCGGCAGCGGGTCTCGGCGGAGGAGTTGCTGGCGATGCGGGCGTCGCTGGAGCAGGTGGCGGTCGAGGCGGACCTGCTGCGCTACGTGGTCGGGCTGGTCGGCGCGACCCGTAAACATCCGCAGGTGCTGGTCGGCGCGAGCCCGCGGGGAACGCTGGCGATCGTGCAGCTGGCCCGGGCCCGGGCGGTGTTGGACGGCCGCGACTACGTCATTCCGGAGGATGTCAAGGAGGTCGCGGTGCCCGCGCTCGGGCACCGGCTGAGCCTGCGCCCGGAGCTGTGGGTCCGCGGGGTGACCGGCGACGAGGTGGTCGGCACGATCCTCGCCGGCCAGCCGGTGCCCCGGGCTGGCGGCGCCCGGCCGTGACCGCGCCCCGGCTGGCCTGGCGGCCAACCGCGCACCACCGGCGGCTGGCCACCGTCGCCCTGCTCGCCTCGCTGGCCGCCCTGCTGTCCGGCCGGGCCGGCCTGCTCGCCCTGGCCGCCCCGCTGCTCGCCGCGCTCGCCGCCGGTCAGCGCGGCGGCCGGCCGGCCACCGTCGAGGTCACCGACCGGGTCGATCCCGGCCGCTGCCTGGAGGGCGAAACCGTGCAGGTGACCGCCGGGGTGCAGGCGGGCACCCCGCTGGGCCGGATCGAGCTCACCCTTCGACCGTCGACCACCCTGGATCTCCTCCCCACCGCCACACCGACGAACGAGGCCTTCACGCAGCCGGCGGCGGAGCCGACGGCGCGACCGGCAACGGGGGGCGCGGCGGCCACCCAGGTCGGGCGCGGGGAGCACGCCGAGGCCCGCTACCCGGTCCGGGCCATCCGGTGGGGGCGCTGGTCGTCCGGGGTGCTGGCCATCCGGCTGCGCACCGAAGGCGGGTTGGCCGAAGCCCGGGTCGACGTCCCGCTCGGCGAGCTGCGGGTCTACCCGGCCGCCGCCACCCTCGGCAGGCTGGTGGTGCCGGCTGCCCTACCCGACCAGATCGGCCAGCACGTCGGCCGCGCCGCCGGCAGCGGGGTCGAGTTCGCCGCGGTCCGGCCGTACGTGCCCGGTGACCCGCCGCGCCGGGTGAACTGGCCGGCCAGCCTGCGCCGGGGACGGCTGCACGTGACCGACCGGGCCGCGGAGCGCTCCGCGCCGGTGGTGGTCGCGATCGACGCGTTCAGCGACGTCGGCCCGTTCGGCCGGACCACCCTGGACCGCGCGGTGCGCGGCGCGGCCGGCGCCATCCAGGCCTACCTGCGGGTCGGCGACCGGGTCGGGTTCGTGGTCCTCGGCGGCGTGCTGTCCTGGCAGGCCCCCGACATCGGCGGCCGGCAGCTCTACCGGCTGGTCGAGGCGGTGCTCGCGGTGCGGCCCAACACCAGCATGGTCGACCCCGATGTCGACCGGGTCCCGCCGGTGGCCCTGCCGGCCGGCGCGCTGGTCGTGCTGTTCTCGCCGCTGCTGGACGAGCGGGCCGTCGGCACGGTGCGGGACCTGCGGGAACGGGGACGGCCGGTGCTGGTCGTCGACGTGCTCACCGAACAGCCGCCGACTAGGCCGGGCGACCGGACCGAAGCGCTGGCGGTGCGGCTGTGGCGACTCGACCGGGCCGCCACCCGGTTCCGGCTCGCCGGCATGGGCGTGCCGGTGGTCGACTGGGACGGCACCGCCCCACTGGACCAGGCCGTGGCCGGGCTGACCCGCCGGCCGCTGGCGGTGCACCGACCATGACCTGGCAGCCGGTCCCCGCCAGCAGCCGTCCGGTCCTGCGGTCCCTGCTGCGGGCCATCTGGGTCGCGCTGCCCGGCGTCGCCGCGGTCGGCTACGCCGCTGCCGGGTCACCGACCTGGTCGCGCGCGCTGCTCGTGCCAGCGGTGGCGACACTCGCCGCCTCCACCCTCGGCCGGTGGCCGTGGACCGGCACCGCCACCGCCGCGGCCGCGGTCGCGCTCGCCGCCAGCACCGCCGTGACCAGGACCGGCGGCGCCGGCGCCGCGGCGCTCGCGGTCGACGGCCTGCTCGTGCTGGCCTACCTGCTCACCCTCGACGCGGTCGAGGCCTCCCGCGGCGCCGGCGCGGTCCGGGCCACGCTGCGCGGCCACCTGCCGACGTTCGCCGCCGCCGCGGCCGCCGCGGCCGTCGCGGCGCTCGCAGCCACCCTGCCGACCGGCCACAGCGTGCTGCTCGCCGTGGCCGGGGCCGCGGCACTCGCCGCCGCGTACTGGCTGGCTGTCTGCGCGCCGGTCGAACCGCCCGGCGACGCTACCGCCCAGCCGCCACAGCCGGCCGCTGGGTCGCCGCCGACGCGGTGACCGACAGCGCCATCCAGGCCGCCGCGTAGCCGAACCCCACCGCCGGGGACACCACCGCGTAGAGGATCCCGACCACCGCCGAGGCCAGCAGGTCCCCTCCGGACTGGACCCCGCCGAGCACACCGAAGCCGCTGCCCCGCAGCCGGTCCGGCAACAGCCGCGCCACCAGCGCCGACTCCGCGGTCTCGGCCAGCCCGATCCCCGCGCCAGCCACCGCGAAGGCGGCCAGCAGCAGCCCGGGCGACCGCCAGCCCGCGGCGAACCCGGCGTACGCCGCGACATACAACGCCGCCGCCATGCCGAACACCACCCGGGGCCCGGCCCGGTCCACCCACCGTCCACCCAGCACGGACGCCCGCGCCGCCACGACGTTGTGCCCGGCGTAGACCAGAATCGCCAGCGACGCGGCCGCCTGCACCGAACGCCCCCCGCCGGCGGCCAGCAACTGCGTGGCCCGCAGGATCAGCAGCGTGGTCGCCACATTCCCCAGCTCGAACGGCACGATCGGCAGCAACGCCCGGCCCAGCCCAGCCCCGCGCAGCCCGGCCAGATCCAGCCGCCGCCGACGGCGCGTCCCGTCGGCCGTACGGCGCGCCTCCCGCGCCGCGACCACGATCGCCGCCGCCGCGAACAACCCCGGCACCACCGCCAGCAGCATCGCCGGCCGGATCCCCAGCCAGGCGACCAGCCCGGCGGCCAGCAGCGGACCGGCCACCGCGCCCAGGTTGTCCCCGGCCCGCTCCACCCCGAACGCCCGCCCGTACGCCGACCGCGGCACCAGCGAGGCCAGCAGGCTGTCCCGGGCCGGCGACCGCAGCCCCCGCGACAGCCACGCGACCGCCCGCAGCGCCCCGGCCTGCCACACCGTGGCCGCGAGCCCGATCGCCCCGGTGGCCACCGCCGTCCCCAGGTAACCGCCGGCCGCCAGCCGCCGCCGGGCCGCCGGGTCATCGGCCAGCGGCC
>WNFY01012393.1_pt1 | contig 12727 bp, 8 predicted proteins | sample 5400091 | NCBI WGS metagenome assembly WNFY01 (sample SAMN13153364, study PRJNA577476) | soil metagenome | isolation source: 60 cm soil or saprolite under grassland replicate 1 | place: USA:California | collected 2016-06-15 | reverse complement strand
GCCAGGACCCAAAAGCGCCCAGGGCATCCTGCTTCGGCCGCGTAAGTTTGCGGCACGAGCCGTATGCCAATAAAAGAGATTTTTCTTGTTTGTGCTCACTGTGCTCTCCTGCTTCCGCCGAGTCAAGCGTGCGAAAGCATTGATATGGTAGGGCAACTTGCCGGTGTTCTATGCCTGCCAGTTGACCCGCATCTGCGGCTGCCTTGCCAGGTATAGCGTCAATGCGGTAGCTATACCACGTGGCTGGTTGCAGGCCTGTAAGCTGAGGTGCAGCATAGTGGCGTCCTCCCACGGTGACGGTATGTGTGTTTAGCATAATGGTACTATTCTCTGTTGCATCAAAAGGTGTGACTCTCAAGGTGACTTCACCGGGTTGGAAAAACTCTGCCCAAACAACAGTAGCGGTGGCAGTGGTGGCACGTACAAGAGGGCCAACACACAATGGCGTCATATAAGAAAAACCTTTCTCTAGAAGATGCGTTATTGTCGAATTGTACCGGGTTGCCTAGTGCATCTTCAACCTACCTTTAGGAAAAGGGGGAAAACCAGGGGACACCCCTGGAACCCCGTCAGGGGGATTCCCCTGCACCCCTTTTCCGAACAGCTTTGGTGACTTTGCACTAGCCTTTTCAGAAAGTATACCCTTTTTGTCTTCTTGAAGGGAAAAACTAGTATTTTAGTATTGTCCTCCTGTCCTGTGTTCTGGACACGGACTTGGGTCTTGTTCACATTGACTCTGCTATGTGTAAGTATGGTATACTCTTCAAGGGAGACAAAAGTACCTTCAGGCTATTTGAATGTAATGATTTGCAGCAACATTGCTATACATGTTGTACTACAATGTGCATCTATGTATTGTTCGGATTATTTTTTCTATGTTATACTAGAGAGGTTCATGAGAAGAACCAGCAGTTTTAACTGTATGCTTGCTTCAGAAAAGCATATAAACAGGAGAACGAGTTGTGCTTTCTCCTAAAAACGCCGGAGTGTCCATGGGGTCATGTCTGGAGGATAGGGAACGGGGAAATTAGATGGAGGCAAAAACACACACTCCAACGCTAAAAGAATCCACCATTGTCGAGCGAGTTGCACGCATCGTCTCTAGTGTACGTGGAACAAAGCCCGATTATACCCATTTAGCTGCCGAATTAGAGCCAGCGATACCTTTTGATGTCTTTGGGGTCGTCTTATTGCGCCACGATCGTCAAGCCGTACGTGTCACGGTCTGCCAAAAGGAGAATGGTTTCTGGTTAGCGCAGCGCCATCAGCACCCACTCGAAGGATCAATGGTAGAGCAAGTATTGCGTTCTCCTATGACAGTGGTGGAAAACTACCCTGATGGAGTAGATGGCCCGCCTGCAAAATGTGGAGATGCACTCAGTGGATGGCATCATCTACGGGCAACACTCATAGCGCCTCTCATTGTTGGAGACCTGGTGTTAGGAACACTAGAGTTGGGTAGTACGATCCTTGATGCCTATACAGATAAGACACTGCAACGCCTCATCGAGGCAGTTGTGCGCGTGCTGGCGGCTGCCATTGAAAGTGCGCAGGTTGGTGGTAGCGCCGAGATACAGGATCGTCAACGCCAGGCACTGAAAGATGTTTCAAGTGCCTTGACCTCAAAGATGGATCTCTCTTCTATCCTCAATCAAATTGTGGATGGTATCGCGCAAGCCTTGAATGTTGCTTCTGCCATTGTCATATTCGATCAACGTGGGGGTAGACTTCGCCTGGAGGCGCAGTCAGGCTTAGAGCCGGCGAAACTGCGGGGGATCGTTGGCGGAAGAGAGGCCCTTACTGATCAGTCAATTATCGGCTATACTTTGCGCCGGCATCAGCCCTGCGTCTCTCATGACATCAGTACAGATGAACGTTTTCCTGGAAGTCGCAGCTTTACGGCAGAACTTGGCATACGCTCTATTTTTAGCTATCCTCTTGTGACGGGTACGACAGTCTATGGCGCACTCTTCTTATTTTCGCCAGAACCCGGAGGATTCACGCCCCTCAAGGCGGATATCCTTTCCCTTTTTGCCAGCCAGGCCACTGTCGCTATTCACAATGGTATGCTCATCGAATCGGCGCATCAACGTAGCCGCTTTCAACATGCCATTGAACAATTAGAACGAGCATATGAGCAAAACCTCGATGAGCAAGAGTTGCTGGTACGTGTGCGCCAGGAGTCTGAGCGTACCTTTGGTGTCAGTTTTAGTAGTCTTTTACATTTCGTCAGCGATCACCTCCTGACACGCAATGAACGGGACTTGCATGCCATATTATATGCGGGACAACAAGAAGATCACGAAGAAGAGGCCATGCCCTTTCTTTCAGAGACTAGTCCCGCTGTTGCCGTGACTAGTCCCGCTGTTGCCGTGACCGGCCAGCAGATTCCCTATTCTCAGGAGCAGCCTTTGAATGGGCATGATGAAGAAGAGGGAACCGTCCATCCCCTGGTACTACTTACACAAACCGCTGAGGCGGCATTAGCTCGTGCTGAAGTGTTGAGCGAACTGAGCCGGTTGTTTACGCAGTTAAAGCAATCGTCAGTACATATAAAAGATGCATTGTTTGTTGTTGATCTCCATGGGCTTTGCATCTATATGAGCCCCGCCGCAGAGGTCTTTTGTGGCATGCACAGGGGAATTGTCTCAGAGAGTACGCTAGAAGATATTTTCACAGAATTATTGCCGCGCATACGCAATGCTGACGAAGTCCATGCCTACCTGCACGATTTCATCCTGGGAAACGTGTACCGGCAGGACTTACACTGCGTACTTGCGGTAGAGCCTGTACATGCTGCTCAATCGCCAGATGTAGGGGCAGGGAGCCTTGCGGAACCCCGTCTGGAGGACAGGTATACTCTATCTGGGGGACAGCTACCCCGCCGCGCTTCCCGTAGTTCTCTACTCATGGATAGCGTTCCTTCAGATCAGCATTACCGGCTAACGCGCTATCCTCTCCTGAACCAGCAGGGTACGCTAATCGCTAACGTCTTGCAGGTTCATGATATCACAGCACAAGTGCGAGACGAGAAAAACAAATCTGCCCTTCTCTCATCCGTATCGCATGATTTGCGTACTCCGCTTACCACTATAAAGGCTGCGGTCACCGGACTTCTACAAGCCGATGTTGAATGGGATGAACAGATACGACGTGAAATCCTCGAAGAAATAGATGCTGAAGCCGATCATCTCGGCGTCCTCGTCAATGCGCTCATCGAGATGTCGCGTATTGAGATGGGGGCATTAGTACTGGATAAAGAATGGTGTGACATTGTCGAAGTTGTGCATGGTGTCCTGCTTCGCCTTGAGCGTGCACTAGCCGGGCGGCCGATCCGTAGCCAGTTTCAAGCGCAACTGCCGCTCATCTATGCTGATCATGTGCAAGTGGAACGTGTCTTCTATAACCTGATAGAACATGCACTTCGTCATAGTTCCGGTAATGCAGAGATGCTTGTAGCGGTGGATACCGTTGATGTATGGGCGGGGACGCAAGTGGACACCCTGCCCGGGGGAGAGGTAGCGGGAACCCAAGAGGAGAGCCTTACGGTCACCCGCCCTGCTGATGCTCCTGATGTTCCACTTCGCTATCTACGTGTGAAGATAATTGATTATGGCTGTGAAGTATCGGCGGACGAACGCGAGCGTGTTTTCAGAACGTTCTATGGACTGAATGCCCATGGCAGCGGCCTCGGCCTGGCTATCTCGCGGGGAATAGTCGAAGCCCATCAAGGACAAATAGGTGTGGAAGCTGCGCCGGATGGAGATGGTTTATGCTTTGTCTTTACCTTGCCCCTTTTACAATTTATTGCATCCACCACGGAGGAATCATCATCTGATATCCGCTCATAACTTGCCTCCTGCGGAGGCGAACAAAGGAGAGAGGAAGGAAATCGAACACGTTTGAATACGTTTCGAAAGGCAGCAGTAATGAAAGTCAAAGGCAAACGCTTACTGGTTGTTGATGATGAGCCACCCATTCAACGTATACTACGCCGGAACCTCTCAATGGGCGGATATGATGTCCTGGTTGCAGACAATGGGAAACAGGCAGTGGAAATGGTTCAGCTGCATCAACCTGATCTTATCCTGCTTGATCTCTGCCTGCCCGGTGAGTTCGATGGCCTGGAAGTCTGTCGGCAGGTGCGCCAGCTGGTGCAGACGCCAATAATCATACTTTCAGCTATCACAGAGGAAAAACAAAAAGTCGAGGCTTTGGACCTGGGGGCTGATGACTACCTGACGAAGCCCTTCAGCAATGATGAGCTTCAGGCGAGGGTGAGGGCATGCCTGAGACGGGCCAGTGCAGCAGAATCAGGGGGAGGCGATGCACACGGTCCGCCCGAAATTTTGTGTAGCGATGACGGTTATTTATTTATGAATGTGGTAAGTCGGCAGGTACGTGCTGGAGGGCAAGAAGTGCGCTTGACACCGACCGAGTTTGAACTATTGCGACAATTGATGCTCTATGCAGGCAAAGTACTTACCCACCGTTCATTATTACGAGCGGTTTGGGGGCCTGAGTATGGCGAGGAAGCTGACTATTTGCGGGTGTATGTACGGCAGTTGCGGCTCAAAGTAGAAGTGGAACCATCACGACCGCGGTATATCTTGACAGAGCCAGGAGTTGGCTATGTATTTCGTGGCAATGTGGAAACGCAAAATATTTAATAAAATTTTAATAACTTTACTTATATTCTTTATATTTGCCTAATCTGTTTTGGCGTACACTGTTGAATGGAGTATGCTGACTATGGAGAAATACCCAGGGAGAGCTAAAAATGGATAGGCAAAGTTGTCCAGAGTTCCGGAAGCTCCGAGTGCTGATTGTGGGTCAACGTGATAGTTTTGCTCACATTCTGGCTGCCAATATTCAATGCTGGGGGCATGAAGTAATGGTACTTCCTTCTGCGAAGGTAATGTGCGGGAATTCTGTCTGGGGGACAGGTAATGGAGCAAGTGAGGTCGAAGGAGATGTACTGTTGTATGACTTAGATGAATCTTTGCGTATTTCTACATTGACAAGAGGCAGAGATATGCCTACACTAAACATGTCTTTGCCTTCCGGCTTTGCCGGCGAAGATGTGAAGAGTTGTAGAGAGCAATTGCCTCGTGCGCGTCTAACCATCGCTCTGAGCAGCTTTTCCGTATCACGCACAACACTTGAACGTATAGGTGCTGTGGCACTGCTGCAAAAACCTTTTGAGATGAGTCACTTGCAGCACTATTTGCGGATCTTGAGAAGGCTGTTGCTTGAGGGAGAAGAAACTCAACAACCTGGTAACAAGCTACGTATCCTGGTGGTGGATGATGATGTTACTATTGCAAATGTGGTCCGTGATAGTCTCAATTTTGAGTCTAGATATGAAGTAGCAGTGGCATATGATGGACTAGAGGCATTAGAGCAGTCTTTCAGGTGGAAACCGCACTGTATCGTAACAGATTTGATTATGCCGTGGATGAATGGTTATCAAGTCATCCATTGTCTTGCAGCCAGTTCACTGCAAAGAATGCCTTCTTTTGTGATAATGAGCGCGTTGGCTCAACTTGAAGTGCCTGTGAACCGCTCATACTTACGGGGAAAAGTGGTGGCGTACGTCGATAAGCCATTCTCAATAGATCATCTACTCACTGCCATTAAGCAGGTGTGCATGGAGAGTGTCTAAAGTGGCTATCGATAGCAAAAAACAAATGTGGCCACCGGACGGAGTATTGAATGAAGACTCGCGCTTGCCCGGGAAAGGAATGAGAGTTAAATGGAGCAACAAGACCGTATCATGGATGGGGATTTACAAACTTTGGGTCTCCAATCCATCCTCAAAATGCTTGCACTGAGTGGAAAGACTGGTACCTTGTTTGTACATTCGGGGCGAGAAACCCTTTCTATTAGCCTGCGCAGAGGCCAAATTGTAGCACTACGCGAAGAAGGCGTGCCACAGCCAGATTTGCTCTTTATGCTCTGTCTCATCAATAGACTTGATCCGCCACGAGCGCAAGCAATACGTCAAGCTTCTGACGGTAATACCCAGGTGGCGCTGGCAATGTTGGTCGAACACAACTGGATGAGCGCTGCTGAAATGCAACAGCGCTTAGAATTTGCTATCACCCAGTCGATCAGCCATGCTCTGCGCTGGGTTGATGGGCGTTTCGCCTTTCATCGCCACCTGATACCCATAGAAAACAGGATGCAACCCCTGGACATTGACTCTGTGCTCTTAGAGGCCTTGCCCCAGGCAGACGAGTGGGAGGAGATAGAGACTCAGTTGACTCGTACGGCGGTTTCACGCTGGCTGCCAGAGGTGAATAACGATGTACGTAGTCTTGGGTTAAGCCAGGAATATATCGAGGTACTCTGTCTTTCTAATGGGGACCTGCCCCTCCAGGCCATTGCGTTGGTGCTCATGATGCCAGAGGCACGTGTTGCACGTATTATGGCTCGCCTGCTTGAACTTCGTCTGATTGAGGTTGTTGATACGGCATTGGAGACCGAGTTGCAGCAAGACCTCTCAAACCTTATCATCAGGTGCCAGACGGCTTTATCACGCCAGCGGCAATCATCCAGTCCTGAACAGCATCTGCTGGGTCTTGTCAGTATCCTTGCCGAATGTATCAATGGACTACTTACTCATCACAGTATCTATGCTAAAAGTCTGCGTGGGCGTGGACAAGTGCCCTTTGCAGAGGTGGCTCGCTATTTGGAGCGTCGTTTTGCGCAGCAGTTACAACTTTTGTCGAAGCAGCAGTATCCTATTTTGGAGACCACCGAATTTACCCAGGGTAAACTTGACTGCACGAGCATTCTTACCCTGGACAAATTGGTGAAAGGGGAGAAGTTAGAGGAGTTTTATTGGGAGGCAGTACTTGGCCTGGCTGCGTTCTTACGCATGGTTTTCGCCGAGTTGTTACGTGATGAGGTGGGGACGTTATGCAAAGTTGGAGTAATGTCCGGAGTGATGGCTTGCCCTCGCCCGATGGCCCAAATGGGCCATCGGAATCACGTAGGAGGTCAATGAGATGAATGAACCAACAGTACTAGTTGTGGACGATAGTCCTACTGTGCGCAAAATAGTCCAGATGACTTTGCAAAGAGAGCATATTAGAGTGATTACTGCTGGAGATGGCCTGAGTGCGCTGACCTCGGTAGCAGATGAAATGCCCGCTGTCATTCTTCTAGATATCCAGTTGCCTCGTATGGATGGGTACCATATTTGCCAGATAATTCGAAAAAACTTGCAGTTTCGTCAAATACCTATTATTATGCTCAGTGGGAAAGATGGCTTGTTTGACAAGATGCGTGGTCGGCTTGCCGGGTCAACGGAATATTTAACCAAGCCGTTTGACTCTGCGGAATTAGTCCAGACCGTCAAAAAACATCTTGTCAACTGGCAGGAGCGTATGCCTCCTCAGCAGGAAGGTATGCGAACTCGTCTCCGACATCGTGGCTAGGGTTGTCCTTGCTATACGTGGAGGGGGAGTATCAATAAGTATAGATACGCTTATAGGGGCGGAGACCCTATCTGGGCAGCCAGGTACGGGGTTGAGCAGGGAAGGCCACTGCGGTCCCCCAAATAGCCCTTTTTTCCCATTACACTGGCATAATTGACTCATTGGAAAGGTATAATAAGATGCCTGGGCAGAAGATACTTGTTGTGGATGATAGTTGGACAGAGTTGACTATGATTGTGACGCCGTTGCGTAATAGTGGCTTTGATGTGGTTACCGCCATCGATGGTGACGAAGCTGTCGAAAAAGTTTTCAGAGAGCGTCCACAGTGTATCGTTTTAGATGTTGTTTTGCCTAAACAGAACGGTTTTCAGTTGTGTCGAAAACTCAAAAGTTTTGAGGCGAGCAAGCATATCCCAATTATTTTGTTGACGAGTAAGAATACCCCATTGGACAGGTCCTGGGGATTGAGACAAGGCGCAGACTTGTACATAACCAAGCCATTTAACAGCGATGAACTGGTGGCCAGTGTACGAAGTCTGGTGTAGAAGCAGGAGAGGGTTGTTCTTGCTTTCACTTAAGGGAGTATTTTTGTGGCTAGCGATGATCAAAAAATGCCGCAGCACGATGCTTTAGTAGCGCCGGCTATGCCGGAAGGCCAGCGATCAGGGATACAATCCAGGGGCCTTCAGGAGTTCCGGGACCCCCGCTCATTACCTGCCTCTCAGGCAGGGTCCTCTGCCCGGGGGGCAGGTAACCAACCCGGCTCTCGCTCTTCCATTGGTCAAATTGCCGCACTGCAGTCGCAGCTTGTGCAAGCCTCACAGTTACGTCCAGAAAGTGTCGCTTTAGGAGCGCAAGCAAATGTTAGAGCTGGTGAGCAATACCTTGTCTTCTCACTGCTCGAATGCGAGTGTGCTCTTAAAGCCGAACATATTCAAGGAGTAGAGCGCCTAGTAGATGTCACTCCCGTACCCAATGTAGTCCCATGGGTCAGAGGAGTGATGAATTTGCGTGGTTCCGTCGCATCCGTGGTTGATCTACGCGCTTTTCTCGATATGGAGCAACTCCCATACAATCCACGCACTCGCTTGTTGTCGGTGCAATACAATGAGATGGTGATTTGCTTAGTTGTGGATGGTGTCAGTGATATGGTGCCCATTCACGACACTGCTATCACCCAGATAATTACACGCCAGACCTATATTCCACAATGGGCTCTTCCCTATGCTTATGGAAGTGCATTGCTCGATAAACGTGTGATTGTGTTGCTGGATGCAGCTCGCCTACTTTTCTCCGACAAGATGCAGCATTATTCGGTAGAGTTGTAGAGGTGGGGCTTGCCCACCCAGGAGATGGTATGGTAACTCTGTCTGGGGGACAGGTAACGGATTGCCTGGCTTCGCCACTGCGTGGCACCCCATCCTTGGAGGCCCTGGAATAAAAAACTTTTTTAGGTATGGATGTATTTTTACACATAGGAGGCCAGGTGGATGAATCCTGATCGCAACAGTGACGGAATGACCATAAATGCCCTGATGCAGATAGGTCTGGTATCTTCGGTAGCCATTCCCGTCATTTTAATCGCTATACTTGGCTATTTTGCATCGCAACGAGTCCAGAGCAGCGACTCGACTTTTGTACTTGTGGTGGTTGCCAGTGCAATTATAGTCCTTATGGGGGTACTGACTGTCAATTACTTAGTACAGCGTAGGATTAAAGATCGCATACTCGGACTGGTTGATGTTTGTCGTGATTATGCCGGGGGAGACCGCACCATTCGGGCAGGTGTGAGAGGCGATGACGAATTTGCTATGCTCGCCATGTCGCTGAACACACTTCTTGATAATCCGAGTATTTCGCAGGGTGGAGTTGCATTCAATTCCAGTGGAACTGATGCTGCTGCACTACAGGCCCAGATTGAAAAGCTCTTACAAGAAGTCAGCGCCGTTGGTGATGGTGATCTACGCGTTCAAGCCGAGGTAACGCCCGACACGCTTGGCGTACTGGCCGACTCATTCAACTACATGATTGAAGAGCTTGCTAAAGTTGTTGGACGTGTACAGACGACGGCAGTGCAGGTGACAAATGCGACCCGGCGCATCCTTGATCGTTCGGCTGAACTGGCTCAGGCGTCTGAGACCCAGGTGGCTCAAATTTCTCAGACCACCGAGGCTGTAGAAGCGCTGGCCGTCTTTATTCAAAACGTTGCCCGTAATGCCCAATTGAGTGCTGAAGTGGCGCAAGAGGCATTGCGTAGCGCTAACAGTGGTCAACAGTCCGTTCGCCAGACGATTGGTGGTATGATGGTCATTCGTGAGAACGTCCAGGAAACCTCGAAGAAAATCAAGCGCCTCGGTGAACGCTCCAACGAAATCGGTGAGATTGTGCGTATCATCGAAGATATTGCGGATCAAACAAACCTGCTTGCACTTAACGCCGCTATTCAGTCGGCTATGGCCGGTGAGCATGGACGAGGATTTGCAGTCGTTGCCGATGAAATCCGTCTTCTCGCAGAACGTTCGACTGAGTCCACCAAACGTATTGCCACCCTGGTCAAGAGTATTCAAGGTGATACCTACGAGGCTGTTGTAGCTATGGAGGACAGCACGCAGGAAGTTGTGAAGGGATCGCAACTTGCCGATGAAGCTGGTCGCTCACTGAACTCCATCTACAGTGCCGTGGAACGGCAAGCGCAGATGATTGAAAGCATCGCACGAGCCGCCAATGAACAGACAACAGTATCTGAGGCTGTGGCTGTGGCTATGGGTCAGATTTCAGAGATTACGCGGCAGACGAATATCGGTACGCAAGAGGCTGCTGGCAGTGTCAGCTATCTAGCTGAACTTTCAGAACAGCTACGCGCCTCGGTTTCTACCTTCCGGCTCCCTGACCACGGTAATGAGATGGTAGGAGCATTTCCTGACATGACATCTGTCAGTGAGTTGCAGGTAGGCAATGGCAATCAAATCTTCCCACCGGCTCTAGGTCCAGGCGCTGACAGTGATTGGGGACAAAATCTCGCCGGGAATTTCTCACCCTTTCCTGAGCGTGGAAACTCCGGTTCACTCGTTGCCTTAACAGCAGGAAATGGGACGTTTACTTTTAATAATCAGCAAGATTTTGGGCAGCAAGCATTTGGTGGTCAACAGAGTCCTGGCTTTGGTGGACAGCAGTCATTTGATAACCAGCAGGGCTTTGGCGGACAGCAAGCATATGCCGGTCAGCCAGGTTTTGGACAGCAGTCGTTTGCCCACCAGCAGGATTTTACGGAGCAAACATTTGGTAACCAGCACGACTTCAGCGGTCAGAACTTTGGCGGGCAGGGCTTTGGTTTTGGCGGACAGCAGTCGTTTCACAGTCAACCCGGCTTTGGTGAGTTTGGTGGCTTCGAGAATTCACAGAGTTTTGCTGAGCAACAGCAGTTTGGTGGTACGGGCCAGCCTGTCTTCCCTCCTGCACAAGGGTTTAATCCTGGTTCGGTGCAATACCAGCAGCCCGGGCAAGCTTCTCACCAGCAGTGGCAAAGAGGTCACCTGCCCCCCGGGCAGGGTCCGCAACAAAATCAAAGTCAATCACAGTTTGGTCAAGATCAAGCGCCTTTTCCCAATAATAGGCAGTTTGGTCAATAGCAAAGCAAGTGAGACGTTTCCTGTCTGCTTGCCTTAATTGTCAAAGTTCCTGGATAAGGAAACGTGTAGCTAGAATAAGTGGGTAGGCGCAGCATGTCGAATACATTTGATAAACTATCCGTCCTTGATTCGTTTATCGAAGAGGTGAATAGCTATTTGCCGGAAATTGAGGCAAACCTGGCGCGTTTGGCACAGTCACCTGGCGACATGGAGGCTATTGAGGAAACTTACCGCCGTACTCATACTATTGGCGGCTCTGCTTCAATGATGGATTTCCCAGGTTTAGCTCATGTAGCCCATGGAATGGAAGATATCCTGGGAGACGTATTAGATGGGTTAGCTTCCCTTGATGCGCCTACGCTTGGACTATTGCGACGTTCTTTAGCTAGAATGCACCAGCTTGTGCAAGGGATTCGTAATGGCGTCGATGAAGATGCAGTTATAGCGGAAGACGATGCTGATTATGCGCAGTATCGCGCTCTGTTGGACTCATCTGGGCAACAATCGTATGATGAGGGTCCAACTAATGGGCAATTGAAGGCAATTACTATACCTTTACCTGCTGACGTGCCGGCAGAAACACCGACCTCAACCTCTATGCCATCACTTGATGAAGTACTCGCTTCTTTCCGTGCCCCATCGGTGGATGCAGGGGAAGAGGTTAGCTGGCCTGAAGAGGCTGAAGAGCTGGAAGAGCTGGAAGAGCTGGAGCCGGCGCCTGCCTCACTTTCTCAGGAGTTGGAGGCTGCTGCTGATCAAAATGTCCACCGTGAAACACTTCCATCACCTGAGCCTGTCAGCCCGAGTGCTTTGGAGATATTGGCGGCTTCTACCTGGCCGCCAATATCTCCAAAGGAGCTGCCTGTAACACCAGCATCGTATGAGCCAGTTGGCAATGAAATCGCGGAGCAAAGAGCCTTACAGGCTTCAAGTAGCCATGAACGTTCGCCCCTCGTTGCACACGATGCGGCAGAACTTGAAAAGCAAGAGATATCGTTTGCAAAGGCCTATTCTGCCATGCAAGAGGAGGCACGTTCCTTAGAAGTGCAGGCTTTCTCTCTCAAAGAGATGCTTGATCAACTGCGCATGACTATGTCCCTTATTGAAGCGCAGCGCACTGAGTTCAAGGGCTTTCTTGATGGTTCAAAGGATGCACTTGATCGCATGGAGGATTGGGCCGGGCAGGCCATGGGTCTGAATCTGCGTAACAGTCCCGAGCAAGTGCGGCGTTACCTTCCTCTTTCCGTCATGTGGGTGTCTAACACCAAACTGAAGAGGGTTCTTGAACTGTTAACGCCGGTCACGAGCGGAGTGGAGATGACAGATGAGCAGATCCATACTATCCTCGGGCAACTATCTGTTTCCATAGAAGCTTGTGGAAATGCTTTTCAGCAACTACAGGCTTATGCCAGTACCCCTGAGTATGTGCTGAAGCAAGAACCGGGTTGGACTCCCTGGGAGATGCAGGCCTCGCCTGAGGCCGAGGCAGTACGTGAACGTGTGACCTTTGAACGACGTGGTGATTCGGGGGCTCTGCGCGCCGAGATCGAGGCAAGCGTACGTCAGGAGCTGCGCCAGGAATATGAGGCTCGTCCGCTGAGCGTTGCCGCCCGCGCCGAACTAGAGCGGCAGATACGCAATGAAGTCCGCCAG
>WNFY01004578.1_pt1 | contig 12730 bp, 21 predicted proteins | sample 5400091 | NCBI WGS metagenome assembly WNFY01 (sample SAMN13153364, study PRJNA577476) | soil metagenome | isolation source: 60 cm soil or saprolite under grassland replicate 1 | place: USA:California | collected 2016-06-15 | reverse complement strand
ACGGCCAGGGCGGTCTTGCCCACCTCAAGAGCGGACTACACTGGAGGCATGACCGGCACACAGGGCAAGACCAGCGCAGACCTGTATCTGCGGCTATCGGACTTCCGTCATGATGACATCGATTCGTTCACCAGCCGCGAGACGAAACTCCGCGCGGAGGCCGGCCGGCTCGGCTGGCTGGTTAACCGCGTGGTCGTGGAGAACGACGTGGCCGCGGACGGGCGCCGCAAGCCGGCATCGGCGTACAAGCGGCAGCTGGTGAAGCGCGCGGACGGCACGCCGAAAACGGACGACTACGGGCGCAAGGTGTACCGCGTGCTGCGGCCGGGCTGGCAGTCGGTGCTGGCCGACCTCGGGTCCGGCGCGGCCGGCGCCGTGCTGGCCGAAGACCTCGACCGCGCGGCGCGCGACCCCCGCGACATCGAGGACCTGATCGACGCCGTGTCCGCGTGCGGCGGCCATGCGCGGTCGCTGTCCGGGTCGCTCTGCCTCACCGGCGGCGGGCGCTCCGACGAGCTCGCGATGGCGCGCGTGCTGACCGCGATGGGCGCCAAGTCCAGCGCGGACACCGCGCGCCGCGTGGCCGATGGCAGGCAGCGCAGCGCGGAGGCCGGCTCCTACGCCGGCGGCCGGCGCCCGTTCGGCTTCCGTCCCGACCCGGACGCGCCGAAGGGCAAGCGCACGCTGATCATCGTGCCATCTGAGGCGGAGATCATCCGGCGCGCGGCCGCCGCGGTGCTGGCCGAGACGGCCGGGGACCGCAAGTCGCTGGCGCACATGGCGCGCGAGCTGCGCGAGGCGGGCACGCCCACCGTGACCGGCGCCGCGTGGACCCCCGCCACGCTGAAAGACATCCTGTGCAAGCCGGCCGTGGCCGGCATCGCGGTCAACACGCGGACGGGCACCCAGACGCCCGCCGCGTGGCCCGCGATCCTGGACCGCGAGATCTGGGAAGCCGTCCGCGCGGTGCTGACCGACCCGGCGCGGCGGACCAACACGAGCAACGCGAACGCGCCGCGGTACCTGCTGTCCGGTATCGCCCGCTGCCACTGCGGCGGGCAGGTCAAGGTGAACGGGGGGAAACGCTCGCCCGCCTACGTGTGCGCCGATCATGCGCACCTGCGCCGTAACGCGGCCGGGGCGGACGTGTGGGCGGCCGCGCACATCACCGCCTACCTGAACCGTGAGGACAACCGGGACCTGCTGCGCCCGGCGGCCCGGCCCGGCGTGGACGTGTCCGCGCTGCGGGCGGAGCAGAAGCGGCTAGAGCTGAAGGGCGCATCGCAGGCCAGGATGCACGCGCTGGACCAGATCACCGATGCCGAGATGCGGGCCGGGTCGCGCGTGCGCCAGGCGCGGCTAGCGGAGATCGCGGGGCAGCTGAGCGCGGTCACGGCGCCCGACCCGCTGTCCGAGTTCAGGGACCAGCCCGACGCCGCCGCGGTGTGGGACGCGCTGCCGCTGCCGCGCAAGCGCGCCGTGGCCCGGCTGCTGGTCACCGTGACCATGCTGCCCGCCACCCGCCGCGGCGCCGGGTTCGACCCGGATTCGGTGCGCGTCGAGCCGAGGATGCCCGGTTAACCTGGTTTTGAGTTCGCGCAGGTCAGGCGCGGGCTGATATCTCGCTTAGGCGGATCCGGCCGCGGCCGGCCGCGACCGCCGCGTGGTAAGCGCGCTCAGCGCTCTGTGAGGTGACCACCCGCTCGTACCGCGGGTGCCTGCGCCCGACGCAGACCAGCTTGTCCCGGGTCCCGTACCCGGCCGGGCCGTCGGCGGTCAGGATGAACGCGCCGGCCCGCTCGCCAGGCAGACGGTAGGCGTGAGCGCGCCGGCCTGCCCGTGAGGCCAGCGGCACGTAGTCGGGCCCGATCCGGGCCCCGCCGATGCACACCTCGCCGTTGATCTCGGAGACCTCCAGCCGCCATCCGGGCCGCCCGCACCGGTCACAGGTGACGGTCACCGTTTCCATGTATTGCAGCCTAACTCCCTTTCCGGTGCGTAGGGTGGGAGGCACAACATGCAGGTTCCGCGGCCGGATCACCGGCCAGACCCGCAGGAGCGGGCAGGGGCCGGCCGCGACGGCAGCAGACGCGGCACCTAAATGGATGCTCCACGGCAAGCCCCGAGCAGGGCGGGCAGGTGGAGTGATGCCAGATGGCCAGCGCTGCGAATCCCGAACCCCGGCCCAAGCTCACCGTGGCCGAATCAGCCGATTACTGGGCCTGCTCCGAGCGGACAATCCGCAACCTCATCGCGTCCGGCAAGCTGCCCGCCGTCCGGGTCGGAGCCCGCATGATCCGGGTCGATCCCCGCGACCTCGACCGGCTCGCGCGCCCGGTTCAGGTTCAGGCGACCTCATGACGGCGCAATACCCGCCCGGCGATCTCGCCGCGCAGATCAAGCGTGACGTGGCCACCTGGCCGCCGCTGTCCCCCGAGACCAGGGCCGAGCTCGCCGTCCTGCTGGCCGGTGACGGCGATGCCTGAGCCCCCGGGCAAGCGAACCGGGCCCGAGGTCACCACTCCCCAAGCCCGGCCCAGCGTCAAAGCCACCGGCAAGGCGCCCGACACGTCCAATCTACCGCCCGGCGCCGCCAGCGGCCGGGAGTGCGCCTGGTGCCGCGGGCCGCTGCCGAAGGGACGCAGGAGGTTCTGCACCGACGAGTGCCGCCGCAAAGGGCAGAAACGCGAGCGGGTCATCGAGGACGACAGCTACGCGGCCGGGGTCGTGCGGCTCATCCGCAAGATGAGCATCCGCGCCTCGGCCGACCTGGAAGCCCTGAAATGGCTTGCGGGCGCGGCCGAGCACGCCCGCGGTGCCCTGGCCGTCGCGGTGGACGGCTGCCGGTCCCGTGGCTACTCAGACGGCGAGATCGGCGCCGCCCTGGGCATCACCCGCCAGGCTGTCGGCCAGCGGTTCGGGCGTAAACGGGACGTTCACGCCGCGCCGCCTGAAACCGGGGCGGCAGGGTGATGGGCATCGTCATCCACCGGAGCCGCCACGCTCAGGAGTACGTGGTCGTGCCGAACGGCATCGCCCGGGACAGGCGGCTCAGCTTCCGCGCCCGCGGCCTGCTAGTCATGCTCCTGTCGCTGCCGCCCGACTGGCGCGTGACCACCGACCAGCTGGCCGAGGACAACCCCGAAGGCAGGGATCAGGTCCGCAAGGCCATGGCCGAGCTCCGCAGCTCGGGCTATGTCGTGACTCACCGCGAGCAAGGCGAAAAGGGACTGTGGCGGACCCGCCTGGAGGTCTTCGACACCCCCGCAACCGAACGCGACCCGTCCCGCGTTCGGTGCGACCAGGGGAAACAGCAGTCTTCGCAGGTCGCGCCGAACGCTGGCCAACCGGCGGCCGGTTGGCCAGCGCCTAAGAGAAGTACAGGACCGAAGTACGGAGCTGAAGTACAGGAAAAGGACCGCTCGCGTCCCGCTTCGCAAGGTCAAGATCAAGACCGCATCGGACAACACCGCGTCGGCGATCCCATCGCCGACAAAACGGGTTCGGGTCTAAACCGCTCCGCGGCAAACTCGCACAACCCGCGAGTTCACCACGGGCCGGATGATCATGGTCCCGGCGCTCAGCAGATCCCTATCCCGGTAACTCGCCAGGGCCCAGCTGCTGACCGTAACGCGCGCACGCGAGGCGCGCCATGACCCGCGACCCGCGCGCCGCCGCCATGTCCGAGGCCGAGCTGATGGAGCACGTCCGCGCCCTGGCGGCCGGCCTCGGCCTGCACGCTTTCCACGCCGCCGACTCCCGCCGCTCCTGGGGCCGCGGCTACCCCGACCTCACCATCACCGGCCGCGGCGGCGTCATCTGGCGCGAGTGCAAGACCGAATCCGGTTCGCTCAGCGCCGAACAGCGGCAGTGGGGCGACGCGCTCAAGCGCGCCGGCCAGAACTGGCGCGTATGGCGCCCGGCCGACCTGCTCGACGGCAGCATCGGCCGGGAGCTGGCCAGCCTCGCCGCCGTCCAGCTCGAGCTGTTCGGGGGAGTGTCGTGAGCCGCTGGAAGCGGGTCTTCTACGAGGGCGCCCGCCTCTACAGCGTCGGCGTGAACGAGGACGGCTCACTGCACAATCCCAACGGCTACCCGGAGGAGACTGTCCGTGCCGCCGTGGCCTGGGCTGAGCAGCAGCGCCGGGAGGATCGCAGCAAGGCTGCCAAGAAGGCGGCCGGGACGCGGCGCAGGCGCACAGAGGCGCGAATCTACGAGGTGGCGCGGCGCATCGTGGACGGCCACGTCTTCGGCCCGGCCAGCCACTGCCAGATATGCGGGCGCGGGCTCGACGATCCCGAGTCCGTTAAGCGGGGCATCGGGTCGGAGTGCTGGCAGGCCGTTCTCGACTGCATCAAGCCGGCCGCGCTATGACCGCGGGCAAGATGCATCCTGCCGAGCGGCGGCATCAGGCCGAGCTGGCCGGGCTGGCCCGCCTCATGCGCGAGCGTGCCGCCCTGGCCCCGGCGCCCGTGCCGGTGCCGTTGCACAAGATGGGCCAGCGCGACGACAACGACAATGACACCACGACAGGAGAACGACCATGAGCGTCGTCGGCCGGACCTACCTCGAGCGCGGCAAGCCCGTTGTGGTCATCACCCAGTGGCACGGCAAAGGCCCGCGCAACGTCGCCATCCGGCGCCAGGACGGCGAGGTCGTGGTGAGGCCGTTCCGGGGACTGCGCAAGCTGGCAGCGACAGCGACGGGCGGCAGCGGCAGCGGGCCGCAATGATGGTGGCGTGGCACTGGCCAGATGCACGACGCGCGGCTGCCCCTGGAGGTTTCGGACAGGAGCCGATCGTGATTGCGGCGGGCACGGCGAACGTGGCGACACCGAGCTCGCCGCGCGCATGGACGCGATGATGACGGCGGTACCCGGGCAGAAGACGGCACCATCCGGCGATGGCGAGGGCGGTCCGGCGAAGGCGCGGCGGATGCCGTCGAAATGGGAGCGCCGCCAGTGACCGCCCGCCACCAGTTGTCGAAATCAGTCGCCGCCCGACTGATTTGAGCCTCGGTTGGGTAGGTCCGCGCGCACTGAGCGTAGGCGGTGGATCGCCTTGAGGCCGCGGAGCCCGCGCGCCACGCCCGCCCTGGCGCGTACATATTTCGGGGAAGTCCGTAACGTGACATCGCCGCAGGTCGCCGTGACACGTGTCACCAGCGGCGTGAGGACCGCAGGACGGGCGCCGGCATGCCCGCCGCGGCCCGTTTCGCGGCGATCGCGCGGCGCTGCGCCCCGGTCAGCGGCCGCGGGCGCCGCGGGCGCAGCCGGTTGCCCAGGCTCGCGCCGGTGCTCGAATTACAGTGGCCGCAGGCGGGCCGCAGGTTGGCCAGGTCGTGCGTGCCGCCCAGGACGACGGCGACGACGTGGTCGACGGTGGTGGCGTAGCCGCCGCACCGCCAGCACACGCGGCCGTCACGGGCGAAGACCGCCGCCCGCAGCCGCCGCCAGCCGGGAGGCCAGGCCCACGTAGCGCTCATGTCACCAGTGTGGCCGGCGGATCGCCGTCCGGCCCGCGGCCTGCGCGCCACGGCCGCCCTGGCGAAAAAATCCCTGGCGGCCGAGGGGGGGATGTTGGGGGAACGTCGTGTGTAGAAATCGCCAGGGCGGGCGTGGCGGCCGTCTGGTGCGCCGGGCGGCGATCCGCGCGAGGATGAGGGACATGGACAGGCCGAAGGTGATCGCGTTCTTCCTCGATGCCGAGATCGCTGATGATGACCCGCACCGCGCGGTGAAGCTGCGGGCCAGGGACCTCGGCGCCGCGGCGGCCGAGCTGGAGGCGGCGGCCCGGCACGGCCACGCGGCGGCGCGCGCCGACCGGATCGACCAGGCGGCCGCCTTGTTCGCCGACCCCGCGTTCGACCTGGAGGAGACCTACGCCGCCGCCGAGGCGGCGATGCCCGGCGCCGACGTGAACGCGGCGAGCTACATCGGGCTGGTCCTCCGCGAGGTCGAGCTGGGCGGCGGCGGGTAGCGCGCTACCCTGGTCATGTTCAGAGCCGGTTCAGCAACTGCTGCCGGTGCAGCGTCACCTCGGCCTGGCAACTGCCAGCGAGTGAATACCCGCGAGGGTCCGGGTTCAGCCAACCGGCTGCCCGCGATGGCCCGCGGGACCTCGTGCACGAGAGTTGACACCGATGCCGGACCTGCTAGAGCACTACCTTGACACTCACCGCGGCAAGCCGCGGCCGCTGCTGATCGAGCGGCGCGAGCAGATCATCACCCGGACCGCGGAGCTAGAAGGCTACGAACGGCGCTCCCAGCCGCAGGCTGATGAGCTGGGCGTCCTGATCGCCGAGCAGATCGCCGTCGATGACCTGATCAAGCGGGCCGACGTGGAGATCCGCCGGGCGAAGATCGAGGAGATCCGGCGGATAGCCCAGGACCCGGCGAACCGGGAGGCCGGCAGCGACCCGGGCTACCGCGACCCGGCCGCCAGGCCGGGGCCGGGCGCCCCGGCGCTGATCCGGCAGCCGGGCACCCGGCTGGAGTCGGCCGCGGAGACGATCCAGCGGGCCGGGAACCCGTGGCGGACCCAGGACGGCGGCCCGCTGGCCGGACACACCACCTACGGCGGCACCGGCGAGACCGGCGCCGGGTTCGTGTCGCGGGCGCACAGCGCCATCGAGGCCGTGCAGGAGCGGCTCACCCATGACGGCGCCGAGCTGCTGAGCACGCTGCTGGCCGAGCGGCGGGATACCCGGGGCGTGTCGGTCCGCCGGTCAGCGGATGAGGTCCGGCAGGGCGCGGAGATGATCCTCGCCCTGTCCTCGCCCCACTATGAGTCGGCCATGAGAAGCGTCTTCCGGAACCCGGACCTGTTCCGGACCGGCATCGGCGCGATGGTGTGGTCCGATGACGAGCGCGAGGCCGTCCACGCGGTGATGAACAACGAGCTGGTCCGCGCGGCGTTCGCCGAGACCTCCGGCGCCGCGGGCGCCTATGCCCTGCCGCTGCAGCTCGACAGCACCATCCTGTTCACCAACGCCGGCGTGGCCAGCCCGCACCGGAACCTCGCCCGGCACGAGCTCGGCACGAGTAACACCTGGAACGGAGTGACTTCCGCGGGCTCGACGGCGAACTGGGTAGCTGAGGGCACGGCCGTCACCGACACCACCCCGGCGATCGGCCAGCTGGTCATCACCCCGTCCAAGATGATGACGTGGATCTACGGGTCGTTCGAGGTCCTGGACGACACGTCGCTGTCGGCGCAGGTGCCCACGCTGTTCGATGAGGCGCGGGCGAGGCTGGAGGGCTCGGCGTTCGCGATCGGCACCGGGTCCGGCCAGCCGTTCGGCGTGGTGACCCGGGCGGGTGCCGACTCGACGGCGGGCGTGCTCACGAACACGATGATCTACAACCTCGACCAGAACCTGCCGCCCCGGTTCCGCAACGGCGGGAAGGTCGCGTGGGCGGCGAATGAGTCCATCCGGAACGTGGCGCGGCAGATCCTGAAGGCGACCGGCACCGTGGAGACGATCGTCAACGACAACACGGCGGACGGCATCCCGGAGATGCTCGGCTACGACTTCTACGAGTCCAGCTCGATGCTGGGCGGCACCACCGGGAACCGGGAGCTTGTCCTGGGGGACTGGCAGAGCTACGTGATCGTGGACCGGCTGCCTTCGGTCACGATCGCCGAGCCGCTGGTGGTCGCGCAGGCGTCCGCGCTGCCGAGCGGCCAGCGCGGCTGGCTGAATTACAGCCGGGTCGGGGCGGACACGGTGACGCAGGGCGCCGCGTTCGGGTCCAACGCGTTCGTCGTCCACGTCCACTAAGGCGGCAGTCATGGCGACGAAGAAAGCCAAGCCGCAGGGCACTGGCCTGGAGCCGTGCCCGGAGTGCGGCGGCGTGGAGTGCGGCACGCCGCGGATCCCGGTGTGCTGCGCGTCGTGCGGCCACTAGAGCGCGCGGGGCATGGGCGTGACCCGCGTACGGAACGGCCCCCGCCGTCATTCGCTCAGCGGCGGGGGCCGTCCGGTGCTGCTTCAGGCGAGGTAGCGCACGAGCCTAAGGTCAGCGCGGCGGGCGGCTTCGGCCTCCTCGGCTTCCCGCCAGGCGGCACGCAGGCGGAGGAACTCCCCGACGGCGGCCTCGAACTCGGCGGCCCGCTCCGGCGTCAGGTCCAGGGGCGGGCACTCGCGCGGGAACAGGGGCACCACGCTGCCGGTCATGACGCGCCCCACCATGGGCCGTTGTCCTCCCTCGGCACCGGCCGGGCGGCGTAGTCGGCGCGGATCTGCTCGAGCAGCCCGGCGGCGGTGTCCGCGGAGACCATGGAGCCGTCGTCGCGGCGGGCGGCCCGCCACCGCCCGGCCCGCCACCCGATCTTGTAGGCGCCGCCCCAGTGGTGCCGCAGGTCGGCGAGCGCGTCAGTGTCGTTCACGGCGCGGCCCGCCGCGCGCAGTCGGCGCGGATCGCGCGGTTCAGCTCATCCGGGGTCACCCCGGTCACGACCTCGCCGTCCGGCGCGTCCATGTGATGCGCGTACCACAGCCCGTCATGACCGAGGCCGATGTCGTCGTAGAAGTCGGCCCACGCCAGCGCGAGCGCGTCGAGGGCGCGGTCCTCGTCGACATCGAACACGCCGCGCTGCTGCTGCTGCCGGTGGTCGCTAGTGCCATCATTCTGCATAGCCCCTCCTGTTAGGGGTCAGGCCCGGGATCACGGCGTTCACGCGCCGCCCGGGCCGCTTTGTGTTGTCACCAGCACCGTACCGCGCACGTTCAAGGTAGTCCATGGTCTACAGAGCGTGATGGTGGTACGGCACGGACGGTTACCGTTGGCTGCGTGGACGATGATCAGCGTGAGGCGATGCCGCCCTATCAGCGGATTGCCGCGGAGTTGCGCGCCCGGATTCAGTCCGGGGACCTCGCGCCGGGTGACATGGTGCCGTCGCTGACCCGCATCGCCCAGGAGTACGGGGTGAGCAAGGGCACGGCGGTCAAGGCGCTGGCCGTGCTGCGCGCCGAAGGGCTCACGCGCACCGTGCCCGGCTGGGGAACCTTCGTCGCGAAGGAGCGGCCGGGGTAAGGGAACCGTCACCCCGCCGCTAGTGTATTCCGCTCACGGTGCCGTCTTCCCGACGCCGGCCATCCCATCGATCGCGGCGATCACCACGGTCTGCGCGGTCTCGTCCTGGACGGGCAGCCCGTCCAGGAGTTCGCGCAGCTCCCGGTCGCGCCCGGTGAAATCCGCTGCATCGCCGGGCAGGTCGCTGCGCGCACGCCAGCCGCCAGCCACCCGTGCCGGCACCGGGAAGGCCCGGCCCGATTCAGCGGAAACGCTGTTATCAGGCGTGCCCAGGTGCCCGGCCGACGGCACGCGCAAGTCACCCGCAGCACCGGCCATACCGTCGGCGCGGGGCGCTCCGGCAAGGATTCGATGGTAGAGGTCCTGCAGGTCCCCGGAGGGGTCGACGCCGAGCTGCTCACGCAGCAAACCTCGCACCTCGTGGTAGGCATCAAGCGCATCGGCGTTGCGCCCCGCGGTGGATAGCGCGGCGATAAGCTGCCGCCACAGGGTCTCCCGCATCGGCCAGCGACTGGTCAGCTCACGCAGCTCGGCCACCAGGTCGCCATGGCGTCCGGCGGCCAGGTCCAGGTTTATCCGGCGCTGAATCGCGGTCAGGCGTTCCTCAGCCAGTACCGGGCTAACGTCGCGGTGCAGCGTTTCTGAGCGCAGTCCTTCCAGCGGCTCACCGCGCCACAGCGCCAGCGCCGCATTGAGCATGTCCTGGCTCTTGACCGGATCCTGCAGACCCGCCGCCTCAGCGGCTAGCCGCCGGAATCGCAGCACGTCAACCTGATCGGGATCTACATCCAGCAGATAGCCCGCAGGCACGGTGCGGATGAGCTCAGCACCGAGTATCCGGCGCAACCGCATCACATGGCTATGAAGGCTCGCCTCAGCTGACCGGGGAAGCTGCTCACCCCACACGCGGTCCGCCAGCACGTCAAGGCTCACTGGCCGGCCCGCCGACAACGCCAGCACAGCCAGCACTATCCGAGAGCGCCCCCCCGGCACCACCACCGGGAACCCGTCGCGCCGCACCTCCAGCGGCCCCAGCAGACCCACGGACAAGTTCTCCAACAGGTACCTCCCAGCCCAGCCATCGCTTCCCAAGCCATCCAACCAACAACCACCTGGAGCGCGCGCCCAGCAATCTTGGACGGCAGATCTCCTCGGCGCTGGCCAGCCGCCGGTACCGCCTGCGCTCGATCCGCCGCTCGATTGCGGTCGGCTGTATCGCATCAGCCGATTGGCTGGTCAGGTACACGGATTCAGTCCACTGCCGGTTCAGCTGGGCCTGACGACTCTCAGGTATTTACTTAGCATCAATTACTTGATAGACATCAAGTCATGAACACCATAGCTATGGTAACAGGCGCTACTCGCAACCTCGGCCTGGCGCTCGCCCGGGGCCTGGCCGAGCGGCTGGAAGCCAGCGACGTCGTGTACCTGACGGGCCGGGATCCCGTGCGGGTCTCCGACGCGGTGGCGGCAGTCACCGACGCTCAGGCCGAGGTTCGCGGTGCGGTGGTCGACGTCGCGGACGCCGATGCCGTTGCCGGTTTCGCCGGATTGCTCGCCCGCCGGCATGGCGGCGTCGACATCGTCTTCGCCAACCACTACTCCCGGATCCAGCCCGATGACGATCCGGCCGCGATGATCGATCACTACGTCGCCGTCAACAACCTCGGCACGACGAACGTGCTCCGCGCGTTCGCGCCGTTGCTGCGCGATGGCGCCAGGCTGCTGGTCGTCGCGAGCCGGGCGGGGAGCCTGCGCGCGCTGGCACCCGTCCTGCACCCCCGCTTCGACGGTGACCTGGAATCACTCGACGACGTCGACTCTGCGGTGTGCACGTGGCGGGACGCGGTCCGCCAGGGACGCGCGGCTGGCCAGGCGTGGCCCGCCTGGATCAATATTCCGTCAAAGATCGGCCAGGTCGCCGCCGTGCGGGTCCTCGCCCGGCAGCGGCGCGCGGATGATCGGCGCCGCGGCATCCTGATAGCGGCGGTGTGCCCCGGGCTCATCGACACGGGTGCATCGCGCCGGTGGCTGGACATGGCTCATGCGCAAAGCCCGGCCGAGGCCGCCGTCGGGCTACTCGACCTCGCGCTCGGCCCTCGCCCGGATCCGGGCTTCTACGGCGAGCTCGTGCTGGCCGGGGAGGTCGTGCCGTGGAAGCCCTAGCCGCAGATCGCCGGGCCGTGCCAGCACCAGCGGAGCAGCGCCTCGGCATGGTGCTGAAAAAGGCCGAGCAGGCAATGCTGCGCGCCAAGAGCGCCGCGCTCAAGCCCGCTGGCCTGACCCTGGCGCAGTACGTCGCGCTCGCCGAGCTCGACCGGCAGCCAGGAATCGCGGGCGCGACCCTCGCCCGGGCCTGCCTGGTCACGCCGCAGGCCATGATGATCGTGCTCAAGTCACTGGACGAGCTAGGGCTCATCGTGCGCTCGCCGCACCCGCGCCATCCGAACGTACTCGAACTGCACGTCACCGCCGTCGGCTACGAAGTTCTCGAGGCGGCGCGGCACCATGTCGAGCCAGTAGAACGGCGGATAACGGACGCTTTCGCGCCCGAAGAACTCGAAGTCCTCGGCGTGATGCTGGCACGGTGGATCGAGGCGCTCGGCGGCGACTGACCAGAAGGTGGCAGGCGGCTGAGCGCGCCGCGACTGGATGGCTTCTGATGCCCAGGCCATGTTCCATGTTGCCCGCGGCGCTCCGCGGATCATCTTTGCGGCACGATCCATGAGCGCCTGGGAACTTCAGTACTGGCCGAGCAGTCGGTCGACGGCGATCTCGATCACCACCAGTCCCGGCGGGTCGGGCGGCGGCGACTGGTAGCGCCTGGTGTACTGGCGCACGCCTCGGCCACCCGTGGCGACGGCGGGCAGGACCAGCGGCACCCTCTCGCCAGTCACAGCGCAGCCGGACCGGGGCCGCCGCCGGATGCCCGCAGCATGGGCAGCGTGAGCGCGGCGAGCACGCCGAGCACGGCGAAGCCGGCTCCGACCAGGAACGCCTCATGGAACACGCTGGCCCGCGCGGCCAGGATGCGGGCCGGGCCGCCGCCCGCCCATCTGGTCAGTGCGGGGACGCGGGCGAAGGCGATGGTCGCGGCGATGGCCACGCCGAGCGCGCCGCCGGCTTCCTGGCTGGTGTTGATCAGCCCGGCAGCCAGGCCGGAGTCGGACTTGCCGACCCCGCCGAACGCGGCAACCTGGACCGGCACGAAGGCCAGGCCCAGCCCGAGCCCGCCGGCCAGGAACGCGGGAAGGATATCGGCCGGGTAGCTGGCGTGCACCGGCACCCGCCACAGCAGCACCAGCCCGGCCGCGGCCAGGCCCAGGCCGGCGATGAGCACCGGCTTGGCCGCCACCTTGCTGACCAGGCCCTGGGAGATGCCCGCGCCGACGGACACGATGACCGCGATAGGCACATAGGCCAGTCCCGTCCGGACCGGGGAGTAGCCCAGCACCTGCTGCATGTACAAGCTGGCGAAAAAGAACAGCGTCACCAGTGCGCCGAACATGGCCACGGCGGTAACGTTCGCGGTCCGCATCACTCGCAGCCTGAAGATGGACAACGGGATCAGCGGCGCGCTGGCCCGCCGTTCGATCGCCGCGAACCCGGCCAGCAGGACGGCCACGGTGATCAGGCAGCCGATGGTCTTGGCCGAGGCCCAGGTCCAGGTGATGGTCTGGCCCAGCGTCCAGA
>WNFY01007085.1_pt1 | contig 12732 bp, 10 predicted proteins | sample 5400091 | NCBI WGS metagenome assembly WNFY01 (sample SAMN13153364, study PRJNA577476) | soil metagenome | isolation source: 60 cm soil or saprolite under grassland replicate 1 | place: USA:California | collected 2016-06-15 | reverse complement strand
TGGTTCCCGTCGCTCTCCGGCGCCGGGTAAAGCACGTCCAACAGATCTTTCGCTCCCTGATCTCCGCAGCCAGCCTGACCTATCAACAGAAGCTTGGCCTGCTCCGGCGTCAGTTTGTTCAGTTTAGGCGGAGAGTACGCCTTCTTGCGGGTCGCCGGCTGCAAAGGCATGACTTTCGACTCCTGACTTGCAGTCTGCCGTACTCCTCAGTGTGCATAGTTACCACTTTGATTTTGTTACGAAATCGGGACAGCCGCTTCGGATTCGGGCTGACGATTCCCCCGGTTTCTACGCATTCCTCCCGAACGGTCGGCAAGCCCTCCCTAATCGGTAACGTAAGGTTTGCCCGTTATCCGTCAAGTGACCCCTGCGTTATCATCGTTCAACAGCGCGCGACCGGCAGGACAACCGCCTTCGATGTCAAAACGTGTGCTTATCGCTACCACTGGCTCTCTCGGCGATCTTCACCCATACCTCGCAATTGGTCTTGAGCTTCGCGCTCGTGGCGCCACTGTCACGATAGCCACCAACAGCTTTTACCGCACGAAAGTGGAGAAAACGGGGCTTGGGTTCGCCCCAATGGGACCGCATGTTCCGCCGGTGAATTCCGAAGCAATGCAGCGGGCGATGGACCTGAGGAACGGCCCGGAGTATTTGTTGCGCCAGATCATGTATCCAGGTGTTCCTGCAGCATACGCGGAAGTGATGGATGCCCTTCAGCGAGCCGATATCATAATTACGCATCCGATCGCCTTCGCCGCTCAAATTGCAGCGGAGAAGACGGGGCTGCCTTGGATCTCGGCGGTTCCCTCGCCTTTTCTTTTCGCGGTTTGATCCGCCGGTCCTTGCCCCCTATCCGTTCCTCGCAAAATTGCGAGCGCTCGGCCCAAGCGTGAACGGCATCATCATCAGACTGGCACGAGCCAGAACAAAGCCCTGGATGGCTCCCATCAGCCGCTTCCGAGCAGGGTTGGGTTTGACTCCAGGCCACGATCCTGTGTTTGAAGGCCAGCACTCTCCTCAGCGCATCCTGGCGTTATTCTCGCGAGTCATGGCAGAACCGCAGCGTGACTGGCCGCCGCAGACACTGATGACCGGCTTTGCTTTTTATGACCAGGCGGACCACGGGCAGGGACTCGATCCTGACTTGGAACGTTTTCTCGACGCCGGACCGCCTCCGATCGTATTTACACTCGGTTCAGCGGCGGTGATGCAAGCGGGGACGTTTTAAAAGAATACGGCCCCAGTTGCGTTTCAGCATCCCTGCGACATTCAGCATCCCTGCGACATAGTGTCGCGAGAGTCGCACTCCGCTCATTACGTTTACCTCGAAGAAACGGTACCAATCCGAATCGGGGATCTCCTCAAACGCCCTGGGCTCGAAAATGCCCACATTGTTTACCAGCACATCCACTTCGGGAAGTTTCGCAATCACTGCCTCTGCGCCGGCTGAACTTGAAAAATCCCCGGCAATGCCATCAACTTTAGCGCTTGCAGCGTGCGATCGGATCGCCGCCATCGCTACATCAACGCGTTGCTGAGTGCGGCCGTTCACATAGACATGCGCACCTTCGCCCGCGAGCGCCTTGGCGATCGCAAACCCGATCCCTGCCGTCGATCCCGTTACCAGCGCGATTTTTTCAGTAAGTCTTAGATCCACCTCATTCTCCTATGGAAAACCCGTGCCCTTTTGTCGTCACGTTGTTGCTGGTTCTGCCGCCGGGGCCTGCTGTCGGTTCTCTGTCGTTTCCCATTTGATCCACTTGAGATCGAGTACAAAAATCGAGTAGAACACCGGGACCAAGAGCAAGGTGATGAAGGTAGCGACGGCCAGTCCGCCCATCTGCGCATAGCACAGAGGTTTCCAGAGCGGGCCACCTTCGAGTGCAAGAGGAAACAGAGCGAGGATGGTTGCGCCCACGGTGATCATCACGGGCCGAATGCGCTCAATGCCGGCATCGGGAAGAGCACGCTCCAGTGGCTCACCCTTTTCGTGCATCTCCTCGATGAAATCGAACAGCACAATGACGTGGCTTACGATCACTCCAATCAGGCTGGCTACTCCAAGAAATGCCATGAAGCCAAAAGGCGTGCCCATGATCGCCAACGCGATCAATGCTCCGATCGCTCCATAGGGAGCGGCCGCGAAGACCAACAGGGGCTTTATGGCGTTATTGAACTGAACAAGCAAAGCCAGGTAGATGCCGACTAGAGAAATTAGAAGAACGACCGCGAGATTCGTGAATCCCTCGACCTGCTTTGCCTTTTCCCCGCCGATCTGCAATTGATAGCCCGGCGGAAGACTTTTCTTGAGAGCAATCAGTTTGGGTTCGATCGGAGCAAGTACCTGCGACGCCAAGACGCCGGGTGAGGGGAAACACAGGATTGATAGAGTGCGGAAGTGCTCGCGACGCCGAATCCGTGCCGTCTCAAGAATGTTTTTCAACGTCGCCACCGAGAGCAAAGGTACTTTTACATTCTCTTGCGAAGAGTTGACGTAGAGATTTTCGATCTGCGATAGCCGTGCGCGATCCTGAGGCCGGAGCCGGGCAACAATTGGGATACTCTTGTTTCCTTCCTTGTAAACGCCCACCGAATTTCCGCTGATTGCGGCAGCGGTGGATGTTGCGATATCAGCGTTCGTAATGCTGACTAGATTGGCTCGGTCTGGGTCAATCTCAATCTTCATCTGCGGGCTGTCGGGGTTCCAATCGTCCCTCAACACAGCAATTCCAGGCGATTGGCGAACGATATCCATAGCTTGCGACGCGATGTTCCGCAGGGATCGGATATCCTCGGCCTCGGTTCGCGGGTCGGTATCGGCCTGTCCCGAAACGCCACCGCCGATGAAACTCGTGACAGAGGTCAGGAGGTGATCTCCTCCCTTCTCTCTTGTTCCGCCTTCAGGGGCACCTTCAATAATTTTTCGCACGACCTGCTCCGCCCTCATTGCAGTATCGTTTGTCGCGCTCAATGGAACGTCGTTTGGCAACCAGATGTCGAGGTAAAACCAATATTGGACATCTTCAGGGAAGAATTGTGACTTGAGGTGCGAGGCCGCGAATCCGCCAATCAACAAGAATACGAAGGAGCCGAGCAGAACTGACCAGCGGTGTTGAATCGCCCGGCCCACAAGTCGGTTGTAGAATCCGTAAAAACCTCGTTCGCGTTTCTCTTCTATGGAAAGCTCTTTCCTGGCTGGCGGACGCTGAAGGTAGTAACCCAGCAGTGGAATAAATGTCATCGCAACAACTAATGCACAGAGCAATGCCGCGGTCATGACGATGGGCAGGCTTTTGAGGAACTCTCCGGTGTTGCCGGTGAGCATAAGAAAAGGAAGATAGGCGATGATGTTGGTCAGGGTCGCGAAAAAAATGGCCGTGGCAAGTTTCGTCGGACCCAGCCACGCGGCGACGCGACGCGGCAGTCCAGCCGCGAGACCGCGCTTGATGCCATCGCCAGCTACAACCGGAACATCGACCAAGAGACCCAATGCGATGATGAGCGTCGCTACTGAAACTTGCTGCAGATCGATACCTAACATATATGCGATGCCGAAGGTCATCGCCAGTGTGATAGGGATCGCCAAAGCCATAATGAGCGCGAGACGCCATTCCCAAAATCCAATCAGGGAAACCCCTACAACAAGGACGATCGCTTCGTCCAAGGCGCGCAAAAACAGATGAATGTTTTCCTTAACCTGCAGCGGCTGATCGGAAGTGTGCGCGATGATGAGATCTGGGGGAAGAATCTGCTTAAGCTGCGCCAGTTTCTCATCGACCGACTGGCCGAACTTCGCGATCTGCTCTTGATCGCGCATGTAGATTGCCAGGGTGACTGCACGGCTACGATGCCATTCTCCAGTTGGGTCTTGCCGCGTGTAATAGTTCAGATACGTGGCGGGGCTCTGGTAGCCGGGAAAAATCTTGACCAGGTCCCGAAGATAAACAGGAGCTCCGGTCGAAGTCTTGGCTACAGCGACACCCCCAATTGCGTCTCTGCTTTCGAACTGACCCGAGGGATTGATAATGATCTGTCGCTGGCCAGTCTCGAATGCGCCTCCTGGCGCAATAATGTTGCGAGCGCGCAGGACTTGTGCGAGAGCTGCTGGCTGCAGTCCGTATTCGGCTAATCGATCTTGCGAATATTCCAGGTAGACAACTTGGGGCAAGAGACCTCGCCTTTCCACTTTTGAGGTCTCTGGCGCCCCCTGCACTGTTCTAGCGATCAGGTCAGAGAAATTGTCGAGATCGGCATAGCTATACTTGTCTCCCGCGACATTAGTCAGCTTGGCCCCAGCGTCATGAGGATCACGGATGATGATTGGCGACCAACCGTCCGGATGCAGGTCTGATCGTTGCAATCGCTTCTGAAAGAACGCTTCTACGAATTGATTGATGCTCGCGTCATCTTTATCCGACAGACCATCCACAGCAATAAAACCGCTCCCTAGAATTACCTGTGGCGCGCGTAGAATTCCCTCTTCTTTTGCCTGTTGCTCGAAGAGTTGTTCTGCGTCGAGGGTGGTCGCTGGGGAAATGGAGCGTGGAAATGAATAAACGAGTGTCACTGGCACATCGTGTTCTGTATATTTCCTCTTAGCCCGGACAGGTTGAATTGCGGACTGGATCGCCCGCGCACGAATATTGATTTCAACCTGGTCTGCCTTCGGACTTGCTATGGTCAGCATGAGTGCAGCAGTATCACCAAAATCGCTCTGGAACGAGATCGGCCCTGCACCTTGCGGCAGTTGGCTGTTGAGCGCGTTCAACTTGAGGTTGATGTCGCTGAATTGCCTTTTGACGTCTGAGATATTTTCGGCGAGCTGGACGTACACGTAAGCCGCGCCGGGAAGAGAGACAGAGCGAATTCCGTAGTCTGAAGCCGTGCCGGGATGAATCGTCTTGTTCTCGGCAACAGCGTCCTCGATGGGACGGGCAAGAAATTGCTCAACTTGTTGCGCCGTAGCACCTGGCCAACCGCAGAAGGCCACTGCGACTCTGACCGGAATGTCGGGGTCTTTTCGCTGAGGCATGCTTTGATAGCCAAACCAGCCCCAAACGAGGACGCCAACAAGCAACACCCACGAGACCTGTGGGTGCTCCACAAAGAACCTGGGAGCATTGTGGGTTTTCTCGATTCGATCCTGGTCGCGTTTGTATGCCATGGACTCTACTTAAGGGATAACCTGGATGGGGTCACCATCTTTCAAAAGTTGAGCTCCAACGGAGACAATTCGCTCCCCTGGCCGGACTCCGTCAACCGCAACTGAATTGTCATGGGTCGCTCCCAGCTCAACTTTGCGCACGTTGGCAACCAGCTTACCCGCGCGCTCTTGCGCTACCATCACCCCAAATTGCTCGGGCTCCGAGGGAAACGGCACGATGGCGCTGAGTGGAATTGAGATCGACGAGTGCGGGACTTCACCCAGACTAACCGTGGCAATCATCCCGGGCCTTAAATGACGGTCCCGATTGCTAACCGTCACTTCAACGGCAAAGATTCGGTTTTGTGGGTCAGCAGAGGGGGAAATGCTTGTAACTCGCCCCTTCACAGGAAGGGAATCATTCTCCGTCTGGATCTCAAGCTCCTGGCCTAAACGTAGCTGACTGAGAACATAGTCCGGGGCACCGAAGGTGACCTTCACGCGTCCGATATCGGCGATCGTAAAAGCATTCGTGGAAGGAGCGACCAAGCTTCCGAGATCTATATTGCGGCTTAGGATGTATCCGGAGAAAGGAGCCTTCAGATCCGCATCTTCAAGGAGAAGCCGGGCTTGAAGGAGCGCGGCCTTTGCACTGTCCATCGCAGCTTGCGTTGCGTTGAAGGCTTCCTGAGACTGATCGTAGTCAGGTTTGGTGAGGCTTTGCGTCGAATATAAGGCCTTCGCTCGCTTCAAGTCCAGATCGGCCCTGGTATGTTGCGCACCAGCTTGATCAAGTTGAGCCTGTGTTTGCGCTACTTGATTCTGCAGGTCTTCCCGGCGAATATGTGCGAGGGCCACGCCTTGTTCCACGTAATCGCCGGTTCCGATGTCGCGAGTTCGTCCATCGGCTCCTCGTACCTGCCTTACATTCGTTACATAGCCGGAGGAGCGAAACATGAGGTCTACCTGCGCGAACGGAAGGATGGACGCCGAGTAGCGCAGTGTCTCTCCGATCGTCGGCGACGCTGATACAGTCGTCAGGCGGACGGCCCTCGGCGACTGGGAAGGTATCTGTTCCTGATGACATCCGGCCAACACGCCAGCGGCCGATAGCAAGAGGAGCAGGAACGGCGCGTTCCATCTGTGCCCCAATATCAGGGAAGCCTTCATGGCTACTCCTCCCCCAGCGTCTTTTGAAAATCAGCGCGCGTACTCCAATACGCAAGAACCGCCTGATGGTATTGGCTCTCCGCGTCTGCCAGAGAAGATTGCTGCTTGAGCAAGTCGCTCAGCAAGATCGATTGCTGCGAATAGGCTTCCTTTTGGTTTCGCATCTTCTCAGTCTCAGCATCGCGAACCGCTTCTGTGACTGCGAGGTGCGAACGTGCTTCTCGCATACGCCTGAAGTTCGAATCCACATCGAGAAGAATTTGTTCCCGTGTGTCTTCGGCGGAGAGCCCCGCCTGCCTCTCTGCGATAGCAGCTTGCTGGATCTTATGGCGCTTTTCGCCCCAATCCCATGGCTGCCAAGTAAGCAAGGCGCCAACCAAGCCGATGTTTTGCGGCAGAAAATTGATATTTGCTGGAGTTACATAGCTGGCTTGGATGGAAACATCCGGAATGTAATGCGTCTTCTCACCCTTGGTCGCCAGCTCAGCCTGACGCACGCGATTGGCCGCCAGTCTTATCTCGGGACGATGTTCGAGCGCAAGCGCTCTCGCTGCTGGGAGATCCTCCTGTTCAGGGAGCGTCGCGGGAACAGATTCTACCGAAAATTCTGTCTGCACGCTGCGTCCTAAGAGGTGATTGAGGATTTCTTTACGATCCGCAAGCGCGTCTTCGATCGTGGTCAGCTGATAGGTCGCCTTGGCTACTTCTGCCTTCACACCCAATCTGTCGGCCTCAAGTGCAGCATGCTGACTGAAGCGGCGATCGGTGAGTTGCAGCAGTTCTTCCAAATACTTCACCACCCATTGTTGTGATTCATGTTCGATCTGCGACTGGAGAACTTGATAATACGATTGGCGAACATTGTCGATTAGCTTCTGTTCGCGTTCACTAAAGGACAACTGTGCCTCATCAATCTTGAGCCGTTGCTCCGCGACGAATAGATGGATGCGAATCAGCTGTGTAAGTGGCTGGGTTGCAGTGACCGAGGCAATCGCAATTGGGCGAGCAGGCGTGTGAAGAGCGGTGTTGGATCCCGGGATCGCGCCCGTTGCTGGGAATGTACCGAACTGCCCTTTCTTGATTGTGAAATCGAGCGGCGCGAGCAACTGGGCTGCTAGCACGGAGGTGTCGAAGCGAGGATACAAGTGAGTCCTTGCCTCTCCTAATGCTTCACGCTGCTTGCCTATGTCCAGTCCATACTGCTTCAGGTTTCGATTATTGGCCTTGGCCAGCGCGATCGCCTCGTCGAGCGTGAGTGCTGCTGCACCGCTCGTTTGCGCGTTTGCAAACGGGACCTGGCACAGCGCGGCAACTAATGTACAGGTCACTGCTGATAGGCGCACATCGATCATTGACAGCGGTTCTCCTCACTCAGCAGCAATACACTATGCTTGATGCTCCCAATAGAAATTGTCTTTTCTGCCGCAGCCACTTGCATGGCATTCCCCTCGTCGACTCTCTCACTTGCGCGTTGATACACCTGCGTAACGTGCTGATAGTGTGCTTCCGACGTCTGCTACGCTGCCGCTTGCTTGCGCTGCTTGAAAAACGCCAACATATCGGCGTTGATCTGGTCCGCGTTGGTTGTGGGCATCCCGTGAGGGAAGCCTGGATACACCTTAAGTGTCGCGCCCTTCACAAGCTTCGAGGACTGCAGGGCCGCCGCGCCAATCGGCACGATCTGATCATCGTCGCCATGAAGGATTAGGGTTGGCACGTCGAACTTTTTAAGATCTTCGGTGAAGTCGGTCTCGGAGAAAGCCTTGATGCAGTCGTAGCCCGCTTTCATCCCGCCCATCATCCCTTGGAGCCACCACTTGTCCCGGACGCCTTCCGATATCTTGGCGCCTGGCCGGTTGTAGCCGTAGAACGGGAGAGTAATGTCCTTATAAAGCTGCGGCCGATTTTTCGCATATTGGGCCCGCAGGTCGTCGAAGACCTCGATCGGTGCGCCCTCGGGGTTTTTGTCCGTCTTCACCATCAGTGGCGGTACTGCGCTGATGAGTACGGCCATAGCAACACGTTTTGATCCATGCCGCCCGATGTAACGCGCGACTTCTCCACCGCCGGTGGAGTGGCCCACGTGGATCGCATCTTTCAGATCCAGTTTTTCTGTGAGAGCGGCGAGGTCGTCGGCATATGTGTTCATCTCGTTGCCGTCCCAAGTCTGGGTGGAACGGCCGTGACCTCGCCGGTCATGGGCGATCACGCGATAGCCGCGCTCGCCGAAGTACAACATCTGGCCGTCCCAGTCGTCCGCTGTGAGCGGCCAGCCGTGACTGAACACGATGGGCTGGCCTTTTCCCCAGTCCTTGTAATAAATCTGCGTACCGTCTTTTACTGTGATAGTCGGCATGATTCACTCCTCCTTATCATTTCGGACGTTTTAGGCCGCACGCGACCTGGTGCGCAACGGTTCAAGGCGTAATCGATTGTTCTTGCCGTGAATTTGCTTTAGGCCCGCTGGAATGCCCCGTGAGGGATGTCGAGATGAGCCTGAAATGGCAATTCAACCACGTCAACTCTGTACCGCATGAGAATTGCATTTTCGTGTCTGCGCCACTCGGGAACTGTAATAGCTCCCGAGTGGCGGGTTGTCGAACCCGGCTGACCCACTCCTGTTAAGCCGCTTTTTCCGCCTCGCCTTTCGCAGCCGTTTCGATGAGAGCAGCTACAGCCTGCGGCTGCGACACGTAGATGGCGTGGCTTCCCTCAATCTCGACAACAGTTGCGCCTGCACGTTTGGACATAGCCCGCTGAGCGTCAGGTGGAATCATCTTGTCTTCAGTGGTTAGCAAGTACCAGCTTGGCTTTGTTTTCCATGCCGGTTCGCTGATCGTGCCGTTAAGTGCGTCCAGGCCCCATGGGACTTGGGAATCGGCCATGAATGCGGCCGTGCCTGGCTCCACGTCTGCCGCAAATGATGCAGGAAACTTCGCCTTGTCGAGAAACAGATATCCATCCTGCGGCGGCAGAATCGGTGGCACCGGAGCGCTTGGCGGTGGGTCCTTTATCAGCGAAGACACTGACTCGCCCTTGTCGGGAGCGAATGCGGCCACATAGACCAGCCGCGCGACCTTGGGGTCATTGCCGGCTTCCGTGATTACCGCCCCTCCATATGAGTGGCCGACGAGGATCACGGGGCCGTCCTGGTTAGCAATCGTCCGCCTTGTAACGGCAACGTCATCCGCCAGCGAGATGGTCGGATTCTGAACGATTGCGACGGTATATCCGTCTCTCTTGAGAGTTTTGTAAACTCCTTCCCATCCCGACCCGTCCACGAAACCGCCGTGAACGAGAACTATATTCTTCACAGCTATTCTGTCTTTCATTGTGATTCTCTCCGATTCGTGAAATTCGAAAGTTGGTAATCTTTCCCGTAAAGCTCGTTAGTGCGGTATTCGTGAGAAAAATTGCGCCCAGCCGTTCAGCGGCTTTCCTTTAAGGTGCCTAGACTAACGCCCCAAACCATGACGATGCTCATTTCCGATCAGGTTTCAGAGTTGGTCGTTTGCGATTTCTATTTACAATCAGGGTCCGCACTTTCAGGCGCCTGAATGCTGGATTCCTCGAGAATGCGGATAATCTGCTCCCAGGTGCTTGTGTCCACGAAGTTCTGCTTTGAAGGGCGGAAGGAGAAGGAGTTCCGCTGATCGTAAGTTGCGCCTGCGTCCATCACACCCAGTACTATCGCCCGCCCGAGTATGTGGCGCATCACGAGATAGAATGGTTTTCTTCTACCCCACTCGGTGCACGGCGAAGTACCTCGATAGTGTTAAAGGCTAGAGGTCCGAAGGCGGGTGTGAATTTGAAATGACGATCTCCCGGCGCCCGAACAGACGCGCATCCAACGAAAATGCTCCGGGCCCCAGAAAAAACAAAGCAGTGGCGATGGCTGTCGCGAAAGCGACCGACGGTTTTGTTGAGAGCAAACTTGAGGTTGGCGCTGAAATCACTGGAACCACGCTACTCAGGCTAGCCAGCCCAGCTAGAGCGCTTGCTAACGGAGTCAGATATCCAACCAGCAAAAGAGCGGATGTCACGATCAAGACTACAGCGACTACACCGATCAGGGATGCCAGATCGTGCCACTTGAACAAATATTCGGCCCCTTGACCGAATAGCGTAATACCAAGAACACCGCGCAACAGCAATAGACCAGCGCCTGGCCTTCCGCTCGGAAAGGTCGAGAATATACGTTCCAGCTAGGGCCTCCCTGGGCGCGCGCGTAGTCGTCCAATCGTGCCCATATCTAGAGTATGGGTGCCGATTCAATATGCGAATCCCTAAGACTCGGAATCTTTTGATACCACTTTCGGGTAGAGGCGGACGCTACAGAGTTCAGTCAGAGTTGGATTATGCCCCGGCGCACACCGATCGCGACCGCCTGAGTCCGATCGCTGGCGCCCAACTTCTCCATTACGTGCTTGATGTGGACCTTCACAGTCTCTTCCGAGATGAACAGCTTTTCGGCGATGTCTCGGTTACGGTTACCGCCAGCGATCTGCCGTAGCACGTCTATTTCTCGTTCGGTGAGCGATTCATCTCCATAGTGCTCGGCCAACTGGGCTGCTATTTGTGTGGAAATCGGTTTTTTCCCCGCATGGACTTTGCGAATCACTTCCACTAGTTCTTTCGGAGGCATGCTCTTAAGCACGTAGGCACGGGCTCCCGCCTCAAGCGCCCGTTGAATTTCGACGTCGCCCTCGAACGTAGTCAAGATGATGGCCCGCGCTTCCGGGAACTCGTTCCGGATAGTGATCATCGTATCGATGCCGCTCATGTCAGGAAGCCGGAGATCGAGGAGGACGACGTCAGGTTTGTGTTCGCGAAATTTCTGGACTGCGTCGCGCCCGTTGAATGCCTCAGCGATTAACGTCATATCCGGCTGGTTTCGAATGACGGTGGCAATTCCCTCGTGGACCAGGGGATGGTCGTCCACACACAAAATTCGGATAGGTGCCGACTCGTTCATTTATCCAGCTCGCTTGTCGATATCGGAGCGGCCCTTGGTCTTTCCGGCATATAGTTTCACGAACCATTTGGACGCGCCATTTGGCGATTTGGATTCGAAAGCCAGCGCAGCGGGAACTGATAGCTCAATCTCGGTGCCGCCTGCCGGACGCGTCCAGACCGTCAGCCGGGCACCGATTCTTTCCGCGCGCTCGCGCATGCCCGAGAGCCCCCAATGCCCTTCGCGTCCTGAACGCAACACTTGCGGATCAATGCCGCCGCCATTGTCGCGAACAAGCACTCGCAACTCCTTCACACCATACTCAATCTCTACTTCAATGCTGCTCGCTTGTGCGTGGCGAAACGAGTTTACCAGAGCTTCGCGCCCAATCCGATACACGTCATCTCGAATAACGGGGTGCAGCGGTCGCGCCTGGCCCTCCACAATCACTCGGTAGTCGATCTGCTGCTGGAGACTCAACTCCTCTGGAATCCGCGAAAATGCCTGAGCAAGATCACGCAGTTCGTAGCTTCGCGAACGAAGGCCTCGAAGCGTATTTCTCCCATCCTCAATGACGTCCTTCATCAACGTAAGAACGCGAGAAAGCGCCGGCTTCACCGGCGAATTCTCTGGCAAACGATCATCGGCGACATGAAGTTGCATAGAGGCACTCAGGAAACCTTGCAAGAGCGTGTCATGCAACTCTTGCGCAATCCGCGTCCGCTCGGCAAGCCGCTCCTCAAAGCGCACATTCATTTGGCTTGTCAATCGGCGCAGTCGGAACCTGTACAAAAGGAGCATGAGCAAGCCAACGAGCAGTACACTAGCAGAGCGGAACCACCACGTCTGCCAGACCGCCGGTTCGACTTCGAACCCAACCACCGACTCTGGGCCATTCCATCCGCCGTCGCTGTTGCTGGCAATCAGCCGAAACCGATATAAGCCGGGACTCAGGTTCGTATAAACCGCTTCACGTGCCGCGAGCGGCTCGCTCCAGCTTCGGTCGAAGCCGTCAAGAAAGTATCGAAAACGAACGCGTTCAGGAACAGCCAGGCTCAAACCCGTGTAGTCAAATGTAATTCGTTTATGGGAAGAAGGAATCCGAACCGAGTTACCGAGACTTACGGCGTTGTTGTCGGCTGAAATAGCCTCTACGTGGGGAATCGCTGGTGGGGAATTGTCTGTGATGTGAGACGGATCAACAACGGAGAGACCGCGAGTCATTGAAAACCAGATCTTGCCTGAAGAATCTGCAACTACCGAGTTGCTTCTCTTGGCCACCTCAGTGCTTTGCAGGCCATCCGCCAGGCCATACTCGCGAACATCGGCCATGGTCACGGTTCCGCTTGCAAGTCTGTCACGTTGAACCCGCAGCACGTGAGTCGAAGTGGCGATCCACAGCCATCCTTTCTGATCCTCTGCGATCCCATATATTTGACTGCGCAACACGCCGGGCACGTCC
>WNFY01004576.1_pt1 | contig 12733 bp, 7 predicted proteins | sample 5400091 | NCBI WGS metagenome assembly WNFY01 (sample SAMN13153364, study PRJNA577476) | soil metagenome | isolation source: 60 cm soil or saprolite under grassland replicate 1 | place: USA:California | collected 2016-06-15 | reverse complement strand
GTGCACGGCGCGATACTTGGTCATGTCGCGCGTGGCCAAATTGTCTTCGCTGGCGTCGAGATCAAGCCAGACGTCGCTTTGACCACCAGAGGTCTTCATCAGCGCAGAGATCTGCTGCGCTTCGGTTCGTGTTCCCGTTAACCGAGCCAAAGGCAAGCCTTGCATCTTCTGCGACTGCGCAGTGACGACTGCACCTTGGCCGGTAACGTCCGTGAGCGCGCTTTCAATTCCCAAGCCGCGGGTCTCCGCGGTCTCTGCCGGCGCGCTTGCCTTTCCCGCTCGCGGATCTTTGGAATTAAAGACCGGGTCGGCAACTATCAATATGGCGCGGCCTGCCGGCTTTGTTCGCTGCTGCCTGATTGCCGCCACAACCGAGGCTGACGGCGCGTAAACAATTTGATTCGATTTGATCAGATAAGGCATAGAAGAAAAATCACTGCCCCCGGACTGTTGCAGCAGGACCTCGAAAGGGACGTAGTTCAAAGCGCCATCAGCGACAAGCAAAATGCGCTTATCGCCAATGAGCGATGCAGCCGGCTCCACCGCAGTCTGGTAGAGAGCCCGAGACGCTGTCACGAATGAAGCCGCATCCTCAGCCCCTGCGGCTGCGATTCCCAATCCTCGCTGCTGGTCCGCCGCGGCCACATCAATTCCTACGATCCGCCGCTGAAGCTTTGTCGGAATCAATTGGGCTCGCAAATCCGTTGCGAGTTTATCGAGTGCTGACTTTGACGGTAATTTGTAGATGCTGACACCGTTTTTCGCGACCGCCCAAAGATATGACGCCTCTGGGCCAACACTATACTCAAGTAAAACCGTTTGGTCGTCGAGCACCTTCTGCTGAACATCCGCTATACTCAAAGGCTGATTCGAAGACAGTGACGCGTAACGCGGGCTCGCGGTTCTGATCTGGTTTTCAATGGCCTCATAGTCGGTCTGCAGTTTCTCCAACTCCGATTCGAGCTCGCCCGGCTTTTTCTTTTGCTCTTCTGTAGAAATGTTTATGCCCGTCAAACCTTCAGCAATTTCTTGCTGCCGATCCAGGTTGTCCTGTTTTCGCTTGAGCAGATCCGTTGGCACTCCTTCCGTGATCGAACCGCCAACCTCACTGAGAAGGTCCAAAAGTGAACGTGCGCGGGACTCTTCAGTTATACGGAACGCTTCAGACGCATACTCAAGTGCCTTTCCTTCCAGGGGCGCGCCGGCGGCTGGCGCTGCCAACAGCGCCATCTCTGCGAGTCCACTAGCTGCTTCATCAAAAACATCTTTCGTGGTGGCGAGAAACGTCGTGCGCGCTTCGTCCGCTCTGAGGCTTCCTGAACGAAGCGTTTCGATCGTTTTGATTGCGTCTCGATAGTTACCCATTGCCGATTCTCTCATCGACAAGCTCTTCTTGGGATCCTTTTCCTGGACGGCCTGGAGCCACATCGTGCGTCCCAGTCCACGCTGCGCTGGCCAGACGAGATCGAGACGTTTGTCATCCGTCGCCCCCTTTATCGCGAGAGTATAGGAGTCTCTTGCGTCTTTGAGCTTCCCCTGGCGCACCGCGACGTCGCCGAGGCTCGTTCGCGCTGCGGCACGAAACCGGCGCGTTTGCCCCAAGTTTCCTATTCCGGCGAGTCCGCTCGCTGTCGCCTCAAGAGCAAGCTGGAAATTCTTTTTCGCCGCCTCGAGATCGTTGTTGAAGTAAGCGATTCGGCCCATGCCTAATTGATAACTCGAATAGACAATTGATGTGCGATATTCATCGAGCTCCTTCTTGGCTTCCAAAACGACCGTCAGCCCACTGGTGGGCGCAGACACGGCCGGTTTTCCGGTCGATGCTGCGCCCATTATGGTGCTCATTCCACCGAACCTGCGGCCGACCTTAGCCGCCGCGCCTTCGGGCTTCTTAACATCCATTCGCCCGTATGCCGCCGTCGCTTCGGAAATCCGGCCGAGTCGAAAGTTGAGGTCACCGATCTTCGCCAGCATCAAGTTCGCATTGAACTTGTCGTCAGCGATGTTTACATTCGCCAACCGGCTGTCAACCATACTTGCACCGGCCACTGCCTGTTGGTTCTGGACGTCCGCGCCTACGAACCCATCAAACGCTTTCTGGTAGTGGTCCAGTGCGACCTGAAATTGGCCCTGACGCACATACAAGTCTCCTATTTCATTGTGAGCTTTTGCCATTCCCCGGTTGTTTTTTGAGGCTGTGTAGAGGTTGAGAGCATTTTGCAACTGAATCAAAGCCTGATCAGCTCGACCGCGCTTGAGCAGGCGTTTTCCCTCCTGGAGGGCCGTTCCAGCTGGATCCGCCTGTGGCGGAATGTTCGTGACGGCACCACTCACGTGGCTGTTTAGTTGTCCAGCGGGAAGCGTGACTAACAGACTCGCGATCAGAATAATCTGGGCGAACTTCGGGGCATTCGATGTCATTGGAAACTCCTGGATACTTAAAGTTTACTTGTTGTAGACACTCAGGGTTGATCTCTGTCACTTATGGACAAGTTCAAGCAACGTCACCAGGCTATTGCTGCCGATTGAGACTGACATCATGATCACTGAAGGCTCGGGATCTTCCTGGCTGAGACCTATTCCTCGAGTAGTGGAAACCTGTTCCCCGGATGTTTGTGCTCTGCCGTACTTCTGACTCCTGGCGGTCTTCAGCGGCTCGTTCATTTGTTTTTGAAATTGCGACCAAAGCTGCGCGCTAGGCTTCAACGGACAATGCGTTTTGTTTTCGCGACAGTAAGCAATTAGATCATTGTCGATGGGTACGCCGGAGAGCCGCTCGCGGGTAAACACAAAATAGAGCCGTTCAGTGCCGGCATATTGGTCAAAGCTAAACCATTTCAGCCGCTCTTCTGAGCCAACGCTTGAAGGAATCTCGAAAGGCACGTGTGATTGAATGTAGTTACCGCCTTCGTCGAGCTCAGGACTGGGATAAATCATCACCGGAGAGCCGCCGTCGGTTGTGTTAAAAATGTAGAGATAACCATCGGCATTAGTTTCGAGCAAAATCCGAACACGGTCGCCTTTATGAAACTCGTGAGAAGGATCCACGCGCACGGCGAGACCGTTTGCATCGCGTGTGAAAAGTGTCAAGCCCAGACCCATCTTTGGAGCCGTAATCCTGGCAGAATTGTTGTTCTTAGGGTCCGTCACCATCATTGCGCCGTTGGTACCCGTGTTTGCGCTTGGATTCGTTGACTTTGGCCCAGCCGACGCAGTTGTTGACGAAGGCTTCGGCGGGTGCCGGACGGGTCTGGTGCTTTCCGGCGGGGTCGATGGCCTTTCTTTTGGACGGCTTGTCAGAAAGGCGCCGCGCACGTTCTCCTCATCCTGCTGGCCTGGCCGTGCGAATGCCAACCCACCAAGAGCCAACAGCAACGCGCAAGACATGATTTTAAATTTCATTTCTAACCTCTCCTGAATTTAGCCGATGCGAGCAACCTTCGATAACCAGCTGCTCGTGAGACGGTAGGCCTTAGCCTACTTATGTTGAATACGAATTTCAAAAATGATCGGATTGCTCTCACCCGGCGCTGGCGCTTTTACCGTCACAAAGGGTGTCGTCCCGTTTGGAGCCTTAAACTCAGTCACGCCCTTGTTATTCTTATACTTAGCCAGGAAACTCGCGAATTGATCCTGTTCGGCTGAGTTCAGCGCCTTGCCCGTGTATTCTTCGTTCAGGAACTCAGGCACCAACTGCTTGCTCGGGGAAAAGATGACCGTATAGTTGTCAGAGCCTGGATTCTTGTCGAGCGTCAACCAGTTTCCCGCACCACTCGGAAAACTAAGCTCACCACCCTTATCTATCTGATTGCTTTCAAGCCCGGAGGCTTGCGGGGGCTTTGCCGTAAGAAATGCTGTGGGCTGGTTTTGCTCTCCGGGCCCAATAATATAGACGTAACCGTCATGGTCAATAGCCACATGCAACTTTAGAGACTGCCCTGACAAAAGCGGATCGTTGCCGCTTACTTTTACCGGCTGAGCGCCACGTCGCGGTTCCACTTCGAGCCAATAGTGACCAACCTCCGTTAGGGAATTCGGCTCTGTGCCGGTCGAATTGGCAGGAGCGTTCCCATTCGAGGTCTTCCCCGCACCCGATTCCGACGCCTTACCATTCATCCACTTGTAGGCCGCAAATCCACCAACACCGACCACTAAAAGAACCACGGCAAGAACGCCCAGGCTGATAAATATTGCACCGTTCCCTCGTGAGCGAGGAGGGGTAGCCTGCTGGTTTATGAGGCTCGGAAGCTTCTGGCTTATGGGACTCGGAACTGTGATGCTCGAAGCCAGGTCCGCTTTTTCAACATTGGTTTGAGGCGGCACGGAGGAGGGCGGTGGTAAGGGAATCTCAAACTCTGTCGCTTTCGGCAGCGGCTTCTCTACCACCACGGCTGGAGCAGGCGTTACATGCCCCACGGCACCGGGAGTGTCCACTGTGAGGATTGTTGGGGCGACGTCGGAGTTAGTTCCTCGAGCGCTTGGAATCTCGCTAGTTCGAGCCAGAGCCGGCGAATCGCTCCTCACCTCAGACGGAGAACTCAAGTTACTATCTGGCGGTCCCAGACTGTTGCGTAGTTGCGTCGCGAGTTCGCCAGCAGTTAGTTGCCTTTCCCCTCGGTCTTTGGCCGTAGCCCGAGCAATGGCATCGCTGAATCCTGTCGGGATATCTTTAATAACCTCGCTCAAAGGCGGCAATACTTCTTGAATATGCTCCCGGCGCAGCTCCTGCAACGTCTTGCCGGTGTAGGGTCGATTCCCGACTATCATTTCGTAAAAGACCAGACCCAAACTGTAGATATCCGCTCGCCCATCGATCTCCGAGTTACCGTCTTTAGGAATCTCGCCCCATTGTTCGGGTGACATGTAATACGGAGTCCCCAAAACCTGACCTGCTATAGTTAGAGCGGTTGTACCTCCGGTGTCTGAATCGGCAATTTCTCTCATCTTCGCGATCCCGAGATCGAGGAGTTTTATAACCGGCTCGCCGTTCGCCTCTCCTTTACCGATCATGATGTTCTCAGGTTTCAGATCCCGATGAACGACACCCATAGCGTGTGCAGTGTTCAGCACGCTCATGATTGGTTCCAGCAGCGCGAAAGCTTCTGTATGCGTTAGACGTCCACGTTTCCGAACCTCAGCATCCAGCGTGTGACCTTCGACGTACTCCATCACCATGTAGATCACTCCATCTGATGACGTGCGAAGGTCATAAACGGTTACGGCATTAGGGTGGCGAAAACGCCGCGCGGCTTGCCCTTCGCGGCGGAAGCGACGGAGCCACTCTGCATTGTTTCGCACCTCGGGAGGAAGAATTTTTATGGCGACGCGGTCGCCGAGCAGAATGTGACGCGCGCGATAAACGGCGCCCATTCCACCCTTACCCAACATCGAATCAATCTGGTACTGACCATCTAGAACCGAGCCGACGATCGAAGAGGGATCGTCTTCGAGCACCTCGCCGTCAACGGGGCAAAAGCTGACGCTATCGTCGTATTTTCCTTTACAAACAGTACAGTGTTTCATCGAAGAGTTAAGCCCAAACGACGCCAAATATCGGCAGAGTGGAAGCTGTCATTTCATCCAAAGCCACAGTGCGAGGCTGGGAACGATAGTCTAGCACATCGAGGTGAACGACCATGATTCCAGCCGCGGGATCGGCGCTCGTTTGTGAACTAGGCTATTGCTTAATCGCAAGTTCCCGGCGGAGTTAAATTGCGCAGCTACGGGGCAGAGTCGGTGAAAGCCAGTTACGAGACCGACCTCGCTTTGCTATCAGACTAGCCTCAAGGCAAGTCATGTAAGACGCGAGCGGTTTCATGGAGTTACAGGAAGGAAAAACTAATCGGCGGATTTGATCTACTGTTCATGCGAGTATATTCGCCGCGCGTATTCTTCGACCATCCGGTCACTATTATAATCCGGTACAAGTGTTTGAATTGAACGCTTCATCATGGCGATCCACCTGCGCGGTAACCCATCGCGATCTCGATCGTAGTAGAGGGGTACTACCTCCTCTTCAAGAACACGATAAAGCGACTCGGCGTCAAGCGCATCAACATCAGACGACTCGCCAGACTCTACGCCGTCACCAATGGCAAAACCATTCGTGCCGTCGTACGCCTCAAGCCACCACCCATCAAGTATGGAAAGATTCAACCCGCCATTAACGGCCACCTTTTCTCCGCTGGTGCCCGAAGCCTCAAACGGTCGTCGCGGGACATTCATCCACACATCGACTGATTGGACCAGCTGACGAGCAATCTCCTGGTCATAGTCCTGCAGAAATACGGCCCGCTTCCAGATTCGCGGTTCATATTTCCATTGCGCCAACTGCTGCAGGATGAGCTTCGCCCCCTGGTCCTGAGGATGGGCCTTGCCCGCAAAAACAAATTGGACTGGACGATTGTCATCATCAATCAGTCGAAGCAGTCGTTCAGCATCACTAAGGAGCAAACTCCAGCGCTTGTAGCCGGCAATACGACGAGCAAAGCCGATAGTCAAAGCCTCGGAGTCAAACATCGTCCGCGCTGCGTCTGTATACTCCGCACTTTCGTTGCGATTCAGACGAGCATGGAAGGAACGGTGTCGAATAAACGCTACCAGACGCTGTTTTAGGAGGGTGTGTGCACTCCATAACTCATCGTCAGAAACCTTGCTGATTCCGCTTTGCCAATGTTCACGATTTCGCGTGTGCTCTGTCCAATCCTCGCCAAGATATTTTGTGTAAAGCGATCGAAGGAGTGCTGCGACCCAAGTGGGGGTATGAACTCCATTGGTAACGTGTGTGATTGGAACCTCATCAACTCGTATTCCCGGCCAAAGCTTCTGCCATAAAGCACGAGAAACCTCGCCATGTTTGCGGCTGACACCATTCGTTGAGCGACACATGCGGATCGCAAGGGGCGTCAACCCATACGGCTCTGCCTCATTATTCGGATCTACACGGCCCAATGCCAAAAACTCTTCGTCTGTGAGGCCAAGCTGTCGAGGGTAGTCTGGCCCAAAAGAACTCTGCACTAGTATCGGGTCGAATTCATCGTTGCCTGCCGCCACCGGGGTGTGCGTCGTAAACACGCAGCGCTGCTTCACCATGGTTGCGGCCTCTGCGAAACTGAGTTTTTTCAACTGAACCAGCTCGCGCGCGAGCTCCAGAGTGAGAAAAGCCGAATGGCCTTCGTTCAAGTGGAACACCGCAGGTTCAATGCCCAGCTTTCGGAGAAGTCTGATCCCGCCGATGCCAAGCAGCATCTCCTGTACAATACGCGTTTCGCGATCGCCCCCGTAGAGATGTCCCGTGACCAAACGGTCAGTCTCGTCATTCTCCTCAACGTTGGTGTCCAGAAGGTAAAGTGGTACTCGCCCTACATCAGCACGCCATACCTGCGCAAGAACGCTGCGGCCGCGGATCGACACTTCGATTAGCAGCGGACCACCGTTTTCCGCTTTAATTGCACTGATGGGAATCTCAGAAGGACGAGTCTCACCGTAGTGCTCTTCCTGCCAACCATCGCGCCTCAAGCGTTGGCGGAAGTAGCCGTAGCGATATAACAGACCGATACCTACAAGAGGCAGACACAAATCGCTGGCCGACTTAAGATGATCGCCGGCGAGCATCCCGAGGCCACCCGAATAGAGCGGCAAAGAATTGTGAACGCCGTATTCTGCGCAAAAATAAGCCACAGGTCGCTCGGGACTGATCTGAGTTGAGGTTGTGTTATCGCCCCAGGGCCGGGCTGGTGCCAAGTAGTTTTCGAAAAGGTCAGCGAGCCGCTGCACACGTTCGATATAAACAGGATCGGTGGCCATTAGCGCCAGGCGATATTCAGTGGTTCTGGCAAGCAACAGACGCGGATTGTGTTCGCATTCCTCCCAGATTTCAGGATCGAGATCGCGGAATATGCTCGGTCCATCTGCCGACCAGCTCCACCAATAATTCCAGGCAAGCCTGCCTAAGGGCCTAAGGGGTGTTGGAAGATCGGGAATTTGGGGCATTGAAGTGTTGGTAATGTTGTCTGTGGTCTCAATCATCTAGTTTCTTGTCAGGTACAAATAGTGATTACATTATCAATAACAATTTTCGGCCAGAAATATACCCGCGAAACTGCGGGTAAGCCAGAAGCCCCTGACTGTCAGTTCGGGGTAGGTCACTCGAATGCCTGATTCTCGATGAAAATCCGGGCATCATCACCTTGAAAGAAAACCAGGCGGATTTCTTTCACTTTGCTGTCGCTGGCTAGAAAACTGCTTACTGCGGAGGAGGCAACAGCGGCGGCTTCAGACCGAGGATAGGCAAAAATGCCGGTGGAGATAGCAGGAAAGGCTAGGGAGACTAAGGAATGTGTAACCGCTAGCTTCAACGAGTTTTCGTAGCACGCGGCGAGCAACTCTGCTTCATGTCCCCGTTCCGCACCGTAGACTGGTCCCACAGTGTGAATGACATGTCGCGCAGGTAGATTTCCCGCAGTGGTAATAGCGGCAAGCCCCGTCGGCAAACCATTCGGATAGAGCGTGCGACGGAGCGCGCGACATTCTTCAAGAATAGTTGGTCCGCCGGCGCGATGTATTGCGCCATCGACTCCGCCCCCACCCATTAAGGAAGAATTGGCTGCGTTGACGATGGCATCGACATTTTGCTTCGTGATGTCTGCGACTAGAACAACCACTCGTCCATCTAAAAAATTCTTAGCCGACGCCGTCATGCTGCGTCTTCACCGCGCCGCTCTATATTGATCTCATCAAACATATCTTGTCGGCGCAAAGCGTCAGCAACGCCCTTGGCTTTGTGTTCAGTCAACGGATGCTCAGGATCGATGCTGGCAATTTCGAAGACCCGGTCATCAAGCATGACTACACCGAGAGAGCCTAACTTGACGCCAGGCGTGATCTGTATCTCATCCATATTGTGGATTCGAAATCGTCCTGTTTGTTCGACCCAGTCCTCAATGAATGGATCGCGCAAGGCGTGTTCGGCTTCCGATTCCGAGAGGTACGCGCCTTCGACGATTAAACAGTATTCCTGCACGTTGTTGTCTACTTAACGTGAGCTATTATCGGCCGGATATATCGATGGCGAGCCGTGCCGGCCGTGCATGCAACTTTATCATCGAGAGCAAGTGCGGGCCAAGGTTGTCCGCGTATTGATGCTCACCAATTATAAGCATCGCGTCAAGCAGAAAAAACCGCCGCCGGGAGACCGGGTCTCTCGACGGCGCTTTCGTGGATCAAAGAGCTCTCTTTACAGCACGCCTTATTACGAGGCTCTGCCATATTGCTCATTGAGCGTTTGACGCAATCGTTGGAAGTAGGAATCGAACGTTACGAAATCGGTCGCACCCTGGAAGAACGCCTTTCCTCCTGTATCCCTTGCCAGGCGGTTGAGAGAACTTTGGCCGTAACTGGCAGCCAACAAATTCCGACTCGTCAACCCTACCGAGGGAGCGTAAAAAGCGAAAACTGCTACATTCCTTTTGTTTGCCTCATTGACTGCGCGATCCAGATCCAAGGTCCGACCAGCCGAGGTTGAGTCAAAACCACGGGAAACGTCCAGACCGTCGGAAACCAGCAGCACCGCGTTCGCTTCTTTCCAGCTACTGTCGAACTTGTGCAGCGCTTCAATCACTTCTACATATGGATTGTACGGTGATCTACTGGTACTAGCGGCCGGTATACGCAACGAGCGCGCGGCATGGTCCAAATCAGTAGTAAACGGTTGCCGCACTTGCAATGTGCCACTGGTGATATAACCAACCATCACGCGCGATCCGTTCGGCAAAGTCCGAATAAACTCTTTGGTTATGTCAATTTCATTTCCAACCCGCGAAACCAAGTCATCCTGTATAAGAATAGCCAGGTTCAGCGAAGCTATTACGCGACTGTGTTGTTTGTCCTTATCAGCGTTCTTGGTGGCTATGGCAAAGGTTGGAAACGCCCCGAATAGCGCCATTGCGAGTATCGCCACGAACGAGATTGTTTTGCGGTGAAACATAATTTTCCTGCTCCAAATCTGTTAAAACTTTCCTCGCTCTTAGGATGCTGGATGGAGGAGCAGGGATGGCTATTCGCCTTCACAACATTCCTACAGCGAAATGTCAACTTAGTTAGCCAGCACCCAACTTGCCTTCCCTTTCCTGCTCGGATAAATTAACTCCAAATCCGGAACACATCCTGCTAATTAACTGGTGAGCGAAATCAGTGCGGATGGGTCTCCTTCGCCAAATTCGCATGCCTGAAAGGAACCACAGCTCATGAAAGTCTATCTGACCGAATCGATTCGCAACTTCGCTGTCATTGGGCATGGCGACGCAGGGAAGACGCAACTGATCAGTTCGCTTCTCTTCGTCGCCGGAGCCACGCCGCGCTGGGGAAAGGTCGATGAAGGTACGACTGTTACAGACCACGAAGAAGATTCAATTGCCCGAAAAATTACACTTAATACCGCACTTGCTCATTTGGACCACCGCGATACTAAACTGAATTTTATTGACACCCCCGGTTACGCTGCATTTGTGTCTCATGCCCGGCCGGCGCTCCGCGTGGCGGATTGCGCCATCGCAGTTGTTGACGCAGTGAAGGGTGTTGAAGTGCAAACGGAAAAGACGTGGGCCTATGCCAACGAATTCATCGTTCCGCGCGTTATGGTTATTACGAAACTGGATAAAGAGCACGCCGATTTTGGCAAAGCGCTTGAAAGCGCACAAAAAACCTTCAGCCGCGCAATCATTCCGTTTACGTTGCCGATCGGGAAAGAAAAGGATTTCCGTGGCGTGGTCGACGTTGTGCACATGAAGGCTTATGAGTTAGGGGCGGATGGGCAGGCGAAAGAGATCGATATACCCGCCGACGACCGGGACTTCGTGGAGAAGACAAGAGAACGGCTGGTGGAACTCGTAGCCGAATCCGATGATGCCCTGATGGAGAAATACTTCGAACAGGGCACGTTGGACGAAGCTGACATTCTGCCGAACATCAATAAAGCGATCGCCCAAAGCAAACTGTGTCCTGTCTTTGCCGTTTCCAGCACCACTCAGGTTGGATTTCGTGCGCTGCTGAATGGTCTGGTGGATTACGCGCCAACGCCCGCTGCCCACGAGGCAGAATATGGTCTCCGAGTTGATGCGCCTCCCGATAGCGACAAAATCGCCCGCAAGTACAGCGACAGCGAACCATTCTCGGCATACTGTTTCCGAACTGTTGCCGATCCATTCGCCGGGCGGATCAACGTAATGAAAGTAATCAGCGGTCACCTGCAGACCGATGCCAACGTTTTGAACTCGTCACGAGGAACAATGGAACGCCTGGGGGCGTTGCATAGTGTTCAAGGCAAGCAACTGGACAAGGTGGCCGAAGTCCACGCCGGCGATATCATCGCTTGTGTAAAGCTAAGAGAGACCCAAACGGGCAACACCTTGTGTGACAGGCAATCGCCGATTGTCTACAGCCCGGTCGAATATCCCGAACCCGCCATCGCATTTGCAATCGAGCCAAAATCACGACAGGACGAAGAAAAGATCAGCGTGGCGCTGCACAAGATTTTGGAAGAGGATCAAGCGCTTCATTTCAGCCGCGATGCGCAGACAAAAGAATTCTTGCTTTCCGGCTCGGGCCAACTCCACGTCGAAACTGTCGTCGAAAAACTCAAGAAGCGCTACGGCGTTGAAGTCACACTTCATCCGCCAAAGGTGCCTTACAAAGAAACCATCACTCAGCGCGCCGAGGTGCAAGGTCGCCATAAGAAGCAAACCGGTGGTCGCGGCCAGTTTGGCGATTGTAAGTGTGTCTTCGAGCCAATGCCGCGTGGTAGCGGATTTGTTTTTGAAGACAAGATTTTCGGAGGCGCCGTACCGCAACAGTTCCGACCAGCAATTGAAAAAGGAATTGTCGAAGCTGCTCAGTCAGGAGCGATTGCCGGTTATCCTTTGGTGGATTTCAAAGTTCAATTGGTTGACGGCTCGTATCATACGGTCGACTCTGACGAACATTCCTTCCGCGCGGCTGGGCGCAAAGCTTTTCGCGCGGCAATGGAAAAGGTTAGACCCGCTCTTCTCGAGCCGATAATGGACGTTGAGATAGTTGCTCCGCAGGAATATAGCGGAGACATCATGGGCGACCTTAACTCCCGTCGAGGTCGCGTTCAGGGCATGGAAACGCGAAGCAGTCAACAGGCGATCAAGGCCCAGGTTCCGATGTCCGAGATGTTGAACTACCAATCGACCTTGAATTCAATCACGGCTGCGCGGGGCTCATTTCATATGCAGTTTTCGCACTATGATCCGGTCCCCGGACAGTTGGCTTCGAAGATCGTTGAGCAGGCCAGAGCCGAAGGACGCATTCGGGGAGGCGAAGAGGAAGATTAAACCGTGCCGGTTACCAAACCTGAGCCGAAACAAGATCCACGAAATCACACAAATTGAAATCACACGAACAGACACGAAAAACATTTCGTGTCTGTTCGTGTCTTTGGTTCGTGTGGGTTCGTGGATCGATTCTGTTTACTCAAAACTTGTTTCACAAAAACACAAAGTTGACCTTTTGCTTCATCAGCGCGGCCTCGGCCGCAACCAGGTTAGTTCACGCAAAGGTGCAAAGGGAGCAAAGACGCAAAGAAGAATACTACTAGACTTTGCGTCTTTGCTCCCTTTGCTCCTCTGCGTGAAATTCTTGCTCCGAAAACAAGATTCTGCATTCTTGTTTCACAGAGGGTGCCCGGAGAAGAGTCTCAAACTTCTTGAACTAT
>WNFY01004575.1_pt1 | contig 12738 bp, 13 predicted proteins | sample 5400091 | NCBI WGS metagenome assembly WNFY01 (sample SAMN13153364, study PRJNA577476) | soil metagenome | isolation source: 60 cm soil or saprolite under grassland replicate 1 | place: USA:California | collected 2016-06-15 | reverse complement strand
CAAGCTCTGCAGTTTTATTGCCCGCTTTGGTAGCTCCTTTCTTGACTGCGTGGGTAGTTTTCTTTACTACTTGTGAATTTGCTGTATAAGTAATTCCTATAAAGCATGTAAAAATTAAAATTCCAATTAGCTTTTTCATCGTTTTAAAATTTTAATTTACTTGTCCCGTTCTTTTTTATCTTCTTCTAAAACAATGCCAGTAAAATTGTATTGTGAATTTATGGCCAGTAGAATTACTGAAAGTACAAGGGAGTGACACAACGAACGCATAATAGAATTACTACAGTCGGGCCACCTAAAATATCTCTATCTCTTTTATTATCTTTAGCGTTCATACTTAGTTTATGGTAAAATTTGATACGAGCAGTACGTTCAAGCGGCTACGCAACCGCTACCGGCTGGTAATTATGAACGATGACACGTACGAAGAGGTTGTGACATTTAAATTGTCCAGGCTTAGCGTATATGTATTGCTAAGTGCCATTTTTGTCGTGCTGGTGGGGCTTACTGTGGCGCTAATCGTTTTTACGCCCTTAAAGTATTACATCCCGGGATACGATGATCTTAAAATCGGAAGGGATTACAGGCAATTAAAATACAGAACTGACTCCCTTGAACAACAAGTGAATTACCAGGCACGTTATATAGATGGAGTAAAGAAAATTTTGAAAGGTGATGTGACAGTGAAACTGGATACTACGAAGATTAATTTGCCCAAAGACGAGTACTCAAACGATTAAATATTTAATAATCCTATGTTCAAAAACAACAAACCTACTACTATCATGAGTAATGAAAAAACAACCGGCAACGGCACTACGCTTATTAGTGCCGGCACCACGCTGAAAGGCGACATCAGCAGCAATAGCGACCTGCGCATTGATGGGACCATTATTGGCAATGTAACCTCCTCCTCAAAAATCGTGATTGGTGCCAGTGGAAATGTGGAAGGCGACCTCACAGGGAACCAGGCCGACATTGTTGGAAAAGTTTCCGGAAATATTAAAACGAAGGACCTTCTGCAATTACGCGGCGATTGTATTGTTAAAGGAAATGTTCATGCAGGGAAATTACAGGTAGAACCGACTGCTGTTTTCAACGGGCAGTGCCACATGGGAAACAATGAGACCGCCTCAATTAAAGTATCGGAATTAGTGAATAAGAGTAATAGCAATGGCGTTAAAGCAGCAGCGCAATACGAATAACAACAATGATCTGATGCGTTATGCCAGCCTGGGCACTCAATTTTTAGTGTCGCTTGGGCTGGCAGTTTTTTTGGGCTTGAAGGCCGACAAGTGGTTGAAAATTTCTGCACCTTTGCTGATATGGCTGTTGCCACTGGCAGTGCTGGTAGGCATGTTGTATAAGATTGCAGTCGCTACTTCGAAACCACGGAATAAAAATGAGAAGAAATAATGCGAGTCCTTTAATGCCGGTTATTGTATTGTTCGTTATACTTAATGCCTTCTTTCTGACAGGGAAAAATTTTTTGGAAAGAAATGGATTTGACCAGGGGGTACTGATTGTGGGGAATCTTATTTTATTCGCTGTTACACTTCTTTCTTTTTGGGTGAGTGTACGGACTTTAAAATCCGCAGATCCCAATAAATTTGTGCGGGGGGCCATGATGAATACCATGCTAAAATTATTTATCTGCGCTATTGCTGCGTTTGTGTATATATTCAGTTTTCGAAATCAACTGAATAAACCCGCGTTGTTTACCTGTATGGGTTTGTATTTTATCTACACTTTTTTTGAAGTGTCTATTCTTACAAGGATATTGAAGGGGAAAAAGAATGCCTAAGAAAGAAGCGCCTATTAATCATCTACAACAATTTCTGCCGCCAAACACCTATGATGCGGTTTTACAATACCTCCAGTTTTACAAGGTTCATTTAACGGTAGCCAGGGAAAGAAAAAGTATTTTGGGGGACTACCGGCATCGCACCCATTTTTCTAATCACCGCATAAGTGTAAATGGCAATCTGAATAAATTTTCTTTTTTAATCACCCTATTGCATGAGCTGGCCCACCTTCTAACTTTTGAACAGTTTGGAAGCAAAGTATTGTCACATGGCAGAGAATGGAAAATGATTTATGGAAAATTGCTGGAACAATTTGTTCGGGACAAAATTTTTCCTGATGACATTGAAAAAGAATTGCTGGCCTCCTTACAAAATCCCGCGGCTACAAGTTGTGCCGAAGATGGCTTGATAAGAGTATTGAGAAAATATGATGATGCAAAAAGTCACATCCGGTTAGTGGAGGAAATTCCCTCAAATAATTTATTTCGCTGCAACGATGGAAGGATATTTAAAAAAGGCGAGAAGGTGAGAAAGAGATTTAAGTGCGTTGAAGTAAAGACAGGTAAGGTTTATTTGTTTAGCCCTGTGTATGAAGTGGAAATTGTTTGAGGGGTGATGCTAGAAGTTTTATGCTCGATATTCACCGTTGTGTAGATTGACTATGTTTCCCGCGTACCAAATATTTTTCGTTGATGTCAATCAAGCTTGTTTTTGTAGATACACTTGGTAATATCACGATGCCTGTAATGTAGTACTGTAAAGTGTTATGAGCGATTTATACGCACCTTTTAACTCCTTAAGTACATTCGCTTAGAGGCATTTAAAATTATCAGTTAACTATATGAAAACGTCTTCATAATATTATGACACTGGATTTTTCTTTTACATATTTGTTTTCAGATTGACATTCTGATCTGATCCTTGAAAAACAAAATAATCCGATCCTGAGAAAACTAAGTCCGATATCTGAAAAACACCATCTAAATCCAATCCTTATGAATCCAAAGGCGTCCAAGTCCTAATGCAAACAATGTATTACAATCCTCAACGCCTAACAAAAAAATTCCTCCGATTATATCGGGGGATTTTTTTTTAAGCCAATTTTATTAGCTGTCGGCCCTTGTCTTCTTTCCAGGAATGATTAGGGTTTTGCCAATTTTTTCTTCACTTCATTTCTTACGACGGCATAGTCCACCCCGTTAAAATTATAAGTCGAAACCTGCTTGAAAAGTTCGGTGGCTTTATCTTTATTACCGGCGGCCTCATTTGCCATCGCCTGCCAATATTTGGTGTAAACTGAATTAGGATTCGCTTTTTCAAAATGGCTGATGGCATCAGCATATTTTTTTTCTTTCATGTTTATGTAGCCCAAGAGCATTTCATAATCCTGCAGTTTTGTTGGAATGTTTACCGGAGCTATTGTTGTTTTCATTTCGTCAGCCTTTGCTTTAGCATTATCCAATTTTCCTTCGGCTGCATCCGCCAATGACCACCAGTATAAGAGGTTGGCTTTTTGCACCAATTTTTCTTCTTGCGATCCTACATCGTTTGCTAATTGATCAGATGGGCCCTGCATCATGGTTACTACCTCTTTAAGATGTGAAACATCGCCTGTATGAAAACAGATCAAAGCACAGTTAAATAAGTAATTTAGTTTTTCACTTGCAATCTTGCTTTGAGAAGCGCCAGAGGCATCTGCTTTCGCTGCATCATCCATAAGAGTTTGGATTGCATTTTTTGGATCACCGGCATACACATAAGTTAATGCTATGAACGTGTTGCCACCTGTATTATCAATATCATGTTTAATGGCTTCCCTATAATCACTTTTGGCCTCATCATACTTGCCCAGGAAGCTGTTGACGTGTCCTTTTTTAGAATAGGCTACCGGTTCGTCGGGATTCAGTTCAATGGCTTTTACATAAGCTGCCCTGGCTTTTTCGAGATCATCCTCAGCCCGATAACAATCACCCAATGTAATCTGCGCACCGGAACTTTTAGGTGAAAGTTCCACTACTTTTAACGCATTTTCTTCGGCCTTTTTAAAATCTTTGGGCTCGCTAAACAAATAAGAATTTCCCAATGCGTTATAGCCGCCTATCCAGTCAGTATCTAATTCAATTGCTTTTTGAAATGCGGCTCTTTCTTCATTAACCATATTTGCTGCCTGATAAGTTGAGCCAAGGTCAATCTGTGGCCTTGCCGCATCAGGGTAAGTGGCAGCTATTTTTTTTGCTATTTCAAGTCTTTTGTTCCAATCATTGGTCACAAAGGTGTTTTGAAATTCATAATACATTTTTTCCCAATCGCTGGCGGTGCCCAAATTTTTCTTTGCATTTGCGAGGTCTTCCATCGCTGACTTCGCTGATAGTGAGAAATTAGACCGGTACATATAAGCAATAGCAAGAGTAGGATCCAACTGGATAGCTTTTGTAAAAGCAGCCCTGGCCTTATTCCCATTGTTCTCATCTGAGAACGCAAGGCCTTCCTGGAAGGCAGCGACAGCTTCTTTTGATTTGGAAGTAACAGGAATGTCGGTAATTTTTGCTGCGCTTGCTGTTTGTTCATTGGCTTTTTCACCGGTCCCATTCTTACAGGCAGAGATAAATAATGCAAGAATGAATACCAGAAGCATGGATATTTTTTTCATACAAAACAGTTTATTGATGAATGAAATAAGAGTTGAGTTTGCTTTAAACGATGCAGTACTTCAATAGGAAAAGACCTGGCAGTTTTTATAGACGAGACAAAAGGTAAGCAAAATTGTTTATAAGGCTATAAACTAAAAACTATTGTTGCAGTTAAGTTTTATGCCACAAATTATCGGGTTCATTCTTCAATTAAGCTACAGCTTTCTTTACCAACTCTGCCGCCTCACTCAATAAAATGGCCGATTGAACTTTCAACCCGCTTTCGTCAATTAATTTTTTCGCTTCTTCCGCATTGGTACCCTGAAGGCGAACAATGATCGGTATCTGTATATTGCCAAGATTGTTGTAAGCATCGATCACACCCTGCGCTACACGATCACAACGGACAATACCACCAAAAATATTTATAAGGATAACTTTTACATTCGGATCTTTTAAAATTATTTTAAACCCCGCTTCAACGGTTTGTGCATTCGCTGTACCGCCAACGTCCAAAAAATTGGCTGGCTCGCCTCCGCTCAATTTTATCATATCCATAGTAGCCATAGCCAGGCCGGCACCATTTACCATGCAACCCACATTACCATCCAGCTTTACAAAATTCAAATTGTAGTTACCGGCTTCCACTTCAGTAGGATCTTCTTCAGTCACATCACGCATGGCGGAAAGATCAGGATGCCGCATCAGTGCATTTTCATCAAGGTTCATTTTACAGTCTACTGCTACAATTTTGTCATCGGCTGCTTTGAACAGCGGGTTTATTTCAAGCATCGAACAATCCAGCCCTAGATAAGCATTATACAAGTTGGTAACAAACCTTACGCAATTTTTAAAGGCATTACCGCTTAATCCAAGATTGAAAGCAACTTTTCTTGCCTGAAATGCCTGTAACCCATCGGAAGGATGCACCCATTCTTTAAAAATTTTTTCCGGAGTGTTATGCGCAACATCTTCAATATTCACTCCGCCTTCTGTGCTGTACATAACTACATTTTGGCCCTTCATTCTGTCGAGTAGAATCGATAAATAAAATTCTTTTCTTTCACTGGGGCCTTCATAATACATGTCCTGCGCCACCAACACTTTATGCACCACTCTGCCTGCAGAACCAGTTTGAATTGTTATCAATGTACCTCCTAAGATTTTTCTTGCGAAATCACTAATTTCTTCAAGGCTCTTGCCAACCTTTACACCATTGATTCCTGTTTCTTTAATTTTTCCTTTGCCACGACCACCCGCATGTATCTGCGCTTTTATGACAGCAAAGCTGCTTCCGAATTGAGTTTTAATCTGACGATAGGCTTCCTCCACATCATGCACGGTGCCGCAGGCAATACCTTCCTGCACTGGTACATTGTATTTTTTCAATAATTCCTTAGCCTGGTATTCATGTAAGTTCATTGTAAAAGGATTTTGAACGAAGTTAATATGTTCGTCCGAAGTTCTCGGATCAAGGTTTTATATCACCTGATATGGTGAATATATTTTACTCGAATACAAGTTTTTCAACAAGTCAACACTGTTTTTCAAGTAGTAGTTTAAGTTGTGCAAGGTCTTTGTTATTTGCTCTTCGCATAGCAAATGACATAATAGGTGAAAATAATTTTGAGAAACCTGATGGATTGCCTCGATTTCGTAAGATCATTCGTGTGACATTGTCGTCAATGCTCTCCCAGATATAAGTAGTCTCCATTGGAAAAGGTCCTTCCGCGGTCCGCATGACAAGTTTCCGCCCGGGAGCATATTCTGAAATCTCATAGGTGTATGCAAGTTGTTTTCCGAGAAATTTTGCTTTAAATGTAATTTGAGAACCGACGTTCAATGGCTTCGGTGTCTTCCATTCGGCAGATTTGATATTTACATACCATTCGGGCGCATTGTCCGGATTTGCAGAGTACTCTGCCACTCTATTCTTCGGACAGTTAATTTGTATTTCCGTAAAAACTTCAACCATATTTCTTGTTGTTTCCTCTTATCCATGTGAACTAATTGGTTAAATTATAGATAACTCTATCTGAACTGTATTGCTTTTACAGGTCTTACTTTTCGGACAATCAGGGAAGGGATCATTAAAACAAGAAAACAAAATAGAAGGGTGGCTACGCAGATGGCTGCAACTTGCCACCACACAATTTTTACCGCGGCTTCGCTCATGTAATAAGCCTCTTCTTTTAATTTGATGAAACCGGTTGTCTGCTGCAGCCAGCAGATCCCTACGCCCAGTGCAGTACCGAAAAGGATACCTACCAGGGTAATGAAAGTAGAATGTTGCAGAAATATATTTTGTACGGTCCAGTTCCTGGCACCAAGCGCCTTTAATACACCAACCATTCTAATGCGCTCTAATACTAAAATGATGAGACAGGTAATAAGATTGATTACTGCAACAACAATCATGAATCCGATGAGTACATTTCTTGTCACGTCCTGCATATTGAGCCAGTCAAAAATATTTGGATACAGATCTTTAATGGTCTTTGTATCCCAAGTGGAAGGAAACCTATCGATATTGTAATAAAGTTCATCAGACACTTTTTGCATCTGGTGATAATCCTTCAAAAAGATTTCATAACCACCGATTTCATTTGGCTGCCATCCATTCAATCGCTGAATCAATTTCAGATCGCCGATGGCAAAAGTTTTATCATAATCTTCTATGCTGGTTTTATAAATACCAACAATGGATAATTTATCCGGACGTAATGAGCCATCAGGTCTCACAAAATAGATCACTACTTTATCATGGAGCTTTAGTTTCAGCTGGTCAGCAGTATAATTTGAAATAATTATCTCGCGGCTGTAAGTCGTATCATTGAACTGAAGCCATCTTCCCTGTCTCATGAATTGTTTCAGGTGATTAAAGTTATAGCTACTATCAAGTCCTTTCATCAGCACTCCTTCCATTTCACCCTTTGTTTTCAGGATGGCATATTTAGTTGCGAAAGGATGAATACTTACCACATTTGAATTTTGCCTGATGGCTTGTGCCACGGTATCATTTTTTTCTATTTGTTCTTCTTCGGCAATGCTGCTTTTCATTGGCTGTTTGTACTGCACACGTATATGTCCCCAAAAGCTGAAAACTTTCTGACTCACCGTTTCCTGGAAACCATTTGTGAAGGCAAGAGTTACGATCATAACAGCCACACTGATGACAGTGGCAACAATAGAAAGACGAATAATGAACCGTGAAAAAGATTTTTGGCGGTTAAATGCTATACGATTGGCTATGAAGCTTGCAACCCTCAACTACTAAATTTTGTCATTGTTTGAATGAATGTTAGAGCCAGTCACTCAGTTGTTAAACAAAAATAAGTTGGTAAAAAAGATTTATCCGCTTTTTTTCGGAATTTCACAATATTGAAGATTAAATAAGGTTATGGGTAAAGAAATTTGGTTGATGAAAATTTTTCTGACGGTGTGTTTGGTATCGGCGGTTGGTTTTACTCAGGCGCAAATCCCCGATCATACTTACAAACCTACTATTCGTTCCGTTACTTTAACAAAAGCCGGGGATCCGTATAGCTATCCGGTGATGTCATTAAACAGCGGCGAACAATTCGAACTTCATTTTGATGACCTTGATGCTGATGTAAAAACTTATTATTACACTTACTTGTTGTGCAATGCCGATTGGACGCCTTCTACTCTTTTTACATTTGATTACATAAAAGGTTTTCAAAACGTCCGCATCACGAATTACAGGAATTCGTCCATTGCATTTACCCGTTATACTCATTACCAGGCGGTGCTGCCCGATCGCAATTGCATACCTACTCGCTCAGGGAATTATTTAGTAAAAGTTTTTTTAGACGGAGATACATCAAAGCTTGTTTTTACAAAGCGATTTTTAGTAGTGGATACCAGGGCTTCGGTGGCCGCACAGGTGCAGCAGCCTTTCAATGCACAATGGTTCAGAACCCATCAAAAACTACAAATTGGTGTTACATTAAATAGTAACATCAATGTTTTTAATCAGCAGGATGCTAAAGTGGTAGTGTTACAGAATTATGCCTGGCCAAATGCTTTATATCTTCCCCGTCCGAATATTTTCCGCGGAAACTATTTTGAATTTAATGATGAGGCAACAACTGCTTTTCCCGCTGGAAAGGAGTGGAGATGGATCGACCTGCGCAGTCTGCGGCTTATGAGCGACCGCATGCAGCGCCTTGATAAAAAGGGAAATATTACAGAGGTATTTGTAAAGCCCGATGGCGACCGGTTACAACAACCATACATCTATTATCGGGACCTTGACGGCATATTTACAATTGAAACAACGGACAATGTGAATCCTTACTGGCAAGGTGATTATGCCTGGGTGCATTTTAGTTATTTTCCGCCGGGCAATCATCCATACGAGGGGAAAAATGTTTATCTCTACGGACAGTTTACAAATTATACTCCTGATGATTCATCCAAAATGATTTTTAATTCTGATCGTGGCGCTTACGAAAGAACTTTTTTCCTCAAGCAGGGATATTACAATTACTCTTATGTAACTGTTGCAGACAAACAAAAGGGAGAGAATTTTTCATTCGAGAATACTGAAGGAAATTATTGGGGCACTGAAAACTCATATATGGTATTGGTTTATTATCGCGCCTTTGGGAGTCGTGCCGATGAGTTGATTGGCTTTACCACTCTGAGTTCTATTTTTCAGCGGGCAGGTTTTTAGTTTGTTTTTTATTTTGCGGCAAGCTCCAGTAATTCTGCTCATCGTCCGTTCCCGCACGTGCGGGACTCTTATACGTCCAGTTATCTATTCAGCTTTTTTGTCAATCGTGAGACGTCAGGCGCGAGCTTTTTCACGTTTTGCGATTCACGTCTCACGGCATTAAGCTGTTTTCTTAGCGTCTTCCATAAACTTCGCAAGCCCGATATCGGTCAGCGGATGTTTCAATAATCCAAGAATTGGTTCCAGGGGACAAGTGCAAACATCAGCGCCGGCTGCTGCACAGCGAACGATGTGATTTGAATTACGAATGGAAGCAGCTAACACCTGGGTTTTATATCCCTGCACCGAGTAAATCCGTACAATTTCTTCGATGAGCTGCACCCCATCCCAGCCACTGTCATCAATGCGGCCGATAAAAGGGGAAATATATTTCGCGCCTGCTTTCGCAGCAAGTATTGCCTGGCCGGCAGAAAAGCACAATGTGCAGTTCACAGAGATACCGTTATCAGTTAGCCATTTTATTGCTTTCACTCCGTCCTTGATCATTGGAATTTTGACGATAATATTCTTATGTATCGCCGCCAATTTCTTTCCTTGCTCGATCATCTCCTTGAATGTTACCGTGGTCACCTCTGCACTTACGTCGCCATTTACGATCTCGCAAATGGTTTTATAATGATTCCGCACCGCTTCTTCACCCTTGATGCCTTCTTTTGCCATTAACGATGGATTGGTAGTAACACCATCCAATATCCCTAATTCGTTTGCTTCTTTGATCTGATCGAGATTAGCTGTGTCGATAAAAAATTTCATATTGCCCCCTTCCGCCTCAGGCGGAGAGTTTACAAGCCCTCCAATTTTTTGGAGCACTTCTTTTAAAAAAATTGTTGAGTAAAGAACAGAACGTTGAAGTGTGCGACGCAACAGAAGCTTTATTGAAATTCTTTTGTTGGTTACATAAAATTCAAAGTTCAAATTAAAGGCTGCAAGTTAACTAAAAGAGAATGAATCAAATTCGGTTTAGCATAATGGGGATATAAAAAAGGCAGGCTGATTACATCGCACCGCTACAACCGCCTATCCTTGCTGCCTTCCGGCCCTGGGGAGGTTGAGCAGGAGCTGGCCGTGTAAGACCTGCCAACTGCAAAGATAAGTACAATGGGGTGTCTAAATTTTTTAAAGAGAAGCAAAAATATTAGCCTCGTTTTCTTTTTCGGGGTTGATTGCTCTGTAATATTTCTTCCTTGGTTGGTAACCGTTCTGGATCGGGTAATTTCTTAATCCAGATAGTAATTTCTTTCCATATTTCAGGGTTGCTTTTTAGAACTGCTTTCACTTTTATTTTTTCTCCCTTTAGATCGGGCGAAAGAATTAAATTATTTCCCTCGAATTCGCCAGAAGAAGAACTGAACTGAATTTCTTTGCCTGTAAGCGGTTGCCAGTGACCATTGGAGAGTTTTCCATCAACATTTATATAATTGTGCTGGCCTTTTTTCAGGCTGTCTGTATACAAATGAAAAAAAATACTATCTATTTTTTGGGAAAAAAGGGGTACAGATAAAAACGGGATAATTAATATGGCCAAAACCTTCATCACTCATACTAATGTCGATAATTCGGGCCAAAAGGTTGTAAAAACTCCGCCAAAAAGTTTATGGAGAAAAGGGCGGTCAAACCGACAAAAGAATAGCCACATAATGACAAATAGCTGCAACCAATACACAAATATGCCAGAGAGCATGGCTATACGTGTATTTATCCCACAGATAAAAAACAGTACCAATGCTGTAAATGATTCCGCCGGCGATCACCATTTGTAAAACAGCGTCGGGCATTCTTAAAAAAAATGCATTGCCGCCCGCCAGCATACTCCATCCCATCAGTAAATAGATTGCAGTGGAAATAATTTCCCAGCGGCCACAATAGAAGATTTTAAAAATGGTGCCTGCAATCGTCAGCGACCACAAAACACAAAGAAGAGTAATCCCGAAACTATTGTTATTATAGAGCAGTACAATGGGAGTGTAAGTACCCGCAATCAGGTAGTATATGCTGATGTGATCAAAGATTTTTAAAGTGCGTTTTACTTTCTCATGCTGGAAACCGTGGTACAAAGTGGAAAACGTAAAGACCATCAGGAAACAAAAACCATAAATGCCTGAGCCGATAACAGCATTGAGGTTATTTGCTTTTGCAGAAAGAGTAATCAGGATCGGAATGCAGATGATGCCAAAAAGAATTCCAAAACCATGCACAATGCTATTCGCCAATTCCTGTTTCAATCTTAGTTCGTGTACATCAGTCTGCATAAGGAACATTTTTTTTAATACTGCAAAATAATTGCCAAAGAAGAGGTCGGTTGCGATTCGAGTTGGAAGCTCGATTTTTTGGTTACGTGCTTTTCTTTTGTTTGAAAAAGTTTAAATAAGCAGTAATAACAATGACAATTAAGAAAGCCGCGAGGGTTGTAGTGTCTACAATTGAAGGGTCAACATCTTTTCCGCTGATCTTATCTGCATAGTATTTTATGAAAGAATTGGGAAGATTTGTTTCACCTAGCCTTTTCTTTATATTCCATTCCCACTGAGTGATGGGACAATAACCCCAGCCAAACCAAATACCCAGAATGAACCATGAAAAAGCTGTCGCAGCAACGGTTATTAAGTGCGCCTTTCGTGTGGTTGGCCATATCCAGGCAAAAAGATTGAAACCGATGATTACAAAGTGTAGAAAAGATAGAAATATATCGAGGAGTTTAAGCAATGAAAGTAAAAATTCAAAAGTAAAAAGTAAAAATATCTCTATGAATATCGGCAACCCAAAAACATAATTAACATTCTACAATTGATTAACAGAAAATTTGGAATTAAAGTAAAATATGAGTGGCCTCGTGAATATGAAGAAACAACCAAGAATGCACCTCGTCACCTAAAGTAAATGAAGTTGAATTACAAGATATCAAAGAAGACTCAACAAAGCAGTAGATTTTCTGTTACATTCCTCGCAATCTTTTCAATCTTACAATCATCGTTCAGATCTTCAACTTCTTCAAATATTCAGCATCAGCCTTTGCGCTATCTAAGGGAGTAGTGTTATCATACCGTTCCTGCTCTACAATATAGTATTGCATGCCGTTATCTTTGGCGGTTTTCAAAATTTTTGAAAAATTTATGCTGCCCTCGCCAAGAGTGCAAGTGGCTTCACGTTCCGTTGTATTCTTTATCCTGTCTTTGATATGGCATAGCCTGAAACGATTTTTATATTTCCTCAGCCATATTTCAGGGTCTTGTCCAGCGGTAACCACCCAATAAATATCCATTTCAAAATCTACAAGATCTTTATCTGTGTGTGTTAGCATGGTTTCTTCCGGTACCTGGTTTTCTAAAGTTGAAAAAGCGTAGTCGTGATTATGGTAAGCAAATTTGAGGTAATTTTTTTTGCAAATATTTCCCCATGCATTTAATTTATCCGCGAAAAGTTTGAATTCTTCGATAGTTTTAGGCATTGTAGCATAGTCCGGGTCATTTTTTCTCAACGGTGATCCCTCATAAGGAAAAATTAAATACTTCATCCCGATAGCAGCGGCATCAGCAACTTTCTTTTC